>ENA-ORDP01000048-ORDP01000048.1-marine-sediment-metagenome-genome-assembly--contig:-NODE-48-length-67535-cov-7.013011_pt1 | contig 67535 bp, 46 predicted proteins | sample MGYA00248627_ERZ508539 | MGnify/ENA primary metagenome ERZ508539 (study PRJEB26208, sample SAMN05571518) | marine sediment metagenome | biome: deep sea; feature: Hydrothermal vent; material...
GCCAGGCGATAAGATGGGTTTCGATCAGTTCGGCCGGAAAGTCTGGAAAGTCACCTCAGGTCTTTGTGCACGCCGGTATCGTCTCACAGGGCCTGCTTCATTACCTGGCGTCTTGCTTCCCAAAGCAGGTTTGGCGTTCCTTCGGTTCCTGGCTGCGAACCATTCGCCCGGGTATTGCACCTTCCGAACGGGTTGTCTCTATGGCACTCCGCCATTCCTTCCCTGAATTTCTCCTGGCTAACGCTCACAGCCATAACTTCGCAAAATTCATTGCCAAAAGACAAGACCTTGATAGACTGGATGTGTTTCGCATCGCTTCCGGGTGAGAACTCGGGACTCAGTAGTTATCCATGCCGTCAAATTGCTGTCATAATTCCAGGCTGATTCACAGTTCACTGCGAAAAGCCTCGCCTCGAGAAAAGACTCCAAGACTCAGGCGTCCGTCCATTTGAATTCCCCTAAATACCCATCCGGGATAGCAACCAACAAAGCACGCCTACAGCGCGTTTAGTCTGGCCTGAAAATCACGGACCACAATCAGGATTTCGTCGAACGAAGGGACTTCCCCATAAAACATTTCCTGTTGCATGGCTTCGTAATCAGCCTGCCAAGCGGGCCGGTCAGACGCTACAGGTACTACTCTCAACTGAGCAAAATCAAACGTCGAGTAGTCGACCCACGTGTAGCGGAAAAAGACCTGGCGGTGCATAGCAATCCGGCGAAACAAATCCCGATCCCGAATGGCTTGGTCCAGCAAACCCAGAAATCCTTTTCAGCCGCAATCTCAAAAAGATTAAGTTGTGCGCCAGTCTCAGTACAAATCAGCTGGCGTCGTTCTTCAGGCATCTCAATGAATTCGTTCATGCCGCATTTTCCAGGTCGGCAAGCTGCCGAATAATATCGGCGATCCAGGCCGGAGCATATCGAATGTCATTGATCAGCTGCCTGCGAGCATCTGTATCGAGGCGACGATCAAGCTGCGAGATGATTTGCTGATCGACATTCTTTCGCCCCAAATAGCGCAAAGCCTGAATCACCAAACCGCTGGTCTTCCCCGCCGTTGCCATATTCCGCGGGGTGGTATGTTTCAGGATGATTTGACGCTGGCCGATCTGAACGATCCGCGTACGGCCGTCCGTTAGATAAACGACTTTCATAGGTACCTGTGTGGAGAGACCGAGTAGGTTCGCTGCGTAGGCTCCGGACACTTGTAAACGGGTTGCATCGCGTCCCGCCAGAGCGCCTGCGATATCGCCCGTGGAAGGTTGCAACATACCCAACTGAGGGTCCATTTTCGGGTAATCGTACAACCCCCTGGCGAGTTGCCGTATAAGTCCACTGTCCCGATGCCGCATCAGCGCGAGATCGACTGCCCGACGGGTTCCGAGATCCATGAAACTGTCAGGCGTAAAGACCCAACCCCGCTTATGGGAACGAATCCGCCGGAGGATCTTGCTGTCTGTACTGTTTGCGTGCCTACTCATATTTTTGAAAGAAATTTATATATGTTTTTCTTTCAAAAAAATAGCACTGTTTGTGGCTATGTCCAGCGAATTCCGTGAATTAACAAGGAGACAGATATGGGGACAGTATATTCAGCAGAACTTGCCACTAACCGAAATTGAAACTTAACCACCCGGATCCGAGACCAGATACTGCAGCAGAAAACCCATTATGCGTTGAGAAAATGCTGGCAAAAAGCCGGCAAATTTTCGCAAAAATCATATGACAGCAGGGTTGAAATAAATCATATCTTGTTGATATTTATAGCTATAAAATTTAATGCGGAAAGCGTATCGAGGGATTTTTAAAATTACAGCTTATTGTTTTTATTGTATATTGGCGGAGGAGGAAGGATTCGAACCTTCAGTCTTTCCTTGTTTATCAGCACCTTGGACATCCATGCTGTCAAATTGCTGCCAAACTCCATCTACCCGCTGAAGACCGGAAAGAGATCCTTCAGACCGCTGCAGCACAGCTGAGACAACAGGCTACGGTATTGGAAAAAGATGTATGGGTCTGCTGGACATTGCAGGCTCTTTTTACCCTGCCTGACGCCCATCCAATGGCATTCAAAGGTGGCACCTCCCTGTCAAAAATCTACGGCGTCATTGAGCGCTTCTCCGAGGACGTTGATATCACCCTCGACTACCGGGCTTTTAACGAGCTGCCTTAGAGAAAAACGAACCAGAGATTCCATCAGGGTACGATCATCCGGCCACCGGCTTTCAGTTCTGTGGACACCACGCGCGCCCAGCGCTGCCCTTCCAGCTCAGTCTCACCGAGATTAACAACCGCGTATTCCACCTTGTCCGCACCGGTCACCCAGTGCTGCTCGTAGCGCTCCTGCACGGCGGCAACGGGAACCACAGTACGGCCCCCGAAGGATCGGGTAACCGCAGAACCAGCCTGACACGCAGGCCGCCGCGTTTGTTCGGCACGCCCTTGTCCAGTGCAAGGTCCACTGAAATCTTGCGCGTGGCTTCGTCGAAATCCGGGTTGATATGAACCGGCTCGGCTTCAACATCGATGCCCTCGTCCACCAGCCGAACCTGTATCGCCCTTGTGTGAAGTAAGCACACGGTATTCCGGATAGCTCAGCGCAAACGGCGCCAGTAGAACTGAAAAATCAGCCACACTCCCGACCGGCGCTCCGTCACCTTCCAGCCCTGCCTGACCTCAATGCAATGTCTGCACTTGCGCTTCCGTTAATCCCGCACAGGTTCCGACGCGCTGACGCTCAAGGTCATCGAGGTTTGACTGTGCACTGGTACTGCGCTTGACCAGATCCCGGAAACGTTCCACCTGGCGGGTGAAATAGTCGAGATCCGCACGCAAACGTTTTTGTCTGGCCCGGTTGGCCTCAATGCGCAGATCGATAAAAACCGTTCGGCATTGCTCACCGCATTGGCGTACCAGCCATTGCAAAAGATCATGGAGCGGATACCCTCCAGCCCATTGCGGTTGTAGTCCTCGCCCCAGCGTTCTGCGAAAACAATGTAAAACCTGTTATCTTCCAATGTGCTATAAACAACACCATAAGAAGTTTCGAGGTCTTTCCCGGTCCCAGACCAGGACCGTGCGCTCCGCCACCGCGGCCTGCGCTGCAAACAGCAGGAAAACCAGGCACAACTTGAGCAGCTTCATTCCAGTGACTCCTGTCATTGATTTTCGGGGTTGCCAGCATAGCGGGTCAGGCCTGTTGGCTGCAAAGGGGTCCCGGCACGGAAAAGGGCGCAATAGAAAAACCCCAAAAATCGTATGAAAGTTGATAGACTGAAATTGTATTTGAAGTACTGCTCCCTCATGCAAAAGGAATAAAGAGGCAATGCGATGAACATAAAAAATATTATTTCGGTGACAGTGGTTTCTTTGGCTTTAAGTGCTTGCTCGACGACCGGGACTTTTAATATCCCAAAAGACAGCGAATTATATATCTATGAACGGCCTCAACCAGTAAAAGTGGAAGCGAACGGAGACGTTACCACAACACCATTTTTCTGGACGGCAGCGGGGATTCCGCCAGGAGGCGGCATTTCATACAGGTTAGAGCAAGACGGAAAAACCGTTAAAGAAGGCAGGCTTCGAGCAAAATTCAGAGTTGTATCACTTTTCTGGCCGCCTTTTGCAGCCATATACTGGCCCATGGGTTTGAATCCGAATATTACTTACGACCTGGTTAAAGACAGTCAGGAATGACGAGCCATTAATTAGTATTCGATAGCCCGCAAAGTGGTTCTTGACGACCACCTCCACGGTACCGCTTTGGGCATCGTACTGACCTCGGATAATTTTCAAGTTATTTGAGGGGGTTTTTCTTTGACCATCAAATAATGTGAACAAAAACCGGGGGATTACCCTCAATTATTGTGGTCAGGCTCACCATGCTGATGGACTCGGGCAATGGAACCGTCAATCATCAGGTACTCAAAGTCAGCCTCTTTCGATAAAACGCTAAAGAGTATTTCCCAGCGGCCTTTTTTTGACCAGCGGTTATAACGCGTAAACGTCGTATGCCAGTTGCCAAGATCCTCCGGAAGGTCGCGCCATGGCGCTCCTGTACGGCAAACCCACAGTACCGCTTCAATAAATAAACGATTTTCCTTCCCTGTCACACCGCAGTCACTGGCTTTACCGGATAGTAAGGGTTTTATTCTCTCCCATTGGTCATCTCTTAATACCTTTCGACTCATCGTATATTCACATTTAAATTCAAATTACTGATGCAGTATAATCGAAATGACTTTAATTGTTAACGCCCCCTAGTCATGCTGTTACAATGCTGCCAAAAATCCAGGCTGGGCCGCTGAACACAAATCGGTTTTCATCCTTTTGTATAGCCGCTTGCGACGTTGAAGGGTAGTCGTAGTAAAAGACCCTGCGTCGTGGAATTGCCAAGGGCTTAGCAAAACGTCCCGGCAAGCATTGGCATAATATGCCAATAGGGCTAAGATATATTGATTCCAATCGAACAGGTACTTCACCATGCCGACACGCAATGTGGTGCTCACTGATCAGCAGGCGGACTTGATCGAAAAACTGGTCCAATCCGGTCGCTACCAAAACGCAAGTGAAGTGATCCGGGACGGTCTTCGCTTCCTGCAACGCCTCGAACGTGAGGAAACGGCCAAACTCGAAGCTCTCCGTGGCGCGCTCGATGAAGCAGAAGCCGCAGTCGACACGGGAGATCTCTATGACATACACCCCGCCATCTAATCGCTTTCTATATCGACAACTCGGACGATATCATCGTGGCGCGGGTATTCCATGAACGACAGATGCTCTACCGACACCTTGTGGAGCCAGATGATCGCTGAATAATCTATGCTCGCAAACAGTATAAATAATACCACTTAATTGCCTATAACTTTGGCACAGACTGCGAAAGCCCCGACCCGTGAAAGGACTCCAACACTTAGGCACCCATCCATTTGAATTCCCCTTGAGACCACTGATAGGGATAAGGTCTCTCATCAGCTATCGCTTGATATACCGGCTCCAGAAATCGTTGCAGGTCCTGCATCACTTCAATGAAGCTTGATGCATCCTCAATACTGTTTTTTCCCAGAAACGCCCGCCACTGCGTCTGTTTATCCTCATTCTGAACAAAGTCACCGGAAAATAATGGTAGTGGCTCATGAGAAATAGCCGTTTCCCGCCTCTCAAACGTGGCCCGAATGGCTTGTGTAAGCGGATCACCGTCTAGTGTCATGGTGGATGCGATCATCCTGATATCGAAAAAGTCCTTCATTCGACTGTTTGCCAAACCCAACATCACCATCGCCTGGAATTTCTCGGCAATCACGCTATAGACCGGGTAGACACGCAGTTGCGGTGAGGGCAAATCCAGAAATGAAGGCAACACCGCCTCCTCCGCATCAGGCACTACAGTATCTCCGTAGCCGATATCTACCTGAAAAGGGATGCGGGCTTTAGCCAGGAGTGCAAAACCTGTCAATCTGACTCCAGGATAATCCGCACCTTCCTTGATCTCAACACCGGTGACTGCCTCGATATCGAAGACCAAACCATCCTCGGCCGGGGCTGAAATAATCTCTCGGAACACCTTCACCAGATACGGGACATCATGATCACCAAAACTCAGCAGATCGATATCACGGGTTGGTCGATGAAACGCTTCATTCCAAACCCAGAACAGTAATGCGCCCTTCAGTAGAAACTGGCCGGCATAGTGACTGATGCTCAGGCGATACAACAAACGCTGCATCACATACTGGCGGAGCACATAATCAAAATCCTCATGGCGTTCACGGGCGAGATTGAGAAGGCGCTGGCGAACCGACGCGGCCGTGTTCTTTGGCATCAGATCCCGCCCCTCATGTCACCAAGCTCTCCAGATAGGGTTGCATCACCTTTTTCACCCGACAGATCTCGGCATAATACAACAGTTCATCCATCGTAAACTTCCGCGCTGACCATCCTTCCCGTAGCGCCTCCAGGGCGACATCCAGACCGATCTTATTCCGGTATTTAAAACAATCCGCTACCGTCTTGGCCAAGCAGAATACCTTCACAGGCACCCCATTGATCATACGAACCTCAACCCCCTCATGCAGGGCCTTGCCGGACATAGTGACATAGCGCACCGGGGGGTATGAGATTTCAGGCCGCCAGGCCTTGCGGTCGATAGCCAGCCATACTTCAAAAGGATTCTGGGTAGTCAGTTCATGGAAGTTGAGGGCTGAAAGCAATGCAACAACCGCCTTGGGTGCCAGTTTACTGAGCTCAACCAGGCTATGATGACGCCCCAGATCCCTGTCCGGCCACTGATACAGTCCCCGGCCCACGCGCTCAATCACACCCTCTTGCGCCAGCTGATAAAGATAATCCCGGGGCAAACCAACATCCGTCAGGTCTTTCGGCCTGACGACCGAATGCTCCCGAATAAAGTCGATCACCTGCTCTCTTTTTGTTTTTGACATCTCTGGCTAAATCTAAAATTATCATTACATCGGCACTTATTAATATATGCCAAGTTTTTGATATATTCAATCTACATATATAGAAATACCAACTTCCCCTCTCAGGAAAATTGCTGGCAAAAAGCTGTCAATTTATCACGTGATCCTGATAACAGGATTGTAGAAATAAATCGTAGCCTATTGTTTTTAAAGGATCTTAATTTTGATGGGGGGAGCGTATCGAGGGATTTTATATATGTTAACTTATTGTTTTTAATAAACTTTGGCGGAGGAGGAGGGATTCGAACCCTCGGACTTTATTTGTTTATCAGTATGTTAGTAATCCATGCTGTCAAATTGCTGCCAAAATCCAAATATGATCCACGGCGTTTGCGGTAAAAAAATAGAACGCCTACTTTCAAGCCGCTTCACGGTAGTAGAACAAGTGTGTCGCTACCTCGTGAAAGATTTTGGGACATCCCAGTCCCCAAAATCGACTCGCCTACGCGACAGCCAATGTGCCCCGGCCACCCTGCGCAGGTATTAGTGAAATCTCAATCCGGACTATATAACCGTGTAAACTGCACCTCATCACCCAATACATCTATTGTAGTTGTCATAAGCTGATCGGCGTCAAAAGAAAATGATATTTCAGAGCTTGGTGCAAAGTGGACTATATTTACCTTGTAGTCATCTGGATGCACCCACTCATCAGTAATAAAATCAAGGATAGAATCGGGTATTGCCCACTTTACAGGCCCTATAATAGTCGCCTTATCCGACGTTGCATTAAACTTGATGCGTATATTTAGATTCCTGAAAGCAATGTCGCCTTCATTGCGAAGAAGGATTGTGTGCGTAACTAAATTAACTTGTGACTTCGTTATAATTGGGGCAACACTAGTCGTTACACTTGTGGTTAGAGTTGCTTTTGGTTTTGCAAGTCGATCAAGCATATGATCTACCAAGACTGCTAGAACTCCTCCGCCAATCAGTATGAACACGAGCCAATTACGAAAATGGCGAAAATTTCTACGCATATCTTGTTCTGATTTCGAATCCATCATATTAACGATCGGCTTATAAATTGAGAACGAAAATATAATTCACTATTTTCTAAATGATATTTTCCTGATGAATACTGTCCGTGGAATTGGGCCTTCAAACACAAACTCTGTCACGACATATAGTCTTTTGAGGTCAACACCACTAAAGGCTTCCAAAGGAATATGATAAGTACGCCATTCTTTTGTTAATTTGACCGTTGTTTTCAATTCACTACCATCATCAGGATGAGTATTAGTTTTAATCCCTATCAAAACTGCCCCCCCATCAGCTTGTCCTTTCATCTCAAGAACTAGTGTTTTATACGTTGAGAAGTCCTCAGAAGGACGCGGAGGATCCTTTGGCTTGCCAACGGTTATAAATACCGCGCCCCATGCTTGACCTGCTGGGTACGCCAAATGAAAGTTGCCATTTTCCTTTACGAGCCAATCGGTCTTACCTTCCGAGCTATTAACACCCATGTCGAACCCGCGTTCAAGCTGCGAACCGATCAATATTGCTTTACCTTGGCTTGTAGCTGCGTTGGGACTGATAAGGGAAAAGCTACATGCCAAAATCAACGAAATGAGTATCTTTCTCATAAGGTCATGCCTCAATTAGAAATAAGGATAAGCTCAACACAATCTAAGTATAGGGACCTTTTATTCTATGTGCACAAGAGCCTGCGCAACGACCACTATGCCAAAGGTTCCGAAATGGCAATTCGCCTGTAACTATCATTCACCTTTTATCTCAAGATCTAATCCTGTAGCGCCTGACAAGCCCTATTCACTTACCGGTGATTCCATCGTAATCTTTAAACATGAGGGGCAATAATCATTCTGATATTTTGGCCCCCACACTAATGAGATCACTGATTAGGTGCTGGCATTTATAGTTCATCTCACTAACCACCCTGCCTTCTCCAGGAAGAAGATCCAATACATCTCCTCCCGAAAGTTTTACACAGGCTTTCGCGTCAATCATCGCGTCATCATAGTTACCATATTTTGCTTGATGTATTGCACGATTGAACCGGTATACAGGCTCTTCTGGATCGAGCAGAATTGCTTTCGTGCTATCTCTGATCGCTTTCTCGTAATCTTCCTTTTCTCTATGTACATTTGCACGGTTATTGTATAATCCTGCATCGCCCGGATCGAGTTGGATGAGTTTATCGTACTCCATAATTGCCTCGTCGAAATAGCCGTTTCTTGCATACACATCGGCACGCCATCGATAGTTTCCAGCACTAGGATCAAGTGCAATTAATTTGTTTAAATCATTAAGCGCTTGGGCTACGTTCTTGAGCTCAAGATAAGTGGTGGCGCGATGGCCATACGCTTTAGTGTATTCGGGATTTAGGTCGATAGCCTTCGAGTAAAGTTGGACCGCCTTCCTATACTCACCCTTTTTTCCTAGACGAGTACCTTCTTGTAGAGCCTCGCGTGCCATCTGAGTATTTCTCTGACGCTCGGAATCTGGGTTTGCCATCTTGTTTTCATAACCGCGATCTTTAGTTCTATATATCTCAGAGATCCATGCATCCACCTGTTTTTCACCCGGAGCAATTCCATATCCCGCAGCAACGACCACCTTATCACTATTTGTAACGAGCCCAAGAAATCGACTGCCGCGTATTTGAGAGTGGTTCTCTTCGACTTCCATTAGTCCTTGATCTAGCTTAACGAACCAAGCCTTCCCTCTAAATTGTTTTGAGGATAAAGACGCCTCACCTGCAGCGATATATTCGCCATGCGCAAGTTGGATTCCTGATAAAAATTTATCATCTCCGGACTCCCCTACATTTAGGAATACCGAGTCGAGTATCTGGCCAGTTTGATTGAACTGCATCACCAGGCCACTAGTGTATTCGTGCATTTCTTGTGTTCCCCATCCGAATACCGAAATAGTTCCACTATCATCCAGAATCACTTGGTAACCAAGATCATCACCTACACCTCCCCAGTTTCTGCTCCAGTGTTCCACATGGTCGGAATTAACCGCTAATAGCCATACATCGTCGTTATCGGAGTCGGGTTGCGTAGCCCAACCGACTAGTACGTATCCACCATTAGGTAAAGCAACGCCATCGTAAAAACCCGCCCGATGGGTGCCTCCTGCTCCCCACAAATTTCGATGTATGAGCTTGCCAGAATCTGGGGCGATTATGTAAGACACACCTTTTGATGAACCGGTATTTTTTCTTGTTTCAGATCGCCCGCCCACTAGAATTGTTCCATCTGGACGTACGGTCACGAAATAAAACCTTTCGTGAAGTTCTGAAGCGAATCTTTTGCTCCAGATCGTCCGTCCATCGGGATTTATTCGAATTACCCATCCATCCTCCTTTTGCTGAGATTCGGGCAGGGCTGCCTGATTCTTTGGTATTCCTGAACCAGCAGCAATAAGATCGCCGTCTGGAAGACGTAAAACATCAAACAACAGCGTACTGTTGAAAGAGGATGGACGGTCGATTGATATCTCAAAGTTTCTGTCGATAGCGTGGTCATGGTGATAGTAACGCATCCACCCATATGAACCATTTTGAGTACTACTGGCACCTACGAGGTAGTACCCTCCAGAACCATCCGCAACTATCGAATTGGCGCGGTCAAACTCTGGTGTTCCGATAAATACACCCTGTTCCGACAATGCTATGGTTGTCGAAGAATACAGAGATATAATGAGAGTTGCAGTGATAAATAAGCATACGAACAAGTCTTGATGGCTTGCTGCCTCATAATTAGTCCACTTGCTCTTCATCGGTTCCTCCTCTTTTGAGAAAAACTACCACAACATGTGGACTAATTATTAGGTGGCAAGCTAGCGGCATGTCTACTGATCTAGTCACGGCCGCTATCAAAGAACATCTTTCTAGTTGCCCTGCTCAGAACAAAAATAACCGACACAGATGAAAGTACTAGAAAAATACATGCCCAGGCCGCGTAGGGCCAACTGTGGCCCCATTCGGCCTTCGCAGTCATATCTGACAACGCGAGTGTACATCCGGCAATTAAGAACAGGTTTACAAGCAAAATTGCGAAAAACCCAGCTTTCTTTAGCCTCAAGAATGCTATTGCAGAAGCGAAGCAAAGAATATAAAGAACTAGAGTGCCAATAGGGGCGTCAGCCCCCATCATTGTGCGAGTTTTTTCAAATAGCAGCAGATTCCAAAGCCGCCCCAATACTTCCCAAGTCAATAGCGATCCAAAAAGGAGTATCAGGTACCATGACGCAAATTTAACGCTCGTTGGAAGCTGTTGGTCACTCGTCATGTTGTACTAACCCCCAAAATTCGCCTCTCGCGGTAAAAACACCCATTATCGGATGCCCCCCCGCACGGATCCGGATGCCGCAGGCGCTCTCAATTTTCAGACCACATTGAATAACTTCCATTGACAGACTCACTGCCGAGGACTCTATCAGCTTCCCACAGCGGCTTAACTATCAATTCGCCATGCACAACTCCGAGGACGCTCGTGGCATGCTTTCCTATGCCACCTCAGGATCCGGTGCCATCCATTACGTCTCCCTTGACCAGGTAATCCCGACCTTGTCTTACCGCCTTGTGACAAGCGCTTGAAAGCAACCTTTCAAGTACCCGGAAGTTTCGATCTTTATAGTCAATACCACCAAGTGCCGACAAAGCATCGCCTCCAATGTGCTCAACGCTACCGCCTGGATTGAACGCTTCCATTTGCAGCAAGGCGTCGGTAATGTGCTCAATCTCGTCCAAGCGCTCGGCCAATGGTGTGATCCGAATTACGACATTAAAGCGCTGCAAGAGGTCATTCCTGAACAGCCGATCACGACCTTCTCCCTCATTGTTCTCCGCCCATTTATCAATGGGCTGGTTCGTGGCAGCTACGACCAGTACGGGGCATGGAAACGACTCACCGGCCCAGCCCTTCGGCCGAACCTTGTAGTCATCCAAGTACGCCAGTAGCTTTGATTGGACTGCCGGATTCGCGTCCCCAATCTCATCGAAAAACACAACTCCTCCGAGGTGTTCAAAGAGAAAACCACGGCTATACGTCTTCTGATCGGTGTACGCACCTTCACAACAACCGAACACATCGGATTCGAAGACCCCCTCATTGTGAAGGTACTCGGGAATAGGGACACGCTTGAACGGGCGAGTCAGTGGCCCCTTGTCATCAGGTGAGGTGCGCCATGCGAGGTAACGGGCAACCAAAGTCTTTCCCACACCGGACTCCCCCAGGAGCAGAACACGGGGCAGCGCCGCCCGGTCGATTTCGAAATCGTTATCAGAGAGCGCCTTACCCAGAGCTTGTCTGATCTCGCGCATCATCTCAGCTTGAAATTCCGTGAAGTGCTTCCCTTCAATCGTAGAGCTATTAACATCCTGAAGATGCTTCCATTCCTTCTCGGCGATAGAGGAATACGAAAGAACCTTATCAAGTTCCGTGAGCACCCTTTCGCGCCGCTCGCCGACCTTTTGGCCAATGAGCGAACGATATCGCTGTTTACACCTATCGAGCTGCTCCAGTACCTCCTGCATGGCTCCGGAAGGGCTGATGGTGAGGAAGGCTGGTTCATAGCCGCTCAGGCTGGGGTTTCCGGACACGGAGCTCACGTTCACCCGGCTTCCCACATCAAAGCCCCCCTCTTCTCGTGCCGGCGGAATCTCAGCCCACTCTTTGAGTTGATCGCTCAGCCATTGCGTCCAGTCTGAGGGTTCCGTGGGCGGAACGACAAGAATGCGGGATTCCGAGATGTTTTTATCTTCCTCGATTAACCGGCTACGCCACGACAGCATCGCCATCGCATCCGGCACAGCGGTTCGCCACAGCACCACAAGCCGCCTCGGCCACTTACCATATCCCCATGGTTTGGCCCGGCTACCCCAATATTCGGTGAATTCCTGGTTTTCAATGATAGCAATGACACCAAACCGAAAGTTGTCACTTGCCTCTTGCGCGGCACGATACAAGTCTCCAGGAAAATCGTCCGAAAGGTCTTCCATAGACGGCCATACAAATTGCGTTACGGACTTTTTCCCAGATCGCGAGGCCATGGCTCTATTTCGTCCCTTCTAGTTCGGCGAGCACTGCTTCAAGCCCATCGTTGGTCCCGAGCTTTACCTTCCCACATAAATAGATCAGGCGCTCAATGGGGTCCATGCTGGCAAACGAAGCTTTCTTAAGTTCCTTCCGCTTCTTACTTACAGAAATCTCCATATTCTTCATATTGCGGTATACATCTCTCATTTGCCGAGGATCTTTATCAAATAAACAACCCCGGACAACCCAAGCACGACTGAATTCATGTGAAAACAAACTGCGTAGAGGCATCACCTTGTCCGGCCAAAACAACCAGATTTTGTCTGACAGCCGAGAAAATCTAGACTTGTCAATTCCTGAACCCATTGGCATGCTCTGAACGACTATCTCGCGGAGGCCATCCTGAGTCACAATGGGAAGGTCGAACGCCGTCTCGTTCCTAAGGTATTCCTCTGGAGTGGGGTTCTCCAGAAACTCGCTTTTTTGAACCTCGAGCCATTTGGATAGCTGCACCAGGAATCCAGCCGACTTCCCAACGGCTTTCCCAAAAACTGTCGTCTTCATGCGCGACATCCAGGGTGGAGGCTCATAGAAGCAGCGACCGTTAGAGCAGTGCAGCGCGTAAACATCCCCCGGATCCACGACGGGGCTACCGACACCATCCATGCCACTGGCAAGCGAAACGACAGTGCCGAGCGATTCCAGATGGTCAGTTAACTCATCGTCGTCCCGGTCCTCCAGTTCGGAATCGGGATCATCAAGAAGTTCTGAAGAATCCGGCTCCTCCCATTCATCCATGTCCCCAGGGTCCAGCGTCTCGGCCAGGCCCTTGAGCTGTCTCGGCGCCAGTACAAAAGCCGCCTCCTGGAAACGGCCCAGTGCGGCTCTCTGATCTGTTGTCAACGATCGATGAATCTTGCGCCCGCGCGCCTGAACCTGTTTACCCTTTTGCTTCTGTGTCTGTGCGTTCATACCGGAGCTCCTTTGAGTACGGGAGGCTGTGACAGCAGGACCTGACCGAAAGGCGACAGTTGATCGGCGCTTGCCTCGGCTTTTGCCGCAATCAGGGCCTGTAACGCCTCCCATTGGTTGCCGGCTGCCATGGCGGAAAAGACGTCCCGGCGTTGCCTGGAGACACCGCGTAACGATCGGGCACCACTAGCATGGATCGCATGCCAGATCACGATCAGGTGCCGTTCATCGATTCCCGAATAGGCGTTGACCTGCCGTATGCGATCGGCGAATGGCTTCGCCTGACCCTCCCGGACGAACCAATTGGTGCCGTCCTCAGTTTCGGAGTCGGGATCCTTCCCTTGAAATAACGCCTCCACATCGCTGATCGACAGCGCCTTCGAGCCGGTGTGAAAACTCTGCATCGAAAGCTGCGTCCCACGCTCGCCTACAGACTGGGCAGCAAGGAGGCCTGCCGGGTAACCCACTGGAACACTGCGGCCATAACCTGGAACCGGCCCGTAACATGCCGCACAAATACCTACGCCTTCTTTAACCCGATTGCAGGTATCAATGGAACGAGGCTCGCCTGCAGTCGACGCCGCACCACAATCCTCTTCGACAATGTACCAAGGCCAGCAAGCAAGCACCAACGCACGAGTCAGCCCGCCGGCACGCGGTGTACCAAGCTTCTTGTCGATCATGGAACTGCGGCCGTTCATCGCACCCCAAAAGGCCTCACTGCGACTCATCCCATCCACCAAGGCCTTACGAATGAAGAAATCCGCTGCTTGCCCCTGAAACGCGATTTCGCCGGGATTAAGGAAACCTCGTGCGGTTATCAGTTGCCGTGTCTGCTTCTTGCCCCGTGCACCACTGGCCGCCATGGCCGCGAACCCATAACCTGGAACGCTTAAGTCACCGCTGCTCACCACCTCTTGTAGACGATTGAGCGTTACCTCTCCAAGCTTTTCATTGAGATCCTCCATATGCCCCCCCACCTCCCTGTCCAAGGGACCAGATATGGCCGCCGCATCGAGGATACCTGCATAATCTGGCCGGATTTCGGTGAGTTCCAGGTAACCAAAAGATATCGCCGCATCGGTGACAGCCTCAAAGGCCAACCTCATCCAGTCAGGCACCAATTCTGCAGCTAAATCCGCATGGTGCTCGCAGAGATGGTCCAGGAGTTGCTGTGCGCTAGCCGGACTATCCAGGTGCGTGCGGCACACCTCACAGTTCCCAAATAGTCGGTAGAGCTTTTCCCTACCTTCGGAGTCTTGCAGTAGCAGGTAATGGCCCAACACGAAGTCCTGATCGTAGTGGGCGAGCGAGTGGCCGTTTGCCACGGACATGAGATTCTGCGGATGGATTGGCTCGAGTTGGAAAGCCTCCCGGTGAGCTGCTTCCGAATCCGGAACATGGATCGACATCTCATCACCATCGAAGTCGGCGGCCAACCCTTTGCACACCAACGGGTTGATGCGCAGAACCAGGCCCTCGTCCGGACCTAGTGGCACGGGTCGACATGCCTGGAAGTTATATTTATGCAGCGATGGCGCCCGATTCAGCAGGACACGAATATCAGGGCGCTCCAAAAGGTAGGCTTCGAGAACCGATTTTACCCCCACCATAAACTCCTGGTGGGAGCCACGCTTCAGCCAATCGAAGGTACGCCAAAAGTCTGGTGAGCTGATTTCTTCCCGAAGCCCGGTCGCGAGCGCCGCTTCCCAGTTTCGGTCTGATTCCCACGCTTCAAGGTAGTTGAAGAGTAAATGGTCATCCACGGCGTCAGGAAGCCCAGCCCAATCTGCGATCCTGTCAGCCAGCAAATGTGTCAGAACCTCCACCGGCACCCCGCATTCATTCCAGGCCAGCTCCGGGTCGGGAACGATAACCAGGCGTCCGGAGCGGTTCACCCGCCGACCCAAACCCTGTCTGCGCATGAGGCCCTCCTTGCCCGCAAGGCGTTCACAGATGAATCGGAAGATCTCGTTCACCAAGTCTTCTATCTGTTGCGTATAGAGGTACTGGAAATCCTCTCTTGTTTTGCGATATCCATCGATGGCCTTTATCAAACCTTCATATAATTGGGGCAACCGCTCATAACCTGAAACGGGGATTCCACCCAGCACCCGAAGAGGACTGTAGCGATACTTTAGGGGTAACACGGATAGCCGCCGGATCGGCGCCAAGCCGGAACCCTTCTTCTCGAAAACGCTCGGCGTAACCTCGAAGGGCAGATCGATGTAGGCCCACCGCGTATCAGGATTCGTCACATCCGCCGTGCCGCTGAGTTCGGGGTCTGCAAATCCGCCGGGCCTGGGCATCAACACCAGGCGCGGCTGCGCGCACGCCAGTCTGGTGCTCTTGTGTGTTGGACACGCGATCGCCAAAGACTCCAGCTCCTTGAGTGGCAATTCCTTATCCTGATGCACTTGCCGATAGACCTGTACCTTCAGCTTATCGATGGTGACCGTCCCACCCAGGTCTTTCACACGGCGCATGATCTTGACAACCATGTCTTTGCAATCTTCCCCTGTAGCAAGATCTCTCAGGGTAAATTTCAGCTTCTTTTCCTCTTCAGATTCCCCCGCAGATGAAACCAACGTCCCTTCCAGCTCGTCAGGATTCAGTCGATAGCTCTCGTGATGCAGCACATCTCCAAGCGACAGGTAGCGCACATCCCTACCGGTTTCACTTTGGCTGTGGATGTCGCGCTTCGGAAAGCGGTGCTCACAACCCGGCTTCGGACAACGAAACTCACCCCGTATTCCAAACCGCCAAGGGAAGGCAGCCTCGACGATCGCGTTGCCACTGTCTTCAGTTTCCGCAAATTTCACTCGCACATCTGCCCCATCTCCGCTTAGTTCGATTCCGAGGGCGTAGAGATGATCCTTGATCGCCTGCAATGTCTGCAGGCCAGGGTTAGACGATGGGTCGGACTTCGGGCCAAGGATTTCCTTGAGGTTTTCCTCGGCTCGGTGGGCGGCCAAGGCCCAGATCTCCATTTCTCCAACCCGCTGACCACCACGATAGCGCCTGCCACCGGCTGGTTGACCGGTTATAGTCTGGTAGAGGGCCTCAGGCTCATCCCCTCGCCGCGCTTGCGCCTTGTAACGAGGGATATGCTTCAGTCGGAGGATGTACTGCATACCAACGGTAACCGGGGCTGCGGTTGTGCCACCTCCCGGAAGCGTGAGGTACATACGGCCAAACTGATCGATGACGGACGCTCCATCCTGTCCATTGATTTCGGCATAGGCTTCCCGCAGCGTGCCGGCAACATCCATTTCACTGAAGGCCTGCCCGGCCATCTCTGGAATTGCATCGGGCTGGATTGCCCGCACCAGACCGACTTGGGTTTCGATGAGCTGGCCGAGATTCATTCGCGAGATGACACCGTGTGGATTGAGGATCAGGTCCACGGCTCTGCCGCGCAATTCCTCCGGTAAGCGGGGATCATCCGGGAGCCTGGGCAGCTCATCAGGTGGGAATATCTTTCCGATGACACCCTTGTTTCCATGGCGCCCCATGAGCTTGTCGCCGTGGGTAAGCGATACACGGTAGCGTACACGCCAGGCAAGACGCCCGCCGAACAGTTCCGACTCAGGCGCCGAATAGGTTACCTCGACGAGTTCTCCCGGGCCCTCACTTCGATGGGCAATCGGAACTACCTGGCCGGTGGCGGTATCCCGGAAAAAGGCGACCGGATCCCCGGGGGTTATCAGTCCGGGCTTTCGGAACGACCTCTCGTCTGCCAGTCCCTTCCCGGTAAACAAGGACTCAAGCAGCGCCTGGCGCAGCGCTGACCCACGCTCGCCCTCTGGCGGACAGGGCTCGAACCCCGGGTGAATGTATACCTCGAAGGATTCCTCCCTGAACCAGTCGAGGATGCCTTCTTCGGCCAACCGATGGTTGGCGACAATGGCATCCTCGAAGTTCCAACCATACCAGGGCAGATAGGCAACCAGCAGGTTAGCCCCAGGCTCACAGCGATCCCCGCTTGCAATATCCGGCACAAGTCTAGCCAAAGGCTCGATGACGGTACCGATCACTGCTTCAGCGCCAGTTCGCACCAGCGGTGGTTCCGCTCCCAACACCGGCAACGCCTGCTTTAGGTTCTTGGCGCCCATCATGGAACGGGGCGCATCGTTGTACTCGAAGAATGGAACGAGGGAAGCCGCATGGCCAAGGCCGTCATGTCCATCTTCCGAAGGCCGGTGTAACCTGCCTGTGACGTCAGTGGATACGCCACGGGCCAAGTGCAGCGTGATACCAACCTTGGGATTCTCCGGCGACTCCACCGGGCACACGATTCCATCAAAACTCGGGTGATTCTGCCGCCATGAGGCTGGAAGTTTTTTGAGGGCTTCTGATCGAAAGTCGTAGCGCTGAAATGCGGTTAACTCAGACACGGCCTGTATGGCATTAAGCGGATCGAATGCGTGCAACCATCCGCGCCTTCTAAGCATCTGCACATCCACGATCGGAGCAGCATCCCGTTGGCGCTGGCACATCGTGTTCCACACAGCTTCGGCATCCTTTGCCCCCACTTCCCCGCGCCCTCGAAGCTGCTCTGCAAGATGTGCGGCGCTCTTGCCTGCACCGCGAAGTACCTGCTCGACAACACGCTCCAGGATCTGCTCCCCGAGCCATGCCGAATAGGTCACCAGGCGCTGGTAACCCAAATCTTGTTCGTCCAGAGGCTCGCCGGGCGTTTCCTCTCCCATCTTGGCGATTGCTTTCAGAAACGCGTTTCTCTCCTTCGCCCCATACAGAAACAGGCTGAATTCCTGGTCCCCATCCCGGGGCCAGAGGCTGCCCGGCGCGGGTGCATCAAGAAAGAGATCCGGCAATAATGTGGCCTTACGTCTTTTCCATGTCTTGAGTACTTGTTCTGCCGATTTTTTGCGGGCCTTCGGGGTAGCGTCCGTGTCGAGACTCCATGGACCCAGACTTCCACCCAGAGCTAGCACTAGAAGATTCTTAACGCTGTCCGGGGTAAACTTTCGCACCCGCCACATCCCGGGCAGGGGTTTCAACCGCGGGTGCCAAATCCAGCGGCCTGATTGTGGCTGATTGTCCGAGCGAAGCAGAAATACCCCGTGGTACGGATAGGGAAATCGTGCCCTGTAGACCTCCGTGCTTCCAGTCCACCGGACCTCCAGGTGCGCCTGCAGCGTGTAGTTGCTTGCGAGAGCAAGATCGACGTCTTCTTCTCCAGGGGGCGTGACTGTAACCGCTAGTTCTTCCCCTGCTTCAAGCCTCAAGGCATGCCTGAATAGCAGGCTCAGGCGATCCTCTACCCATGCCTCAAAACGTGCTACATCTAAAACAAACGGGAACGCCGTGGCACTAGCATCGAACTTATCTATCGCTCCGCGCTTGATGAATAATCGTGGAAAAGGGTTATATGGACTCTGCCAAGCATCATCCATCAACTCTTTGGGAGCGAATAACCGGCACAGTGGCCGCTCCTTGCCGTCCCACGGTGAAGCGACCGGGGTCTCTATGAGGGCGTCGAGCCGCTTGCTGAGATTCGGATATCGTTCTGGCGTGATAACTGCCCGGTAGGCATGCACCCTCGCGACACGCTCTTCCGGCTTGCCTTCCCGTTGTGCCCGGAGGGAGAAAAACGGGTGAAGGGAACAACCTTTTACCTCTTTCAGATCCGTGGCGAGCTCTGCCCACTCCTGCTCCGGTGGGTCCGCATCCAGGTCGAGACCCCACCGTTCCTTCAGCTCTCTGGCGCCAACTTCCTCCCGTAACTCCCGTAGCGCCGCCTGCTCCGGCAGTTCCTGCTCGTCGACGTGGCCACCAAAGAAATTGTAGCCATTGAGATGCCGATTAAGCTGAAGCGCATAACGAACGTCTCCATCCGCGCCAGGACAAGCCAGGATCACAAAGGCTAGATCAACGCTATTTCTGGTCATGTTACTGCCCCCCCCGCCAACGCTGTCTCAACCGCTACATGTTCAGAAAGGAAGTTACGAATCCGTTCCAGCACTTCCCGCTTTGGTGTGCGATATGGTCGGTAACATACGGAAATGAATGGGTCTTCATAGGAGTTTCCCACTTTTTCCCCAGGCATGCGATATAAGTAAATACCAACTTCAGGATCAAGACTTTCTTCACCACACAACCAGTCGAAGAAACTATCCAGTTTCCAGGCGTCTATGCGCTTTACCGTTTGCCCCTCCCGTACTGACGGCTGATACGGCCCTAGGGCCAACGTCACCATTCGCAGATCCATATTCTCTACAAGTTCCTGGCCCTTCTCGAATTTATCCTGTGCAAGGAAAGCCATTTTTGCCCGATCCTCAGGATTAATCTCGCTTAAGGAAGCATGTTCTTTTCGCCACTTTTTCAAATCGTCAAACAAAGGCTTGACCGAGAATTTATCCCACTGTGGCAGCTGCAACTTCAGTAGCCGCCACTGGTCCTGCAATTCTTTCCACAAAGCATCCGAGTATTCAATATCACAAATCTTTGGTAGAAACTCCTTGTAAAGCTGTTTATACGTATTGACTTCATCCAACAGGTTTTCGCCATACGTCCCTAGAATCAGATCGTCCAGATGTAGAAGAATAAGCTGACGGCCAATGGCCCGGCATTGCGGCATGTCCGCGTTGGTGAAAAACCAACGCACTTCTTTCAACGCAGGCACATCCTCAGCCCCCTTATCCTTATCCCACTGCGGACACTGCTTTACCCAAGAGATGGAATCTTTACCGGAACCGGCTTTTTGTATACTAACATTTCCGTCTTGTCCCATATGTTCTGATTTTAGAAGCCCTTCAAAACGGCTGGCGACATCGGGAAAAAGTGTTCCCAAATCCCCACTGGTAACAAATGCCGCTATATCATCTTCGCCCATCCATGGTGCCATAATCTTGCTGTCCCGCCCTACCTTCACATCCACGATGGCGTGTGTACAGCCCATGGCGATCTTCTTGGCGAGGATAGAAGCATAGACCAGCGCCACATTCTTCATGGTGTTGGTTTCCTTGCGTCGTTTCATGAGCGCTTTATCTACCGGCGTCAGCGACTCGTGCTGGCGGCATAGTACGCCACCGGTTTGCCTACATACCTCCTTAATGGCATACGGATCGCTCAGAAAGTTCAGTCCACCGCTTTCCAGGATATCTACGGTGCCACAACTCGCCCCCGGGGAAGAAATTTTAGGCACAACAACCTTGTACGTGTCATTTTCTTTTTCTTGCTGCGCCTTCACCATCAACCACAAATAACCAAAGATAGGCGTAATGTTAGTAATGGAACCGGTGGAGGCTAAATCCCAGCATTTCTCCCCGGACCATATAAACCGATTTTCATCACTCGTTTTGGCCATCGCCCTCGTGAATTCGTTGAGTTTGTTCGGTGTTTTGGTCATCTTGATCAACAAACCATCGAGTTCCTGCTTATCCGCTGCGGCCGGACCGCCACTCCTTATTGACTCGAACGGAACATCCCAGAGGTTCTCCTCTTCTTTCTCCCGTGGCGCCACAACGCTCAAATGCCTGGCCGAAACATAGAAGGAAAAAACAGCACGCCAAGCCTGGTCATCCGAAGCAAACTTTGTGGCCATAAAGAAATAAGACGCCAGCGCCCAATGCAACTCTGTATCATCCAGTTTTAGCCGCTCGCGCCCAAACTCCCGAATCGTCGCAATCACCGACAACAGGTTACAGACTGGCAGCAACAATCCATCCGTAGCCTCTTTAATGATTTTCCCTGTGCGTACTAAGGAAACAAACATTTCACTGCTGCCGCAATCAGCATCTGCAGCCGTTTGCGCCGCGTGCAACAATTTCAGACAGCATGTAGCCTTACCTACCATCCCATCGGCGAGTTTCTCAAGTAAGGGAAACAGGTGATGATGCCATATCTCCGCCTCCAACTTAGCCAGGTCGAAGGCTGGCATGCCACATAAATCGGATCGATCGAAATCAATCAACCAGCCCGGGCCGGCTTCTCCGGAAAACAGGATGTTGTGCAGATTGAGATCGCCGTGCACTGGCGATTGGTGAGCAGTAATGGTAAATGAGTAGGGAATCTGTTTCTTACCGCTGAACACTTCAAATGGGTTCGGCAGTGAATCCGCACCTACTATAGTGGTATCTAACCACTGACTGTTATCATCCATCTCCTTAATCAACTTAGAATCGATACCTGTTTTGGTAAAGGCCGCACGAAGCTTCCGTTTGATCTTCTCGAACTCCCGGTTTTTCTTCTCAAGGATCACTGATACTTCGACTGGCAGGCCGGGACGAACCCAGATGGCTCCGAAACGGCGACGAATGTCGTCCGCTCTGCCGCGCAGGCGGACACGCCAACCCAAATCCGGATGGCCCAGCGTGATCTCGCCTGTATCCCCAACATTGTCCCACTCGATCTCCAGCAAATGGAATCCATCGAGCTTGATCCGCTCACCTTTAAGATTCCAGGGAGATAAATTCTTTTCGTCTGTTACCTTTTTCTGAATATTCCTGGTATCGCCCGCCGCCATGAGCCAAGCCGTGTTATCCTTGTATCTCTGTTGCCGCCATGAACGCACCGCAAGCGTATTGCTATTGCCATCATCAAGCTGACCCATGGGAACCAGCACACCCGTGAATGCAGGTGGCAATACTTCCCCAAGCCAATCCCACAACGGCCGCCGTGCCTTTTTGATCTTCTCACAGCCCGCGCCGTAGAGATGTAGTAACACCTGCTCCAGCGTCTCGTGCAAACGCTGGGCTACCTGTTGACCAACACCGGCGCTGAAACATTGCTCTCTTAACAACTCATCCAATGGCTTTAGGTCAGCATAACCTTCCGGCAGACCGGCCATAGAATACGCAATAGCACCTAGCGGCATCTCACCCTGGATACCACCAGCCAAAACCGGCCTCTCTACAATACTTGCTACATAGGTATTGAGGCGTGGCCGGATTACACGCTGGTAGGCCAAATATTCCCTTTGAATCTCCAACCAGGGAGCCACCTTCATGAAACGGGTAGCAAAGGTGATACCGTTGCGGGAAGGCCTGACAACAAATGCTGCCTGCGCCTTGGACTTACCGGCACTGAACACCTTGACAGGCCGTATTTCGTCACCGTTCGGAAAAAGCTTCGCAACAATCCGTTGCAGATTTTTACCCTGGGCACTACGATCGATGGGCAAGCACAAACCAAGCTTTTTGAGAAGCAGCCTGCTTGCACTCTCCCCCGGATCAAGAATGAGTTGATCTGGAAAGGGCAGTTCTGGAAATGCGCCATACATCATTCTGGCTGCTTCCCGCAAATGCCGCTCGAATTCAAGGCTGGTAATCTGATCCGGTTTTTCAGGCGCATACCCATGGTGCGATTCCTTGTAGAAACACCACATCGCCCCATGAGCCAATGCCTCCTGCAATTTCTCCACTGTCCAGTGGCCCGTGTAGACAAAGCACGGGATTTCCGGAAAACGCTGGGAAAGCAAGTCGATGGCGCGATACCCCATCCCCGACCAGTCTTTATCAGTTCCATTGCCATTACTGTCTTTCACGTTCCATATGGTGGGCTTCCATTCCAGATCCACCAGGAAAGCTCCTATCCTACCCCTCATACTTTCAAGCAATTCGAAGGGCAATGCTTCAGCCACCTGCCTGAAAAGCGGATCGCCATCTTTACTAATCCAAACCTTATGAGGACGAACCTCGCAAGAGATCGAGAGATTGTTCAAGTTTGTACAATGGCTGTTCAAAAGACTATGAAAAGCCTTCTTTTCCAGATTTTTCCCATCTGTTTTACGGCATCCATACAATTCCAGGACAGTATCCTGAATATGATTTTCTTGCAGTGGGGTGAGACAATCTGCGCGCTCGTCATTTGGTTGGATATAATTATTATAATCATCAAATACAAAAACCAGCGGCCGAAGGCCACCGGCCAGATGAGAAAAGACTGAAGGGCAATCCACCTCAGACAGGGATTCCAGTTTTGCCCAGGCAGTCACTATGTTACGCGCATCCTTTATATCTATGTCAGATGACGCTTCCAGTTCATACCAGGGAGAGATCGACAAAGCATCTTTATCAATGTTCTTGATTGGCGGGGAAGAGAATAAGGGATGCTTCAGTATTTCTGGAACGACCTTTTTCAGGTCGGCTACTATTCCAGTATTTGTTTTCCGAATAACCGATCCGAGCAAAGTAATCCACGGCTGATACGCATCCGTTCTTTCCTCCTTAATAGGCATCTTAATGAACAACGCGTATTTAGCATTTGGTTTACCACTACATTTGACAATATTCTTTGCCAGTTCCTCCAGATTACCCTTGTCCCAATCAACGTAGCATTGGAAACCAGGAGTCAACCCCATTGTTTTCACAACAGCATCAATGGCCTTTTGAACCGGCGAAATCTCTTTATCCTTGCATTTGCTCACAAGATACTCCTTACCTAACTATCTTGATTGCCTTATAGGGGATATACGGATTTACAGAACTTTTTATGTACGATATTTTCAATGTGAATGATTCATTACCTTCTTGCTTCTCCAATAAACGGTGCGGTATGAATACTGATTTTCCTTGATCGATCCCTTCTTGTAGAGCACCAATATAAGCTGTACCTTTTTTGTTTTTCTTAACTTCGGCTTTCCCTGACCTCGGCCATTTATTCGCACTTTCAAAAGCTTTTCCAGAACACACATCTCCACTATTGTTTGGAACTGCTAATTTATTAATTACGAGCCATTTCATACCTACATGTGGTAATCGTGCAGCAATTTCCATAAATTCACGCCCATCAATATCTCCCAACATCGGCGCAAGCCTTGTGGAAATCAAAAAATGGCCGCTCGGCACATACTGGCTATCATCCTGACTCGGCAACATAACATTAACAACGGCACCTACCACATCACCGAGATCCATTTTCCGACTTGCTGCCAGCGAACATTGTAATTCCTCATCCAATAATCCATCAAACTGCCCCTGGGATAAGGGCTTGAATATCGCTCCGTAAGATCCAGGATTTACGGTGGTTGGAAAATGGTCCAGTATTTCGTCTGCAACATAATGCAGTGCCCTATAGTCTGGTCTTAGATAATCCGAAGCGCCACATACCTTGCACACTAGGGTAGATACTAATTTCCCATTTCTTATGTCTTGTTTTATGTTTATTGCAGTTATAGCTTCACATTTACGACATGCAAAATGTTCCGGGTACTTGGGTTTAGCTGACTTGTATGGAATCTGTACCCCAATTGCTCTATCTACCGATACACTACCATCGTGCAAGGTGAGCAAATCAGCCACTAATGGATAAATGTCATCCCTGGAGATACTGTATTGAAGGTTTTCACCCCACTGACTTACCTCTACGCCAAACCTAAATCTGTCAGATCTCACCTTTCTTTTGTCTTTCGTAAACTTTACTCTAGTTCCCGCATAGATCGAAACCACAACTTCAACATCTTCTCCTATAATTGCAGGCACTGTTTCAAATAGCAGGAGCTCGACAAGCGCTTTAAGCGTCAAAAAGAATAGGTTATCGATAGATGCTGGACTAAGAAGATCATCATGAGTTGTTTTCCCGGCCACCAGTTTATTCTTCAGTCGCATAACACCCAGGGAAGCTGGTTTCGCAGTAGCACTTTCATCATTATGTATCTTGATTATTTCGTCACTACACGCTTCTTTTTTGTTCTTGATTCTTGGTGCTTGGGGGCCTATCTCAGTAGCATCCTCGCATGTTGTCCCACCAAAATATCGGACCCCGCTCTTAACTAAGTCATCATCAAAAAGGTCCGCCTTTCTCTTCGCATCATGGATCTTTTCCCCAGCAAATACCGCGAAACATCCGCCCACCGTATCGCCTCTCGTTCCATCTTCGTCGATATACATCTCGACGAAAGCACAACCCTTATCAATCGATACATCAGGACGTTCCAGGCTCACCAGTTCAAAACATTTTCTTCGTGCAACCAAGATATCCAACGACTTTTTAAAGGCCTTAACAAATTTATATTTTGTTTGCTGGCCAATATCTTCAATAACTTGGCTATTAAGACGTGGTTTCTCAAAATCTGTTATCACATTTCCATATGGTCTGAATTTTTCCGTGATTTCTCGTTTTCCAGTTGATGAAAAAACAACAATAGGAAGAGCCACGTCAACAAGAGACAGAATTCTTGGCAACAAAGTTAGAGCCTCGATATAAGCCGGATCATCACGGGTCTTGCCTGCCCCACTAATAATTCCATCAGCCCATGTAGATACTCGGTGTAATTCATCCTCAGAGAATCCGGGCCAAGGTAATGTTGGTTCATCCTCTGGAAATCTTTTTGCTAACTTAACCAGTTCAGCAATAAATTGCGCTTCTTCATTTAATGACCTACCTGCGAATAGCCGAAGATCAAGAAAAACTATCGCTGGCATAAAATGCGAAGCCCTGCCCTGTAACAATCTAAATCTCTGGTCGTTAATAGGATCTTCATTGATATGTGCTAGCAGCCATTCTGGCTTTGAGCTGGCCTTTATTACAAAACGATCACTCCTCCCAATAACAACAGGTTCATTATCAGACATTTCACTTCCGTGATTATATGTCGCCCCCACTGCCTTACATATAACTTCACCCCAGCCATCAGTCCACTGATCGTCAATCAGAATCAAACTAAGCTTAACTTTATTACTACCCAGAACACATGATAATTTAGCCGCCCACAGCTCCTCACGAGGATCAAGCCACTGGGTGCTATCACTAAGTAGGCCAGTTTTGTCCTCGTCTCGGTATAACCCTAATGATCTCAACAGAATTCTCAGCGCAAGAACATGATCATCATTTCGTGCTAGCGCTGAATCTTTCAATAGGAGTTGTGGCCCAAGGATATTGGCAATCGCATGATGGTCATCCGATCTGGTCGTTTTTGTAATTGCACCAGCCCACATTCTCCGAATCATATCCAGCTCTGAAGCAAACATCGGCTTGGCTAATTCATTTATTGATTTCATCGATAGTGATTCATGAGCAGTGTTAATCAACTCACTCATCGACCATTCGGTTTCATCTTTCGGGATAATCTTGAGCAACCGAATCCAGGGCATTGATTTGACATGGCGGCACGGGAACATGTCAAAGAATTGTACGGCGGGTGATGTTTTTCGGGTCTCGGAAGCGAGATCGATAATGAAAATCTTCAGCTCTGGATGCTTTTTGGAGTCTTCTGTTTTACCATCAACAGCAAGCGAATATGCAACAGCCCAATCCAGAGGCGTAAGATATTCTCCAGTATCTACATCCGCCCCAGATGTTCCCATAACTTTCTTATCACGTTGCGGAATAGAGTCCCATACAACCGTTATGTGCTCGCGGTCAGTTCCCGATACAGGGTTACCAAGTTTCTCCCATAAGGCACGGAAGTCATCTCCGTAAGAAAAGACCTGATTGCTCCCGAGACTTGTTTCTTCCTCACTATGAAACAACTCCAGATACTGCCTGGTCGCTTGTACAACAGGGTTGTTCCTGGTATCCATTACCTGTACCCCATAAAATGAATGCAATAATTGTTAATTGCTGATGGCGCTCTTCTACTTCACACTGACCTTAACTTTAGCGTTCGCTTTTCTTGGCCGAAGGCGGATCGCTGTCTCATAGGCAGCGCGCAAAACAGGATCGGAATCCCATAACTCAGCCGCCTCTTTCGATATACCATGTATCTTCTTTACAATATCCGCCGCTTTTGATGCTGTTAACCTTGAATCACCCATTATCAATTTTACTGCCGGATGAATCTGGATCTTACCTTGCGGATTTTCTGGCGTCGGTCTTCTTGTAACTTCTAATGCACTACGGAAATAGCGGGCAATGAACTCCGCGTAGGCCTGTTGCAACTCAGGTAACTTTCCGGTGATTTCTTCCGGTTTACCGGTGTCAATCGACGTTGTTTCCAATACTTGCGTCAATTGGCTGACGGTGACTGTGTTTATCTGTAAATCCGGACGGGCCGTTGATTTCACACCCTCTTCCCGACCAATTTTAAGTTCTCGTGCCGTAGCCTCGTCCGGGAACGCTATATGGATCGGAACCAGGTGCTCGACATCAGGATGATCATTGACGGCACTGAAAAGACAGCTCCTAAGCTCTCTTACATTGCCCGGCCAATCATAGCTGCATAGTTTCTCGATGGTTTTTGGATCAATCCGGCGTTTTACTGTGGAAGGATGTGTGCTCTCGGCCTCCCGCACGAACCTCTCTATGAGAAGCGGGATATCCTCTTTCCTGTCTCTTAGTGCAGGCAGGACTATGGTCCCACCCTCCCGAAGCCGATCCAGGAGATCAGAACGGAACCCGCCCTTTACGGCCAGGCCTTCAATATCAATATTCGTTGCCGATAGAAAACGCACATCAACAACAATAGGCGTTGATGCCCCTACTGGAATCATTTTTCGCTCTTCAAGCACTCGTAGTATCCCCGCTTGAACAGTTGATGGCATATCCTTGATTTCATCAAGAAACAAATCCCCTCCATCGGCTTCCTTGATCAGGCCAAGTCGTTTAGTAACGCCTGTCGCAACACCTGCTCCTATTCCGAATAACTCACTAGCAAATAGTTCCGGTGTCAGCGCTGAGGAATTTACTTCGATAAATGGCGCCTGTTGGGAATCGGCTTGCCGATGAATGTATCGTGCAATCAGTTCTTTCCCTGTTCCGCGCTCTCCCCGAACCAGGATGTTCCTTTTCCCTATCGCGGCACGCCTTGCCGCACGTAGCGCAAGCAACAAGGCTTTTGATTGTCCGACAATCTCCCCTTGCTCATCTTGAATAAGCCCATGCCGCCATAGATACTCACTCAACATTTCTGGACTATTTGCATCCGCCCGAGGAAGAAAACCCACGGCACCTAATTGGGAAAATTCCTGACTGACTTCATCACGGGACTTACTGGACAGGATGACAACGGGAATTTCCGGAAACTCTTCTCGTATTTTCCGCAGTATCTGCAAACCGAAATACTCATCTGGACTGTCATCGCCGATACGTCCCTCGGGCATACCAGATGCTTTCGCATCACTTTCTTCGGTTACACATCCGGTATAGAAACAGAGATCCAGAAGGATTATCGCCCAACGCGGCTTATCGGTACCTTCTACGTCCCATCCCTCACGTATTACCTGCAAAGTACCTTCAAGGTTGTTCTCCACCGTATCGCCTACGATGGAACAAGTGGGACTTTGTCCACGAAAGAACACCGCTTCGGCGACGGGTTTCTTTATCTTTTGTCCACTAGCCTTTACCTGCTCATCTCCAGTAACATCCTTCAGCAGATATTGGCCACACAGGTTTGCCCGTTCTTCATTGCGGCCTTCTGGATGAGTCCTGCCGAAAAGATCATCGACGATCAGGATTCTGGCTAGGTGATTTTTTTCGCTCATACCACCTTAACCGTATGCGGCAATCGGCTAATGGATTCTCCCAGTTCCTGGGTTCGATCACGCCAATTTCTGAAATATTGGATATACGGACGTAACGAAATAGCAGAATGGATGTCATCACAACTTGTTTCCAGCGTCTTTTCCAACTCCTGGTAGGCATCATCAGCCTTTGTGAAATTCTCCTTGATACTATTCAACCAGTTTTCTACAGGTTCCCTTGCTATCCACAGAATATTCACCAGATCACCTAGCCACTGCCTGATTTCAGTATCACAACGCGAAAGGGGTGGAAAGGCAAAAAGTGATCGTGGAGACATTTCGAGCATGAAATTATCAATCATAGCAACAGGTTCATTATTATGTTTCTGCCATTGATCAAATAGATCTGAAACAAATCTTTGCTCAAACTCAGGGTCTTCTATTCGGTCATCGAGAAGATTAAGGGCTTTGTTAAGCTGCACCAGAAATTGATTTTTTAACCAATCGTGATTAAAACTATTTCTGCGTTGCTCCCAGGAATTACTTACATGCTGCATGGACGCCCTTCCAGCATAGAAACTAGAGAGCAATAAACATTCGCAATTGTTTCTGGTTCGAAATCTCCCTTTCTTATATTTTCATTAATAAATTTCTGTACCGTATCCCAGCCTTCCTCTCCAACGTCCTCCTTCTCATTCCGTAATTTTTCTTCAAATTCATTCCACTTTGAATCATCCATTTCTAGGCCATCCAATCCAAAAGGAGCGAGCCACCAATTTGCAGATTCCACCTGCTCTTTATTCTTACTCAGCGACTCATCAATCTTCTCTCTATCATCTCCAAGATCAAACCAGCCCATCTGTTCCAGAGCAGGCTTAAGTGAATTATTTTCATCTCCTCCGTTTGATGCGTGTACCGCGAGATATCCTTGACACAGAATCGCTAAAGCGGGCAAATAGTTCATTACTCCTGGCGCAATAAATAAGGACGGTATTGGTGGATCCTCGTTTCCCTCAAGAATATGGTTGCCCCAATCGAGAACCTCTTTTACTTCTTGCCCGGTTGGTGCGTCTTCAGCTCCGTCAATAGAACGTTTTCTGACCCAGGTTTCACCCGGATATTCTTCCTCCCCAGGCGGAGGCCCACCTGTGTACCTGATTATTGGTACTAGAATATTCTCTTGATTCAGATTGATATAATCTAAAAATTTCTTATTTCTATTATGCAAAACTAATAAACTAATACTTTCTGGCAAATTGCAGGGCAGCTTTGTGGATATATCCTGCTTAGATTCGCCATCATAGAAAAATACATCTATACCCTTTAGATGAGTATCGAAAGCACTAGCAATAGCTTCAGCTCGACCAGGTCTCTCATCCACAACTAATATATTTGCAATCATTTTTTTCATTGCAATTTTCCTTATTCAGGGTCGAAGAGTTCGTATCTCCAATATGCTGAGTCTCACATCCTTTTTGTAGTACAACTTAACAGCACAACGTGGCTCATATCCCCTCCGAGTTACAGCACTATCCCGAAGAAATCTTGTGAATGCCTTATATAGCTTGCCTTCCCCGGGAATATTAAGCGTTTCAAATTTTTCCAACATGGAAAGATTGTTGGGCTTATGTGTAGATCTATCCGACACATTAAACGCCAAATTAATGGAAAGACTGGAGTCGCCAATCACCACCCCTTTCACTAATAATTCTTTTTTAGTTCCCTCCTTTATCTGAATATTCTCAAACAAACCGTCGCCTTTTCCATTAATTAACACCTTTACCGCATTAACTGCCTGTTCTTTTGTTTGGTTCTTGGGAAGAATTTCAACACCTTTATAGCTTTCTTCCCACTGAATATTATTAAACCACTCTGGCATATCACTTGTAGCATCTTTACTAGCAACTGCAAGAAGCAGTATGATATTTCCAAGTGTTAAGGCTCCCTCTCCATATTCTTCGTGGGGTTCATCATTCGCATCATCATAACCACAGCTGCAGATCGCTTTTTTCCCTACCATATATCTTAAATCTTCCCAAAAGAATTCAAACCGATTATTACTATCTAGCCATGTATTAGGTAAATTATCCCCAAACAACCTATTGAGGTATGTCATAATCCAATCTTTGGCACTATCACGCTTTCCAGTAATTTGGAATGCACTCTCATTGTGGGGAACGTCACTGGTATTATCTTTATACCAATCATTGGTATAGTCTGGCCATATCCTCGCCTCAATGTTTACCGGATATATTTCATTAATCTTAGCAATTAAATCTTCATATCCGCATCCGTGGGTTTTATTATGGTAAGAACTTAGTAAGTTTTTCACGCAAGAATGAGTGTCTGAAGCCACAATTACCTTATCATCACTTTTCATAGAGCTCCTCCCTAAATAATGATGAATGATCAGTGCACCACCATAACTGTCATTCCCCTTTATTTTCTTACTCAGAAGAGCTTCATCTGCTAAATTTTTATCTCTGATTAAGTTATTTATATCATCCTCATAATTTAGATCAACAATAAGAAGTTCTGCATCAGTTTTTGATATTTCTGACATTGCAACAATAAATCCTATTTCGTATAGATTCGAATGGCCGTCTAGACTCGTCTTTTCGATATCGCTGGCGTTTACACACCAACCCTCAACATCGTCAACACAAAGCAGATAATCTCCAGTAGCTATTGATCCCAATAATGCAAGAATATTATCAGGCTCATCATCCACAAAAATTACTCTCGGCATTCTAATTGCCTCCTCTTGCTTTTAGAATTCCACTTGAAAACGCTATTCTAATTTTGAACATTTTCACCCACTCTTTTGGAAACCCAATACACGAAAGGGGTATATCACTATTGGGCAGAATCCCCATCGTTATTTTTGGTGGTTGTAAATTATCAATGGGAATTCTTTCCCACACACTATTAAGAACCCTCAACGTACCATCTCCATCTTCTCTCTCATCATAATTATTATTCACATCGCCGCCTTCTCGAACAGAGTTAACGATCCATATGCTATCCTCGCATCCAATAATAAAAACCTTCCCGTTCTTTCCTGCATGCTTGACTGCATTCAGAGTGGCCGCCGCAATAATCCGGAATAAGAGCCGCATGGTCTCTACCTGGATCTCTTTATTACCATGAAAGATAAATTTTAATTCTTCTTGACAGAGCACACTTATTTTATTATTTTTTTCATAGTCTTTTAGAAGAGTTTCGTGCTTGGTAAATGACTGTGCAAGAACTCCCTTGGCTTTTTTCGCCAACCCCGCCATGCGTACTTTTTGTTTAATATTATTCAAAAATATATCCACATCGGATTCTCGCATATAGGATGAATCCCCCCTTTTTGGAGGCGCCCAAATATAGATGTAATCCCTTGCTGCCTCAAATATTTTTGGAGCAAGAATTATTCTAGATGCAGATCTATATTCTTCTGCTTTTTCAGGTTCCATTTTATCAAGTAGTTCTTTTGCCTTCTCTTGCGTTAATATGTACTCATCACCCAAAAAGCCTGTGACCTGACCAAGTTCATGCGCAAGAGTCTGTTCCTGATTTTTCATCGACGCATACGCCTTTCCCCTAGCTCTCCCCTGCTTATCGATAATTAACGCATGCACTGTCCGTAATCGCTGAGCCAAATCATAGAGATAGATATCTTCATCCGATAGATCATCTTCTGGCTCACTCTCTGACCTACCTAATGGCTTGACAAAAATCGCATCCGCACTCCTAGTAAGGAGTATCACTTTTCCAGTGTTATCTACTTCATAATCCCCATTCTCCGATCTATTTCCTAGACGCACTCTGACAGGATCTTCTTTTGTACCATCACCCCATAGTTGGTGTTCATCACCCAGTATGTCTGCATCTTTATCATCGCCAGAAGTAACTTTCCAACCGGTCATATGATGCACACTATTCTCCAATGCTATTATATCGTCATCATCTACATTTGCCTGTCCAACGGCCCGCCTGGCCCCCGCACTTCGCACGTTCTCTACAAGCATATTACCGGCTATCAAACAGGCTTCTATCAGGTTCGTTATTGGTTCCTTATCTATCAAGGATAGAATAATGCCATTGATATATTTTTCACGTTGTTCGTCATTATGCTCCGCCTCAGGCTCTTTCAACTTAATCGGGATAAAAACCCATCCCTGCAGAAATCCAACAATCGTCCCACTGGCTTTTTCGCACACGGAGTAGTACGATTTATGTATCGGTATCGATAAAAAGACGGTATGACTTACATCAAGCGGCATTCCTTTTACTAAAAGCTGTGTGAGCTTGGTCATAATATTAACTATTTTTGATTTTTCTGCTTTTGATAATTTCTCTAAAGAAAATATCTCGAGTTGTACAATATTTTTAACCTTACCTTCATCTACTGCTCTACGCTGACTTAGACGTCTAACCGCCATGTTTTCGCCGTTTAAATACGTAAGATATACCAATGGCTTATTACGTTTTTTAGAGTCTTTTATATGTTCTCTTGCTAATGTGCCAGGGAAAAGACCTAAAACAGGCATCCTTAACAAAATGGTAAAATCTCTCAGCAAATCTTTTAATTCATTTATGCTGCCTTTATCAGTATCTTCCTTATCAAACCACTCGCAGACAACCTCGGCCTTGTTGAACAATGTGTCTAAAAAATTATTACCCCCATTAATCTCAATCTCCCGATAATCAGCAACATTCTTGTATATAGCATTCAGTAACTTAATAAAATTTTCCCAGTCTTCTCTATGCACATACTTAAATAGACGACTCCCCGCATCATCTATATCACCATGTAATTCAGGATATCCCTCCCTAGCACAATATTTATTATGTAATTCACCTTCCTTAATTTTTTCCAGACTATGCTTTATTGACTCGAATAAATCTTTATCCCCCTTCTCTAATTCAAATTTACTGCTCAAGTTTGAGAATAAATAATGATCTTCCCGCAATAAAGGATGGTCTTTTTCGTTTTCACTCGCCCATACCTTTCGGTTAAACATTGCAGTACCAATTCTTTCAATATCTTCACTATCGTTTTTTAATTCTTCACAAAAGGACTGTATAGATCTGTTGAATTCCACCATCGCCCTTGACACTTCATGGGTCTGGTCGAATTTTGGCTCAATTAAATCCATATAAATAGTCTTAACTTTCTCAGCCATTTGCTTTATTTACCCTACCTTCACGAATCAGATAATATAGTGTTGCCAATATCAGCGCCAAAACAGCAGCAGGGATAATTGCAATCCACCACGCCACATAGATATCAGATAGACCATCATAAATCAGGCGGCCCAGTGTCGGGGTCGGCGGTTGAGCACCCAGCCCGAAAAACGACAGGCCTACTTCTATCGAGACCAGTTCCGGGACGCTATACAACAGACTTATCAAAACCGGCGATATTGACATGGGCAAAATAGATTTGAATAGAAGATGCATTCTTCCATAACCAAATGCCCGTGTTGCCTTAATGAAGGTTGCCTTACGTAACTGTATGACTACAGAACGCACGAGCCTGGCTGGCGCCGGCCAGGCAATACACCCGATTGCCAGGAATACACGGTTTATCTCTGGCTGTATAACCGCGAAGATTGCAATCACAATCAGGATGAACGGTACTGTAAATAATAATGAAATCAGCCAGGAGATTATCTTGTCCGGCCATTTGCTTGCATAATACCCTGCCACACTGCCCATTAGCAGTGCGATCAGCCCTGCTACAAGCATCGCGTAAAGTATTACCCGGAATGTGAGCCCTGTGGCGTAGAATGTTCTGGCCAACATGTCTCTACCAAAGAGGTCTGTTCCAAATGGGTATTCGAACCCCGGTTCCTGATAACTCAACTCCGGATTAATCGTAAAGGGATCCAGCCATCCCCCAACTGACATCAATACCCCAGCCAATATGACCAGCAGTGCAACACCCTTCGCACTCTGTTTGATTAATGATCTGCCACTATCGAACACGATGGTCAATCCACCTGATGAATATTTCATTCAGCCAAAACATTGCAATAAAAAAGATGCCGTTGATAACAATGATCCCTTGAAGCATGGGAAAGTCTTTTCGCTGGATCGAGTTCAACAGCAAGGTGCCAATACCCGGAATGGTGAATATCACCTCAACGATAAACGACGCTATAAAGATGATACTAAGCTGGTTGACCCAGCCAGTTATCCACGGAACAGCGGCCGGGCGCAAAAGGGCCTTATGAAAAAGCACCCATTTACCGTAACCCCAGGCACGCATGGCGCGAGTATGTACAGCCACCCCTTGATCCATGAGCTTCTCTTCAAGCAGGCGTGACAATAGCGCCATAGGGTACAGGGCAATCACCAAAGCTGGTAAAAATAGATGGGACCAACTGCCTATATCATCACCATATCCCACCAGAGAAATACCTGGAAAGAAATGACCTATTATCAGGACTGCAAGGACACCTGCATAGAACGAAGGGAATATGACACCAGCATTGATGAGCAGCTTAACCCAGGATGCTTTTGGGCGAAGAAAAATCAGCAGATTTACCAGATAGCTGGTGGCAAATGAGATCAGCGCCGCCATTGCGCCGATCTTTGCCGTTATAAGAAATTTTGGGAATACTTCTTGCGCTACGTCCCGACCATCAAGCCAGGAATGGCCAAGTTCGCCTTGAAACAATCCGGTAAAATACTTGGCCCACTGCTCAAACAGGGGAAGATCAATACCCAGCTCATGACGAAGCTGAATAACTGATTCCTCCGGGGCATTCGGTCCTAATATGATTCTTGCGGTATCTCCCGGCGCAACGGAGAAGAACAGGAAGCAAAGGGTAACAAGCGCGAACAATAAAGAGAGTGAATACGCCGTATTGCGAAATAATACCCGTGATATGCCCTCCATATAATCCTCTACTCCTGCATACGACTTTTTATTTTATCTTCCCGAATAGTTGCTTCGACAAATCCTTCACCCTGTTCATAGGTAAGAGAAATCGATTCCAGAAAATCCAGTTTTTTGTCATCCAGCGCTTCTATAACTCTGTTTATGTCAACTCCCAAAGCACAAGCAACTGTAGGTTCAATAACTCCTGAATGACTTATGGCAATACAATCACCTTTTGAAGACCGCAATGCATTTTCCAGCGCCTCCGCACCTCTCTTGCCAATCCTTTTGGCTGTCCAGAAAGGTTTGAAGTCCTGTTCCCCCACCTCGAAAAAGGCCTTTAGCATTTGCCAATAGTCAGCCGTCTCTATATCAATACCTGGAAATAAGCCAGCCCATCGATTTTGCGTCGGTACACCATTAGGATAATCGCCTTCTGCTATCAACCCCTTACCTCTGATTCTGTAGGTAGCGAATTGGGGATCTTTTTCCTCATCCTTAACAAACCCTGAGAATCCAATCTCAATCTTTATGCGAGGACCCGGTTTATTCTCTTTTAATAAATCCAATAGCACCTGAGCAGTTTGTTGAGCCCTTAAGGCTGGGCTTATCAATATATCGGTGACATTACTAAAGCTGGGCAAATATGATAGTAAAATTTCTTTTGTTTTTCCTTCATCAATTTCAATGTCATCAATAATGAGACCATTATCATCTGGATTATCATCACGCGTACGTAACTTTGAATTTATTCTCAGCAAATAAATAGTTTTCATTATTGTCTTGTCATTTATCCAAATTCACTTTGAAATATTGATACGCCACAACAGAGGGATATTGTGCCCATTCACATATACATCCGTCAGGCGGTTTGACCAGATGAGTTCATTATTCAACTGGAACAGGAATACTGCCGGTGCATCTTCAATAATCGTGTTTTCCAGGCTGACTGCCAATTCGCGCCGCTGAGCTGGGTCTTTGAGTCCCGCCATTTCTTTCAATCCATCATCAACCACCTGGCTTCGATATTGCCAGAAGTTAGGTACGGGGATCTTGTCAGAGTTAAACATGTTGTTTAACACCTGGTCTGGCGATGAAAAGACGTATTCAAAGAACATGGAAAACATTACCGTTTTTCCGGTAACGATACGGGAAACAGCAGAATTAAAGTCTACTTTAACCAGCTTTACGGGAATACCGATTTCCTTGAGCTGATTCTGTATCAATACGCCAATCTGTTCGCTATTTGCCTTATCATGCACCAACAGCTCTATTGAATCAGTTTTTACATCGAACCCTGATTTCTCCAATTCATGACGGGCCTTCTCCTGGTCATAAATATCTTTCGTATACATAGATGGATAACCAGGCATGCCATTGGGAACCGGACCTGACAATACAGTACCTTCACCATTGATCACTGTACGAACAATCTCTTCACGATTCACAGCAAAGCTGATAGCACGCCGCAGATGCCTGTCAATCTTCTGGGTATTGAAACCGATCAAGTGTGAATTGAAAGTTTTGAATGGGGCAACAATGAAGTTATCTTTATAGGGCTTTTTTAATTCAACATGACCTGTGGAGTCTATATTACGTACCGCAGGTGCCTGCCGGATAGGTAGCTGCATCATGGAGACTTTGTTATTCTTGAGTTCTGTCATCCGGATTTGTTCATTCTTGATGACTGTAAAACGAACTTTAGTAATATTACCTTCGTGCTTACGCCAATAACGAGGATTTTTTTCCAGCACCACTTCGGTATCACTACGGCTCACCAACCTGAATGGTCCTGTACCAATCAGTACATCTCGACCATATTTATCCGCTCCAAGCTCCACGGCTTCTTTTGCCATTACCGGAAACCAGGGTGATGTGATTCGATTAATGAATGATGGATCTGGTCGCGTTAGGCGAAATTCAACGGTATACGGATCAACAACGCGTATACCCGATACATTAGGCGTTTCCCCCTCATTAAACTCCGCCACTCCCTGGATGATATCGGCAAGCGCAAAGCTCTGTACGGCATCCTTGGCGACTAAACGCTCAAAGCTGTATCTCACATCCTCTGCATTAACCTGCCTGGTTCGCTCAGATCCAAATATCTGGTGTTCGTGGAAGTAGACACCTTTACGAATCTTGAATGTCCAGATTGTGTGGTCTTCATTGACTGACCAGCTTTCTGCCAGCAAAGGAATAACCTGGTTCTTTGCGTCCAGCCCAACCAACCCTTCCATCATCTGACCTGTGACTTGAAGCGTATATATGTCCAATGACTTGGTGGGATCGAGGTTGACCAGATCGTTTTCTGTCGCATAAATGATTTCTTTGATCTGGTTTTTTTCGGGGCTACTGCCTGCTGTGGAAACAGTTTGTGTGGATTGGTTGTTATCATCCGAGCAACCCACCAAACCGATGGTCAGTACGATGAAAGCTACGAAGAAAATAGAAATCCAGTGGAACTTTCTCCACAGCGACAGGTGACTTTGTTTATACGGAGATGGCATACATACAGTAGCTTTCATGATTTCTTTACGTGCTCCTTATTTTCACTCTATGCCGCTATTTTATTTGTACGAATAAGATCGTACATTTTGACTATCTGCGGCAATGTAACATCATAATACTCATCCAGGATCTGATGGAAACGCTGGCTGTTCAACGCATAATGGTGAAGTTTATTGAAGTCATAATCAAAGTCCCTGATGTTGGCTATGGCATTCTCCGCATAGCGGCTTGTATCGAGCGTATCCTCACTGGCAAGATACAATCCTTCGACCGTTACCCGCGTTGTGTGCCACACACCCAAAGGATACGGCAAAAAACGAAAACTCAGCGAAACACCATTCGGAAATGTATGTTGTATGAAACATACACCACTCTCATCAAGCTGAACTTTGGACAACTCGAACCATTTTGAACTCAAAAATGCCTTGAGAGGGCCAGGAGAATATAGCCCCAAATCTACATACACGTTCATTTCACTACCTTTTGGCAAACGCTTAAGCTGATCAAAACGGTCAAGGACAGTTTCTTGCTCTGCATCACTCATGCGCAACGTTTGATCCGTATACGCCATAGGTTCATAGAAGGTAAGAAACAGGTTTTTCGCCCCGTGCTCGCGGAAATATTCAATAGTATTACCCAATTTCAAGTAATTCTTTTTCTGTACAGTCAAGGTCACAAAGAACCTTTGACCGAAATGTGCACTGGCCCATTCCATATTCGGCAACGCCTTTGCAAATGACCCTATACCCCGTACTGCATCGTGATCTTCAGCAATGCCATCAAAACTGATATCCAGATACTCAGGATTGATCTCCAGAAGATTATCCCGATGAGGCTCCATTAATGTGCCATTACTGATAATGCCAAATTTGTATGCGAGATTATCCTGGGCCTTCATATCCGCCAGATAGGCCAGCACATTCATACCCGTGTCGCCCAGCAACGTCTCTTTTCCGCAGACACTGATCAACGCTGCATCGGAATGAGCCACCGAATAAGCAAAACGCTTCCACTCATCCAATTTGAGCGCAGGCGCCAATACTTGTTTGACTTGAAGATAGCAGTGCTTGCAGGCCAGGTTACATGCGTTATTGACGACGAGACCGACACTTGGCCGGGAACGTTCCTGCATGTATTGAAACAGCTCGTTTTTATCAATGCGACCTGAGAAAAGCCTATGGATGAACTGCCGATCTGGCGTCTGCAAATCGCCAATCGCACCACCTTTTGAACCCGCCAGAGCAACCATAACTACACCTCACCAAACATAATAATCAATCGCCTAAACAACTCTTTCATGTGTCGTTTCAATGAAACCTGAACTTCCTGATGCACTTTCTTCAGCCATTTCCTTATCCAACAACCAGCAGGCCGCCGAGTGGGCAGCACCCTCTAATGCCATCAACGTTGGATCAGCCTTTTCACACTTGGCAAACGCCGATGGGCATCTTGTGCGAAACCGGCATCCTCCATGTATCTCTGTCTGCCGGGGGAGATCCCCTTCCAATACAGGGGTCGATGCCCGGTGTTCCGGGTCCGGTAGCGGTACTGCATCCAATAACGCCTTGGTATAGGGATGGAAAGGTTTACTGTAGAGTTCCTTTGTATCAGCAATTTCCACGATCCTGCCAAGGTACATAACAGCCACCTTGTCACAAAGCCGGGCAACAACACCCAGGTCATGCGATACCATTAAAATAGCCATCCCAAAATTTTCACGTATCTCCAACAACAGTTCCATGATCTGTGCCTGGATTGTCACATCCAGCGATGCTGTCGGTTCATCTGCAACCAGGAGCTTCGGTCTGCATGACAAGGCCATGGCAAGCATTACCCTTTGCGCCATACCACCACTCAACTGGTCTGGATATGCCCCCATGACACGGCTTGCATCGGATATCCTCACTTGCTTCAACAGTTGCAGTGATTCTCTCTCTGCATCCTGCGTTGAAACTTGATGATGCAATTTCAATAAGGACATCATTTGATGACCGACCTTATACACGGGGTTCAGGGCCATCTGCGGCTGCTGGAATATCATCGCAATCTCCTTACCCCGGATCTTGCGCATTTCATGTTCTGACAGCTTAATAAGGTCAGTTCCTGACCACATCAGACTGCCTGTATTAATTTTCCCATTAGGATCTAGCAGCCCTAACAACGTCATCGCCAGTGTTGTCTTGCCACAACCCGATTCACCGACAAGACCGAAGATCTCACCTTCTCCAATCGCAAGGGTGACATCATCTACTGCCGTAACATTCCCTGATGCATCACCACCCTCAAAAATTACCCTCACTCCATTGATTTTCAATAACTCGTTACCGTTCATCATCTAGCCTTTGCTTTCCCTCTCACATGTTCAAAATATGTCGATGAACAGCGCTCATAGTTTAGAAAATGCAGATATCGCGCCAAATATAACTTTTGGCCGGAATATAGTTCATAATTAGCAGGATACAAGCTACTACGCATAATACCTGTATACACTTCCAGTTTATGATAACTATATGTTATTACTGACGTTTGTAGGTTACATGCCAAAATAATTGTGATTAATATGTCTTACTTCTTTGAATCATGCGCTTGATAAACATTGGCAAAGCCCACACTCACTAGTGATATTTAATAGCTATACGTCTCGTGAAACCCTCTAATAAGGCATACGATAGCGGTATCATTGGTATCGTTTTTGATACTGTCTGTTTCATTATAGGACTATTTTGCGGAATCGGAAATCTATTTTCGATACGACAATGTAGAAATGCCCAGCATAACCAGGCTTCCTCATATCGATCAGTAAGGGTTCTTACCGATATACTGCCTATAGATGTCAGAGCCTGTTTTCAGATCGTGCTTTTGCTGCCCAGGTGAAATTGCAACATTGCTAGAGGCCCTGTTTCGCACACTTGGATGCTGGTACGCTTTCTGTCCGATGTGTTTCCGGTAGATCTCAGATCCGGTGTCCAGTTTAGGGGGCTTTCTCGCAGGGGGTACCCGTTCGGTACTTGACGGAAACGGCATATCCAACTGTCCAGCCATATCTCTCAATAAAGGCCAGTTATAAGCCAGCGTAGCAATGAGGGTTAACACCATCGCCAATACAACTCTCTGGCGAATTGATCCCTTTGCACGAACACGCGATCCTGGCAAGGGCTGCTGCCATGGGGTTGTGTTTCTCGATACAGTCTGCGCCTTTCTTGCTCGATGTGGGTGTGATGCCTGAACCTGGCAGGCAGGGCATTTTGCAAGATGGCTGAAGTGTGGGTGGCTACGGTCACGCCGACAGGTAGCCAACGCGTTCTCGGCCTTTGAGAGTTGATCGGCCCAGATCCGGGCTTCAGGCCGCGTGGAAGGTACGCTATGGCCACCGATGAATGCCGCACTGAACATCTGCTGCAAAGACGCTGGTAACCATTCCAATGGCGGTGCCCCACGCGGCGGCTTTGGACCGCCCGGAGTATGCGGGCACAAAGCCGCTTTGATCCGCTCTCCCAACTCTCCAGGCTCTCCCACTCCGGCATAGGGATGAAAACCGGACATCAGGAGTTGGTAAACAAGAACCGCGAGCGCAAAGCAGTCCTGTTCGGCCTTCCGGTCTGATGTGGACAAGTTGGAACCCTGCATCTCCGGCGCTGTGTATTCCGGCCGCCCGACCAAACAGCGGAATGCACCTACCTGAAATGAATCGCAATCAATCAATGTTACCCTGGCATCCGGCTGCACAAGGATGTTGCTCTCGTTAAGATCGCCGATTACATACCCCATATCGTGTATGGCGGAAACTGCCGTGCAGAGATTGCGGGCAGTCCGGAGCAGGTATTGATACCCGAAACCTGCGGGCAGGGACTGCCGCCGTGCGGCTGGATGGTAAACCTCTGAGAAAGGAAGGCTAGCCTGGATGGCCGGCATGAGAAACCCCGCCACTGAGCCTGTGGAATCAAACAGAACATCCTCCGGCCAGGCGATTGAAACGTGCCCCTGGGCACGCCCGGGATCTGCGGGGGCATGACCCACCATCGCACGAAGCTTGTCCCCACGCTCCGCGCTCGGCTGATGATAGACTTTCGCCACCACCTTCCGATTGCCTTTGACTGCATAGACCTTTGCCTCACCACCACTACCAATAATTTTATTGGTATCCAGTGTGATGGAGCCGTGTCCGCTGGTCATTTTCATGATGGACATCCCTCGTTGAATTCATTGCACCGTGTAGCAAGCACAAGTGTCTTGTCATCATCTGATCGCTCGGCGATACGCTTGCCCGTCAGCAAGCGAGTAACAGCTTCTGTACGCACCTCTTGTGAAGAGGTATCGTTCATAAACTGGAAAAGCCCTTCGAACAACACCGGATTTGGTTCACCGGTCGCATACTTAATGGCCACTGGTTCGAACCCATCACTAAACAACGCAAGGTGACGCGCCGATCCTTCAATTGCCTGGAGTTGGAGATAATCCGTGTAGTTCTCCTGGGTGATAAACACGGCTTCATTAATGTACTGGCCTTGGAACGGAGTCGTGAGTGCCTTAATCCCCTCATGCCCACCCACTGAGCACACGATAGCCCCATCGCCAACCTGCGCGGCTGCGGTATACCCGTCACTTACTACAGCGAGCAGCAATGTAGTGGCCAGGTCGCGCAGAGCAACCTGCTCACGTGCAGCTAACGTAGTCAGTGCATCGCGTGCAGATTGAAACGCTCCTTTTAGGGTGCCCAACAAATATGCCTGGTGATCTTCCGGATCTTTCGCCATGCGCCAGCCCACCGCGTGACTGATCATGTGAGCAACAACCTTATCAACGGCCAGGGTACTTCCCCATTCAGCATGCGCAGCTGAACCCGCACCATCCGCACATGCCAGAATGAGCGTGTCATTCACTTGCGCCCAACCCTGCGCATCCTGACAGGGCATGCCCTGCCGGACATGCCCATGGCCCTGTACAGATACTCCGGTGCAGAGCCAGTTCATCATCACACCTGCCCCCAGCCTTCGGCCCAGTCTTTGGGTGGCGGCAACGCCACCTGCACCCCAGCCGTCGAGCGCGAGACCTGTCGCAGGCTTTGCGAAAGCCAGGCAAAGAGTTCCCGGAACTGCAGTCCCGCCAGCTTGACTGGCGGACGGTTGGGCGCGGCGATCTGTCCCAGGGTGTGCATGTCCGCGCCCTGGACTCCGACAGCAAATAAGGCCATCTCTCCCGTGTCACTGTTTCGACGAACCCGTTCGGCCGCCCGCTGCCAGTCGTCGGTGGGAGCACCGTCGGTGATGAGAAACACCCAGGGCAGGGTCTTTGGGACACCGGCCTGGGCATACAGTGTCTTGCGCATCGCCACCCGATCCAGAGCCCGGTCGATAGCCTCCCCCATGGGGGTACCGCCGGAGGCATGGAGGGTCGGCGGATTAAACTGATCAGCGGTGACAAAGTCCTGCACCAGGTCCACCTGACCGCCGAAGGTCAACACCGATACCTCCACTCGCCGGCGGGCCAGGGAGTCCTCCATCAGGGTCTGTTTGAAGATCTTCAGCCCCTGGTTGAGCTCAAGAATGGGCTCACCAGCCATGGAGTAGGAAGTATCGAGCAGCAACACACAGGGGGTGCGCTGGTCCGGGTTGTCCTCAAACTCCAGGGTATCTTCGAGGTTCGGGATGACGTTGTAATCGGTCTGGTTGTAGTCCATGGGAATCTCCTTCTCGGGTGGATGGGTTCAGGGGTACAGGCAGGGGTCTGTCTCCGGCGGTGCCGGCACGGAAGTAGTGCAACTCACAAAGGGAAAGAAAAAAGGAAGGCCGGGTGGAGGAGCCCCCGGCACCAATATGGACAGGTCGAGCCCTGCGCTCTGGCGGCGCCTTGGGTCCACTACGTCTGTCCATCGTCATAGCAACATTCCATGCCTGCACATCGGGACATGGTTGGATTAACTCGACGGAGAATTTTTTTGAGTTAGAGGATAGAGAGAAGGAATAAAAGACTGGCTGCGTGGCTGTACAGATACAACGGATTGTCACCCGTAACACTTACCAGCGACAGATCGCTCTTTCGACCCACAATCAGGGCACCGTTTGTCGCCGCACTTGTAACAATACAGTGTGTGCCGCACTTCTTGCATTCGTAGATCTTCATTAAACCGCCACCCAGTAATCCTCCACCAGGCTTCTTGTTGCAATTTGGACATTGATTAAACTTGGTCATCTATCTTCTCCTCAATCCCATCCAATTCATGGGGCGAGTTCCTCAGCACTCGCTTTACTTGTGGTGGCCAGAATAACGAGGGCCAGCATCATGGAACGTCGCATGCAGTTTTGTTTGTGGTTCATCTCTTTCCTCCTCCTGAATGGGAAACTGCGATTTTGTACATCGCCAAAACTCACTTGCTGTACCCGAGTGGTACGGTGCGACGAATACTGCTTGGGGGAATAGCCCGCGGCGAGGTGATTTCGCCAACACCAGGGGCACCACCCACGACCTTGTTGTGCCGTACCGGAAATCCCTTGGGCAGTTGAATGGTTTCACGGACATGGGGTGGAGATGCCAAACCATAGCGACGCTGAGCGGTGCTTGGACTTAGTGGACGACCCGGTCGAGCGCGCACTGTCATGTGCGTGTTCGGTGCCAGACCAGAAGTGGCTTCGCGCTGTCCCCGTACCCGGGTGGTATAGCGATATACTGTGCGCGAACGGGCAAGCGGTTTGGCTGCAGTGACCGCATGGTGCTTCAGATCACGTTTGAAAACCCTTGCCATGGCGGCACGACCTACGGATTTCCCCAGACTCCCCGCCTCCACAGGAACAGAGCTGCCAAACCCTATCAGCCCTGCCAAGGTGCAGATCAACAGCCTGTGCATGTTCTTCATGACCGCACCTGACAACTGCCGTCGGGTTGCCGACAGGCCGCCCCGTAAACCTGCTGGTAACGGTTTCCGACCTGCGCCTTGAGGATGTATTCGCGGCAGTAACGACGGGCCGAACGTTGATAGGTTCGCCGCGGCGCGCACACGGCCAGGATCAGGATCGGCTGTCTGATGGTGTTTCTCATAGTGGTTTCCCCCTTGGTGGTTTATCTGACGAGTCTTTGCAATTGACAATTGGCCGGGTTCTGGATGGGATCCGGTATTCGAAGGTAAGGTGGAATCACGTTGCCACTGGAATTACAAGCCACTACTTTGTAACCACTGACTAGATCGATGAGATTGCTCGCGAATGGCACCTACTCCGACCAGATGTTGGGAGCCCCATCTCCCATTGGCGACTTGGACACCGTTTGCGCACCACCGTCCCCAGTGGATAAATTCCACGGGATTAACCTGTTATCCCGGAGCTGCCGGCCGGCTAATCCAGCAAGCACTGCGAGCAATATCGCGAGTGCAATGCCAAACACCCGTCTTCCAGGATTCGCGCTATAAAGGAATGCGCCCAACCCATGCGTCCACTTGGTCATAAGACCTGGGAGTGCGCCCATCTTTCGCAAACTGCCAGCAACAGCCATAGCCAGTAATGTCCCTGCGCCTTCTTTACCCAGAAATAACGCCAGCACCAGGCGAACAAGATAAAACCCAAGGGCCACCAGGAACACTACGACCACCCACTGTGGGATCTTCATCAAGATCTCTTCTAAAAGTGGACCCAACAGTACGGGAAGCACAACCATGCCCACAGCCGCAAACAGCATCGATCCTCCAAGGCCTCGGAGACCGATCAATCGAAGGAACAGGCCCATCACACCCAGCATTAACGCGACTGGAAAAATGAGTTCCTCAGGCATCAGCCAGTAGGCCAGGGAAAGTGATGAACTCATAGGTAATCTCCTTTCGCTACTATTGGATGCACAGCGCTACACACAGCGGTAGCAGCGCTGGGACAACACCCACGCTCACTTAAAACAATTCTACTTCCTGAACCTATCGAACTGCTTATAGGCGCGCTCTACCCGGCGTAATGATTCCGCAACACGCTTTGTGCGAAGTTCGGTTTTCCAGCGATCCTCGCTCTTTTCAAGAAATTGATCGACTGCTTCTGCCCAGGCCAAAGCCCGATCACGCTGCGCTGCAATGCGCAACAGCAGCCGTGAAACCACGTCTTGGCACCCCGGCCCATTGCCATACCGTCGGACGGCTGCGTCTGCCATGGAGATAAGCGCTTGTTCAGTGCGATAATCGACGAGTTTCCGCACTTCACCCACCCTTGCATGAGCATGATTCAAATCATTTGAATATTGTTCACTTACGGACTGGCTCGCTTTTGACAGAATGTGCACATAGACAGGACGTTGGAATTCCTTAAACCATGCCTCCAGGTAATCGACTGCTCGGGACTTGAACCCAAAGAGGTGATCCTGCACCGTACATGTTCTCAAGCTTTCCATGAGTTTACCGGGGTAGAACTCTAGTGCTGGCGACACTTCGATACCATCATTGGCATTCGCCATAGACCCCATGGTGATAATTACACCTGCCACGAACACCTTGAGAAGTGAGGACATTGGTCTATTTACCATTCCAGGCCTCCACAACCACTAGCACCGTACGCGATGCACGATCACTTGCATCAACATGCTCTGCTGCCCACGATGCTGCTGGGGAAATCAGTCGTGCACCCTCGCCAATCTCAAGTACTGGTCGATTCAGACAATAGGACTCACGGTAGGGCGGTATAATGGCGGATCTTTTGCTGATTACCTTTTTTGATATTGCTCCACGGGTCGCACCATGGCGTATATACAGGGCCTTCAGTTGTTTCAGGTTCTGCCGAGCCTTCTTTTCATGTATAGACCTGCTACGTCCTGATTGAGCATAGGCATAGAGACGCAGTCGACTCCCGACAAGAAGCATATGCATGGGCTGCAGATAATCATTCTGCTGAGCTTTCCTTTCATACGTGGACCTGCTACGCCATGATTGAGCATAGGCATAGGGACCCAGCCGACTCCCGAGAAAAAGCAGATACCTGGGCTGCAGGTAATCTTCCCAGTATACCGGTGGTGGCTCGCTATGCTTTGGCAGGATATGAACAATACAGCCCGATCCTGTTTGCCGTACGATATTCGCAAAATACCGGGCAACCACGGTATTCGGCTCCTCGCAGTCAAACCGGGCACACTCTCTATAGACTGCCCGGATATCAAACTTCTGAGATGCTTGAGCTATCGCCTCCTTTTGCGATGGAGATGTCGCACAGCCGGCAATCACAACGGCAAGTACACAGGATAACCAGTGATATCTCATTGCATCGTGCTCCATTTGGTTAGTCGGACAGCGACGCAGTTACCATGCCGCTTTGATCAATGTACAATGTTGGCGCACAGTCCCCGTCGCGGCACGCTTCAAAGAATGCTTTGTAAATTTTTCCACGTATTCCCGCAGGCAAGCCCACCATCAATCCCTGGTGCCTCTGGGGCTTCTTGACCCCATCTGGCAGAAATTCGGCGCATTGGTTACAGAGAAAGTTCTCACGGCCCTGTGGCGATATATCTTGACGCTCAGTCCATTTCCCCATACCGAAATCAAAGTGCCGCCAGTGGGTCTGATTCGGATCCAGTGGAAGGTTTACCTCAAAGAGCACACTGCCCGCCGGCAACCCGATAAATTTATAGGTCACACCGCGCTCCTCCATGGGCATGCTAACCAGCGCAAGCACCCACAACATCAGGATATCCAGCAGGACCCATAAGGGGGGCGCCTGGCGGATGACCCTTACACTCATTACCTGTCTCCTGTGATGTACCCATCCAGACTGCTCAGTATGAGACAGGTGATATAGGTTAAACCGCCGGCGATGGTTGTCGAAACTGCGATACCAAAGGCACTGCTGAAGGTCTCCATGAATTCTGCTGGTTGCACATTTCCGGTCTTGCCGGAAACCGCCATCGTCACACCGATGAGTGTCCCGATAACACCAAGTAAAATGGACACGTTGCCGGTCGCATCGGACAAGGTATAGGTCCTTTCCAGAAACCGTGACCGCTGATCGCCTTGGAGTATCAGCAGGTGCACCGAAAGCCACACACGCGTGGCCAGGCAAAAAATTAACGCGAGGTAAATCCATGCCACCGGGGCCTGTTGCGTAAGAACCGAAACAAGATGTGGGAGCAAGAGATTCTCAGTATTCATGTGATTCTCCTTTGGCTACAGTTACACACGGATCTCCACAAACCCATTTGGTAATTGGGATCTGTGTGTTCTCAAACAGGATTTGATCAATCGGGTTCAGCCCCTGCGCCCTGTCTGCTGACTGATATCCATTCTGTGCTGCGAGGCATGCACAAAGACCTGACGGGGTGGTATCTGCCCTCTGCGAATGAAACTCGCCTCCGAGTGACCGGAACCAGGAAGCCGACGGAGGACCCCACTGCGCCATGAGTGGCGTAGGATTCCGAACGCAGGTTTGACTGGAGTCGGCATCAAACACGGCATAGAAGTCGCTGCTGCACGCTGGATTTTGCATCCCATTTTCCTTTTCCGATACTGGGGGAGCTGCAACAACAATGGGCGCCTCATTCGACGACTGATCAACTATCTGGGCCAACTCGGCGCCTGGTTTTTCCATAGGCGGTAGAGCGATAGTCAGGATGCCCTCGAAGGCCACAAGACTAATGGAGACTGAAAGCCCCCCGATGAGTAAATGGGCGGCCATTTGTTTAATGATTGCATTGGTCATGACTGGTGCCTCCCATGATCGTCTAAAGATGTTTTGCAACTGACAACCCTATTACGAACTCCGAGTACACCCTATCCACTCATATCCTTCTTGGCAGGACCTGTTGACCAGTCCTGCATGATTTCCTGCTCGATCTTTTCACGCTTTCTGGCATAAACCCGCCTCGCCCGACGGCGTATGTTCCGCGTGATCTGATCTTGCTCTTCCTTCGCCAGAACAGGAGCCTGCATCGGGAATGTCTCGAATACAAAGGATGAAACGGGCGCATTATTGTTGAGCATCCTGCATGCCACATGATGATCGGGAAGGTGTTGCAGGTCGTGGGCGTTGAGATAAGGCTTGGTATACGTTTCAAGTTTCTCTGCATCTTTCGGTCCCATTCGAAAGAAGAGCATCGTAGCTACATTGCCAAGGATGGCATCTTCCACTCCCCGCTTCCTGTCGTCTTCCGAAAACTGCCCAAAATGCTGATTGGCCATAATGAGAGACAGCCCGAATTTTCGCGCCTCACTGAGTAACCCAATAACCGACGGCGTCGCAAGATTCTGGAATTCATCGATGTACAGGTAGAATGGCTTACGTTCCGACTTATTAACCGATATCCGTGATAGCGATGCATTGAATATCTTTCCAACCAGCAGCATACCGAGAAGCCGAGCGTCAAACTCACCAAGCAATCCCTTGGCGAGATTCACGAGAATAATCTTTCCTTGATCCATGGCCTTTCGGAAGTCGATCGTACTTCTCGGCTGGCCGATAATCGGACGCAGAAGCGCATTGTGAGTAAATTGGTTGAGCTTGCACGTGATATAAGGCGCAAGATTCATAATATCCCAATCACCCTTAACCCTTTCCGCTTGCCGCTCCCAGAAACTTACTGCCAGCACGTTCTTAGATCTTTTTTTCACATACCGCCGAAACTCGTCGTCTTCAAAAAACCGCACCACATCCAACAGCGTTGCCGTCCGACCCTCAATATCCATTACCGCCAGTAATGCATTCCTCATATAGGCTTCGAAGCCAGGGCCACCGACAATATCCAGGTTGTACAACCGACTAAAGATCATCATCAACTCGTTGACGACAAAGTTCATCTGTACATCTCTGTTGGGACCCTTACATTCGAGGAGGTTTATCCCAACCGCATACTGTAAGTCTGCCAGATCCATTAGGATCACATCTTTGGCCCGATGTTTCGGTACACTATTCACTAACTGTTCATACAGGTCTCCATGCGGATCGATCATGCACAGCCCCTGGCCACTCTCGATATCCTGTGAAATCATGTTATAGAGCAGTGTTGATTTCCCGGTTCCAGTTGCACCGATGACGTAGCAGTGCCGGCTGCGGTCTGTATCGGCGAGCCTTATCGTAGGACCTGCGTGTTGTTGCCCACAATATCCAAGAACGGTCCCCTTGGGTGACAGTTCTACTGGTGCCGAGGTGTAGGCACGAGGTATGCCCACACGCTGAAGTCCTTCCATGCCGGGAAGTAGATTTAATGGACTGTCAGCACGATGGAAACAGTCAGCGAGATTTACGATTCCTGATGTATCTTGATGCTCGATGTCTAAACTTTCGGTAATCCTGCGCGCTGAAACTGGCACACCCCGGAATAGCTCGCAGCCGATGATCTCTAGCAGTGGCTTTGGAAGAGGTCCGTCCGCCCGCACCGTGCAACTCACTTTATAACCGCGCGGGTCCCCCAGCCAGCGTTCAAGCCGATACAACGTTGAGGCCACAATGCCATCGTCGTATATGCGGCCGGCCCTGGACCCTTCTAGCCGGATCTGCCCCACCTCCCCGGTGCGCAAGTGATCAAATGCCGTATTGACAACATCAAGCTCTTCGTCGTTGAGTGTAATTCCTTCCACACATAGCGATACAGTAAATGAAGCAGGGCTGGCTCCCCCAGTACGAATCACTGAATCAAAGTCCACTCTGTTTCTGTCCGGCGGGAAAGCCAAGATCACCTGCCCGGCGGCAGGATGGACACCCGTATATCCTACTCGGCGCCCCTTCTTTACGGGGATCGAAATCGCGGCTGGTTCCAAAATGTACCTCCAATTGAAGCCAGCACTGGACTCCTTGTGTGCTGACTTGGCCGGTGAAAACCTGAGTCCCATTGCTGGATTCCCCAAGACAACCTGTAGGGAATGAAACAGATCCCTCGCGCCTTCGAGTGCATCTGCCCCGGCTGTGCCCATACTGGATCCGACGATCTCCCAATTAAACTCGGGCGATTTTTCCGGCTGGTGTCGCCACCCATAATTAAGGTCGAGTGCCTGGCCATCACTCAGACCACTCAGAAGTGCGCAAATGCTGTCATCGATCCAGGCGATACGATCACGACTCTCTTCGGGTTTTGCTTCATTCGGCATATTGACTATACCTGTGAGGGCCAACCTGAATTTGGCCTCGTATTTTCCCTCCTTGCACTCCCGCATCTGCATAACGATCGAATCCGCTTGCTCCGGACGCTGTTCCCCATGATCCTCCAGCGAGGATTCAACTATCAGATGTTCGATGTTGGGCATAGTGGTTCCTATTCAGGTTGGTTTTGAATCATTGTTGGTTAGTTACTGGTGCGAATAGAGAGGGAGTCCTGTGTAACGTCCGAACCAGACACTCCCGTATCACTGCGGATTCGTGGCCGCGAAGATACGGTTGATCAGATCTTTGAGGGCTGGACCACCTGGACCATCCAGATTGATCAGGGGCCAACTACCCAGCACTCGTTTATCCGCGACGCGAACAAGATACAGTTGCGCGGGAGTTTTGTTCGCCACCGCCGGAAGGACATACGGGACTCGCCGACCCGGGGAAAACCATTCGGGAGGCAGATCTCGTAGTGCCACGGCATAGTCACCGCGTTCGAGTAATACCAGGCGCACCTCCCGCTCGATCACTTCCAACCAATGCCGATGTGCCACAAGGTGATTGGCAAGCCCCTCGCCATCCATTACAAGCAGCCAGGAAGCGCTTTCCCGGGAAAGGTCCACCGTCAGGGCTTCGCTGGTCAAGAGACCGGTGGGGACATTAGTTACCGGCGCCTGTACCCAGCGGAGCGTGTGGTCTTCCATACCTGTAAGTTGATAGAGATGTATCTCACCATCCTTACCACGCAGTACCTGCTGATCGAAAACCGGTGCTTTCTTCATGTCGCCCAGCGCTGTGTACTCAAGACCGGCTGATTCACGATGCGACATCAATCTGTTCCAGTAGGTTGTCTGAAGAACCTCGAGCACATCGGTACCACCGCCACCAAGACGTTGAATCTCACGCACCAAGCGCAGAACATCCGAAACAGTCTCCAGGGCGGTAAGATCATGTGCCGGAATCGCCCCGTAGGGGCTTGCCCACAGCTTTTGCATCAGGCTCTCGCGCAACTCCTTTCGCGTCTGTTCCTGAAACCGGCCGAGGCTGCGTTCTGTTTGGGCAAGCCACTCCGCATTTTCACCGGGCACACTACTGGTGTTGGGTGCTGTGTCTGACCTCAGATACATAGTATCGAGTGCGACTTGTGCCGCACGTAGTGCAGCCCCGCGCGCAGACTCATCAATGGCCTGTGACGCTTCCAGCAAGTGCTGATCCACTACATCCAACGTAACTGCGGGAGTCGAGGAACTTGCCGGAGCCTGATTTGGATTAAGATATGTGTCTTCATCCTGCTCCTGTGCAACTACTGTTGAAAATGTGGACACCGCCATAATGAGAAACACAACTACGGTTGGTTTACTTGTCTTCATGATTGGTTCTCTCCCGGTTAACGGTTTTGACCTTTTGAGTCCATCCACGGTTTGATGGCCCTGCGAGTGTTATAAACTTCGCGCAGACCCTGATCCACGGCACGCTTCAACTGCTTGGCATGCAACGCAATCCGGATACGATCGATCTGACCCTGTACCCGCTCGCCCACCCGCTGCACCAGCTTCTGGAAGGCCACGGCCTTATCCAGGCGTGCGGCATATGCCCGTGCCTGCTGATCAAAATCCGCCACCCAATTCCGGCACTGACGGCCGCCAGCGGCCACCAGCCCCTCAAAACCGGTGTTCTCAAAGCCTGAGATATCCGACCCCACTTCACAGCCGGCCAACATCTTTTTTACGGAGCCGACGTATTGACGGTAGCGTTCCGTGGCAGTAAAAACGCCCTGGGTAACGTTGTCGACCAGCGCCATGAACTGCTGCCGGTTCGCCAACGTAGCCTGCAGTTCATTCTCGGTAGGCAGGCCGGTCGGCGCTTGGGGAAATGGCACCGGAGTAGCGGTAGCCTCCGTGTGGGCCTCAACCACCGGTACGGTCAGCAATGCCGCCAGCATGATGCCACTGAGCCCTAGGGATGCTTGCTTGCTGCTTATCGTCATGGTTTGGCTCCTCCACGTTGTCTGGATTGCTGATCCGTTGTAGAACATGCCGCCGCATAGCGTTGGCCGAGGCCTTCGAGTTCAGTTACGGCCTGCGCCAGCTCGGCGCGTTGGCTCTTACAGATCTGCTGCTGATAACCCGCATCAGCACCAAGTCCACCGCACAGGGTGTCGAGGCGCTGCCCATAGTCGCTGAGCTCGCCAACCCGGGTTTCGACTTCATGGACTTTCTGCTCGGCGATCCGACAGTCCCAGTGATCGAGTTCATCGCGGATCCAGGCCACGTTGAGTTCCGAGAGCAACACCGCCTCGCGGTGCATCGCCCGCAGGCGCCGGCCCTGCCCAAGCTGTTCTTGCAGGGCCTTGTCTTCGGCATCCATCTGCTGTTGACCCTGCAACACCTCCTGAAACTGCTCGCCCTCCTGCTCCACTGCCGCACGCAGGCGATCCCACGGACCCGGGGCAGGCTCTTGAGCCAGCACAGGCGCCGCGTGACAAAGCCCTGTGAGAAGAACCAACTGCATCAGGCCGTTTCTTGGTTTGCTCACGATTGCATCCGCCAACTGCCGTCGGGTTGCCGACAGGCCGTGCCGTAGACCTTCTCGCGGCGCCCGCCAATCTGTGCATCAATGTTGTACTCCCGACAGTAGGTCTGCGCAGACTGGCGATAGGTCCGGCGCGGGGTCACCGTGTAACGGTTTCCGCTATCGGGGTTTCGCCACGTGGTCGACCGGTTCGAGGGGCTGTGCTCCAGCGCCGACGCCACCTTCATTCGATCGACATCGTCCATAGTCCGACCGATACTCCCGCCGATGGCGGCTCCTGCGAGCGTGCCCACAATAATTGCTGCTGTACGCCCCCGCCCTTTGCCGATCTGGGCACCGCCTATACCACCGAGGACCCCACCCACTACAGTGCCAATACCCTGGTTCGTGGGGTTGCTGGCGCAACCAGCCAGCACCAATGTTGCACTTACTGCCAGGATCAGGATCGGCTTTCTAATGGGGTTTCTCATGGGGTTTCTCATCATGGCGTCCTCTTCAGTGAGTTCATTTATTTATTGCAACTGATAATCCGCGTGCGTTGACCACACGCTGCTCATGTCTATGTGGAATCTGATTGCCAACGATTCATCAATGTGGGCCAAATGATTTATGGCCCTGCCAAACAACGCCTTATGCTATTTGGATAGCGATGATTCACCGTCGAGGACTGGGATGGTGTTCCTGTCGGAAAGACGACATGGGAGGAGAACCTCCCATGGTGTGCGAGATTGATGGAGACAATGACGAGTTTCCTTAGCAATTACCGGCCAGTCTGCAGGATCTTTGCTGCTGCACTGTGGTTACACCTGCCCCCAGCCTTCGGCCCAGTCTTTAGGTGGCGGCAAGGCTACCTGCGCCCCAGCCACCGAGCGCGAGACCTGTCGCAGGCTTTGCGAAAGCCAGGCAAAGAGTTCCCGGAACTGCAGTCCCGCCAGCTTGACTGGCGGACGGTTGGGCGCGGCGATCTGTCCCAGGGTGTGCATGTCCGCGCCCTGGACTCCGACAGCAAATAAGGCCATCTCTCCCGTGTCACTGTTTCGACGAACCCGTTCGGCCGCCCGCTGCCAGTCGTCGGTGGGAGCACCGTCGGTGATGAGAAACACCCAGGGCAGGGTCTTTGGGACACCGGCCTGGGCATACAGTGTCTTGCGCATCGCCACCCGATCCAGAGCCCGGTCGATAGCCTCCCCCATGGGGGTACCGCCGGAGGCATGGAGGGTCGGCGGATTAAACTGATCAGCGGTGACAAAGTCCTGCACCAGGTCCACCTGACCGCCGAAGGTCAACACCGATACCTCCACTCGCCGGCGGGCCAGGGAGTCCTCCATCAGGGTCTGTTTGAAGATCTTCAGCCCCTGGTTGAGCTCAAGAATGGGCTCACCAGCCATGGAGTAGGAAGTATCGAGCAGCAACACACAGGGGGTGCGCTGGTCCGGGTTGTCCTCAAACTCCAGGGTGTCTTCGAGGTTTGGGATGACATCGTAATCGGTCAGGTTGTAGTCCATGGGAATCTCCTCATCAGGTAAAGGGGTTCAGGGGATACAGGGATGGGTACGTCGCCGGCAGGGCCGGCACAGAATTAGTGCAACTCACAAAGGGGAAAGAAAAAGAAAGGCCGGGGCCAACATTCCTGTCAGCCCCAGACCAAAAGGAATCGGCCCGGCCGGAGGCTTTTCCGTCGCCCCCTGACCGGCCAGCCGCCGATCCCGCCAAGTACGCCAGGGTTTCCATGGAACCCTCGACCCCGCATGGCTAGGGGTCCGGAAACCGCCCGCGAGCCGGTTCCAGGACGCACTCTTTATTTGCAACTGATAATTGCTGTTTCTGGTGGGTAGTAGGGAAGACTGCCGTGCCTGCACACCTGCGGCACGGTGGGGTTAATTTGTCTTGGGCCGGTGTCACCCTAGAGGATTGGCACCCGTCTTCAGGTTACTTATGGAATCGGGCTGCCGCAGCGATGCGGCATCTGGACTGGCTGTAAGTATTTGATATCAAGTTTATTTATAAAACCGACACCGGATCAGGGCTCTCCCTTGGGCAAATGCGGGAGCTAACTGCAGCAACCTATGGGAAACAGACCTCCCAATGCAGGAAAGTCTGTTGGGGAATGGATGGCTTGTTCTATTCCCAGATATACCAGGCCCGGAGCCTGAGTCGATGGCAGGTAATTTCTACTCTGTTAGCCCCGTGAATCGCCCCGGCTTTACCGGAGACTCCATTTCTTAAGAGGATGGAGTAAAGAACAAGACGAGATTCTCCTCTCGAGTGCTGCACTCAGCTTTTACGCCATTAATGAATTGTTTCATCCGCACCCCAGATCAGCGCGATTGCCTTATGTTCTGGGACTCTAAAGGGAAAATTGAACCCCCTCATCTCAACTGCAATCCGTTCACTTGCGTTCTGAACGATTTGTGCCAGCACTTCCTTCTGAACAGCTAATTCATCGGGATCCTTTTCCTTGTATCGAATACCATTCAGCCGTTCCAGAACTTCCCAGTCGCGTAATACGCTCCAACCAGCTACGCCATCATCACTATTACATTCAATACCGACTATCGCCTGGCGCATATGGCCAGACTGGTCTGTTATACGATCAAACACCTGGAAAATAACCAACGGACAATTGATGTATTTGCTAAAGGTTAATGATACTGGTAGCTCCACGGCCGCCCTCAGCGCTTTGTCAAAAACCTTATGACCAACACCAAGCACCTTTTCGGCTGTTTTTCCTCCTGTTACTCCTCTGTCGAAATGCATTTCTTCATATTTCCTTCGGATGCCTGGCTCATCAAGCCAGGCCTCTGGTGTCTTGAAAGTTAGGCTTTCCCCTATGCGAACCGGCCTACGCCGCTGCAACGCCAACATGTTCTCGAAAAAAACGCGTAAATGCGGTAGATCCACATTAGGAACATCTTTCAATCCACTCAAATCGAAGCGAGTAGCATTTCCAACTAACGCCTTGACTGTATCGATCGCTGACTGTCCCCCGAGTGTTGCGGACTTCTTATCGAACCAACCATCTAATGTGCCTTTCTTAACAAACTGCCCCTCGCTGAACATCTCCGAGAATATGCTGGAAGAAGACATCCCCAGAACCAACTGTAATAGATCCTCTGGTTCATCCATTGCACTTGAGAGTGCGGACATAATTCGCTCGAGTTTTTCGTTCAACAGATCCCATATGCGAGCCTCGACTGTTGCTGGATTCCGCAATGTAATTACTTCGACAGGCTTCTTCTGCCCATATCGATTAAGACGCCCTACTCGTTGATGAAGCCGCATCGGATTCCAGGGAAGATCTACATGAATCAAGGAATAACATTTTTCCTGTAGATCAATGCCTTCACCTCCCGCCTCGGTAGAGATCAAAAAGCGCACCTCTCCAGCATTAAACAGGTCTGCTGCATCCCCCCGGTCAATATTTCTAGTAACCACTGAGCCATCAGGAAGAATCAATCCTTCCAGCTTCTCGTCCCCATTTATAAATGTGGTGCACTCTTCTCCATACTTTTGCATTAATGCTGTTATCAATAATGCCTGTGTTGCCTTGTACTCTGTAAAGAAAAGCACCTGCCGATCCTTATAACGCTCCTCCAGAACGTCGAGGATCTTTTCAATTTTAGTCTCAGACACCGCTGCGTCAGCTGCTTGAACCAGCGACTCAAGGTGTGGGATCTCCTCTTCCATGAGCACAAGCGTTGCCTCGGCCAGCATCACATCAACATCATTCTCTAGGTCTTCCAAGATGGACGAATCATCATTTGCGGCCGAAAGAGCTGCCTTTTCTTTAGCGGAAAGACGTAATGTTTCCTGTAAATTTTCGCGTGTAGTTCGAAGTCGGTTTAACCGTCCTTTTAGCGCTTTCCGGATTGCAGCAACTGAACTTGACGCGAGTTTCTGCATGGCAATAAGAACCAGCATTATCTGACGCCCCTCCTTAGCCGCAAGGGAAGTCGCATACGCCTTACCACTCGCTATAAAGTCCGTCAGAAGATTGTAAAACGCTTCCTCTTCCGGCCGGTAAGAGTAGGTCTCCGAGTAAACCGTAACAGGCTGAAAAAGCTTATTTCCACGCATATCCGTTACCAAGCTCTTGTTGTTCCGAATTAGCACCTCACGCAAGAGTTCAATCTGTTCATGATCTGGTTTCTTCGGGTCGAATAAATCGGGCCGCAACAACTTCATGAGCGACCAAAATCCGTAAGCTTTGCCTCTGTGAGGAGTGCCTGTAAAAAACACACAGGACTCAGCCTTTTGTTGCGTTAGTAAGTTCTCGACAAACTGGTAACCGAGTGTTGCTCCCTTGGATTCATCCGCATTCAGATGGTGCGCCTCGTCTACAATCAATAAGTCCCATGGATCGGATTCTAATATTCTTTCATGCCTGCCATGTCGATCAGCCCGCAACGTCGGAAGCGATGCAACCACTTGGTGATGGGTGTTCCAGAAATCCCCCTTCTTGCTATCGGCTTCAGTTGAATACCTGGCTAAACGGATATCGAACATTTCTCTTAGCCGGAGCTGCCATTGCTCCACGAGAGATGCGGGACACAGGACAAGAAAGCGACGGACCAGTCCCTTGGAAATCAATGGCCACAGGATCAAGCCGGCCTCAATGGTCTTTCCCAGACCTACGTCATCAGCAACAAGGTAACGTATAGGCCAGCGGCGCAATACTCGATGGCATACCCATAACTGATGTGGCAGCAGAGAGATTCGTGATCGAGAAAACACGCCCCATGAATCATTGACGGATAGAATTGCCGCAGCCTGACATTTAGCAACCACTTCGAGCGGGTTATGCCACTCATTTTTCTCCAGTGCTACCCGCAGGCTAATCTGCTTTTTGAGATCTGGTACGCCGCACTCTTCCAGCCCATGCTCGAACCGAACAATAGCGGTCTCACCCTTCGGGTACTCCACTGTGCCTGGTCCATACCGTTGATGAACAACCTCATCTCCTGGACTGAGCTGCAAGCCACCTTGATCTATCGCCATTTAGACCCCCTCGTCATATGTAATCTCTCGGCCTAGTAACGATTGCTGCAACTCCCAGTCCTCAGACACAATTTGTAGTGGGATATCATAATCACCTTTAAAGTCCGCCTTTTCCGGACCAAGGTATCTGGACACAAATTCAAAGATGACTGGTGACGCTTTGAGGCGCGCCACTGATTCGATATTCTCACATCCCATTTCATAAAGGAGCCTACGAACCCGCTGGTATGGTACATAAGCATGCTTACGCAAATGAAGGCTGTCAGCAACTCGATGTCGAATCAGTTCTCGAATCACGAAGTTTGCCCCCATCCCAAGGGTTCGTCCGAGAGGCGGCGCTGATATACCGCCACCCTGCTGATCACGATCAGCCAAAGGCATTAGAACCAATTCTAAATTGAAATCCTCCCGATACGTCTCCAGACCAAGCAGAAGCTCCACATAGTCATCCAGATGGCGGGACAATTTGTAAATGATCGGAAACCGCATCATCCACTGTTCATATTCCTGTTGATCTATCTGTTGGTCAATGTATTGATCCAGCACCCCCATCCAGTCATTGAAACGTTGCGCAGGTTCTGGGTCAGTGAACACATCCCACCATCCAAGGCGCTGGCATTTCTCGACAAACCCGCGATGCTGCTCCGGCTGCGCTCTTCCCATAGTGTGAAATCCACCAAGGAGCAACAGAATCAGCCAGGATGAACGGTCAATGTTCCCTACGTCATCGTCTGCCAAGTGGAGTAACCGTCCTTCCGGATAGGTATCGCGGCGATACTTATCGAGCTTTTCGTCTCTGGCATCCTCCCACCACTCATAAATGTTCTGCAAAGCACTATCAGGGTCGATTGGTTCCAGTCCCGGCGTCGGTTCATAATTAATATTTTTCCATACATCCCGGCTTTCATCTGGTGTTTTCAGGGTTTGGTAGATCAACTTTGAACGATCGGTATGATCCCAATCTGACAGATATTCCGAATTCTCATCCACCTCGACCAACCAGGTACCCGGCAGCCCGGATTCATGCAGCACATCGGTTACTTGCCGAGACAGATCTCCCTCAATCAGATACCTTAGAGCAGAACGTCGCCTGCCGCTGTCCTCGGCCTGGAAGATCCACTCTTTCAACGTTTCCGCTGGTGCTTCAAATTTGTCGCGACAAAAAAAGAAAAAGTCTAACGCCTTTCCATGATATTCCTTGGCCAAACGATTACAGTCCGGCGCAAAGGCCCACCGAAGTGCCTCATCTTTGCTGCCATCCCTGGCAAGGAGGTTCCTGACCCTCTCTGCTGTTCCGTTAGCGGACAGGAACTTCAGTTCTCGCGATTTTTCTGCTGCTTGTTTAAGATCTTTGAGTTTATCAATAGAAACCTCGTCGTCACCTTTTCCCCAACTTTCCAATATGCCCGGGTTCAATGCATGACCCAATATGTTGGCATCTGTTGGACTTATAAATTGATCGGCATCTAATTGTACGATCAGATTTGACAGGTTCATCGATCGCCACTGCGCAGCACTTGTCCCAAACTCCGGTACCACCATCCGTAGCCAAGTCGCTACATCGGAGGAAGCAGCAGTACTGGTATCCAATAGCGACTGAAAGCAAGATGCGTTAGCCACGGCCTCCAGGATTCGACTGTCCGACAGGGCCTCTTTCAGCACCGTTTTCACGTCTGTCCAACGGATCAAACGCTGTAAACTACCTGGCAGACCATTGGGAACAATATCGTGGCTCGAAGAAAGATTTTTCAACCCTTCTCCCAGGAGTGCTGTAGCGATGACCCGGGAACCAGAATCTCGAGGCATTTGTGGTAAACGCGCCATGAAAACCCGCCACAGCGAATCCCAGAAGTGGTAGCACTCCAGCCCAGGAGCTAACTGCATCGCAACGCATACTTCTTCCCACCGCGTCTCCAGTATTTCACGCAAACCATCCAGTTCAGACGCCAACTGCCTTCCTAACCGGTGGGCGATCTGTTGGTTTTCTGTCAAGCTTGCAGAAAGTCGGGAACGTCCCGCGTCCACTTCGAACATTGCATTGATCGCAAAGCCAAGCGATTCCTGCTCTCTAATGGGCGCGGTCACCCAAATGTTGGGGATATCCCTGGGTAACTCGACAAACCCCTGTGTACCGACTGCTAGAAGTAGTGCGCCATCAGCCAGCATAATTTTCATTACAAGGAGGTCTGCGTCTTCCTGACGTACATGCCCGATGTAGATGTTTTTACAGCCTGGAAGACACTGACCCTCCCAGCTCACTGACAAAGTACGACCATTCTCTCGCGCTATATCAACGTTGCGAACGTTTCGGGAGAAGGCGACCATGACACCCGCAACTTTTGAAAATTGATCAAGGATCCCTTCCTCAGCCCCTCTAGCAAGTGGAAGATCTATCGCCGTCCCTGGCCAACGGTTGCCAGACTGACGTTCCGACAATCGTTTACGCAGCCCCAGGCATACGGCGTTCTGGGTCGGAACAGGTAGCAGCCCGCCAATAATTTCTGCCTGGAGCCGGCCGCTGACAACGGTCGGCCGGTCTGAGACCAGCCAAACACTTTTGAATCCCAACCCGAACTTGCCGGTAACATCTTCGCCCTTATCTGAGGCAGACAGGATCAACATATTTTCCAAGTCACGATCGAATCCACGCTCGTGTCCAGGAAACCCATTGCTGCTAAACTGGTTGATGGCTCGCCCCCAGTGCATAAAAACAAGCCGATTCGAACTTGCCTCGACAACAAAGTGGCAAATGGAAGAAGGCAACGGCTCAACATCCAGATCCCCAGGCTTTGCGGGGTACGCGTCGATCAATTCCAGATCGTGCAACGCATCATCGGCATTCTGGAAGAGTTCGAAAGGCACGCTTTCCGGCTGATACTGGAAATCCTTGATCTTGCGGCGCACCGACTCAAGAATCGCCCGTTGCGCGCCCTCGTCAGATTCAATTGTGCTTTGGAGTTCCGCAAGCGCTTTTTCCTTCGCTTTTCTGTAGTAATGTTCCTTATCAGTTCCCTTGTGTTCCTGCTCTCTTCTCTCTTCCTCACGGAACCGATTCAAGTCCACACTCAGATTGGGATGCTTATGTGCTCCCAGTTGTTTCAAGTAAAAAGGAATATTTTGTAGTATCAGTGAACGCGCCAGTTCGATGTCGACTTGGTCTGACTTGTCCAGATCATTCCATAGAGCATCGAGGCGAGGCTGAATCTGGTTATAAACTTCCCTCATCAGGTAAGTAGTCGAATTTCTCAGATAAGCTGAAAGCTGCTTATCTGTGCATTGCTCAGTCGCAATGTTGCGAAGAACGAGATCAACCCGATATCCTCGCGACTCTCCCAAAGAGACATAGCCTGGCCGCCCCACAAATAATGTCGAAAAGTCTTCCTCAAGCCCGACTGGGATCAACTCACCGAGGATCGAATAGACACGAAGCGTTTCGGCATCATGGACTCGAACAGTCATAGAAAAACAGTCTAGTGCCTGTTCGATGGAGAACCCATTCAACCATGTTTTAGCTCCTCCAGACTCAGTGCCCTCGGGTACCGTCCAAGGTATTTTCTCGATAAGCCACTCTCTCGAATGTTGGCCAAGCAAATCCCGGCAAAGCGCCTTTACCGGTTTATTACCTCCAAACAAAAGTACAAACGCTCCCGTAATTGATGGCGCGACACGGGTTGACCACATTTGAAAGTACTCGCGAAGTATCCCCGCAGTGGCATTAGGCTGAGTAGCGGCGTCAACTTCCTCAGCACGTATTTCAGGATTTTCTGAAGGCTGGCCCTGGAAAATCAGGTTCGCCAGTATTTCTGCTTGCTCATGATGTAACACGAAGATTTCCGCCACACCAACGACACCACTGACAAGTTTTTCGCTGGGTGTCCAGTGACCTGACTGACTGAGCAGTTTCAAACGGCAAACTGCATTCGTTGCATTATCCGTCATGGAGAATACTTTGAGATAACGATTGAATACACGTTTTGCTATCTCTTCATCACCTCCCCGGTCCGCGACCCAAATCAACAGGCTCTCGATAGCATCCATGCTCATAGCACGGTTCATGGATGATGCCAGGAGGCGCAAATCGACATCTCCACACATCTTGTCAACCAAGGTTGCCAGCAGTCGCCAACCGGGATTTGTGTAGGAAGACAAATACCTTGCGGTCTCCCTTAATGCATTGGCATCTTTGAAGTTGAGGTTACCGATCTGGTACTCGCCAAGGTCAGCAATAACCAGAGCCAGTCTTTCCAAGCCTTCTTGACCACGTGAAAAATAGGTTTCTTGAAACTTTGTGTAGAACGGGTGTTCCAGAAACGCAGCATCCAGTCCCGATGGCGTTGTAAAGGTGTCGGGCGCCTGAATGAGGATTCTGTCCAACTCATCTTTGGCAGCCTCAAGATCGATAATGTCGTCGGGCTTATAGAACGCATCCCCGCTAGAGGGCACCCAGATAGAGTTCTTGATGCGCTTTACCAACTCTTGTGAAGGGAGTATCGAAGCTGAATCCAACGACTGCAAGGCATCCATGATCACACACCAGATTTCCGGTACATCGATATGCCCCAGTGCAATTTCGATGACTGCGCTATCATCCAGCGGTCTCAATAGACTATTCTGACGCCTCGCTAGTTCATTATCCCGACTACGTAGAACTACGTTTACGTCTTTCAAAAGATCTTCATTAATGACTACACCACCACAATCCAGGTAGACATTCTCTGCATCACCACGAACCATTTTTTCCTGATGGGTCCAATGAAAGGGAAGTGAGCACCAGAGGTCATCGTCTCGAACCGACCGGAGAATCTGTTCACATTCCTCTTGACTGAATCCTGACGGGTTAAGCACTGACGCGCCGCGGAGTCCTATCTCCTCGATTACTGAATGATCACGGATTTCCTTGATACCAATCTTGCGTGCGACATCACGAGATAATCTATCGGCGATATCGCTGTTCAGCAGATTCCACGGTTCATCTTCATTGTCCACCACTTGCGCCCACAGCTTTAGCCAAACCGGGTGCTGTTCCTCCCCCAAGATCCAAAGTGCGTCATCATCATCAAAATGAGTTTCGTCCGCATGCAGAAGAAATCGAAGACCCAGAATCTCCTCTTCACCATCAGGCACACCAAGCATTCCTGCCAACGCTGTTCTGGTCCGCAGGCCACCCAGAATCCTCGCTCTGTATCCAAGTGACCGGAGCACCGATTCTCCATTGCAAGGCGCAATAGCACCTTCCATGTTCAAAGCAAGTCTTGCTGTGTCTGCATTAATAACGAGCACCCGCTCTCGGGGCAGCACCTGCTGAAAATCAAGCGCTAATCCTAATCTCTGTTTCTCATTGATGCCTTGGGCACGTCCAAATAGTGTCCGTTCTTGCCGGGCTGTCTGTATATCTTTCACCGAAACCGGGACTATTCTCTGCTCCTTACAATCGAAGGCACCTAATACGTGCAAATCCGCACAGCGCCGCAACAGTTCTGGACGGGATTCAACCGGAACCCCTTTGATAAATTGTTCGAAAAGAGTAAGAGCGGCTTTCTGAAGCTCTTTTCCAGGATCGGATCCTGCATCTAGTACGCCTTGTACTTTCCCCAGGAGTTGTGAAGCGTCTTCGACAGATAATGATGTACCACCTCCCCACTCCACGGGAATAAATCGTGCTGGAACCAGCAATACATCGATATCGGCGGAAAGCAATTGGCTTAGCAAGAGGTCAGGAATCTGGTTGTCTATCCGGAAACACCGAGTTCTATCCAGATGGCTAACAATATTACGGACACGTTGCTGGTTTTTACCCAGGTCTTCTTCACCATTAAGTACAAGCCCCTCCTTGAGCAAGGAGGCCAGTTTCTTGTTAACCGTACCTGCCTTAATAAAAGGCCCAGCCGATTCTTCCAGGAAGATGGTAAAATAATCCAAGAGCGTGGATTCCGCGAACAACCCCTTGGCTTCAATGGACTCCAGCAGATCGAGAAGATCCTGTTCATCCCACTGGGCCTTTGATTCCGCACCCACGATGTTAGGTGCGCCCTCAACCGACAGCCAAAACTGTTGATTTATGTCTTTGATGCTCGGGAACAACCGCCAAGGTCTCGCGGCATCATTCTCCGGCGGTGCAGGCAGACTCAATACCTTCTTATCATTGGAACGAAGAGCCCATCCCACCCCTTCTGGGGTAATTTCTCGAATCCAACACTGTTGCGCGGTAATTGGTTCTCTGAATCGGCGTAGTAAAGAGGTTCGACTCAATGCCTCAGTAAGGGCTGTTCGCGACTTATCCGCTAATGGCAGTTCGGTACAGAATGTATCCAGAGCAGGGAGTAGGAGCGGGAGCACCGCAGAATGCAATATTTCGCAGTTCCATGCCCGACGAAGTTCCTCCTCACTTCCAAAGCCATCTGTACCTGGGTCACTGCAATCATTCAATCCATGCACGCCCTGTCGTCCTGCATCAATGAAGAAGTAGCCATGCAGTGTGAGACGAAAGTCGTGTACCCCATCACAGCGAATCGTTTCCGAATTATGTGCTTCATCGAGCGGTAGAAATACCGACCAATTGGTGACAAGTTGCCCCCTACCCGGCGTTCTTGAAAAGAAAACTGCGCCATGAGGCTGCGCCTTGTCTTTTGCTTCTCTGGAATGTCCTAGATCATCCCTTACGTAACTGCTGGGCCAGAGTTCGTGGTTATGCATAGCCATCAGCGTGGGAGTCCAGCCAAAAGACTCAAACCCAGAGAATTCCAGTGTCTGATTTTCCGTGTTGGTTATCACACGGATTCTGCCTTTCATAAGCTCCCGTGTACTACGTGCGGTAGCTGGAATATCCGATCCCATATCAAGCAGCGATGGCCTCACGGCACCGTCGCCGAGGGTAACCTCAAAAACTGGCTTGACAGCCTCTGTGATGCCATCGATCTTCCAATAGGTGGCTCGTTTCACATGACGGAGCATGGGAATCAACGCGGCGATCTTTATACCAAGGTTGTCCTCGTCTAGAAATTTCAGCAACGCCATATCGTCGCCCGGATACTCAGAAACGATGGATCCCGCCCTTTCCCCATTGGGGAGATAGAGGTGAGATTTCCTTCTCAAAGGCAGCCACAGAATGAAGCACCGATCCGGATCTGGCGACATCATTTTTGTGATTCCGGACAAATGGGTTCTGATATCCTGGGCATCTTGTTCTTCAAACTCATCCCAATCCTGATGCAGGGTTTGTTCCGAGTCGTCTCCGCTCCACGGGTTTAGCACTTCCGCGTAGGATCTATTACCGTCGTGCGCCAGAAAGAAAAATGCCTCGCAAAAATGAAATACGCTTTTCATGCCCAGCCCGAATTTACCGATGCTGGCCTGATCCGCCGCCTTGGAGTTCTGGCCGAAGGATCGAATTCCGCGGGCATCTGAAGGCTTGAATTCCCCATTGTTGATTAAAAACAGCCCTGGTCCCTGCAATAAAGGATGTGAAGCACCTGGCAGCCCGGATGACAGTCCGTAGTGGAACTCTGATGCTGGCGCATCATCGGTGTTCTGAATTAACTCCTTGATCACCGGGAAACCGGTCTGATACCGGTCACGTAGATTATCGGCAATCAGATTGACGATGCCGAGAGGATCATGGATGAAGCCAGCCATGGTTACTTCGACACCCCGTTGTCCAGGCACCAGGTTTCCAATGCCATATGCAACGATACATGTCGCTGAATCGAATACATAGGCAATGTGAAAGCGTTAGATTCCTGCATCATTGAGATCGTCCAGAAACTCCGAAGCCGGATCGACGCTCGTCACCAACAGGTGATCCCGTGCGCGAGTACAGGCAACGTACAACAGATGGCGTTCTGTGTTGTAGACCTCTTCCAGATCCGAGTCATCAACAACTGTCTCTATGCGCTCCTGCAAAGGAATCACTTCATCGTCACAAGCCATGACCACCACCGCGCGAAACTCCAGTCCCTTCGCCAAATGCATGGTGCTGACCGACAGGTACCCGCTGGTTGTCTCCAGATTTTGATCAAGCACCTTGAATGGGATTGATGTATCCTCGACCGCCTTCCGGGCACGATCCAATTCTTTTTCCGACCGCACGAATACGCCCATCTCATGGGACAGCACACCTTCACTGCGCCTATCCGACAACCATTGACTGACCGCATTCTGTTCATCCTCAACACTATCGAGCACACGGATACCCGGAGTCGGACCATTGAATATTGAAACGGTGCCACGTCGATCTTCGGTATTACCATCCACATCGGATACTTCTGGCCCCAGAAGCCTGTCAGCCTGCATCCTAATCTGGTGTGAGGTTCGGTAATTGATATGCAGGGTACGAGAACGGCCGCGAACATCGACACCGAGTGATTTCCAGGAAAAAGGCGTCTGGAATATTCTCTGTCCAAGATCGCCGGCGAAAAACAGACTGTTTGGACGTTGGCCACCAAGTGCAGCAAGAAATCGCAACTGAGAAACACTGATGTCTTGCGCCTCATCAATAACAGCAAAGTCAAAAGGCGGGTGCTTCCGCTCTGCAATTTGAGTGGATAGTTGACTAAATAAACCGGAATAAGTCAGCAGACCCCTGTCCACCAGTGATAATCGAACACGATCAAATATCGACCACAGCACCTGGCGTTGCTGCTCTGAGAGGCGTGTTTTTCTGCCCAATCGTCTGACATCTCGATAGGACTCCCACGTCTCTAACTGCCATGCATCCACCACATCATTCCATTCAGTTATCAGAAAACGCTGGCTGAATTTAT
>ENA-ORDP01000049-ORDP01000049.1-marine-sediment-metagenome-genome-assembly--contig:-NODE-49-length-67325-cov-10.767147_pt1 | contig 67325 bp, 58 predicted proteins | sample MGYA00248627_ERZ508539 | MGnify/ENA primary metagenome ERZ508539 (study PRJEB26208, sample SAMN05571518) | marine sediment metagenome | biome: deep sea; feature: Hydrothermal vent; material...
TTTAACCCCCCAGTTATGGGCACTTCTATTAATCCCCTTTCCCTCCGGGAGAGGGCTAGGGTAAGGGGAGAAAATAAAGCTAAGACACTGATTTTATTATACCCTCATCCCAACCTTCTCCCGTAGGGACCTCGGTACCCCCCTGTGGGGTGGAAGGAGTTACCAATATAATAGAAGTGCCCTTAGCGAATGAACTGTTTCGAGAAACTGATTAGACCAACATAAGCACAGCCAAAAACATAGTTTATCCTGGTAATATATCAAAACTGAGTGCACATGCGGGTGCAGATCAATGCTGCACGTAATACACCAAACCGCCTACCCTAGCCCCCTCTTTCCTGATCAAACTGACGCTGCACGGCACAAAGTGACGGTGAAAGGCAATAATACTTCCCTGGCAAGATGACCGGCCCCGAACAGCCGATATAAAACCCTGCATTAACAGTAGCTTATGGCCTACACTGACAGTGTATTGGCGTGGCATGGAAGCTGCATTGCAAGCAAACGGGGTAATAAGGGCAGATTGCCTTTTACCTATAGCTGAAACTCACGGAAAACACCGGCCAGGGACTCAGGCGATGTTAACCAGAGACCCCGACCAGAGCGGGTCTTTTCCGTGGGCTTTAATATTTGATATACACATGACACATTTAATAAGAGGAAGACAAATGAAACAGATTCAAAAGGGCTTTACCCTCATCGAACTGATGATCGTTGTCGCGATCATCGGCATCCTCGCTGCCATCGCGATCCCGGCCTATCAGGACTACACGGTCCGGGCCAAGGTCACTGAAGGCATAGTGGCTGCGGCTGCGGCAAAATCGTCTGTGGCTGACTTTTACATGGCGAAGAACACACTGCCGTCATCCAATGCCTCGGCTGGATTGGCTACGAACACTGCCTATGCGACTGCCATCATCCAGTCGATTACCGTAAGCGGTGCCGGCTTAATCGATGTTGCCTATACCGGCACCACCGGTCAAGGTATCACCGCCGGCCAGATCATTCGGTTTACGCCAACCACAACCGCAGTAGGTGCAATCGAATGGGGCTGCCTAACCGGTTCCACCGTAGCTTCCAGGTTTCGTCCCGGTAACTGCCGCTAAACAGCCGATACTGCGCCCCCAACTGGGGGCGCAGATATTTGCTTTACTCGGCCACAGATAATACCGGACATAAGAAACTTAAAAATAACCTCCAGGCCATGACAACCATCAATCAGAAAGGGTTTACCCTCATTGAGTTGATGATTGTTGTTGCGATCATCGGCATTTTGGCCTCCATTGCGATTCCGGCTTACCAAAACTACACGGTACGTGCAAAGATCACCGAAGGCCTCCAAATATTTTCTTCTTACAAGGCAGTCCTATCGGACGGTTATTTTACCTTGGGCGTGATGCCTGCGACAGCGAGTGGTCAGGCCCTCATCACCACACCGCCGGGAACCTTTGTCAACGCACTGACCTATACCTTTGTCAACAACACAACGGCTACCCTGGACATTGTCTATAATGACCTGGATGGCAGCGGCCCAATGAATGCCCTGGACCGCATCAGATTTACCGCAACCGGAGGCCTGGGCAGCGCGATGAGCTGGACCTGCACCGCAGGCAATACATTAGGTCAACAGTATCTCCCAACAAGTTGCAGATAAAAACATCTCGCACAAACAGTAGGGCACTTCTATTAATTGATAATCCCTTCTCCCTCTGGGAGAAGGGATTAATAGAAGTTCCCAGCAGTTTAATTAGGAAAACTTCTCATGTACTCTCAGGGGACAGCACGGGGGACGATCGCCTGAATCCGCCCGTGTCCGCGATGTAGCCGAAACTAGTTCGGCGGCGGTCACATTATCCTCAAAACCATCGCCGTTGGCACATCGGCGGCGGTTTGTCTGGACATGTTTTATACCTAGGCCAACCAGATGGTGAACAAAAGATCTGCCGGAACATGGCAACTATACTAGAGAATCCAGCCAAAGTTTTTTGCTACTGGTGAAGCCGACAAAAAAATCATCTAAGGAAAGAGGTGCCCTGGATGGAAGCCTGGTAACTCATAGACGCGCTGATAGGCTTGAACATATTTTGAAATTAAATTCTCAACATTGTCGGCCGGTGCTATGCGAAACGACGCGCCTCAAAATCTAATCGCTTTAAAACACAAAGAACGCGGAGGGCTTGCAGAGTGTGGAAAACCGGGGAGACCCTAGTCCGTCCCCAATCAGGTTCACTATCAAGCCCACAGTGTCTTGGCAAATACCAGGGCCTGGTCAGCGGCCTGATTCTGTATCTACTCCTTACCGCCACCCTCGCCGTTTATTGGCCCGGTCTGGACGGCACATTTCTATTTGACACCGTCCCTAACCTAAATGGGCTTCAATTAGTCAACGCCTATGACGACTCCACCGGGGTCTGGCGCTTCGTTTTGGAAGGCCGATCCAGCCCTTTGGGTCGGCCCCTCGCGCGACTGAGTTTTCTCTTAAACGACACACACTGGCCTCCCCTCCCCTGGAGCTTTAAATATACCAATTTGCTTTTGCACCTTTTAAACGGTGTGCTCATATTCTGGCTAGCCCTTGTTCTTGCACGATTAAGTGGGCTGCAAACCTGGCGAATCCACGCCACTGCAATCCTCACCAGTGCATTCTGGTTGCTTCACCCCTTTAATGCCTCCACAGTACTTTACGTCGTTCAGCGTATGACCGAACTGGCCACCCTGTTCATGCTGGGCGGCATACTCGCCTATATCCATGGCCGTTTATTTGTGACCGATCGCCCACGTTCAGGCTATCTGTGGATGTCCTTCGGCATCGCACTGGGCGGCGTTCTTGCCATTCTCAGCAAGGAGATTGGGATTCTATTGCCCCTCTACGTTCTCATCATTGAATACACCCTGATTCGATCAACCAGCATTGTCACACCGGCTGGCTGGCGAGCTTGGTCTTCTGTATTTCTATTCCTTCCTTTACTGCTTTTGATAGGATTTCATGTCTATAAGTTTGGCGACTATCTAACACTCTATAATGTACGGGACTACGGTATGTACGAAAGACTGCTAACCCAACCCCGTGTCTTGATGGACTATCTTGCCAATATTGCAATCCCCAGACGAGCAGGAACGGGAGTATTTCACGACGACTTCATTACCTCCAGGTCCCTGTTTGAGTTTAGAACATTGTCGGCGACTGTCGCTGTTATGTCTATGCTTGCGGCGGCCGTGATTTTTAGAAAAAAATATTCAGTATTAAGCTTTGGGATACTTTGGTTTTTCGCCGGTCACTTACTTGAATCGGGAATATTGCCACTGGAACATTATTTCGAACACAGAAACTATCTACCCATGATGGGCCCGCTATTCGCTGCCGCATATTATGTGATCAATTCTAGCAATAAATACCTAAGCTCATTAGTTTCCGTTAGTCTGCTATTCATCATTCTTGCTGCCTTTGTAACATTGCAACAGGCACAATGGGCAAGAATTCCCCTGCTTAATGCCATGACCCTTGCCAATGATCACCCGCTCTCCGTCCGCGCCCATCAGAACGCAGCACGCCAATGGGCGAATATGAGAGGCTATGACCAGGCAGAAGATCAACTGCGAAAAATATTGACCTTTCACCCACAGAGTACCGCTGCCCATATGCTACTCATTCATCTGGGTTGTCTACGTTCTGATCCGCCTCTACCTGCCACAGAAATGAACAAACACATCAGCCACATTCGCCAAGGTGACTGGGAAACTTCGGCGGGTGTATCGCTAATGATGATTGCGCAATTGCACTCAAAAGGTCATTGTAAGCTGGTCACCAAGGACGACTTGATCCGCCTGGTTGATGCCCTTATTGACAATCCCCACTTCTTTACAAATTTTGATTTAGCTAATCTTTGGTATGTCAAGTCCGTGATCTACGAACAGGACAAAAACCTGGAGCAAGCAATTTTTGCTATGCAGCGCTCTTATGAGTATGAACCTACCGTGGACTACGCTTTAGCTGAAATTAAACTTCTTGTCTCCGCCGGTTACCTGGATGAGGCCCTGGCCGCAACCGAAAAGGCTTACCGCGCCGACAAATCAAGAATTCCCGGATTACGTCTACGTAAAAAAGATATTGAATATTTTTATGATCAAATTCTTAAAATCAAAAAAAATCAGGGGCATTAACGAATGTGATGCTGTCTTCTGCACCCACAATGACGCTCAGCCAACGCAATCAATTACAACCCTAGATAGGACGCAGAATTGGACCTAACCATGAAAACTATCAGCATCGTAATACCGGCCAAAGATGAAGCGCAAAATTTAGCGAGGCTCCTGCCCGCACTGACAAGGAAATTCTCATCGGCCCAAATCATCGTAGTTAATGATGGTTCTACCGATAACACCGCTGATATTTGCCATAAATATGGTGTTGAGGTTATCAGTAATCCATATAGTATGGGCAATGGCGCCGCCATTAAGGCCGGCGCCAGACAGGCAACTGGAGAAATATTGGTATTCATGGACGGCGATGGTCAGCACAATCCTTCTGATATACCCAAACTATTGAACAAACTGGATGAAGGTTACAGCATGGCAATAGGTGCACGTTCCTATAAATCCCAGGCATCGGTCAGCAGATTGTTAGGAAACAGTGCCTTCAATAGGCTCGCATCCCTTATGAGTGGTTTCAAGATATTAGATTTGACCTCAGGATTTCGCGCAGTAACTGCGCAGAGGTTTAAGAATTTCCTATATCTTCTTCCAAACGGATTTTCCTACCCCACCACCATCACAATGGCGTTCTTCAGGTCCGGTTACGCTGTAGCCTATATACCCATCGAAGCCGCGCAACGTTTAGGCACAAGTAATATCAATATTATTCGGGATGGCCTCCGTTTCTTTATCATAATCTTGAAGATAGGTGCATTATTTTCACCCATGCGGTTGTTCCTACCTATTAGTCTTTTTCACTTTTTCATCGGTATCGCCTACTACACCTACACCTATATAGCCTATGGTCGCTTTACCAATATGAGCGCACTATTGCTTATTGCTTCGCTACTCACCTTTCTGATTGGCATTGTCTCAGAGCAGATTTCTGCTCTTCACTACCGAAACTCCGAAGAACGCAGGAGAATCAGCGACCAATCGACCAACGAATAAAATCTGAATGCAGATTTATATTCTACTCGGAATACTATGTCCAAATCCCTATGAAAACTATAGGCCATGAACTGTACTGGAGCCCTGGACTAGGACTACTTGAGAGATGGTATTGTCGTATTCTAGGCGTGCCCATTATTGGGCTACGTATACGGTTGCGTCGACTCAAAAATCATTTACCCATGAATGCGGCCCGAATACTCGATGCCGGTTGCGGACGAGGCATCATTTCCCGATATTTGGCTAAAAGATACCCACAGGCTACAATGGATGCAGTGGATGGAGACACAGAGCTTCAAAAGATAAATACCCGTATTGCCGATAAAATCGGACTAAAAAACTGCCGATTCATCACCGCTAATTTATTAGAGTATCATGACGACCAACACTACGACCTGATTGTGTCAATAGACAATCTGGAACATATCACGGATGATCAAAAAGTGCTGGAAAACTTTTATCGGTCGTTGCAAGATGATGGCTTGGCCTACATACATGTGCCCCACTACTATCGAAGATGGCCCGTATTTCACTGGAAAGTAAACTTTGGCGTTCCTGGACATGTGCGACCCGGCTATCATTTAGCGGAACTCACCGAGCGCGTCCGTCGGGCAGGGTTTCGTATAGAAAAGCAGGGGTTCAGTTACGGATTTCTTGAAAATTTGAGCAACAACATCTCTTACGCCATTACAAACGCACAAGAACGCAATAAAATTATATATGCCTTGTGTTTCCCCATTTTGAACATGCTTGCCTGGCTAGGAAGTTGGTCACAGCCCAGCATGGGGGCTGGTATATGGTTAGTGGCGCGAAAATAGTTTAGTGGGAGGCAATTATTGCCGCCCCACTTATGCGTTATTCCCGTGAATAACAGGAATACAGATATTTAATACATACCAATCAACGTCTTACTGAATACCCACTTACGCAGTTACACAATCTAATTTACAGTCTGCTAGCATAGGACATAGCCCGTGATTATCAGCTTCTCGATCCTAAGGGTACTCTATCAAAAGATGTGCTTGCGACCGAAAATTCCTAATAATCATCTCATCTAGATAGATTACCACAAGATGACCATTACTTATTCCAAAAGTATCGCAACGTTTGGAGTCGTAATATTAGTATTTCAAATACTTTACTTTGATTTTGGACATATCTCCTCACTCATCCACTCCATAAAGCTAGAACTTCTTCTATATTGCTGGCTGCTGATTGTAGTTTCTTCGATCTACAGTGCAATCAATGCATGGTTATTATTAGGCTTACCAAACAACTTATCTTTCAAAACATTCATCCCCATATATTGGACAGCATGGGCATTCGCTTTGGTCATACCTGGACAGGTTGGCGATACAGCAACATATTTTATTAAGCTAAGAAAGGAGTCAATTCCAGCCAACAAAATACTGGCTGGTTCGTTAGCTGACAAGCTAGTATCATTTTTTGTTTCGCTTGCTTTTGCTTTACCGGTGCTACTATTTCTACCGATAGCCCTCAATAATCATCTAGTTGTCACTATAATAATTGGACTTTTAATAACCTTGATAATTGGTGTTATTATCAGCATCTTTATCCCTAGGATAGGGATGTTATATAGAAAAATATTTCTGCTTACGATAGAAGCATTTGCAATAATTAAAGAATACACCAAAAATTATACGCTGTACTTATGTCTCAATTTATGTCTGACAATTTTACGAGTCCTTGCCACGGGAGGATCTTACTATGTATGCTTAAAGGCGTTAAATGTTAATATAGAATCGAATTTTATAGTGATCGTCATGTATGCAATGGCCGCAAGCCTTGTAGCCTACATCCCAATATCTTTTAACGGCGTGGGAACTGTTGAGGCCTTCGCAGTATTCTTGTTTGGATCTATTGGTATAGAAGCTGCAGAAACGATCAGTATGTATATTATTTTACGAATCTTAGGTATTTCAAGTGCTTGGTTGCCTCTTATATTAACCCACATACTCAGAAAACAAGGTATAGCAAACAGTGAGTAAAATTCGATTACTAAATATCTTAGGTCAAGATAACCGGGTTTTGGGTAATAGTATTGTATACTAGAAGAGAAAAAATGACCGCTAGCCCCAATAATAGTAAAACTTCATTTTATTCTAAAAATGAGCAAACTTTCTGGGATATAAAAGGCACTGCAGATTATATCTCACTATCAGACTATGATGCTGATTGGCTCAAGGAAATAATCTCACACAAACATGGAGATGTCATTCTCGACCTTGGCGGGGGCTCTGGAATGATAAGTAGAATAATCGACCGTACCATATGTAAAGTGGTCTGTGCTGACATCTCTCTCAACATGCTTAAGCACTCTCCCGCATTAAATGTTCAATCAGATGCCAAATTTTTACCATTTGCGGACAATAGCTTTGATATAATCATTGCTGCCGCTTTTTTACACCACTTGCCAGGCAACGAATTACAGGTTTTTGAGGAGTGTTACCGAGTACTTAAATCCGGTGGTGTTTTTTATGGTTATGACCCCAATGCTCATAGTGTACAAAATAAATTATTTATGCAAAAGAACGCCTTAAGATTAAGTAGATTCAGCCCCGATGAAATGCCTATTTTCCCAGATAGGTTAAACGCTATTGCACACAACGCAAGTTTCGAAAAAATAATACTGCATTACTTTTCATTTCGCTACGAAAAAGTAACTATATTCGAACTAGTACAACGTTATCTATTGACGCCCATAGCAATAGGACCTTTACAGCGATTTCTTCATAGATGGTTTTTCTGGACATATAAAAAATAGTGCTTTTCTGAAATCTTTTAGGCAGACCTAAGCTCTATTTAGTAAGCCATGTCGTCTAACACCGTTTTTGACAATAACTCTGATACTTCAATGGGAGGGCTTGACATAATGTTATCCTATGGTCGATCAAATCGGTCATTGCCTCGTGTGTTTCATGCACCTGCTGATCCACTATTGATCCTGCTGATTTAAATCCGCCGACCTGAAAATCATGCTTATCAATCACCCCAACAATCGGATTCCACGGCGTAATGAATCTGACAAAGTCGGTACGAATCCCTCTGTTGAAAGTCTTAGGTTTTCCTCCGCATAGCAGGAGAGGAAACAGTGTTGGCAATCCCCCTGAAATGCGGCTCGTCTTGCCTTCTGATGCACATTTGATTCCCAAATATCATCCATTCCCTTTTCCAACAAATTACCCAGGGAACTTGTCATAAACGAACAAAGCGTCACATTACCATAGATATCAATTTCAATGCGATTAGACCCCTGAATACAGGGGACTGGAAAATAAGCTCTTTGGTCACGATAAAACTCTTTAATTCTTTTCAAATAAAGAGTACTATTTTTTACTATTCCGGTATTTCTTTTTACCTCAATTAACCTATCAATCTCTTTCTCAATATAACTTAGCATTTTTGGATCCTGATAGAGGAGCTCTTCCGTGGTCGTTTCAGGGTTAAAATATGCATCGTGATATGCAGTAAAGCGTACACCCGAAAGGCACTTCCCATGCGCAAATTCTGCCAACTTTACCCACTCACCTATATTCTCAATCATCAATACTGAACCAATACTGACGTCCCTGACTCCTACTCGCATTAAGTTATCAATACTTTTGGATACCTTGGTGAATCCATTCTTAATTCCGCGCGTTGCAAAGTAAGATTGATCGTCCACCCCATCCATGCCTATTGTAATTTGCCTGGGGTGCAATCTAGCTAAACGCTCGGACCTGGTCTGAGTTAAATTTAATCCATTGGTATTAACATTGAACATCAACCCTAGATCATTCAAATGCTGCAGAATTTCGAATACATCCTTTCTCGAAAACATCTCACCGGAGGCATTTACCCCTATAAACCGCACACCAAATGCCTTTAACTTGGAAAATACAACCCCCCACTGCTCACTTGAAAGTTCTCCTGGATCTTTATCATGTTTCCAGAAATCACAAAAATTACATTGTGAATTACAACTCTTCGTTATATAAACAGCTGCAATAGTAGGTCTGATAACGTTCGATGCCCGACCTCCGGAAAGTGGAGAGAGCACAGATCGCATTCCCTCGGAATACAACAAACCAGTAGATACACCCATTGCTGTTACTCTTTTTATTGGCAGCTATGCCAAACTCCAATCAAATAATCTCAACGACAAACTATAGACCCAATGTGACAAATTGACAAACAATACGCAGATTGTCTAAGGGAGAAACAAAAAAGCCACCCTTACTCGATTAGCTGTCCAACTTTAGGTTCTTTTCTCTTTTCGGCAGTTATCATCAAATGCCACCCAAAATAATTGGATAACAATCGAAACAAGAAGCCAGGGATGACCTTAAATATCAACCCATATCCTTCTCCAAACAAATATTCCTTTTTTATTGCAACGTTATCAAATTTCTGAAATAACTTTCTAACTTCCAGCTCAGTAAACCTACGAACAACCGGGCATAACTCGTTTTTGTCCTCGAACGGAATCCCTGTAATTCTATGCACCATCTCATTTACAGAATGTCTATTGTACAACATTATTCTTGCCACCCCACCCTTTCTTAAAACTCTATGCACCTCTTGAATTGAGGTCTCAGTATTTTGTGTATGATGCAAAACACCAAATGAATAAACATAATCAAATGACTCATTTTTAAATTTTAAATTTGTAGCGTCGCCTACCTCAAAAGAGGCCACGATTCCATTTCTATCAAAACGCTTTTTTGCAGTTTCTATTGCAATTTTAGTCAAATCAACGCCTGTTACATTTAACCCACGTTTTGCCAGTTGGTACGAATCCATACCTATACCACACCCTATCTCAAGCACACTTCTCCCGCTCTCCATCTGTTGGATCCATGGTAGGATATGCGAATGGGTACGATATCTTTGCTCTTCTAATTCAGAAAAATAGTCATCATCCCCTCTTTTATGTAAAGAAATCTTTTTTCCAAAAATTTCCTCGGCATTTACATTACGTTCCCAAAATTTATTTATATCATTCTTTGTGTTCTTGGTAATATTTGGACAAACTGGTTCAATCTTTTTCATGTAAATTTCCTAAATACATATTGTTTGCTTACCGTGTTGAGCCGTAATCACCCTAACCTATTGGTGCAATAGATTACCTTATTGAACGATACCGATATAGAGAGGCCAACGCCCTAAACATCCACGCATTACACCAACGCATCAATGTGAATCTTTTTTTGGTGAAACGACACTCTTGGTAATAAAATCTTCCTTTTGAATTATACATTGTTTCTATAGACCAGTTCGCTATATGCTCTGCTAGCTCTGGAAACATTTTATGATTATGGCTAAAAGTTAGAATACCTTGCGCAGCACCATGAATATCATGTGGATAATCTCTATCGCTCATCCACCTGGGAGAACCATTGGCGTTAAATAACCGATTTGCGTAAAAACTTAAACCTTTCTCATAATTTTCCATATATTGATAGCTTTCAGTTGCATCCATATAACGCTTTATCGCATCCAGAATAAAACCTGTGTGATAATTATCATGCCTAATATGCGATCTATCTGGGGGATCTGTATAGTACCATGCACCCTGTTTCGTCTGCCTCCTTATTACATAGGTAATCATACGTTCAGAACTACTAAGATCATCTGAATTACCGGATATGCTGACATACTGAGCAATCACCGCCGCTATTAACACATTAACATCCATCACCCGCATATCCATTGGTAATGGCATATATCCAAAACATAGCTCGTCGCTTGATTCCTTAAGAATAGGGAGGTCGTTTAACAGAAATCTAATGCTACTAGCCACTACATCTAAATATTTCTCATTCTTTGTAATCCGAAAAGCATCTAAAAATGCCTCGCAAACGAAACTGGTTACCACAGCATTAGGACAAGCAGCAGGAGCAAAGAATGCGGGGTCTTGCCAAGGATACTGATAACCCCAACATGCACCAGACCAATTACCCTTGGATCGATTCTTTACTAAGAATCCAAGAATCTTTTCTGCTTCTGATAAATAATATTTTACGTTTGTTGCTCTATAACAATCCAGCAAGCCTAAAACCAACAAACCCAACCCCTTTGGATTATGTGTTTTTTTTACCAACAGCAAAGGCCTAAGGTTTATGGGAAACCTCATTACACCTTGGATTGCCACCATACGTGGCCATACTCCCCACCCAAACAAGGCATTTAAAATTGGGCTATTTAGTCCATCGTGTTTATTGTATCCAATAAACCTACGATGTTTACACCAAATAAAGAGATCGTCACAAATATCCCCAATATGGGCTAGGTCTTTTTTATTTTTGTTACCCATTCGCCTTTTTCATAAATATCTATCCATAAATGGGATAGCAACATCAAGAAAAGCATAAAAAAGTGCCAGCGATACATTTTTTTAGGGGGCAAATGAAGCAACTGGTTAACAAATATCGGATTAAACAAACCTTCCGCCTTCACTCTTTCTTCGCTTAATATCTCATGCGCCAAGACACGAAGCTGCTTATCGAAAAAATCATGTGACTGTATTTGAAAACCACTCTTAGGTCGATTTAGTATCTCTGGAACAAGCACATTCTTTAACATGGCTCGCATATAATGTTTTGTTTTATTGCCCCCCATCAACTCAAAACGAGATATATTTCTCAATGAGAATATTAGCCGATCATCAACAAATGGTACGCGCACTTCCATCCCTTCCGCCATGCCCAATCGGTCTTCTTGCCACAGCAGATCGTTAACCAATTTATTCTTTCTTTCAAACATTGCCATCGCCACAACCGGATCTTTTTCTCTTGGCACAACTTCTTCCAGGTACTCGAACACATTTGGCAGGTCAATATCTTTTAACCTGGGCCCATAGACTAATTCACGCATCCTTCCACAGTCCCATACATTTCGCAGCAATCCGTAACATTTGGCCCAATCACCTTGACTTGCCAGCATCCTGAATCCTCGCTCACCTTCGGTCCATGGCATCTTGCTCAATACCGATAAACCATGGGCGCCAAAATTACCAATCGTCTTGGCCACAAAATTAGGCATGAATTTGTCTATCAATGACATCAAATGCATATATTTATGCGCGTTGTAGCCATAAAAATACTCATCAGCGCCTAGCCCTGAAAGGGCAACCTTTACATGCCTTGAAGCGAGACGAGCAATTGCACTACTTTGAAGCGCATTAATTTTGGGCACCTCAAGATGCCAGATCATATCTTTTAGCCAGGTATAGCTAACCGGTTTAATGTCTTCTTGGATATTTATAAGCCCCAAAATATCTGCACTTCTTGCGGCATTAGTTGCTTCGCTTGGGTCGTCTCCAAGCTTGATTGTAAAACTCCGTAACGTTTTTGTGGATTTCTTCCTAGCAAGTGCACATATGGATGCAGAATCAATGCCACCGGACAAATATGCACCAATCTCTACATCCGAAGTTAAATGCAAATCTACTGATTCCTTAAAAGATTCAAGTACATTTTGATCGGGGTATGTCCGTGAAGCTAACTGATTACGCTTTATATATGGCCTTCCAGGCGTCCATCTAAACACTTCCCCTGGATTTATCTGGTCGATACCATGAAACATAGTCATTGAGCCAGGTAGATATCGAAGATTCATTACGAAATGAAGGCTATTGAGATTTGTTTCAGCGCAGCGTGCTCCATTAAAGGCGAGAATTGGTTTTGCCTCCGATCCATACACAAGAGTACCGTCTGGTCCACTGCTGACAAATAACGGCTTGATGCCGAATGGATCCCTCACCAGCAACGCAGTATGATTCACACAGTCCCATAATGAGAATGCATACATTCCACGCAAACGCGAAAACCCCTCCCATCCTTCTGCTTTATAAAGCTCCATAATAACTTCAGTATCAGAATTCGTAGAAAACTGATGGCCTCGCCTCACCAAATCCTTTCTAATTTCCTTGTAGTTATAAATCTCTCCGTTATAAGATATCACCAAGCTGCCATCATGGCTGCGCATGGGTTGCCTTCCAGACTCAAGGTCGATGATGGACAACCGTACATGCCCCATTGCAACGTGATTCCCAAAATAAGTTCCTTCGTCATCCGGACCACGATGACGAATCGTGCTAATCATTCTTCGCAACCTTTCCTTACCGTCATCGCGGTTACCTGTTGGAGAGAACCACCCTGTTATTCCACACATCGGTTATGAATGCTTCTCTATTTCGGACAAGGATTCTGCTTGATCTCCTACATAGGGGTAATCTTCTAGCACTTTAACAACATATTTTGTCACATCGGTCATATGAGATAACATACTCTGCCTGGCTCTAAGCCAATGCTTACTGTCATATTCTAACAATTGGTCTACCTCTCTTTCTAAAATGGACCAATCCAATAAACGAACGTTTCTAACCATTTTATACAATTTTTCTTGTTCATCGGTATACCCACGTCCTGTTGTGGCCGCATAAATTGCTGGAATACCCAATACGGCACACTCAGACGCCATAGTCGCGCTCTCTCCAATATAGGCCCGACAATATGCCAACACATGATGAACTTCGCTTAGCCTTCCTTTATATTTAAATCTATCTAGGCTCTCTGGTAAATCCATTTCTGAAGATATAATAACAACACCAATCTGCTCGAGTTTATACGTTAGTTTTTCTAGAATTGAGAGACTCCAGCCTTGCTCGCCTACATCATGGCTGGCCTGCCATGATACAACGCGGATAAAGAAAGTATCTGATTTTTCAGATACCCCATTTGCTACGGCAATAACCCGATTGGGCTCAAAATACCTCGGGGCAAGATAAGACAACTCATGATAGCCATTGTATTTTGTGTGCCGTCGTCTTGGCACCCACGAACTATAACACCGAGGCACTACAACTAGGTGCGCAAAAGGGTAGGTTATCGCATTTTGCAAACGAGCATTTTCAGTGTCGTAGAACACAACAGAGGGTATGCCTAAGAACCGGCCTACTTGAGCAATACTCACGCCCCCTATTGCAGCCATAATATGGGGACGAAATTCACGAGCTATTTTCCCAAGCCGGAGGTTTCTAGCGATAAGCTCTCGAGCTAAAGAAGCGATCCCATTCCCTCCTTGCGACGAGATAGATATGTGGTCTAAGGAATACTCATTTAAAAGATCCAGAGTACATTCCTTTTCTCTACTTAAAATGAGTATCTTGTGACCACGTTCACTTAAAAGTTTTATGGGGTTACGAAAAAAATGGACATGTGCTGGATGCCCAATATCAATAAGAATTCTCACGGTATATAGATTAGTTATTGCAATCGTTGTCGATTGTGCTATTGGCTTATTATAGCTGAAGGTTGTGAAATTTCCTTTTTCAGCCCTGTGATCCAACCTCGGAACGTACCTATGAAATAAGTTTAAGTTATAGTTAAATATCGGAACAATATCCAACTTAGCACAATACCTGTGGCTTTCAGCCAAAGCTCAAAAGGCCAATATGCACACATTTGGCACTGAGACACAATTGCCAGCCCCAAAAAAGCTAGTTTTTAGTGCAAACTAGAGAATCTAATGGTTATTTTCGGAACTTTATCGTGCTCTGTTTAGATGCCGCTTCCATGCCTTCCAAAACAGATGTTTATCGATCAAAGGACGATTCTGCTACCAATTTACACACAAATCTCCCCCAAGAAAGCATATAAAACAGTTGGCTATCACGACAATCTAATCTAATATACATAGATTCCGCGCTGCAACTATTTTGGGCAAATTACCATAAAAATGGCAACACCGAATACAGCATTTAACCTTAGTGGGCTCGCGCTCCGGTTGGTAAGGAATGGTTTCCTAGAACAAGAAGTGGCTGAACGACTTCAGAAGAGGTCATTAGAAAAGAATCGCTCTTTTTTTACTCAACTCACTAAATCCAAAAAGATACCCAGCGGCGACTTAGCCCGGGCGGCGGCAGAGGAATTTGGGGTGCCTCTGCTGGATGTCAGCGCCATGGACTTAGAGCAAATGCCGGTTGGTCTTGTCGATGAAAAAATCATCCAGCGCCACCAGGCCCTGCCTCTCTATAAACGCGGCACAAAGCTCTTCGTCGCCATCGCCGACCCCACCAATACCGGCGCCCTGGACGAAATCAAATTCCACACCGGACTCGGCACGGAACCCATATTGGTCGATGGCACTGCACTTGAATCCGTCATCAACGAAGCGCTGGATGCAGCCGATACCAGTTTGGCGGAGCTTGCCGGAGAGGGGCTGGATGATATCGATATCACCAGCGAAGAGGAGGATGACAAAGGCAAGGAAGAGCCGGAGCTCATTGACACCCCTATTGTTCGCTTTGTCAATAAATTACTGCTGGATGCGATCAACCGTGATGCATCGGATATTCATATCGAACCCTATGAGGGTAAATTTCGCGTGCGTTATCGCGTCGATGGGGTACTCCATGAAATCGCGTCACCACCGCCCACCCTGGCTGGACGTATCGCCGCACGGGTCAAAATCCTTTCCAGGCTGGATATCGCCGAGCGCCGAGTCCCCCAAGACGGGCGTATGAAGATGCGATTATCAAAAAACAGGTCTATCGACTTTCGTGTCAGCACCCTCCCCACCCTCCATGGCGAAAAGGTGGTAATTCGCGTCCTGGATTCCAGTGGCGGCGCCATCGGTATCGATAAACTGGGTCTCGATGAAATACAACAACAACTCTATATCCACGCCATAGGCAGACCCTATGGCATGGTGTTGGTAACAGGCCCCACCGGTAGCGGTAAGACCGTTACGCTCTATAACGCCTTAAGTAGTCTCAACAGCCCTGACAGGAACATCTCAACCGTTGAAGACCCGGTGGAAATTAACCTGACCGGGGTCAATCAGGTCAATATTAACGAAAAGTCGGGGCTTACATTCTCCACCGCGCTACGCGCCTTTTTGCGTCAGGACCCTGATGTCATCATGGTCGGTGAGATACGCGACCTCGAAACCGCCGATATCGCCATCAAGGCATCCCAGACCGGTCATATGGTGCTATCAACCCTGCACACCAATGACGCCCCCTCGACACTCACCAGAATGCTCAATATGGGCGTGGCGCCCTTCAATATCGCCTCTGCGGTGCACCTGATCCTGGCCCAACGCTTGGTGCGCGTGCTGTGCCCAAGTTGCAAAAAACCTGCGTCAATCCCGGAAGAGGCCCTGCTCAAAGCCGGCTTTGAGGAAAAAGAATTTGCCAATTTAAAAATCCACAGTCCCGTAGGCTGTAACAACTGCACCAATGGCTACAAAGGACGTATTGGGGTCTTTCAGGTCATGCCAATTTCCGAGGCCATGGGCAATCTTATTATGGAAGGCTGCACTCAGATGGACATTGAGACAATGGCCAGGAAAGAAGGTATCATGGGCCTGCGCCGCGCCGGTCTCAACAAGGTTGCCGTCGGCATCACCAGCCTCGACGAAATCGAGCGCGTCACCAATATTTAAACCCTAATGGCCTCTACAGCTAAAAAACAAACGATCTTTATCTGGGAAGGCCATGACAAGAATGGTCGAAAAATTAAGGGCGAGAATCAGTCCATCAGTGCGACCTATCTAAGGGCCACCCTGCGCCGCCAGGGCATCAAACCATCGAAAATCCGCAAGCAAGCCAAACCCCTGTTTTCGGCAAAAAATAAGAAGATCACCCCTAAAGACATTTCAATTATTACGCGCCAAATGGCTACAATGATCAATGCGGGTATTCCCATCGCACAGTCTCTGGATATCCTTGCCCGGGGTTCTGAGAACCCCAGCCTGCAAAACGTCATGAATACGATTCGCCAGGATGTAGAGGCTGGCACCAACCTAAGCATCGCCCTGGCTAAATTCCCGTTATTATTTGACGAACTCTATCGAAACCTGGTTGCCGCCGGCGAACAATCCGGCATGTTAGATTCGATGATGGACAAAATTGCGGCTTACAAGGAAAAGTTTGAAGCTATCAAGTCGCAGATCAAATCGGCCCTAATCTATCCCGCCGCCACAATCTTAGTGGCCTTTGTGGTTACTGCGGTTTTATTGATTTTTGTGATTCCACAGTTTGAGCAGCTATTTCAAAATTTTGGCGCAGAACTGCCTACCTTGACACAGGTAGTCATCAATCTTTCTGCGGTATTTCAGGAATGGTGGTGGGCCATTTTCGGCGTATTGATTGGAGGAGGCGTATCTATAACGTACGCCTATAAACGATCACCAAAAATGCAATACGCGCTAGACCGGCTTATTCTTCGTTTCCCCGTGGTGGGTAAAATTGTCAAAAAAGCCACCATCGCCCGTTTCACCCGCACCCTGGCAACTATGTTTGCTGCCGGTGTCCCCTTGGTGGAGGCCCTGGAGTCTGTAGCCGGCGCCACCGGTAATCGACTCTACTATGATGCAACACACGAAATTAAGGCCGATGTGAGTACCGGCCAGCAACTGGCCTTGTCCATGACCACTACGGGTCTGTTCCCAACCATGGTAACACAAATGGTCGCCATCGGTGAGGAGGCCGGTGAACTCGAAACCATGCTGTCCAAGGTTGCAGATTTCTATGAACAGGAAGTCGATGATGCGGTTGCCGCCATGAGCAGTCTCATGGAGCCCTTTATTATGGTGATTATCGGCGTACTCGTCGGTGGGTTGGTCGTCGCCATGTATCTGCCCATATTTAAAATGGCTTCCGTGGTATAAATAGAAATCCAAGCATCATCCTGGCCTACGCATATCATCTGGACTGCCCAGGGATCACGGGATCCACAAAACTGTATCTATGAATTCGATTGTAACACTGCTGAATGACAGCCCGGTCGTATTCTTGGTATTGATATGCCTACTGGGTTTGATCATCGGCAGCTTCCTTAATGTTGTTATCCACCGTCTCCCTCGCATCCTGGAACAACAGTGGCAACAACAGTGCCATCAACTGCTCGGCATTGCACAAAAAGAGAACGAACCAGAACCAGCGCCCGGCTTGGTGTCACCCTGTTCCCAATGCCCCCATTGCGGTCATCGGATTTCTGCCCTCGAGAATATCCCTGTATTGAGCTACCTGATACTTGGCGGCAAATGTTCTTCTTGCAAACAGGGTATCTCTATTCGCTACCCCATAGTTGAATTGATTTCTGCCCTACTCGCCGTTGCTGTGGCGTGGAAATGGGGAGTCAGCACCACCACGGCTGCAGTGCTCGTGCTCACCTGGTCGTTGATTGCGCTGAGCTTTATCGACTACGATCACCAGATATTGCCCGACATTATTGTCCTGCCTCTACTGTGGCTTGGTCTGTTGTTCAATTCGCAAAATATGTTTGCCAGCATAGAATCTGCTCTGTACGGGGCCATGGCCGGTTACCTATCCCTTTGGTTGGTGTACCACGGATTCAAATTGCTCACCGGGAAAGAGGGCATGGGTTATGGGGATTTTAAGTTGTTTGCCGTCTTTGGCGCCTGGTTGGGCTGGCAACTCTTGCCCGTCATCATTTTGCTCGCCGCCGTAGCGGGATCGGTGATCGGCCTGGGCGCCATTCTGATACTTGGCCGTGACCGGAACCTGCCCATGCCCTTTGGTCCCTATCTGGCCATTACCGGTTGGATCGCGGTACTTTGGGGCGACAACCTGCTTGGCGCCTATCTCCGATACGCAGGCCTGACCTAAAACACCCTTAGCATGATCAAGATCGGACTAACCGGCGGTATCGCCAGCGGCAAAACCACGGTTGCCAACCTTTTTCGCGACCTTGGCGTTCCGATTATCGACGCCGATGAGATTTCCCATCGTATTACCGAACCGGGTCACCGAGCCTATTCTAAAATCATCGCACTGTTTGGAGACGAGGTACTCTTATCGGATGATCTTATTGATCGCGCCAAACTAAGAGACAAAATTTTTAAGGATGATGCCGCGCGCAAGCAACTGGAGTCCATACTCCACCCCATGATAATGGCTGATATGCTGACCCAGGTAGCCGCATTGGATGCCCCCTACTGTATCCTGGTTATACCCTTGTTATTAGAGGCCAATCAACACGAGCTTGTGGACCGCATCCTGGTCATCGACGCCGACAAAAAACATCAGTTAGCAAGACTCGTGCAAAGAGACGGAATAGCCGAAGAACACGGCCACCGTATACTGGCCGCTCAAATCAGCCGGGCAGAACGGTTAGCGGCAGCGGATGATATTATTGATAATAATAACGATCCTTCGGTATTGGCCGCTCGAGTCAACGAACTGCACAAGTCGTATTTATCAACCGCCGAGGAGCTCTCCCTTCTCCCTCCGGGAGAAGGCTAGGATGAGGGGATATATAAAATAACACGTTAGCATATGCCTTAGAGGTGCTCCCGGAGAAGCCTCGATACTCCCCCCTCGTACCTATATTTCCCACAACCCCCGCATAATGGCCACACCCTGCGCACCCTGCTCGCAGGCCTGTTCAGTCATGTCCGACGACATGCCCCCCAAGGCATAGACGGGCATGGGAATGTCCTTAATGAGCCCGCAGAAACCCTCCCAACCCAGGGTCTTGGCCCCCGGATGGGTCTGGGTAGACAATACCGGCGAGAGTACGGCGAAATCAACGCCCAGGGCGCGGGCCTTGGCCAGCTCGGCTTCATCGTGACAAGAGGCCGATAACCACAGGCCATCGGCGATGGGTCGTTGCCCCATGGCACCAAGTTTAGGGCCATCCAGGTGCAGGCCATCGGCGCCCAGACACTCCACCAGATCGACCTCGCCGTTTAGCAAAACCTGGGCGCCATAGTCATGGCAGCGGCCAATCACCTCGGCGGCAAATTGTTCGTAGGCCTGGAAATCCATCTTTTTCTCGCGCACCTGGACCAATTTGAGGCCCTTTTTTAATTGCCTCTCCAGACCCCGCAACATAACGTCCTCACCCACCACGCTAGCAGCAGTAATGGCGTATAGTCTGGGTAATCTCAGCGCTGTAATAATAGGCGGGCATGCCACAAGCATGTCGTGTTCAACCAACTGATCAAGTGCTACCCAATCAATGGCCTGACCCTCCAAACCCCTGGGTTTGCCGGAATACCCGGTGATGCGAAAGACGTGGAGCCGTACCCTGTATTCCGGGTAGGCGAACACAAAGCGCAACAATGGCTGTGAGGCGTGAACTTGAACCCCTAGCTCTTCCTGATATTCCCGCACCAGGGCCTCGGCTACCGACTCACCGGGTTCAAGCTTACCGCCGGGAAATTCCCACAGCCCCGAATAGGGCCGATCACCTGCCCGTTGACCTATCAACATCCTGCCGGTGGCGTCCTCAAGTACGCCTACCGCGACTTCGATAATCGACTCAGCTTCGGTACTCGGCATTGATTTTGATGTAGTCGTGAGATAGATCGCAGGTCCAAACCTTCACTGCGGCCGGACCGGTCCCGACCACCACGCGAATCTCAAACTCCGGCTTGTCCATGACCGCCTGACCGTCCTGCTCCCGGTAATCCGGGTCCAGACAGCCCTGGCTCACCACACGCACATCGTCCAGGTAAATTGCCACAGCGTGAATATCCAGCTCGGCCACCGGGGCACGACCGACCGCTGCCAATATGCGCCCCCAATTGGGATCGCTGGCAAAACAGGCCGTTTTCACCAGCGGTGAGTTGGCAATCGTATAGGCAATCACCACGCTCTCTGATTCGTCCTCTGCGCCTTCTACCGACACGGTGATGAACTTGGTGGCGCCCTCCGCATCCCGCACCACCGCCTGGGCCAGGTCTCTCAGCACGCCCTCTATGGCATTTTTGAGGTCTTCATAGGCCGCACCTCCGACCTCACTGATCGGTTCGATCCCGGCCTGACCGGTCGCCAACAATACACAGGCATCATTGGTGGACATATCACCATCGACGGTAATTCTGTTGAAACTTTGCGCCACGCCCTCCTGCAACAGGGCATCCAGTAAAGTTGGGCTTACCGGCGCATCAGTGGCTATAAATGCCAGCATGGTCGCCATGTTAGGCTGGATCATACCGGCGCCTTTCACAATACCCGTTACACTAATCTTGATACCATCGACATCAAACTGACGGGAACACCCCTTTGCCAGGGTATCGGTAGTCATCATCGCCATCGCCGCCGCTTGCCAGCCGGATACGTTTAAATTTTTCACGCACTCGGGCAGGGCCTGGGTAAGCCGGTCTACGGCCAAGGGCTCGCCTATGACACCTGTGGAAAACGGTAACACCTCTTGGCTATCACACCCCAAAAGCCCGGCCAAGGCCTCACAGCAAGCTGTGGCGGCCTGAACCCCTTCGGCGCCAGTACCGGCATTGGCATTTCCGGCGTTGATCAACAACGCCTGCGGCGAAGCCTGACCCAGGTGATCCCGCGCCACCTCCACCGGGGCGGCAACAAAGCGGTTGCGGGTAAACACCGCCGTTGCCACCGTTCCAGGGTCACAGCTTATCACCGCCAAATCATCCCGACCCACATAACCCATACCCGAGGTGGCGGTGCCAAGATGGATACCGGCTATGGGGTGCAATACGGGCAAGTCTGTCAGGCCAACGGCCATAATAAATCCCAAAGGTTGAAGTCAAAACGACTACGGAAAAGAATAGTAACGAATTTAATGCAGCGCAGGTACTAAAATCAAAAGATTCTTTGAGCTGAAAAATTCAATAGACGTTCAATCTACGCAGAATGAGAAATTCTGAAGAAATGCTTAACTCAATTTCCCATGGCATTGCTTATACTTCTTGCCCGAGCCACAGGGGCAAGGTTCGTTGCGGCCGACTTTGCGCTCTTTACGCACGAAGGTCTCGACCGGCGCCACGGTGGCCGCTTCGGGTTCGGCGCCCTCACCCTCAGGGACGCCCACATCGGGGTGTTGATACTCCACCGGGCCACCTCGTCGACGTTGCGCCTCCATGGCCTCAACATCTTCTTCTTCGCGAACCTGTATTCTGGCGAGTACACCCACGACCTCGGCCTTGACCCGCTCCAACATGTCCGAAAACATGGCAAAGGCCTCGCGTTTATACTCCTGCTTGGGGTTTTTCTGGGCGAAACCGCGCAACCCAATACCCTGACGCAAATAGTCCATACTCGCCAGATGGTCTTTCCACTGCTGATCCAAAACCTGAAGCATGACTGCCTTTTCTAAGTGGTGGGCAACGTCATCACCCAGTTCCCTGGTCTTGTCCTGTGCCAATTGCTCCACCGCATCCACGATACGCTCTCTAAGAGTCTCTTCGTGCAGGCCATCGTCTTCTTCCAGCCAACGGCCTACGGGTATATTCAGACCAAATTCGCGCTCCAGAGCCTCCTCCAGACCCGAAATATCCCATTGCTCTTCCAGACTTTGTGGGGGGATACAGTGATCGACAATACCATTTACCACCTCGTTGCGAATATGACTCACACTGGAGGAAATATCATCAACATCCATGAGTCGATTACGCTCTTCATAGATGACCTTGCGTTGATCATTAGCCACATCATCATATTCAAGCAATTGCTTGCGCATATCGAAGTTTCGCCCCTCAACCTTGCGTTGCGCATTTTCAATGGCCTTGCTGACCCAAGGATGCTCTATGGCCTCACCCTCTTCCATGCCCAGACGTTGCATTAGAGTGGATACCCGCTGCGAGCCAAAAATCCGCATTAAAGTATCTTCTAAAGACAAATAGAACCGGCTCGATCCGGGATCCCCTTGACGCCCGGAGCGGCCACGCAATTGATTGTCGATACGGCGGGACTCATGCCGCTCGGTACCGGTAACATGAAGACCGCCGGCCTCAATGACCTGATCGTGACGCTGTTGCCACTGCTGGCGAATCTGTTCATGTTGATTGGGATCTTTGGCCTCGGCCAACTCACGCTCCAGATTGCCCCCCAGTACAATATCGGTACCCCGACCGGCCATATTGGTGGCGATGGTCACGGCGCCGGGCCGGCCCGCATGGGTAATAATATGGGCCTCACGCTCATGATTTTTGGCATTGAGGACCTCGTGCTTGATCCCCTCCTTGGATAGCAATTTTGCCAGGTGCTCTGACATCTCAATCGAAGCGGTGCCTACCAAAACTGGTTGTTGGCGATCGTGGCAACCTTTAATGTCTTCAATAATGGCAGCATATTTTTCTTTGACGGTACGAAAAATCTGATCCCCCATATCGTCGCGCACCATCGTCTGGTTGGTAGGGATGACCACCACCTCGAGATTGTAGATTTGCTGAAACTCGAAGGCCTCGGTATCTGCGGTACCGGTCATACCGGACAGTTTGTCGTAGATTCGGAAGTAATTTTGGAAGGTGATGGACGCCAGGGTCTGGTTTTCTTCCCGGATCTTGGCCCCTTCCTTGGCCTCAATCGCTTGATGCAGACCTTCTGACCAGCGCCTTCCCGGCATCATGCGCCCGGTAAATTCGTCGACAATAACCACCTCATTGTCTTTGACGATGTAGTCCACTTCGCGCTGGAAGAGGTTATGCGCCCTCAGGGCGGCGTTGAGGTGGGTCACCAGCGCAATATTGGCTGCATCGTACAGACTGGTGCCAGATTTCAGTAATCCGTTTTCTTCCAGCAGGGCCTCGGCCCGTTCATGGCCACGTTCGGTAAGAAACACGACCTTGTCCTTTTCATCCACTACGTAATCGCCGGTGTCTACGGCATCAGGATCATTTACGTCTGTCTCCTTTTCCTGCCGCGTGAGTTTGGGGGCAATCTGATCCATCTTGCGATATAGATCGGTGCTCTCCTCGGCCGGACCGGAAATAATTAAGGGAGTGCGGGCCTCATCAATGAGTATGGAATCCACCTCATCGACAATGGCAAAATGAAGAGATCGTTGCATGCGCTCCTCAGCACTAAACGCCATGTTGTCCCGTAAATAATCAAACCCAAACTCGTTATTGGTGCCGTAGATAATGTCGGCGGCATAGGCATCGCGCTTTTGAACCTGATCCTGGGCGTTGATCACCACCCCCACCGACAGGCCGAGAAAACGGTATAGGGTGCCCATCCACTCGGCGTCCCGCTGTGCCAGATAATCATTGACGGTGACGATGTGAACGCCCCGCCCAGTCAGCGCATTGAGGTAGGCGGCAAGAGTCGCCACCAGGGTCTTACCCTCACCGGTACGCATTTCGGCGATCTTGCCCTGGTGTAGCACCAACCCCCCGACCAACTGCATGTCGAAGTGGCGCATCTTCAAGCTACGCACAGCGGCCTCACGCACAACGGCAAAGGCCTCAGGCAATATTCCATCCAAGGTTTCACCCTGGTCCAGGCGTTGGCGGAACTCATCGGTCTTGGCCTTGAGGGCGTCGTCGGACAAAGCACTAATATCGGCTTCGAAGGCATTGATCTGGGCCACCGTACCCATCATCTGTTTGATGAGCCGATCATTGCGACTACCGAATATTTTGCTAAGGATTTTGGTCATAATAGTACTCCCCGTCTTGTCAGCCCGACAGGGGAAGAAACAGCCTATGGAAGGTAATACTTTGTGCTAGCGCTTTGCCCGCAAATACTTACGCGGATTGATAGCGCGGCCATTATGTAAAATTTCAAAATGCAGATGCGGGCCGGTAGAACGTCCACTGGACCCCACCAACGCAATCTTCTGCCCCTTCTCAACCTTGTCACCCACCTTGACCAGATTGGCTGAGGTATGGGCATAACGCGTCATATAACCGTTTCCGTGATTCACCTCAACCACCATGCCATAACCACGCTTCTTACCAGCATGGGTAACCACGCCGGAGGCCAGGGCCTTAACTGGAGCGCCACGGCGATTGGCAATATCCACGCCCTTGTGGCTGGCGCGATGGCCGGTAAAAGGGTCTTGACGATAACCAAATGCGGAAGAGATATAACCCCCGATCACCGGCCAACCCACGGGCTTCAACGCAGCTTGAAGCTGATGGTCCATGAGCAAAGACTCCAACAATCCCAACTCCTGAAATCGTTGTTCCACCTGGAAAGAAAGCCTCTCCAATGAGGTCGCCAGGCTAGGTAACTGCATAACGGGCATGCTGTTTAGGGGTTCGGCACCACCCACACCAGGGTCGACGGAAAAATCGAACTCACCGCGGGTCAGGCCGGCCATGCTGGTCAGACGTTGACCCAAGGCATTGATTCGCATCACCTGGGCCTGAATCTTACCTAAACGCAACGCCAGGGCATTGAGGTGATTATCGGCGGTCTGTTTGGTGTCATTTATTTCTATTCTCTGCTTGATGAGTGACCGCTCCAGCTTGGCAAGATATTCGGCATCCAACTGGGGATTGTTCATGCGATCCAAGGTGGATCTAACTTGGTAGGCCACCAGCCCAAGCATGACGGGCAGAACAATCAGGAAGACCAACCCCAACAACACAATCTGACGATGATGCAAACATGTGCGGTTAGCGCTACTATTATTGCTCGGTACTAAAAGGATATGCATGGCAACCTGATCCTACCCCATCTAATGGTTATTGTAGTTAAAATTCATAGCATCTGCCTCGTCCGTAACCCATGAGCCACAAAGGTTTCAGGTCACTGGCAACCATCCTTGCCGATACCCTGGGTGACGCCAACCAAGGTCTTAGCGGCGCCCTGGTTCGTCACGATTCGGTATTGGCATCCATCCAGGCCGGTTGGGCCAAAACCGCGCCAGCGCCCCTGAAGGACCACTGCCGCCCGACCCATTACCAAGCCGGCCAACTCACTGTAGAGACCGATTCTTCTGCCTGGGCGAGTCGTTTACGCCACCAATGTGACGAATTAGTGCAGGCCCTGCGTCGGCTCAGCGGTTTGTCCGATCTCGTCCAAATCCGCATCAAAGTCAACCCACAGCCCCCCAGGGCATCTCCCCAAACCCACACCAAATCAAGATCCAGGCGCTAAACCGAAACGCCAATACACCACTCTAATATATCGGCAATTCGTCGTAATGGTTTAGGCTGCAGGAACAGCGCGCCTGAAAGCGACCGGCGCCTGGCTGGTTTCATCAAACGATACCAACTCCCACGCGGTCTGATCGGCGACCATGGTCTTTAAAAGCTTATTATTCAGGGCATGCCCTGATTTATGGGCGCTGAATGCACCGATAAGGGGATGGCCCAACAAGTAAAGGTCACCGATGGCGTCCAGCACTTTGTGCTTGACGAATTCATCCTCATAACGCAATCCGTCCTCGTTGATTACCCGGTAGGCATCCATCACGATAGCATTGTCCAGACTGCCACCGCGGGCCAGTCCAGCTTCCCGCAAGGCCTCAAGATCCCGCATAAAGCCAAAGGTCCGCGCCCGGCTGACTTCTTTGACAAACGAGGTAGTGGAAAAGTCCACGCTCGCCATTTGCACACTGTCTGAGAAAATGGGGTGATCAAAGTCGATGGTAAAAGACACCTTAAATCCGTCCAGGGGGGCAAACCCGGCCCACTTATCGTCTTCTGCGATCTTTACCGCCTTCTTAATACGTATGAACTGCTTGGGTTTTGCTTGCTCTTCTACCCCGGCAGATTGAATGAGGAACACAAATGGACCTGCGCTACCATCCATAATCGGGACTTCTGGTGCGGTCAGATCTACATAGGCATTGTCGATACCTAATCCGGCGAATGCAGACATCAGGTGTTCGACAGTGGAAATCTTTACACCCTTATTTTCCAGGGTGGTGGAGAGGCGGGTGTCGCCAACAAATTCAGGCCGGGCCGGCACCTCTACGACTGGATCCATGTCCGTGCGTCTGAATACAATACCGGTATCGGAAGGGGCCGGGCGTAAGGTGAGATAGACTTTTTCACCTGTGTGCAACCCAACGCCCGTCGCCCGAATAACGTTCTTCAGCGTTCGTTGCTTGATCATTCTAATGGCTACTCTTCATTGTTATTCTCGGCGCCCAATCCACATGCCACGGTTGGACAGCTCCCCTGCAAGGGGTCAATCCTACAACAAAATTAGTAACTTGTGTACCATTGGCCATATTAGGGCCAACTTGGGTCTATTTCCTCATTTTATCTATGGTTAATAGCCGGGTTGATGGCCCCTCGCCGGTTCAGACTCAGTCTGCCTGACGGCGCAAAAAGGCCGGCACATCCAGGTACTCCATCTCTTCATCATCAAGGGGCCTTTCCACCACTTGGGCCTGCCCACTACGCCGATTGCGGATTACCGTTGGGGTCTCCAGGCTTTCAAAGTCACGTTGCCGTACTCCACCATTAATTACTTTGTAGTCGGGTTTCTTTTGGTGCCCCTGTTTGATGCCCGTGGCCACCATAGTGATACGCATATCGCCCTTCATGGCCGGGTCAATCACGGTGCCAATGACCAAGGTAGGATCATCCGATGCAATCTCACGGATGGTATTACCCACATCTTCGAATTCGCCAATGGCCATGTCCAATCCCGCAGTGACGTTGACCAGGATGCCTTTCGCCCCGGAGATATTGACGTCTTCCAATAACGGGCTAAAGATGGCCGCACGGGTCGCATCGGCGGCCCGGGACTCGCCACTGGCGATTGCCGAACCCATCATCGCCATCCCCATCTCCGACATCACCGTCCTCACATCAGCAAAATCCACGTTGATCAAACCCGGACGAATAATCAACTCGGCGATACCCTGTACCGCGCCCTGCAACACCTCGTTGGCCTTGCTAAAAGCATCTAACAGGGTGGCGCCCTTACCCACCACACTGAGCAATTTTTCATTGGGAACCACGATCAGAGAGTCCACCATTTCTGCCAACTCGTGCACCCCTTGATCCGCTGCAGCCATGCGCTTATTGCCCTCAAATGGAAACGGGCGGGTGACCACCGCCACCGTAAGGATGTCCATCTCCTTGGCCAATTGCGCGACCACCGGCGCGGCGCCGGTTCCGGTGCCACCCCCCATACCGGCGGTAATAAACACCATATCGGCGCCGGTAAGCACCTCGGCAATGCGATCACGATCCTCCAGGGCCGCCTGGCGGCCGATGGCGGGATCGGCGCCAGCACCCAGACCTTTGGTCAGACTCGCGCCTAACTGCAATATGATCGGCGCCTGGGATCGATTCAGGGCCTGTGCATCCGTATTGGCGCTAATGAAATCGACCCCTTCGATATTGGCGGCCATCATATGATCGAGGGCATTACCGCCACCACCGCCCACACCGATGACTTTGATTACAGCCTGTTGTCCGTAGGTATCCATTAACTCAAACATAGTGCTTCTCCTCTATATGCTCGGATCGAACTTCGCCCGGTAGTGGTTAAACAAAATAAATTCTCCCGCTTTAATTTCCATCTAATCGCTCTCACTTTCCCCCCTACTTGCTGTGAAATAATTTTATTAATCACTGTTAAAAGTGCCCCTGGAACCAGCTCTTCATCTTGCCCAACATGGCCCCCAACCCAGGGCCATCGTGATCATCGTCGCGGCGTCTCAACCGATTCTGGTTGCCAAATAGAATCAGCCCCACCCCGGTGGCATAGATGGGGCTGTTGACCACCTCGCGCAGCCCGCCCACATACTGGGGTAAACCCAATCGCACCGGCATATGGAAGACTTCCTCGGCCAGGTCCACCATGCCTTCCATCTTGGCGCTACCGCCGGTAATCACGACACCAGAACCCATCAGGTCTTCAAAACCACTGCGCCGCAGTTCGGCCAGGATCAATCCATATAACTCTTCGATACGAGGCTCGATCACCTCCGCTAAAGTCTGGCGCGCCAAGGTACGTGGTGGCCGGTCACCCACACTCGGCGCCTCAATGGTTTCTTCGTGGGTGGCCAGTACCGCCAGGGCACAGCCATACCTCTTTTTAATGTCTTCTGCGGACTGGGTCGGTGTGCGCAAGGCCACGGCAATATCATTGCTAACCTGGTCACCGGCAATCGGGATCACTGCGGTATGACGAATCGCACCATCAGTAAATACGGCAATGTCCGTGGTACCCCCGCCAATATCCACCAGACACACCCCCAACTCCTTTTCGTCATCTGTTAATGTGGCTTCGCTGGAGGCCAGTTGTTCCAGAATGATGTCATCTACCTCAAGTCCGCAGCGGCGTATGCATTTGGTAATATTCTGGGCTGCACTCACCGCGCCGGTGACAATGTGGACCTTGGCCTCCATACGCACCCCACTCATACCAATAGGCTCGCGAATACCGTCTTGGCCGTCGATGAGATATTCCTGAGGCAATATATGAAGCACCTTCTGGTCCATGGGGATGGCCAGAGCCCGCGCCGCCTCAATAACCCTTTCAACATCACTTTGGCCCACCTCTTGATTGCGTATGGCCACCACCCCATGGGAATTAAAGCTGCTGATATGGGCGCCGGCGATACCCGCATAAACCGAATAGATCTGGCAACCGGCCATTAACTCGGCCTCTTCCACCGCCCGTTGAATAGACTGCACGGTGGATTCGATATTGGCGACGACACCTTTTTTCATGCCCCGGGCAGGATGGTGGCCGACACCGATCACTTCGATATCACCGCTGGGCGATACTTCACCGACGATGACCAACACCTTCGAAGTGCCAATATCCAGGCCTACAATCAATTGGTCGTCTGCTCTCTTATTCATTGAGATTGAGCGTCCTGTTCACTGTTGCGGCCCAAAGCGGCGCACCGGCTTTCCAGGCAATAGCAAAACCATTCGGATACCTCAGGTCTACAACATGAAGTTGGTCAGCATGCCCAATCAGGCTGGCGGCAAAGACCCGCGTAAACCGATGCAAGCGGTCATCGAGTAGCTCTTTACCCAAGAGCAAACTAAACCCGCCTGCTGGTGTGTTTTGATCTAACGGCGCCAACTTCGCCACCCAAGAGCCGCGTTCATTTTGAATCAAACTGATTACTTTAAGGCCCACTGCCTTCAAGATCGGCGCAAACCGGCGTTGGCGGTCCAATAATCTTAATTCGCTACCTGCCGGACCATGCAGATAGGGCAATGACGCCAGCCCCTGGTGCCCCGGGAGATGCAATAGCTTGCCACTATGGGTCAACCATGCATCCTTACCCCAAAGGGCTACCAAGTGATGTTCGGTATATTTCACGTGCAGGGTTTGGGGCCACTGCCGGCGTATCAAAACTTTATCCACCCATGGAATCGTTCGCGCCGCATCCTCCAGCTCTTTCAGGTCCAGCGCAAAAAAACTTCCAGTGACTTGTTTGCTCATTACACGCTCAAGTTGCTGTGGGCTAACGTAATTAAACTCGCCCTCAAAGGTGACCCGCTTGACCGGAAACACCCCCGGCTGCAGCATGCGATCAGCCGCCAACATCAGCAACAACACTATCACCACGGTAACCAGCAAACTTTTACTATAGCGTCGCGTGGCCATGCGGGCTGGCCTTGGCTGGCGAGTTGGACCACCAATCACAATTGCACTAGTGACGCTCATCGCAGGTCTCCAAAATCGCCAATACCAAATCATCAAACCCGTATCCCGCCACCTGCGCCGCCATCGGCACCAGGCTATGGTCTGTCATGCCGGGAATGGTATTGACCTCAAGAAAAAAGGCCGTGCCATCGGCATCAAGCATAAAATCAACCCGCCCCCATCCTTGTCCGGCCACCGCCAAAAATGCCTCCATGGACTTAGCCCTAAGCGCCTCCTCCTGGCCTTGGGAAAGCCCGCTGGGACAATGGTAGCCGGTGGTATCGCTAAGATACTTGGCCTCATAGTCGTAAAAATCTCGGTCAGTCTGCAATTGAATCAGTGGCCACACCTGATCACCCAGTATGGCTGCGGTATACTCCTCACCCTCTATGCAACGCTCGATCAGCACCGCACCATCGTATTGCGCTGCGGCCTGGCAAGCTGCGCCCAGGTCTGACACCTTATCGACCCTTGACACCCCAAGACTGGAACCCCCTTGGTTAGGTTTAACGAACACCGGCAATCCCAATTCACTTTCGATGGACGACGGGTCATCATCCGCACGCCATAACCGATACTCGGGTGTACTGATACCCATGGCCTGCCAAAGCTGTTTGCAACGCAACTTATCCATCGCCAGGGCGGACCCCAGCACACCGCTACCGGTATAAGGCAAGCCCGCAACCTCCAGCGCGCCTTGTATGCCACCGTCCTCACCCCAACCGCCGTGCAACATAATAAAAACACGCTCAAAATGACCTGCGACCAACTCGCTTACAACGCCACGATCCGCATCCAATCCGTGGGCATTCACCTGCTTGCGCTGCAAGGCTTCTAACACCGCTTGCCCACCTTTTAAGGAAACCTCACGCTCTTCAGACAAACCGCCCATGAGCACCGCCACCTTGCCGAAATGCGCAGTCATGACGCCTCCCCCACAATGTGAACTTCTGTTTCCAACTGCACGCCGTGGACACGCTGGACTTCGAGTTGCAGAAACTGGATAAGCATTTCTATCTGGGCAGCACTTGCGCCACCGCTATTGATGATGAAATTGGCGTGAACATCGGACACACAGGCGGCGCCTTCGCAACGTCCCTTGAGGCCGGCGGTTTCTATCAAGCGCGCCGCATAATCTCCAGGTGGGTTACGAAATACCGAGCCGGCATTGGCCAAACCGATGGGTTGGCTTTGACCACGTTGGCTCAACAGGGACTTAATAAGGCCCTGACCTTTTTTGTCAGGCCCCTTATCCAGCTGTAATACACCGGCCACAAACCACTGTCCTACCGGACCCTGCACACTGCGATAACCCACACTAAATTCAGCTGCGTTATAACTATGAATCTGGCCCTGACGGTCCATCATCTCTACCGCTGCGACATGCTGCCAGGTCTCACCCCCAAAGGCCCCGGCATTCATGGCCAGGGCGCCACCAAAACTACCCGGTATACCCGCCAAAAACTCTACACCACTCAATCCTTGCGCCACACTGCGGCGGGCCACCTTGGCGCTGGCAACACCGGCCTCAACCCTAAGACGGCCTTCACCCAGATAGTCCATGCCGTCCAGACCTGGTGAAGTCGCTATTATCGTGCCCCGTACACCGCCGTCTCGAACCAACAAATTACTTCCCAGACCCAGCCAATAGAGTGATTCATCCTCGGGGAGAACACCCATAAAACGGCCAAGATCAGTAATGCTCGCAGGACGATAGTAACGATCGGCCACACCGCCTACTCGCCAACTGGTGTGACGCGCCATGGGTTCATGTTGGCGTAGTTCGCCGTACAGTTCGATACCTTCAAACCCGGTATGAGGCGTTTTAAGACTCATGTTCATGCACCTGATCCCACCAGCAGGGTGGCGTGATGACCAATATTTCCAGCGCCCATGGTCAACACCATGTCTCCGGCACGCACGATGTCATTCAACAATGCAGGCAGGACATCCATATCTTCTACAAAGATCGGTGTTACCCGGCCACGGGCACGTATGGACCGGCACAGTGCACGGCCGTCAGCGCCAGCAATGGGCGCTTCACCGGCAGCATAGACCTCGGTGATCAACAATGGGTCCAGATGACCCAGCACCTGGCTAAAGTCGTCCATCAAGTCCTGGGTTCGACTGTAGCGATGGGGCTGAAACACCGTCACCAAACGGCGTTGCGGCCAGGCCTCGTACATGGCCCCAAGAGTCGCTGCAAGCTCACGCGGATGGTGGGCATAATCATCCACTAAGGGCACTGCATCACCGTCCACCTGGAGGTTGCCCAGGACCTCAAACCGCCGTCCGATACCTTGAAAAGTTTTCAATCCCTGTTGTATTGCCTGGTCACCCACACCCAGCGTACGGGCAACTGCAATCGCCGCCAATGCGTTGAGCACATTGTGTTGCCCTGGCATATTGAGGGTCAGCTCGAGCAGATCTTGGTGTTCACTGCTGGCAACTTTGAACTGCATCTGTAAACCCTGTTGTTCAATATCCACGGCACGACAATCCGCCCCTTCCTCGGTGCCGTAGGTCAATACCGGCTTTCTAATCTGCGGCAGAATGTCTTTCACCACTGGATCATCCACGCACATGATCGCCAGACCATAGAAAGGTAAATTATGCAAAAAACTGACAAAGGTTTTTTTCAAGACTGCGAAGTCACCGCCATAGGTCTGCAAATGGTCGGCATCGATATTGGTGACAATGGCCATCAACGGTTGTAGATGCAAAAATGATGCATCACTCTCATCCGCCTCCGCCACTAAATATTCTCCGGAACCCAGCCGGGCATTGGACCCGGCACTTTTCAATCGCCCACCGATAACAAAAGTCGGATCCAGGCCGCCCGCCGCCAAAACACTCGCCACCAAGCTGGTGGTGGTGGTCTTGCCATGGGTGCCGGCAATGGCAATACCTTTTTGAAAACGCATCAACTCAGCCAACATCTCGGCGCGAGGTATAATGGGAATCTTTTTCTCCCGTGCCGCAACCACCTCGGGGTTGTCTTCGCCCACTGCGGTGGAAGTCACCACCACATCACTACCCACAACCCACTCGGCAGCGTGACCAATCTCTACCCGTGCACCCATAGCACGTAACTGGATGGTGGCGGCACTATCAGCCAAATCGGAACCCGATACTTGATAACCCAGGTTCACCAATACCTCGGCGATGCCGCTCATACCGGCGCCACCAATGCCGACAAAGTGGATACGTTTGGCGTATTCACGCACACATTCTCTCCATGCAAATTTGGGCCACCTCAGCAGTGGCCTGGGGTCTTGATAAACTCAGGGCGCGTTGCCCAAATCCGGCAAGTAGATCGCGCCGGGCGTGGAACTTGCCCAACCACTCAGCTAGGCACTGAGGTGTCAGTTCACTCTCGGGCAACAACACGCCGGCCTGATGTTCCGACAAAAACCGCGCATTGGCCGTTTGGTGGCCGCTAATGGCGTGGGGATAAGGGACCAGCAGGGCCGTTACCCCCATGGCGCTCAGTTCAGCCACAGTCATGGCGCCAGCACGGCACAACACCACATCGGCCCAAGCATAGGCCTTCGCCATATCGTCGATAAATTCGGATGGCGCCACGCCGTTTATACCCGCATCGCGATAGGCCAGGCTTGCAGCTTCCCGGTTACCACGGCCACATTGGTGACGAACACTGGGGCGTTGCTCAATCGCCAGGGCAGCCAATGCCAGCGGCACTATATTGTTAAACACCCGCGCGCCTTGGCTGCCGCCCACTACCAACAAGTTTAAAGGCGCCTTGGAATCAGGCTCAGTATTGTTCCGCCTGTCCATGGCAACAATATCGGCACGTAATGGGTTGCCGATGTAAATACCCCGCTTGGGATCGATACCGACGCTGTGTGGAAACCCTGTCATGACTCGTTGCGCCACCAGCGCAAGCCAGCGATTGGTGAACCCTGCAACCGCGTTGGCCTCGTGTATGAGCAAAGGCTTTCTTAACAGCCATGCCGCAAGTCCACCCGGTCCGGCCACGAATCCACCCATACCCAGCAAGGCATCGGGTCGGCGGCGTAGTATCACCATGACAGATTGCACGAGTGCCACCGTCAGGCGCAGCGGCGCCACCCACCATCCCCACCAACCCTTGCCGCGCAGTCCACGAATACTGATCCACTCCATATCGAATCCCGCCTCAGGTACGCTGTGGGCTTCAAAACCCCGCCGTGTGCCCAACCACACCACCTCAATCCCCCGCTCGCGCAACACTTGTGCCACTGCAAGGGCGGGGAAGACATGGCCGCCGGTACCCCCCGCCATCATCAGTAAGGTCCTCATCGCCGGCCCCCAGGCTTGGGCCGGGTCTCACGGTCAACCGCCAAAAGTAATCCCACCGCCATACTGGTAGCCAACATGCTGCTACCGCCATAGCTCATTAAAGGCAAGGTCAAACCTTTGGTGGGCAATGCTCCAAGGTTGACCCCCATATTGATGAGGGCCTGAAAACTGATGTACAGTCCCACCCCTTGAGCCAGACGGGCAGCAAAAAATTGTCCACTCGACTCGGCGCGGCGAGATATGGTCAAGGCCCGCCACATCAACATTCCAAATAGAAAGACAATGGTCAGTACACCGACGAAGCCCAACTCTTCGCCGATGACCGCCAATAAAAAATCGGTATTGGCCGCAGGCAGATAATAGAGCTTCTGCACACTGCCACCCAGGCCCACCCCCAGCCAATCACCACGACCAAAGGCGATGAGTGCCTGGGTCAACTGAAATCCGGAACCAAACGGGTCCTTCCAGGGATCGAGGAATGTAACCACCCTCTCGATATGCTCGGGTGACGTGTTGATCAAAATGGCCATGGCCCCCACACCGGTGGCAACACACAATCCAAGCTGCCAGATACGCACACCGGCCAAAAACAACATTGCGCCAACGGTAAGGCTCAGTACCACCACGCTACCAAAGTCAGGCTCCATGATGAGCAAGGCCCCGGCCAAACCGACAACCATACCAATCATTAATATGCCTTGGGTAAATTGAGTTAATTGATCTCTACGACGGGCGAGATAACCGGCTGCATAGACAATGACAAATAATTTTGCAAATTCTGAGGGCTGTAGATTAACGGGGCCTAGCTGAAACCACCTGGAGCTGCCATTTACCTTGCCACTCAGACCCGGCACCAACACCAGAACCAACAAAATGATCCCCACGACCACGAGCAAGCCACCGGTCCGTTGCCACCACACCAGCTTGACCTTAGGTATCAGATTCATCAGCACTAGACCCAGAACAATATGCGCTGCATGCCTCAACAGGTAGTAGAAAGATCCCGCCATCTTGTCACCGGCCATGGCAATACCAGCCGAGTAAACCATCACCAAACCAAAACCGAGTAACACATAAACCACTGCCAACAACCATGGATCCTGGCGCGGCTCGTTCGCAAACCCCTGGGCACGCATAGCCTGTGCAGATAAGGCAGTCATTTGGCCCACTTCCTGACTGCGGCAACGAACACTTCACCCCGATGCCGATAGTCACGAAACATATCGAAACTGGCGCAGGCCGGTGACAACAAAACCGTATCTCCCGTTTGCGCCAGGCCACCGGCCAGAGACACCGCTTCGGTCATGTCCTTGGCCTCCGCTATGGGCACAGTATTACCAATGGCCGCAACAATCTGCGGTGCAGCCTGACCCATCAGCACCACGGCACGGGCATGATCGGCAACCGCTTCTCGCAGCGGCGTAAAATCCGCACCCTTGCCATCGCCACCGGCGATCAGCACCACCGGCGAACCCGCCCCTTTCAACGCCGCAACCGTGGCCCCTACATTAGTGCCCTTTGAGTCATTGACCCAATGCACACCCTCGTATTCCAGCACCCACTCACTACGATGGGCCAGACCCTTAAAACGCCTCACTGCGCGTACCATGGCGTCCACCGGCACCCTGACCGCCTCTGCCAGGGCCATGGCCGCCAACACATTGGCCAAATTGTGGCGCCCGTTCAAAGGCACATCCGACACCATCATGAGTTGCCGGTCGCCACAGGCCAGCCACCTCTGTCCGCTATGCTCAAGGATGCCGTAGTCCGAGGCCATCTGCGGTGTCTGTAGGGTAAAAAATCGAGCCCGCGGGCTCGTCGCTAACATCGCCCTGACTCGCGCATCATCCCGGTTACCGACACAAAACCGTGCCTCAGCATAGACACTGGCCTTGGTTAAGGCGTAGGCCTCCAGATCATCATAACGGTCCATATGGTCAGCGCTGACATTAAGCACAGTGGCCACAGCGCAAGGTAGATAGGGTGTCACCTCCAACTGAAAACTCGACAATTCAAGGACATATAGATCGGGTTCAGGGTCGCATAGCAGGTCCAACACCGGCACACCGATATTGCCACCCACTGCGGTATCCAGACCTGCCTCTTTACACATGGCTCCCACCAGAGCCGTCACGGTGCTCTTACCATTGGACCCTGTGATCGCAATGACCGGGGAGCTTGCTGACTCCACGAACAAACCCACATCACCGATTATATCGATACCCCGATTCAACGCATCGGCGATAACAGGCTCACGTATGGACATACCAGGACTGACAACCAAGAGCCCTGGGCTAGCAAACAGTGCTGGCTGCAATCCGCCACTGTGAATTTTTATATCCGGGCACGTACGCTCCAGGTCGCGCAGCATGGGTGGATGTTCGCGGCTGTCGACAACGGTGACTTTGGCGCCTTGGGCACGCAGGTAACGGGCACAGGAAAAGCCTGTTTGCCCTAAGCCGACGATCAGCGCCTTATCCACTTGCATGCTCAATTCCCCCGGTGCTCCATTGGCATCTGTCCATCCCGGCCATGGCTGCCTTGATGTCGCTGCGTTGTCTGTCCATTTCTCCAAGCTCACCCGATCACCGTATCTTCAAGGTTGCCAATCCAACCAGCACCAGAATCAGGGTGATGATCCAAAAGCGAACAATGACCCGGGGTTCCGGCCATCCTTTGAGCTCAAAGTGATGGTGCAGCGGCGCCATACGAAAGATGCGCTTGCCGGTCAACTTGTATGACAGGACTTGCAGGATTACAGACACGGTCTCCATCACAAACACACCACCCATGATGAACAGCACAATCTCCTGGCGCACCACCACTGCCACAGTCCCAAGCGCCGCGCCCAGAGCCAAGGCGCCGATGTCCCCCATGAACACCTGGGCGGGATAGGCGTTAAACCAAAGGAATCCAAGCCCAGCGCCCGCGAGTGCCGCACATACCACCAACACCTCACCGACACCGGGGACATAGGGGATGCCCAAATAGGTAGAGAAAATGGAATGGCCAGAGGCATAGGCAAAGACCCCCAAGGCACCCGCAATCATCACGGTTGGCATCACCGCCAAGCCATCCAGGCCATCGGTAAAATTGACTGCGTTACTGGTACCTACGATGACGAGATAGGTCAGCAAAATAAACCAGGGACCCAGATCAATGGCCACATCTTTAAAGAACGGCACGATGAGTTGGGTCTCGACAGGAGACTGGGCGCTCATATAAAGAAATACTGCAACTGCGAAGCCCACTACGCTTTGCCAAAAAAACTTTGCCCGGGCACCGATACCACGAGGATTCTTGTCAATAAGTTTGCGATAGTCGTCCACCCAACCAATAACACCAAACGCCAGGCTGGTCAGCAATACCACCCACACAAGTCGATTTGACAAGTCAGCCCATAACAAAGTGGTAAAAAGCACCGCTACCAGAATAAGTGCGCCACCCATGGTCGGGGTGCCCATTTTATCGAAATGAGTCGGGGGTCCATCATCGCGCACGGTCTGACCAATTTGGCGATTACCCAACCTGCGGATCATGCCAGGACCCAACACCAGACAGATCGTTAGAGCCGTCAACATGCTGCAAATCCCGCGAAACGTCAGATACCGAAAGACGTTAAGCTGCGTATACTCACGCGCCAGATAATCAAACAGGCTTAACAACATCAGTAATGCCTCTTTGCTCCGCGTTTTTTTGGTGCAACTTTTTTAACCAATGGCTCGCTAATGCCATTGACCACATCTTCCATATGACTACCTCGTGATCCTTTTACCAACAAGGTCATTTCAGAATGTAAAATCTTCTGCAAGTCTTTAGCCAAAGCCTTGTGGTCCTTATAGTGTTTTGCCACTCCACCGAAGGATTCCTTTGCGGCACGGGACAGTGCGCCCACTGTAAAAAGCCGATCAACACCGAGCCTGCGGGCGAGCTCCCCCACCCGGCCGTGAATGGCCTTGGCCGATTTCCCCAATTCAAGCATGTCACCTAACACCAGAACCGTCTCACCATCACTTTGCCGCAGGACATCAAGACCCGCAGCAACGGATGCTGGATTGGCGTTATAGGTGTCATCGAGAATTCGTGAGCCCTGCAAACCTGATTTAACTTCAAGCCTGCCGGCCACTGCATGCAGACCTTCCAACCCAACCTTGACATCGTTAAGGTCCGCCCCCGCTTGCATAGCCACCGCTGTTGCGGCCACGGCATTACTCACATTGTGTTTACCCAAAACTGGAAGTCGCATGGCGACACCTCCCTTTGGAGTTGAAATGAAAATGTCGCTGCCTTGTGCGCCACATACAAACTCGGCGCTATAGTCAGCGTCCCGGTCAAGCCCAAAATTGACTACCTTGTGCGGGACGGCAACTCCCCGCCAATATTCTGCATAGGCATCATCTGCATTGATAACAGCTATGCCTTGCGCCGCCAGCCCACCAAAGATCTCAGCCTTGGCCTGGGCAACAGCATCAACACCTCCTACCCCCTCAAGGTGGGCCTCGGCAGCATTGGTGACCACAACGATGCTGGGTTTGGCCAAACCTGAAAGGTAGGCAATTTCTCCTAAGTGGTTCATGCCCATCTCCACTACGGCATAATCATGCTCTGCGCGTAACCTCAGCAATGTCAGAGGCAAACCAATAGAGTTGTTCAGATTACCGGCGGTGACCAGACTGTTTCCGCGCTGCGCCAGTATTGCCGCGATCATTTCTTTTACACTGGTCTTACCATTACTACCGGTAATCCCAATCACGGGAATATCGAAACCCTCGCGCCAAGAAGCCGCCAGACGACCCAATCCCCGCTCGGTATCTGTGACTCGAATATTGGGCAACGGAGTCACCACCTGGCGAGAAATCATGGCCGCCGCTGCACCACGACTCTCGGCTTGGTTGACATATTCGTGACCATCAAAGTGCGGTCCATGCAATGCCACAAAAAGTTCACCGCCACTGAGTTGCCGGCTATCGGTGCTGACACCGCTAATGGTCACGTCATCCCCGATGACACGGGTATCCAACATTTGCGCTGCCGTCGAAAGCTTCATCACGCCGCCACCCCCAAAAATCGACTGACTGTTTCCCGGTCACTCAGAGGCAGCTTGTCATCGCCAATTTGTTGGGTCTGCTCATGACCTTTTCCTGCAATTAAAACCAGATCGTCTTCACCCGCCTCGTGAATAGCCCAACTGATGGCATCCACCCGATCATGGATCACGATCGGAACGCTGTGCATACCACTGCGGATATCCGCAATAATGGCTGGGGGGGATTCATGCCGGGGATTGTCATCGGTAAGCACCACGACATCGGCAAGCTGCTCGGCGATCCGCCCCATCACCGGGCGTTTACCCCGATCTCGATCACCTCCACAACCAAACACACACAACAGACGTCCCACAATGTGTTCGCGTAATGCCTCCAGGGTCTGGCGCAACGCCTCGGGCGTGTGGGCAAAATCCACCACCGCCAAAGGTGAGTTTTCGCCGCCGCTAAACCGTTCCAGACGCCCGGCCACGGGCGTACTATGGGCCAGTCTTTGCACGGCGGTTCCAAGGTCCACGCCCAACGCCAGTAAACAAGCCAACACCGCCAACAAGTTACTGGCATTAAACCGGCCTATCAGGGTCGAATGCAGCATCTCTTCGCCCTGGGGTGTGGTCACATGTAACTTGACCCCATGGGCATTCAGATCAAGATCAAGGGCGTACACATCACCTTTTTCCAATCCATAGCGGGTAAGAGTGACAGAACTGTCCAGACCCTGTATCAGGTTTTGACCAAATGGGTCCTCAACATTAATAACCGCATGCTTAAGACCCGGCCATTCAAACAACCGCGCCTTGGCCAAGCCATAACTTCGCATGTCACCATGGTAGTCCAGATGATCGCGGCTTAGATTGGTGAGCACCGCAACATCAAACTCAACGCCCTCTACCCGTCCCTGTGCCATACCGTGAGACGAGACTTCCATGCACACCCACTTGGCGCGCCGCGAAACCAATGACGCCAATTCTTTGTGTAGGCTCACCGGGTCGGGGGTGGTATGGGCGCCAGGAGACAGTTGTCCCGGGAAACCATTGCCCAGGGTACCTATCACACCGCACCGCGCCGCCGGTTCATCCAGGGCCTCGGCGAGCAGGTGTGCGCATGTGGTTTTGCCGTTGGTGCCAGTAATACCAATCATGGTCAACAAACTGCTGGGGTGACCGTAAAACTTCTCTGCGATCTTACCGGCTTGTTGGCGTAGTCCACGGACCGGAATTGTCGCAATCCCCAGGCCGGTAAGCGCTTCATCCCGGGCCTCATACGCTACTGCTGTAGCGCCACGCCCAATGGCATCCATAATGTAATCACGACCATCTGCATGCTCTCCCGAATAGGCCAGAAACAGAAAACCTTCTTGCACCTGCCGGCTATCAAGGGTAACGCCCGCAATGTCCATATCAATGACACCCGTTGGCGCCGTGGTCACACCCTCAAGCAACTGTATCAACGTCCTAGCCATGATCCACCTCTCCCAGGGCATGCCGAGGTGAACTCATGTTCACAAAGGAGTTGGAATTTACCCCTACCGCATCTGGCGCCACATTGAGCAGACGTAGTGCATCTGTCATCACCTGGGCAAAGACAGGGGCCGCAACTTGGCCACCGAAATACCCACCCAGGGTGGGTTCATCAATCATGACCACCGCCACCAGACGCGGATGACTGGCCGGTGCAAATCCGGCAAAAATCGACATGTAACGATTCTTGGCATAACCGGATTTAGTGATCTTATGCACCGTGCCGGTCTTCCCCGCAGCGCGATATTGAGGGATATGCGCGGCGATACCGGTGCCTTGCTCCCCTACTGCCAGCTCCAACATCCGATTGATTTCTCTGGAGGTCACAACCGACATCACCCGGCGCCCATTAACAAAACCCTGATGGGGTTTAAGGCTGACCGGCAACACCACACCGCCGTTAGCAAGGCTGGTATAGGCCCGTGCGAGTTGCAGGGCAGTCATGGAAAGACCATAACCATAGGCAATAGTCGCTTGCTTAACCGGGCGCCAGGATTGGTAGGGCGCCAAGGCTCCACTGGCCTCACCCGGAAGACCAATGCCGGTGGCACGTCCAGCGCCCAGCCCACGTAACATGGACCACAAGCTTTTGGGGGTGAGTTGTAATGCGATCTTGCTGGCCCCCACATTGCTTGACTTGACGACAACACGGGACACCGTCAACAAACCATAGTTGCGTGCGTCATGAATCTTGTGGCGGCCTACCTGAAGCCACCCTGGAGAGGTATCGATTCGACTATCGGGGCCAAACTTTCGGCTTTCCAGGGCGGTAGCGATGGTAAACGGTTTAATTGTCGAGCCGGGTTCGAAGACGTCGGTCACCGCACGATTTCGAAAATGGTCACTCTTGAGTTTCGCGCGATTATTAGGATTAAAATCGGGCGCATTCACCATGGCTAAAAGCTCGCCGGTCCTTGAATCTAAAATCACCAATGATCCGGCTTGAGCGCCATGGGCCGCAACGGCGGATGATAATGCGCGGGAGGCCAGATATTGTAATCGTGTATCAAGGCTCAGCACCAAAGTCTGCCCATCAAGGGTAGGCTGGATGCTTTTCACGTCTTCAATGATCTTGCGATGGCCATCTTTGATCACCAACTTCTCGCCGTTTTGACCGCTCAGGTAGTCGTCAAAGGCGTACTCCAGACCTTCCTGGCCGCGATCATCGACATCGGTAAAACCCACCACGTGGCCTGTCATGGCGCCCGCTGGGTAATAACGCTTGTACTCTCTGCGTAGCGCCACACCTGGCACATTGAGCGCCAAAACCCGTTGCGCCAAGGCCGGAGGGACCTGCCTCTTTATATACATAAATTCACGTTTGGCATGACGGCGATATAAAGACCCCAACGAACCAGGATCAAGATCCAGGAGCCGCGCCAGGGCGGGCCACCGATCACGGCCACCCTTGAATTCAGACGGTACCGCCCATACCGAATCCACCGGGGTGCTAATCGCCAGGGGATCACCGTTTCGATCCAGGATCATGCCGCGCAGGGCGGTCACCTTCACCACCCTAAGGTGACGGGCATCGGCCTGTCTTTGCAGGTAGTCTGATCGCACGACCTGTAAATAGTAAGTGCGTAAGGCGATAGCAAAAAAACAACCCAGCAAAAACAACACCATGATCCAGAACCGGCCCGGATAGTAGACCTGAATTTTCCTGGTGCTATTCATCGCGTAGTTCCGATATGTTGATCACTACGATCTGACTGGGGCGAGGCACCATCATGCCCAGACTGCGTTTTGCTGCCGCTTCTATCTTTGCGGGTTGACCCGAGGTGGCCTCCTGAATCAACAACTTACCCCACTGAACACTGAGCCGGTCTCGTTCGGCCTGTAAGCTTTGCAGCACCAAAAACAACATGCGGTGTTTATGCCGTAAAAAAACCACAGCGATACTCGAAACCAGGATGAGGACGGTCAAGATGGCTAAGGCCTTACGCACAGATCACCTCGGTGCGCTGGGCAACGCGCATCACCGCGCTGCGAGCGCGTGGGTTGATATTCACTTCTGCCTTAGAAGGGCGCTGTGCCCGGCCCAACAGTTTGAGCTGGGGTCGAAGCACATCATGGGTGATAGGCAAATCCAAGGGGTATTCATCGCCCTTGGCGGCCTTACGAAGAAAGCGTTTAACGATTCTGTCTTCCAGAGAATGAAAACTGATGACTACCAAACGGCCTCCTGGCGCCAAACCCTCCACCGCTTGCGGCAAGCTGTCCTCAATCTCTTTCAGCTCCCGATTGATATGGATGCGGATGGCCTGGAAGGTGCGGGTAGCGGGGTGTTTGTGTCTCTCATATCCTGGCAGGGCCTTGAGCAAGATTGCAGTCAGCTGGGCAGTCGTTTCAATGGGGGATTCGCTGCGGGCAGCGATAAGGGTGCGGGCGATATGCCGGGCATGACGTTCCTCACCATAGCGTCGGATGACATCACCCAGTTCCTTTTCTTCTACTGCATTAAGCCAATCCCGGGCCGATGTACCAGATTCAGGGTCCATACGCATATCCAAAGGACCCTCGTGGCTGAATGCAAAACCACGCGCCGGGTCTTCGAGTTGGGGAGACGACACCCCCAGGTCAAAGACAATGCCTTGTAACCTGCCCTCCAGTCCCGCTTGTTTGATCTGTTGTCCCAACATTGAAAAAGGACCCTTAATTATGGTTACTCGTGAGTCGCCTCCGTATTCACTGTACGCCGCAGCCACCGCCTGTGGATCCCGATCCATGACAACAAGGCCGCCTTTCGCCCCGAGTCGCGCCAAAATACCTCGGCTGTGGCCACCGCGCCCAAAGGTGGCATCCCAATAAATACCTTGCTCTGAGATGGCCAAGGCCGCCACCACCTCTGCCGCCATCACCGGTTCGTGCTTTTCTATGTCCATAGCCCCATCTCAATGTGCTAAGCACTATAGGGATAAGGTCTCCAATTCCACCGGCAACACGCTATCCCCAGGCCCATCGGCCTCCTCAGACAACCATTCTTCACAGCGCTTGTTCCACAAATTTTCGTTCCAAATCTCAAACTTATTGCCTTGGCCGATGAGCACTGCATTTTTTGTCAATTCAGCAAATTCACGCAGGGGGGCAGACAGCAAAATACGGCCGCTGCCATCCAGGTCGGTGTCGGTGGCATGCCCCATGAGGATGCGCTTTAGCCGTTGACTGGCCTTGTCCATACTGGGCAGGGCCACCAACTTGCGTTCGATCTCTTCCCACTCCGGCAGGGGGTACAACCACAAACAGCGGTCACTCTGGCCCACGGTCACCACCAAATGACCATCGCCGCAACTGCTCAAGGCATCACGGTACTTGGTCGGGATCGCCAGGCGCCCCTTATCGTCCAGGCTAAGCGTGCTTACGCCCCGGAACATGCTTCCACCTTGTTGCTAAATTGCCCCATGTTTCCCCACTTTTCCCCACTCAGCCACACTATAAAGATTGCCACAAGGTGGTGTCAAGGAAAAAACAAAGGCAAACAAGGGCTTAGTGCACCCCTCGCCCCAGGGAACTCTACCCCTGGTCGGCGCGCTCCATGGTGTGATGACGACACAGCTGGGCCAAAGGCACGGTCCATGACCCCTTCAGAATTATGAAATGGTATATTTAAAACAATGACTTATAGAACAAACAGACTGCAGTTCTGGGGCCAAAACCAGCCAAAAGATAAGAAATAGGTGGGTTACCAGCCCTCAGGGACAAGGCAAAAGAGGCCTGGACCGAAGCTGGAGACCAAGCAGAAGCCTTCGGCCGCATCCTTACGATTAACGCAGAGTACACCGAGGTGCCAGGGCCGCAGAGGGTTTGAGGGGGCCTGGCACCGCCGCCAGACGCCAAGCCTCACCGCTTTATTGTCTTTTTTCTCTCGTATCTCGTACCTTGTTCGGTTGAGAGTCGGCCTGTAAGCCGGGTTCTGTCGTGGACAGCCATTCATCTGGGACGTCCGTCGCCGAACGCCTCAAGCAACCTACCCGAACCCAGTGCGGGCCGCACCTATCAGGGTTCCTATTTGGTCTTGCTCCGGGTGGGGTTTACCCTGCCACCTGTGTTACCACAGGCGCGGTGCGCTCTTACCGCACCATTTCACCCTTACCCCTGCGAGGGGGCGGTATATTTTCTGTGGCACTAGCCGTCGGCTCGCGCCGCCCAGGCGTTACCTGGCACCCTGCCCTATGGAGCCCGGACTTTCCTCCCCCCAAACCTAAGGTCAAGGGAGCGGCTGCCCGGCCGACTCTCGCAAACAAGATACAAGAGAAAAGAGACAAGATACAAGTGATTTAGCGGGGCACGTGGCTTAATCAGGGTAACCCTCTCCCTTGGTCCCTTAAAGACTGGTGATACAAGGCGTTCTTGCTTGTTCCGGTAATCTTGCTCGTCAGGGTGACGGCTTGCTTGTGAGGTAGTTCGTCCAACAAGCATCTGAGCACCCGTTCATCTTCGGCGCTGATATATTGTTTGTCGCGCACGGGAACCCCTTCCACCAAGACGACAAACTCACCTCGTTGCTGGTCTGGGTCTTGAGTCACCCAGGCAAGCAAATGACCCAGACTATCCTGGCGTACCGTCTCATAGCGTTTGGTCAATTCACGCGCCACGGTGGCCCGCCGGTCTGTACCCCATGTCGCTGCCATGTCGCTAAGACTCTCAACGATGCGATGGGACGATTCATAAAATACCAAGGTACGGGTTTCATCCCCAAGGGCCCGAAGACGGCTACAGCGCGCCGCAGCCTTTGCAGGCAGGAATCCTTCAAATACAAATCGATCCGTGGCCAAACCCGATACCGACAAGGCAGCCACGGCGGCGTTGGGACCGGGAATCACCAACACCGGGACTTTTGCCTCATGCACCGCCGCCACCAGAGGATAGCCAGGGTCGCTGATCAGCGGGGTGCCCGCATCACAGATCAAGGCCAGATTCTCGCCTTGTTGCAAACGCTGTAATAACCTCGGTAGCTTTTGGCGCTCGTTGTGTTCATGCAAGGACTCTATAGACGTATTGACCCCAAAATACCGTAATAATTTTGCGCTATGGCGGGTATCCTCGGCCAATATGAGGTCAGCCGTGCTGAGTACCTGCTGGGCCCGGGGGCTGAAATCTTCCAGATTGCCAATGGGTGTGGCAACAATAAACAAGCTGCCGGTTTTGCCTGAGGTACCAACCACTCGCTATACTCCCGGTCCGTTGCCCTTACAATAAAATGATTTCTCAATGCCCGCGCCTAAACACCTTAACACGATTGTCATCCTCGGCCTGCTAATACCGGTCCTGGCGCTGACCTCGTGCGCCACCACCACAGGACCCACCGCATCGACAAGCAGGCGACTGGCACAAGATCACCAAACCCAGACTGCGGAGCAATATGAAAAAACCGGGAAGTACGCGCTTGCCGCAAAGCAGTATTTAAATCGAGCCAGGGCTGCAAAAACACCCCAGCGGGAACACTATCAACTCAAGGCCATTGACATGCTCCTCAGGGCCGGGAACACCGCGTACGCGCGTAGCCTGCTTGACACTGTCTACGTAACGGGTCTGGATATTTCTTATTCTGTCCGGCATAGCTTACTGGCTGCCCATATCGCGCTCAATGACCGTCGTCCAGGCCGCGCCATCCTGCTGGTCACACCATTGCTGCGGATCACAAATCTCAATCCAGAAATGATAGCGGACATACATTGGGTGCATGCCCAGGCCTCGCTCGCCCTGCACAATAATATCAGCGCAGTCAAAAGCCTCATACTAAGAGAGCGCTACATCGTCGATGCACGAAAGATTGAAGATAACCAACAGGATTTATGGACAATACTTGAATCCTCGCCCCCCGGTCTTCTGCGCAGTGAACTCGACATGGCCGTTGATCCTATATTACGCGGATGGATCGAACTGGCCTTACTCAATATCGACCGTGGCAGCAACCCCTATGGGCTCGCTAAGGGTATAGAGCAATGGCGTCTTAATTACCCTGGGCACCCTGCATCTACCAACCTGTTATTCGCACTGGCGCCTTCGCCAAACGCTTTAACAACAGCAACGCCCAGCAATATAGTATTGCTACTACCACTGACTTCACGTTTCGAAAAAGCGGCACGGGCCTTTCAGGATGGTTTTTTGTCCACGCATAACGCCAATACCGCCCCAACCCGGCCTGATGTCACAGTTTATGATATTGGCGAGGACCCAGATCTTATCAGCAACTTTTACAACATTGCGGTACGCGATGGGGCAAATTTTATCGTTGGCCCATTGGGACGCACGGCCGCCAAAAAATTAGCCAGCGAACAATCCTTTGGGGTGCCAACCTTATTGCTTAGCCAGATGGATGACCGCATTAATTTGCCACGTTCGGTATTCCAATTTGGTCTCGGCCCTGAAGATGAAGCCCGCCAAGTTGCGGAGCGAGCCTATCTTGATGGCCATCGCCAAACTGTCATCCTTTATCCCGATAGTCCGTGGGGAAAACGCACCCAACAAGCATTCGTGGACCATTGGCTCACCCTGGGCGGTATCGTGCTGGAAAGTCAGTCCTACCATCCCCTGGAGACCGATCATAGCCGAGTGGTCAAAAATCTATTCAATATCGACGACAGCGAACTTCGCAAACTACGTTTGAGCACAGTTATAAGAACCAAACTCAAATTTTCACCACGCCGCCGCCAGGATATCGATTTCATTTTTCTTGCTGCCAACCCTGCCCAAGGCCGTCTACTCAAACCGCTAATCAATTTTTATCGTGGTTATCAGCTCCCGGTATATTCTACCTCCCATATATTCAGTGGCCACCTCAATCCGGTGGATGACACCGACCTTGATGGCATCATCATTGGCGACATGCCGTGGATGTTGGTACACGAGGGGCGCATACGAGCGATGCGGGAAAATCTGCAACGAAATTGGCCAAACAAACATACTCGTCTGGACCGGCTCTATGCCTTTGGTATGGACAGCTATGGCGTAATCAACCACCTCAAGCGTCTGTCCTCTAACCCTCTGGCACGTTATAACGGCGTGACCAGCGGCCTGAGCATGGATCGACGTGGACGCATTCACCGGCAACTGGTATGGGCCAAATTTATCAACGGCGTGCCCAAGCTGCTGGATCTGTACTACAGCCCCATGGAAGAAAAAACTGAGGATAAAAAAAGTGAAACGGAAGACACTCAAACCACCACATCTGATCCAGGGACAACTGGCGGAGAAACAGGGCTACCGGTTCCTGAGACGCCAGGGGCTACGCCTGCTGGAACGTAATTATAACTCCCGCTACGGGGAAATAGACCTGATCATGGAAGATGGCAAAACAGTGGTGTTCGTGGAGGTCCGGTATCGAAATAGCACCCATTATGGGGGAGCTATTGAGAGCATTGACCAACACAAACAGCGTAGGCTGCATCATACCGCAGAACATTTTTTGCAGACCCAAAAAAAATATTCCGCCCGACCCTGCCGATTCGATGTGATCGCTATTGGGCCGGACAAGCAAGGCAATCCACGTGTACAATGGATACCCAATGCGTTCTAGTAGCCGGTGAAGGGGGCTGCACATGCATCTCCCTGGCGCCATACACGACCGATACATATGACCATGGACCTCAATAAGCGCGTCTTAGACAACTTTAAGCAAAGTATAGAAACTTCCACGCTGGCTATGGATACCCTGCACGAACCCATTACCCTGGCCTCGGAACGGATCACTCATGCATTGGTCAACGGGAAAAAAATACTCGCCTGCGGAAATGGTGGTTCAGCGGGCGATGCACAACACTTTTCATCAGAGATGCTCAACCGCTTTGAAACCGAGCGACCCGGGTTACCGGCCATCGCCTTGACCACGGACAGTTCCACCCTGACCTCTATCGCCAACGATTACCACTTTGATGAGGTGTTCAGCAAACAAATCCTGGCCTTGGGTCAACCCGGTGATGTCCTGTTGCTCATCACCACCTCGGGCCGCTCCATTAATATGCTTCGGGCCCTGGAGTCTGCCCATCAGCGAGACATGTCTTGCATCGTGCTGAATGGGCGCGATGGTGGTGAAATTGCATCTTCCCTGGCTGGCGGCGACATCGAAATCCGTGCACAGGGACCTTCCACCGCACGTATCCAGGAGGTTCATATTATCATCATCCATTGTCTGTGCGACTTGATCGACTATCAACTACTAGGGCGAGATTAAAGCCATGCCAAAACCCAAACTCCCTATATTATTTATCCTGGCTCTTGTAAGTACATCCACCCTCCAATCCTGCGCGGTGATCGCCACTGGCGCCATTATCACCACTGTGGTCGTATCTCAGGACCGCCGCAGCCTGGGGACCGTTATCGACGATAACCTCATCGAATCCAAGATAAGAGAAGAAATACACAAAAATTTATCGTTGCGGGACGAAACCAAAAACCGCATTAGCATTACCAGTGTCAACGACATCGTGTTACTCACAGGCGAGACCATTACCCGGGCAAATATTGACATGATTTTGGAAGCCACTCGCAGGGTTCCCAAGGTCCGGCAGGTCGTTAATGAAATCAAGATAATGAGCCCCCTGTCAGGCACCGTCATCGCCACAGACAGCTGGATCACCGCCAAGGCAAAATCAAAATTAGTGAAGACCGCAGGCGTTCCTGATGCCAGCCGTATCAATGTGCAAACCGTGAACGGCGTAGTATACATGATGGGTTTGGTCACCCATGAAGTCGGTGCGGCGGCTACCAACGAAGTGCGCACATTGAGTGGAGTGACACAGGTCGTGAAAGTCTTTGAGTATACGGATTGAACACTGCATCCAAAATAATTTCGGACCCAACCGCAATAGATAAGCGCATCTCGGTCTTGGCCAGGCCTTTAGTGTTCACCAATGGGTGTTTTGATATTCTCCACCGTGGCCACGTTCACTACCTGGAGCAAGCTGCCAAACTGGGTCAGGCACTGGTCGTGGGCATCAATAGCGATGCTTCTGCAAAAAGACTGGGCAAGAGTAAAGACCGCCCCATCAATTCATTAGACGACCGGATGCATATCGTGGCCGCCTTAGAGGCCGTTGGTCTGGTCATTGCCTTCGACGATGACACCCCTCTTAATTTAATAAAACGAATTCGGCCCGAATACTTAGTCAAAGGGGGCGACTGGCCATTGGACAAGATTGTCGGCGCCAAGGAGGTTCTGGACTGGGGTGGCCATGTTGAATCCATCCCATTTCATCACCAACGTTCCACTACCGATTTGATCAATCGCATTCGAGGTCATGACAAAACGGCCTAAAGGTTTTATTACCCGACTTGAAGAACTGGTAGGTGCAGACAATGTACTCACCGATGCAAGTGACTGCTGGACCTATGGCTATGACAACTCGCGTCGCCACAACCCACCGGACGTGGTGGTGTTCGCCACCGAACACGATCAGGTTCTTAAAATCATCTTGCTTTGTAATACACATGAAGTCCCCGTCGTGCCCCGGGGCCGGGGCACAGGTACTTGTGGCGGCACCGTGCCCATTCGCGGCGGGTTGGTATTGTCCTTGGAACGCATGGATCAGATTCTCCGCCTGGACACCACCAACCGCTATATGGTGGTAGAACCCGGCGTCATCAATCGCGCAGTACAAAATCACGCCGCAACAAAAAACTTTTTTTGGCCCCCGGATCCCAGCAGTGCCGATTATTGCACCGTGGGCGGTAATTTGTCCTTCAATGCCGCAGGACCTCGAGCAGTCAAATACGGCACCTGCCGCGAAAACATATTGGGCCTGCGTGCAGTCACCGGCAGTGGGAAAGAAATACGCACCGGCGTTTACACCACCAAGGGTGTAGTGGGGTATGACCTCACCCGTTTGATCGTGGGATCAGAGGGGACCCTGGCGATTATTACCGAGGCGACTTTAAAGCTCACACCACGCCCAGAGTGCCTGCGTACCCTGCGGGCAATCTACAATGATATTGGCCATGCCACTGCGGCAATAGTGCGGATCATGAGCCAAGCGGCCACCCCTGCCGCCCTGGAATTTATCGATGCCAAGGCCATCGACATGGTCCGAGATTATGCCCAGATGGATTTCCCGCAAGACGCCGGGGCCATACTGATCATCGAAGTGGATGGATTCGCAACGAGTATCGGCGATGCAACCCAGGCGGTCGTCGCTGCGGCAAGTGGTAATGGTTTGATTGATCTCGCTACCGCAGATACCGAAGCCGATGCGTCGGCCCTGTGGACGGCGCGTCAGGCCCTGTCTCCGGCACTACGCAAGGTGGCCCCCAATAAACTCAACGAAGACGTGGTAGTCCCCATCTCCCGTATCCCGGAGCTCATTGATGGTCTGGATGTAATTAGCCAACAGCACGATATTCCCATTATTAATTTTGGTCACGCCGGAAACGGCAACATCCATGTCAACTTACTCTACGACACCCAAAATCCTGGCCAGGACAGGAGTGCCCGACCCTGTCTGGAAGCAGTGTTTAATCTAGTACTCACACTGGATGGCACCTTGTCCGGTGAACATGGGATAGGCACCGAAAAACAGAATTATATCGGTATGGAAATCGACCCGGTTACACTGGACCTCATGCGCCGCATCAAGCAACAATTTGATCCCAAAGATATTCTGAACCCAGGCAAAATGTTTCCATCACTATAAAGGAAAGACTCCAGAGAAAAAAAGAAAGCATGGAATCTAAGAGCAGACAAATGCTGTGGTGAGGAATTACTAATAGGTAACTTTTCGTACCCATTAGTATGTTCGTAAAACTAGGTCCTAATTTGATCGTATATTATCAAGAGTTGACCGCGCACGATTTACTTTTTTTAAAATTTATCTCTGGTTCCCACGCTCCCGCGTGGGAACCAAGTGCTAAAACGATTAATATATGGGCACTTCTATTGATTGGTAACCCCTTCTCCCTCCGGGAGAAGGTTGGGATGAGGGAATAATAAAATCAGTGTCTTAGCTTTGTTTGCCCCCTCACCCTAGCCCTCTCCCCGGAGGGAGAGGGGATTAATAGAAGTGCCCATATGATTAATTCAGGACACTGCACTAGTGCTTCTTGATTACAAAGATAAAGTCGCGCCCTTCTTGCGAGGAGTCAACCAATTCATTGCCAGACTGATCACAGAAGGCCTCGAAATCCTTGACTGAACTGGGGTCGGAAGACGTTACTCGCAGTACGCTACCACTATTCATATCACGCATGGTCTTCTTGGTTTTCAGGATAGGCAGCGGGCAATTAAGACCCCTGGTATCCAGGTCACGCTCAAATTCAACCATAGTACTACCCCCCTGTAGCTGCATTTAATTCCACCCAAACCGTATCCCAAGAGAATGTCTCTCCCATCACATTCCCACGGCGATATACTTACTATATTTAGTCTACCCGCTTCAATTGTCAACGCCGTTTTGCATAAATTTAGTTCTGCCATAGAAGTGATGTAGATTTGCAGTGCACTACTCAAAAATAACACCCACCAACCCATTAAAAGCCGCCCAATCATAGAATTCCCGCAAACCAAGCCAGCAATTCTAATTATGGCGTCATCCTCGGGCTTGACCCGGGGATCCAGAGAACTAAACGCATGCAACCTGCTGTTTTCTGGATTCCCGCCTTCGCGGGAATGACGGTTCTTGGTGAAGGAAATGTCATAATGAGAATTGCTGAAACCAAGCGGCCTGAATTGAATCACACGACAAAAAGGCGTAGCGTCCGACAGTCACCGTAACCACCACACACGCCAAACATGCGGATAGTTCAAGCCAAATTTGCCAACACCTTCTCCCTGGTCGTATGGGGCCTGGGCCTACTGCTTTGTTCTGTGACTATGCAGGCCCAGGCAGACCCCAAACCCCTAAAGATCTCTCGCATTACCCCCAGTGGCGAAGATGTCCCCCTGGGCCGGCAAATTGTATTTCGGTTTAACCAGGATATGGCGCCCCTGGGCCGTATGGAACGTCGCAATGACGAGGTTCCCATCACCATCGACCCGGCCCCAGGCTGCCAATGGCGCTGGCTCAACACCCGCTCATTAGCCTGTCAACTGGACGAGAACAAGGCCCTCATGCCATCCACGCGTTATACCGTTCGGGTGGACACTACCTTTCGCAGCATGGAAGGCGCCCAACTGAAGCAAGCGGCTAACCACTCATTCATCACCCAACGGCCCAAGCTGCGACGAAGTTATTTCAAGAATTGGCTCGCCCCCGGCATGCCAGTCATAAGAATCACTTTCGACCAAGCGGTAAGTTCAGAGTCGGTGGGCAAACACCTTTTCCTGATCAATAAAACGGGTGAGCGTATAGCCCTGGCCATCAAAGCAAACAATTCGGAACGCGAACAGCAAATATCCGGCCAAGAAACCAGTGGCTGGCTAGAGACAATACAACAGTGGTGGCAAGACAGCCTCAAACAACTATCAACACTGGGTCAATCACGGAAAAAGGGACTGGGCAAAGGGGGGCGCCACTGGCAGGTGCAACCCCAAGTCGAACTCGCTTTGGACCAGGAGTTCAAACTCATGATCGAACCCGGGCTGCAACCTATTGAGGGGAAACAGGCCGGTATCGAAAGGCGCGTGATAAAAACCTTCCGCACCTTTCCCCAGTTTACCTTCCTGGGGATACGCTGTACCAGCAACACGGGCAAAATATTGCGTTTACGCGAACCCCCAGACAACCCGGCCTCACGTTGCAACCCTCAACGGGGCGTGGCGCTCATGTTTTCCACCCCCATCAACAAGGCCAGCGTAACTAAAAATATTCAGTGGGCCCCCGATCTGGCGGGTAATCGCAAAGACTATGACCCTTGGGCCAATAGTTATGCTGACACCAACCTATCCAGGGTCCATAAAAAAGACCGGGCCTATTCTTTATATCTCCCCATGTGGCTCAAAGCCTATGAAACCTACACTCTGGCCGCCAGGGCCGCCGATATCCGCGACGCCTTTGACCGGCCTCTGGCCAAGGACATTGATACCCGTTTTAACACCGACCATCGCAGGCCACGTCTGCACCTTGAGCACACCCTGTCCACACTGGAAAGTGGTGTCGATACCCACCTGCCCGTGGTCGTCACCAATCTGGAATCATTGAACCTGGACTACGAGATTCTCACTGCGGGCGGCCGAAGCGACAACATTAAAAAAGACATCGGCCTTTACCAGGCGCAAGACATTGCCTACGCCTATCCCATTAAAGTGCGCGACCTCATTGGGGCCAAATCCGGCGCCCTGCAAGGCTATTGGGACACGACCCCGAAGCTGTCCGGTTACACACCCCGGCAACGCAAACAGCGTTGGTTCTTTTCCCAGGTCACGCCTTTCCACACCCAGGTAAAATTAGGCCACTACAATTCATTGGTGTGGGTGACGGATTTTGCCAGTGGTCAACCCGTCGCCAATGCCAAGATCAGCATATATGTAGAACCCTTTGGCCGTTTTTCCAAACAGCCCAGCACCCTCGCCGAGGCCACCACGGATGAGAACGGCATCGCCATGCTCCCCGGAACCGAACAATTGGACCCACAACTTAAAGTCCTGGGCAACTGGAATCGATTCAAACCCCACCTTTTCGTGCGCGTAGACAAGAACAAGCAACTTGCCCTGGTCCCACTGATCTATGACTTTCGGGTCTATGCCTACGGCGCTCAACAACGCTACATCCCCACCCACAGCCGAAAGCGTCACGGTCATATCCGCAGCTGGGGCTTTACTGCCCAAGGGGTCTATCGCGCCGGTGATGAGATCGAATACAAACTCTATGTGCGCGACCAGGACAACCAGCGTTTTAAACCCGCACCACGCCAGGGCTATGAACTCAAAATTACGGGTCCCACCGGCAAGACCGTCCATCAAGTCAAAGACATGCGCCTATCCGAGTTTGGCGCCCATCACGGCCGCTTTACGGTGCCCAAGACCGGGGCCGTAGGCTGGTATCGTTTTGAACTTAGCGCCAGTTTTACCCAGCACAAGTGGTCCCCCCTACGAGTGTTGGTAAGTGACTTTACTCCTGCACCCTTTCGGGTCAGCAATGAACTCAATGGCGATTTGTTTGGTATCGGCGACCAAGTGAAGGTCACCACCCAAGCCAGACTGCATGCCGGAGGGCCTTATGTCCGCGCCCAGACCCGGGTTATCGCGCGGCTCCGGGCCACACCACTGCGTACGTCCGACCCCGCACTCAAGAGTTTTCGTTTTGATGTCATCACCCCTGGGGCCACCGACCGCACCGTACACCAGAGTCAAGGCAGTGTAGACGACAGCGGTGAACTCCAGACCCCCTTCACCATAGCGGACAACAAAGTGCTCTATGGCCAACTCATGGTAGAAAGTGCGGTACGTGATGACCGCGGAAAATATATCGCCAGCACCCAAACCGCCGCCTATGCAGGCCGAGACCGTTATATCGGACTCTATCAAAAAGATTGGGTGCTCAAGGCCAACACCCCAGCCGAGGTCAACACCTTGGTCATCGACCAAAAGGGCCAGGTGGTGGTGGGCACTGCGGTCAACGCGACCATAGAACACCGCGAGACCCACGCGGCGCGGGTCAAGAGCGCGGGCAATGCCTATCTCACCCAATATACTCATAAATGGGTTGAGGTCGGTCGATGCCAACACACCTCAAAGAAGATACCGGGCAGTTGCGCCCTCACCCCAAAAAAATCGGGCTACTACCGCATCACCGCCCGCATCAAAGACAGCCAGGGACGCGAGCATAGCAGCCAACTGACCCGTTGGGTCATGGGTCCGGGCGTAGTCCTATGGGAGAGTTCGGCAGATTTCGCCCTGGACGTCACCCCCCAAAAAACCGAATACAAGGTCGGAGACACCGCCCGCTTTCTGGTGCAAAACCCCTACCCCGGTGCCCAGGCACTCATCACCCTGGAACGTTTTGGGGTGCAAAAATCCTGGGTGCAAACCTTAAAGGAAAGTTCCGAGATCATCGAGGTGCCCATCGACAAGGACTCACTGCCCGGTTTCTATCTATCGGTGGTGGTGATGTCGCCACGGGTCGACAAACCCTTGGGTGGGGGCAACGTGGACCTGGGCAAACCCAGCTTCCGTATGGGTTATGTGCGCGTACCCGTCAAAGACCCCAGCAAGGAACTGAATGTCACCATCACGCCAGCCAAAAAAGAATACCGTCCCCAGGACACTATCAGCGTCAAGCTCCACACCGACATGACGAAACAACAGGGCCCAGTGGAACTGGCAGTAGCGGTCATCGACGAGGCGGTGTTCGACCTTATTCAGGGCGGACGCCGTTATTACGATCCGTACAAGGGATTTTACAATCTGGACCCCCTGGATGTCCGCAACTACAACATCCTTGCACGTCTCATTGGTTTGCAAAAATTTGAAGAAAAAGGTGCGGTGGCTGGCGGTGACGGCGGCGGTGCCGACTTAAGTTTGCGCTCCCTGTTTAAATTTGTAAGCTATTGGAACCCGGCAATCAAACCCGATGCACAAGGCAACACAAAAATAGAATTTAAGGTCCCTGACAATCTGACCGGCTGGCGGATCCTGGCCATTGCCGTCAACAAAACCGATCGTATGGGTCTTGGTGAAGGTCACTTCAAGGTCAATCGGCCCACCGAGATTCGCCCGGCCCTGCCCAACCAACTCACCGAAGGCGATCACCTCCAGGCCCGCTTTACGGTCATGAATCGAAGCGACCAGCCGCGCCAGTTGGACATTACACTACAAGCCCAGGGTGCCCTCGCCCCCAAAGGCAGTAGCGCATCACAGTCGATTCAACTCGACACCCAGCCCTACCAGCGCTATCCGGTGACTTTACCCGTACATGCCGGTGCCACCGGTGACATCACCTTTAAGGTCCAGGCCGGGGATGATTCAGACCAGGACGCCATTGAACTGAAACTACCGGTCAGACGCAAACAGGCCTTACTCACCGCCGCCCAATACGGCAGCAGCACCGGCAAGGCCCAAACCGATATTTTATTTCCCAAGGATATCCGCACCGATGTGGGCGGACTCAGCGTATCCGCCTCCCCCACCCTCATCGGCGCCGCCGATGGGGCCTTCCGTTATATGAAGGACTACCCCTACAGCTGTTGGGAACAGAAACTGAGCAAGGCGGTCATGGCCGGGTTGTATGAGGACCTGCGTCAATACCTGGACCCCAAACTCACTTGGCCCAAGAGCAAAGACCTGCCCGATGACACCCTCAAGCTCGCCGCCGACCATCAGGCCCCCAACGGTGGCATGGTGTACTACAAACCCCTTGATCCCTACGTAGACCCCTACCTCAGTGCCTATACCGCATTGGCATTTAACTGGTTGCGCGACAGCGGTTATACGATCCCGCAACAGGTGGAATCCCGCTTGCATGACTACCTGTTGCGCCTGCTTCGCAAAAATGTCTTTCCCGATTTTTATTCCAAAGGCATGGGCTCTTCGGTGCGCGCCGTGGCCTTGGCCGCCCTGGCCCCCCACAAAAAGATCAACCACGATGACCTGTTACGTTATCGGCCGCACCTGGCCACCATGGATCTGTTCGGCAAGGCCCATTACCTCCAGGCCCTAAACTATATTAAGGATGATGCCCTGAAAAAAAACGTGCTGGATCAGATCCAGGCCCACCGTAACGAAAGTGCAGGCAAGTTAGTCTACAGCGAAGACATTGATGTGGCCTACCAGCGGGTCCTGTCATCGGCGCCCCGCACCCAGTGTGCGGTGCTGAGTGCCTTAGTGGACCATAGCGATGCCGACTCCGATGACCCCGAAAGGTTGCTACGCAGCATTGTGGCGGACCGTAAACGTAGCGACCGTTGGCAGAACACCCAGGAAAATATGTTCTGTATGAATGCCCTGGCGAACTATGCCCGGCGTTACGAGACTCAAAAACCCAAACTAAATTTGAGCGCCTTTGTGGACCAGACCCTGCTAGGCAAGGGCGCCTTCAATGACTTCCGCGACCCGGTAGTCACTTTCCGTCGTCCCATTGGCGTCGATGATCCCGGACAACAACGCAAAGTTAAAATCGACGCCACCGGTCAGGGCCGTTACTACTTCACCACCCGGCTACAATACTCACCCCAAAAGCTACCCAGCACAGCCACCAACGCGGGTATGGAGATCCATCGGGAATATAGTGTTGAACGTAAGGGAAAATGGAACCTGCTCAACAACAACATGGAACTCAAGCTCGGTGACCTAGTGCGAGTCGATCTGTACTTGCGCCTACCTGCAGCACGCAACTTCGTAGTCATTGATGACCCGGTGCCAGGGGGCCTGGAACCGGTGAACCGGGATCTGGCCAGCACATCTATCATTGATGCCAACAAAGCGAAAATGAAATACGCCGATGGGGCCTACTGGTTTCGCTTCAACGACTGGCGCAGCTATGGGTATTCACACTGGAGTTTCTACCACCGCGAACTGCGCCACGAGGCGGCACGTTTTTATTCTGAATATTTACCGGGAGGCAACTACCACGTGGCCTACACCGCCCAGGTCATCGCCCCCGGTGAATTCACCGTCCTGCCCGCCCGGGCCGAGGAGATGTACCACCCGGATGTGTTTGGATTGGGGGTACCTGCTAGGTTGCGGGTTTATGAATCGAAATAATATTTTTGTCGATTGGCTTCAATTATAATGTAGGTGCGAATTCATTCGCACAAACACGCTTTGAGGCTCTGGAAAAAACGCAGTGGCCGCAGAGGCGCGGACCTCGGTGTCCCCTTGAGGGGTAGAAATTAAGTGTCAAGAGGCTTAGGGATAAAATAAGGACCCATAATTGCTTGACAATGCTACAATGCAAAACCCTACTCTGCTGCTATGAGCGCGGCAAGAGCACATTATACATCGGGGTGGCCCAGAAACTGGGCCAACTTCTTTGGGGTTAAGCTGGACTATCTGGTGTCCGACAAAGAGGTGCCCAACATCTTGCAAGACAAGGTTCGCCAGGCGTACCTTGTAACCGGATAAACTCAAGAGAATTTAATCATGGCCACAGAGCGCAACCACATACCCGAGTTGATCGATAAGCTCGAAGAACTGCCGCCGGAGCGCATCGCGGAAGTGGAAGACTTTATCGATTTTCTGAGGCAGCGGGATACCGACCGGCAATTGACGCACGCGGCGGCGAAGACCGCCGAGCCGAATTTTCACAAGGTGTGGAATAACCCGGACGATGCCGTCTATGACGCCCTTTGAGTTCGGCAACATCCTCCCCGTCATTACCACCATCGCGAAGCCTCTGGTCATCAAGACCCTGGGGCGGCTAAAAGAAGAAGATCAGAAAGCGTTGCAGGAAAGCTTGAAGATGATTTTGGGGTAACGGTAAACGGGACATGGAATGTGCCCCTTATTCAAGTATATTAGCTTTTATTGCTCTCTGACCCGGGTTCTGGATTGGCGCCTCGTCACGGTTTTATTCTGAGTATTTGCCAGGAGGCAACTACCACGTGGCCTATACGGCCCAGGTTATTGCCCCCGGTGAATTCACCGTCATGCCCGCCCGGGCTGAGGAGATGTATAGCCCGGATGTGTTTGGGTTGGGGGTACCTGCTAAGTTGCGGGTTTATGAAGCTAATATAGTTCTCTGCCGCAAAGGCGCAGAGGAATAAAGTTAAAACCTAGAGACATATAATTAATTCGTCATTCCGGCCGTAACAAAGTGGAGAGCCGGAATCCAGGGCATTATAATTCCTATAGACTATGTCGACTCCAGAGCGGTATCCACCGGGCTACGCACCGCGCCGGCACCGCGCTGCAAGACATGGGTATATATCTGAGTGGTCTTGACGTCTTTATGCCCCAGCAATTCTTGAACGGTTCTGATATCCGCACCATCCTGAAGCAAATGGGTAGCGAAACAATGGCGTAAGGTATGCGTTGTCACCCGTTTGCTTAGGTTTAATCGTCGGGCGGCATCCTTGATGGCACGCTGAAGATTTTTATCATACCAATGGTGGCGACGTACCACATTGCTGCGTGGATCAACAGAACGTTGTTTCGATGGAAAGACATATTGCCAGATCCATTCCCGGTCTGCGTTGGGGTATTTCCGCATCAATGCGTAGGGCAAGTAAACACGCCCAAAACCTTCTTCCATGTCCTGCTGATAAAGACTGCGAGCGTACTCCAATTGTCGCTTTAAGGCTGGAATCAGCCTTTCCGGTAATATTGTGCGGCGGTCTTTTGCGCCCTTGCCTGAGCGCACAATAATTTGTTTGTACGAAAAATCGATATCGCCGACGCGTAACCTCAGGGCTTCCGTAATACGCATACCTGTCCCGTATAGCAGCACGCCCAGAAGTTTGTTTGTGCCTTTTAGCTGTCCTAACAAGACCCGGACTTCCGGGACACTTAGCACTACCGGGACCCGTACCGGACGCTTTGCCCGTACAATATCGTCCAACCACTCCAACTCTAATTTAAGGACTTGCTTATATAGAAACAATAGCGCAGAAAGCGCTTGATTTTGGGTGGACGGCGAGACATGCTTTTCCACAGCAAGGTGGGTAAGAAAGGCGGTAATCTCCGTTTCGCCCATTTCGACGGGATGGCGTTTATTATGGTAATAGATAAAACGCCGAATCCATTGGGTGTAGGCTTGTTCGGTTCGTAAACTATAATGGCGGACGCGAATGGCATTGCGGACCTGGTCCATCAGGCGAATTGGGCTCATGACTGCCTCCTTGCAGACTATTTACGTATTTTGTCCTACTAAATCAGGTTAACTGGTTGATTATATTAAAGTCAATAAATATGACACCCTAAATGACCGAAAGCATATTGGACATTTAGGACCACTACTTATAGTTATACCAAATAAGAAGCAGATAGATGGGTCAAGTTTTCAACAATAGGGAAGTAGCTGTATCAATTTGGTTGCTTATATTTCTATCTTGGGCATTTACAAAGGAGGAAGTAAGAGAATCGGCAAAACATGTTCTGATAACCTTTTGTCAACCAGCTATCTTAACTATTTTTGCATTCATGTTTGGCTATGTTTATCTTATAGTAGGTTTTATATCTAATGCCGGATTATGGAACCCCGGTCAGCTTAAAAACACCATAATGTGGTTTATCTTAGTTGCATCAGTCGAGTTATTTAAAGCTAGTGCAACTCATGAAGAGAAGGCGTATTTTAAGAAATCAATTAAAAGCCATTTCAAATTACTTGTGGTGCTAGAGTTTATTGTTGCATTTCATAGCTTTAGTTTGATGGCGGAACTTATTATCGTGCCAATTTCAACGTTAGTAGTGCTTATGCTAGCAGTATCAGAGCTAAAGGAAGAACACAAACAAGTCGAGGTAATTATGTCTTGGCTGTTATCTATATTTGGCACCTTGATGATTGGTTTTAGCCTCTATTATATATCTTTGAATTTTGGTCAGTTTGCACAATCAAAGACATTCATGGACTTTATAACCCCGATTATTTTATCAATCTTTCTACTTCCTTTTATCTTTGTGTTATCCGTATATATGCTCTATGAGAGGATACTAGTCAGAGTTAACATCTACACAGATAATAAATCCCATAGACGATATGGAAAGCTTAAAGGACTCATGCATTTTAAAAAAGATCACAAAGGCTTAAATGATTGGCTTAGTTATTCGTGCATTTCAGACTTTGTAAGTCAAAAAGCAATTGATGAATCAATAATCTTCTACGAATCAAGGAAATCAGAGTCAGAAATGGTATAATAATGCAATTTCACTCAGACGCCAAAAAGCATCGTTCGTTCCTCACAATGCCCTTTGCCGCTGGTGAATTGCGGCGTTATGCCTTAAAAAACCAATCATTGACCACATCAATATTGTACGCTATATTGTACAGAATAACGTTCATTATTGAGGTGTATTGTGCAAAGATTGAAAATAAATCAAGATATTCGTCCCATGTCAGAATTTCGCTCTGGCGTAGCCTCTTTTCTTAAGCAAGTGCATGATACTAAACGACCTTTAGTGATTACACAGCATGGTAAAGGTGTCGCCGTTTTATTAGATGTAAATGAATTTGAAGTCATGCAGGACAAAATTGAATTATATGAAGATTTAGAAAAATCTATAACTCAGATAGAAGCTGGCTCTGGAATTTCACATGATGATGCAAAAAAGCAGGTGCTAAAGAGAATCAATAAGTGAAAATTATTTGGTCACCTTTAGCCATTGATCGAGTATCAGAAATTGCAGAATACATTGCATTAGATAATCCAGTAGCGGCGGAAAAATGGGTAGATGATATTTTTGATTCTGTAAAACGACTTAAGCAATTCCCAAATAGTGGGCGCATCATTCCTGAACTCCAGTTAGAGGATTTTCGAGAAATAATATTTGGGAATTATCGCGTCATTTATCGAGTGGAAGAAAATAAAATTTCTGTTCTTACCGTGCGTCATGGTAAGCAAATTTTACCAGTTGACGAAATATTGGCATAACTCATCCCGCAGACTGCCAAAAGTGTCGCGCCTTTTGCAAAAAGCGCAAAAGCCCCGCCAGCTTTGAAAGCCCCTGATGAGGGCGTTAGCTCTCAAAATAAATCGTATCTAGTCTACAAACGAAGGACAAGTGAATGAAGGTTGAAAGATTAAACAAAAAAGTACTCGATGCCTATTGTGAGGGTCTTGGTATTGAAACTAAAAAGAAAAGGAAGCAAGAGAGTTAGTTCAAGCTGTTTACGAGCATGAAAGAGCCATAATAGATGAAGCTATAGCATCAGGAATTTGTTTAGAATTACTGAAAACAAAAATTGGCGAATTAGCAGATGAATATGCTCAAAATCTAGATGAGAAAATTACAGCCCGTAAAGAGGAAATGAAGGCCGATGATAATTCTCATTACCTGATATATAGAGTATTAGGTATATCTAATGAAGAGGGTATATTGATTGACGAATATCAGAATACAGGTCGTTTTTTGTATAAATACGCCGGCTCTTTCTTAGAAGAAGCTGCGTCAATGTGTCTGTTCTTTGCCAATAGCAAAGGTGGAAAGGTTCTTGTTGAAAATACTCAGGGAACTAAACCTAAAACATTCGAGATTGATTTCTTGAATGGCAACGATGCTGTTGAGTTAAAATGGCGAGATGCTACCACCGACGGTGATCACATAACTAAAGAGCACACTAGAGTTAAGGCTATACAAAGTCATGGGTACAAACCAATTAGGGTCATGTTTTATTATCCCCAGCGAGAGCAAGCCATTAAAATACAAGAGACATTGAAAACTATATATAGTGGGGTTGGCGGTGAATACCACTCTGGAGATGATGCTTGGGCTTATTTACTAAAAGTAAGCGGGTATGATTTAAAACAAATCCTCACTGAGATAGCAGAAAGAAGAGATAGAGAAGATATTGATGATAAATAGCATTCTTCTAGGTGATTGTTTAGATGAAATGAGATCAATTGAGGAAGGCTCAATTGATCTCATTTATCTTGACCCACCATTTTTTACCGAACGAAAACACACGCTAAAAAACAGAGAGCGAACAAAAGAGTTCAGCTTCGATGACGCATGGGGTAGTGACAAAGGCTATGCGCAGTTTTTAAAAGAAAGAATAGAGTTAATGAAGTCACTTCTGAAAGAAGAAGGATCAATTTTTGTTCACTGCGATAAAAGCGGAGAGCATATTGTCCGAGCAATATTAGATAATATTTTTGGTTCCGAGAATTTTCAATCCGAGATAATTTGGAGCTATAAGAGATGGTCTAATTCCAAAAAAGGATTATTGCCAAGCCATCAAAATATCTATTTTTATTCAAAGAATAAATCGTTCAAATTTAATACTGTCTATACATCATACTCTGAAACAACAAATATTGACCAAATTTTACAACGCCGAACTAGAGATGAACACAATAAATCCATCTACGATTTAGATGCAGATGGAAGCTTCAAACCTGCCGATAAAAAGAAAGGCGTCCCTTTAAGTGATGTATGGGATATTCCTTATTTAAATCCGAAGGCAAAAGAGCGTGTAGGTTACCCTACTCAAAAACCATTGCTGTTATTGGAGCAAATCATTAAATTAGTCACAAATGAAGGCGACGTTGTACTTGATCCGTTTTGTGGAAGCGGCACGACTTGTGTGGCTGCAATGTTACTTGGTCGAAAATATATTGGTATAGATAAGTCGCATGACGCAGTTAAATTATCTATTAGTAGAATTGAAAACCCAATCAAAACCGAATCAAATCTTCTAAAAAAAGGACGCGATTCATACCTTAATGCAGATAAAACAGCACTGAGCCTATTAAATGGAGTTGAATTTAATCCGGTGCAACGTAACAAAGGAATTGATGCCATTTTGGTCGAACAATTTGATAACTCGCCTGTTCTAGTTAGGGTTCAAAAGGAGCATGAATCTATAGAAGAGGCTGCCACACTGCTTTCAAAAGCAATGAAAACTAAGAAATCAAAAAAATCATTTTTAGTTCAAACGCAACTAAGTACCAGTCTATTTAGTACTGTTCCAGGTTTCGATGGAATGATTATTTTAGAGTCACCTGCACTTCAAATAAAAAGAGCTAACAAGGCGCTGCACTCGGACAATTTTTCCGCTGCGCTCCAAAATTGCCGGTGAGCTTGATCGTTAAATGCAGCAGCCCCGTAATCACCGGACACGGGGTCGGACCTGGGCAACTAACTGATAATCATATCTTTTACCCTGATTTTATCGCCTTTTTATCGCTTAAACGCTACTTTTTGCTATCAGAATGGCTCGTATAAAAGGTTCTGGTTCCAGGACGATTCGCGCGACAGGTAGAGAATAACAATGGGCACGGGCCAGGGCCGTTTCCTCCTTAAAACGTTTTTGCCCTTAAAAAAGGCTGTTTAAGCCGAAAAACAGCCGATATATTCAAGGTTTTTGTCGTTATTCAAGGTGTTACGTAGGTCCGACCCCGTCACCACGTGGTTTTTCTGCACATTCATGGATTGGGGATTAAACCCTGAGTTATCCTCACAAAAATTTCTTAAAAGTCAAAAGCTTATCTGTCCGCAAAGGAACGCCCATCAACGCAAAAGGATTCATGGTTGCAGGGTGTGACTAGAGCACAGGCGTACAAACATAAAAAATGGGCGTTTTTTGCGTTCATTTGCGGATTTTTCTCTTCTCCTTTTGATGTTGAATATTATCTCGTGGGGATACCTCAGCTAACATTACCTGTATTCGGACTTGAATATCTGCGTATAACCAGTGCTGTCATATTGATACCAGGCAATAACGGCATTGCCATTGTCATCCATGGCTACCTGCGGGTACCAGGCATACTGTCCATTCGGGCTGATATTGTCCGCAAGTAATGCGGGATTAGTCCACTTCTTGTTACGGTATTCGGACTTGAATATCTGCCAATTGCCATTGTCGTCATATTGATCCCAGACAATAACGGCATTGCCATTGTTGTCCATGGCTACCTGCGGGGCAGTGGCACTCTGTCCGTCCTGGCTGATGTTGTCGGTAGGTAATGTGGGATTAGTCCATTTCCCGTTACGGTATTCGGACTTGAATATCTGATCCTTTAAGCCGTCAGATTGATACCAGACAATAACGGCATTGCCATTGTCATCCATGGCTACCTGCGGGTACCAGGCATCCTGTCCATTCGGACTGATGTTGTCATTAACTGATGATGGATTAGTCCACGTCCCGTTACGGTATTCGGACCTGAATATCTGATCCTTACTACCGTCATATTGATCCCAGACGATAATGGCATTACCGTTGTCATCCATGACTACCTGCGGGCTAGAGGCATCCACTCCATTCGGGATGTTGCCCGTAAGTGATGATGGTTTAGTCCATGTACCGTTACGGTATTCAGATCTGAATATCTGATCATGCCCGTTGCTGGTATTTTGATACCAGACAATAACGGCATTGCCATTGTCATCCATGGCCACCTGCGGGCTATCGGCATCCACTCCATTCGGACTGATATTGTCATTAAGTGATGCGGGATTAGTCCATTTGCCATTTCGGTATTCAGATCTGAATATCTGATCATACCCGCTACCGTCATATTGATACCAGACAATAACGGCATGGCCATTGTTATCCATGGCCACCTGCGGGTTATCGACCTGCGGGTCATTGTGCATATCTCCATCGGGACTGATATTGTCCGTAAGTGATACGGGATTGGTCCACTTCTTGCTACGGTATTCGGACTTGAATATCTGATAATTGCTGCCGTCATATTGCCTCCAGACAATAACGGCATGGCCATTGTCATCCATGGCTACCTGCGGGTTATCGGCATCCGTTCCATTCGGGCTGATATTGTCATTAAGTGATGCGGGATTAGTCCACGTACCATTCCGGTATTCGGATCTGAATATCTGGTAATGGCTGCCGTCATATTGTCTCCAGACAATAATGGCATGGCCATTGTTATCCATGGCCACCTGCGGGCTATCGGCATTTGTTCCATTCGGGCTGATGTTGTTAGTCACTGATGATGGATTAGTCCATGTCCCATTACGATATTCGGACTTGAATATCTGTTTATTGCTGCCGTCAGATTGCTGCCAGACAATAACGGCATGGCCATTGTGATCCATGGCTACCTGCGGGTATCGGGCAAACTGTCCATCCGGGCTGATGTTGTCCATAAGTGACGATGGATTAGTCCATGCCTTATTAGCACAATTTACAGAAACATCAGTAACATCTACGCCGCTTATCGTTCCACTACTATTTGTAACGGTACAGGTTTGCCCATCAGGCTGAGTCTTTACTGTCACACTGTATGTTGAGCCATCTGCGAAAGCCTTTGAAAAGGTGAATACGCCATCTGTCGTTATGGTGAGGTCATCCCTGCCGTTGTTCTGAAGTAGCACGGTGCCTGAAAGACCGTTCACTGTGCCGCCAATGGTATAGTCAGAAATGCCACCTCCTCCGCCGCCTCCACTTCCTCCGCATCCGCTCAGAATAAGTGCAATCCCTAAAAACAACATTGAAATAATTCCTGTTCTCTTCCGTCTCTTCATAACTCCCTCCTCCTTCAATGGCTGCGAGTTGTCTCTTTCGGGACAGGGTG
>ENA-ORDP01000050-ORDP01000050.1-marine-sediment-metagenome-genome-assembly--contig:-NODE-50-length-65525-cov-9.268001_pt1 | contig 65525 bp, 55 predicted proteins | sample MGYA00248627_ERZ508539 | MGnify/ENA primary metagenome ERZ508539 (study PRJEB26208, sample SAMN05571518) | marine sediment metagenome | biome: deep sea; feature: Hydrothermal vent; material...
CTTCCATTTCTTTAATCTTTTCAGCTGCTTGAACGCCATCCATTCTGGTATGCAGATCAATATCCATTAGTATTCCGTCGTATATTTTATTTCTGGCTTTTTCAATTCCAGCTTCATCTTTTTTTGCACATTCAATGTTGTAACGACCTTTTAGAAAGAGTGGGATTGCTTCAAGTGATATCTTATCATCTTCAAAGTAAAGCAGGGTCTTTAGTTTTTCTTGTTTGTTTTTTGTTTTTGGTGTACCGGTTTTTTTGTTAGAAGTCTGTTCTTTAGTTTTAGTGGAGATAGATTTTGCTCGTACAGGAAGCAGCACAGTAAAAGTTGAACCTTTGCTAAGTCCGCTTTCTAATTTAATCTCTCCGCCAAGTTTATTAACAAAATTATTGGTTATAGTTAATCCCAAACCGGTACCTTCATATAATCTTGCCATTCCTTCACTAACTTGCCTAAAATCTTCCCAAATTAATTCTTGCTTGTCTTTTGGGATACCAATACCGGTATCTTTCACTTTTATTTCTAAATAAGTATCGTTTTTAATTTTATTAACAGAAACCGTTACTCCGCCTCTTTTCGTATATTTAACAGCATTGTTTACCAAGTTGCTTATTATTTGGTCAAATATTCTTTCATCTGTTTCAGTTTCAAATTTTTTAATATCACTTTCAAATCTTAAATATATATTCTTCTTAGCAGCAATTTTATCAAATGTTTTAATTGCCCTCTTCATATTCTGAATAACATCAATTTTCGATAGTTCAATATTTATTTTTTCAGCTTCAATTTTTGTCAAGTTTAATATTAAGTTTAATGTCTCCATCAATCTGCTACTAGCTTCATGGACAAAGGATGCATATTCTTTTAATTTCGGTTTTTTTATCTCTTCTTCTAAAATCTCTATAAATCCTATAATGCCGACCATAGGTGTTCTAAGTTCGTGAGACATATTTGCAAGGAAGTTTGACTTTAACTTATTTGTTTCTTCTGCTTTTTCTTTTGCTGCAAGTAATTCATCTCGTGCTTTAATATTTTCGGTTATATCTACTTTAATGCCAAGGAAATTTATTAATTCTCCTTCGTCATTGAAAATTGGGGATATGCGTACAGATTCCCAATACAATTCTCCGTTTTTGCGTTTGTTTAAAATTTCTCCTTCCCACGTATCACCCTTAATAATTGTATCCCATAATTCTTTATATGTCTTTTGTGGTGTTTGACCTGATTGGAATATCTTTGGATTTTTGCCGATAAGTTCTTCTTTGGAGTACCCGGTAAATTCAGTTACTTTAGGATTAATAAATTCTATATTTCCATCGGTATCTGTTATTACAACCATTGCAGGGGTTTGCTCTATTCCACGTGATAATTTTAGTATTTCCTTTTGAGCCTTTTTAGATTCCGTTATATCCCTGAAAATTTCAAGCATTGCTTTTTGATTTTTATAATTCATCACTGTATATGTTATTTCATATTCTCTACCTCCAAAAACGTTGTGTATTTCGTAAATATTAGTTTCACCTAATTCCATTTCGTCCTTTAAAGGACATTCTGTGCATTGTTTTCCGCTGTCTTTATAAAACTCCCAGCATTTGCCTTTAGGGTTTTCTATACCAACGGTATCTTTTAGCAAATTGTTCATAAATAAGACATTCCCTTCTAAGTCCACAATATCCAAACCAAACGGGATTGTTTCTATAAGAGATTCATTGAATTCATTTGATGTTTTTAGTGCCATCTCTGTTTTTTTACGCTCCAAAATTATCTGCGCATTTTCAATAGCAACTGCTGCACTTGCGGATAATCCTTGCATAATTTCAATATCTTGTTCATTATATGGACGTTTGTCTATAGTATTAAAAATTTCAAAACAACCGAGTAGTTCTCCTTTTTTGTTTAAGATCGGTATATCAATCAATTGATGAAAATTAAGTCTTTCACGTATTTTCTGAATAACATATTTATCGTTCTTTGCATCATTTGTTATATATGGTTTCTTGGTTTTAATGATCCAACCGGGTACTCCGAATCCCTTTTCAAATTTAAAGTCAATAGGAATAATTTTTCCTTTATTGTTGTATGTTGTAAAAACCATTTTATCATCTTCGTATAAAGCAGCAACACCGGAAGTAGAACCGGTTAATTCGATTGCTATTTTAACAAGCTGTTGAAGAATTATTTTAATATCGAGAACTTTATTTATCTCTGTTGAAGCCTTAGAGAGCAGTAGAAGCTGTTTGTTCTTTTGTGTAATTTTCTCTTCATTTTTTTTACGCTCGGTTATGTCCAGAATAATCGCTGCGAAAAATGCTTCGTGTTCAAATTCTAAAAGTTGCAAATGGATCTCCACGTTATAAAGTGATTGATCCTTACGTTTGTGAACTGTCTCAAAAACGATATTCTCCTTTTCACCTTTGCGTAAAGGTGCTATCAAATTTGTAAACAATTCAGTTGTAAATTCAGGTTTAAGGTCAAGCGGCGTAAGTTCTTTCAACTCTGCCATTGTATAACCCAGATTATTCTGAGCGGCTTTATTCACCTGAATGAATTTCAAAGTATCTGATTCGAACAAATATATTTCATTTAGTGAATCTTCAAAAATACGACTAAAACGTGCGATTCTTTCCTCAGCCTGCTTGCGTTCGGTGATGTCTTGAATTGTTCCAATCATTTTAACAGGATTTCCATTAGTATCGAATTCAAGTTCTCCAAGTCCATGAACCCATCTTTCTTCATTGTCGCTAACCCTGATTATGCGATACTCCCGGTTAAAGGTTTGATGTGCTGTTAATACATCATTTTGTAAGTATGCAATTATTTTTTCCTTATCTTCAGGATGTAATATATTGTTCCACGTCTCAATATTTTTATTAAAATTTTTATCAATGCCGAAAATTTGATAAAGCTCATCTGAACTTGTCCAGGCTCCGGTAGCAACATCAAGTTCATAAGAACCTATATGGGCAATCCTTTGTGCTTCACTTAAAAAATATTCGCTCTTCAATAGTTTTTCTTCCGCCTGCTTGCGTACTGTAATATCTCGTGCATTTACAACAAAACCTTTAATTTTGTTCTGTTTGTCTTTATACGGAAAATAACTAACATCCCAATAACACCTCCCTCTAATTGGCAAATCCATCCACTCTTGATAATTAATTACTTCCCCGGATAAACAACGCAAAGCATATGGTTTTATTACTTCTTCAAAAAATTCTTTTCCAAATAATTCTTCTACGGTATGTCCTATTATTTCTTCTGAGGTTTTACCTAACGCTTCAAGATGTGCAGTATTAGAAGCAAGGTATGTGAAATTTTTATCGAGAAGCGCCATTATGTCAGTTGAACTGGATACAATATGTTCATATTGGTGTTGTTTCTCTTGTAGTCTTTTTATATCAGTAATATCAATTAGAAAAGATAAAATAGATTGATTATTAATATTAAAGCACCTTATTAAAGTATTTATTGTTTTGCCGTTTTTGTCAACAAGCTCAATTTCATAATTTATCAGTTCATTATTCTTTTTTATAAACGAAATGATCTTTTCCCTATCGGAAATGTGCTTGTAAAAGGGGATTGTTTTGTGTTCTAAAACTTCTTCAATATTTTTAAAACCAAACATTTTTGCAAGTGCAGTATTGCAATTAATTATTTTACCGTCAAATGTCGTTTCAACTATACCGACAATATTGTTATCAAAAACATTTTGATATTTCTTTTGGCTAAAATCAAATTTCATAGAAGCATCTTTCGCAACGGACTCTAATAATATATTTTCATTTCGTAACATATCTTCTGCTTTTTTTATTCTCTGCATCACTTTAACCTGTGCAATAAGTTCGTTTTTGTCTATTGGTTTTGAAAGGAAAGCATCTGCACCGGCTTCTAATCCCCGCACCTTGCTTTGGATGTCTGTGTAGTTTGCCGTTAAAAGTATCACGGGTATAACTTTAGTTTTTACATTAGCCTTAAGTAACCCGAGTACTTCGTAGCCGTCCATTCCAGGCATACGAATGTCTAAAATTATAACATCCGGCATTTCCGCCGAGGCAATCTTCAGTCCCTCCGGGCCGGATTTGGCAGTTAAAATAGTAGATGTGTGGATGAGATCTTTTAATGTTGCAGATAGTGAAATTAAATTATCTGCATTGTCATCAATCAATAATATTTTAGACATAACATATTCCCTTTATTCTACACGGACTTATGTATTTAATAAATTTCAAGAAACATTTACCCATTTATTTATATGATCAATAAAATCATCAGCATCAATAGGCTTTTTTATATAATCATCAAATCCGGCAGACAAAAATTTCTCTTTGTCACCTGTCATTGCGTGAGCAGTTAAAGCAATAATAGGGATGTTGCTGGTTGCCGGATCACTTTTTAACTTTTTCATTACAGTTATTCCACCTATTTTAGGTAATGTAATATCCATTAATATTAAATCAGGTTTCTTTAGTTTACCAAGTTCTAACCCGGATTTCCCATCAAAAGCTTTCAAAAGCTTACATTTATTTTTTAGAATAGCTTCTATAACTATCATATTGTCATGATTATCTTCAACAACTAATATTTTAGGGATATCGCTACTTTTTACTTTACCTCTCTTTTTTGCTTTTGGAGAAATAAGTGATACTGTTTTCTCTTTATCTTTTGTTCCTGAATTTTTTGTAGAAATTTTCAACATTCCTTTCACAAGTGAAACAAGCTCTTTCTTATTTATATCCCCTTTGTAAATTAATTGATATACATTATTTCCTTTAATTGTCGCTAATTCTTTATGTGTCAGATCCTTAGCCGTTAACATAATAACCGGGATAGTTTTTGTAAATGCGAATGTCCTTATTTTTTGTAAGAATTCTATTCCATCAATTCCAGGCATCATAATATCAAGTATAAATCCATCGGGGACAGTATTCTTAATGTATTTTAATGCCTCTTTTACATTCACTACCGAGTCTATTATCAGGCCTTCATCTTCCAGCAAATTTTTGATTTGAATTATTGATACATCATTGTCTTCAACAAGTAAAATCCTTTTTCCGGTTAAATTAATATTCAAATCAGCTTTTTCATAAGATATTTTACTATTTAATTGCGTACCGTTATCGATACTTTGTCGGGATTTAAAATTTCTGATATTATCCGATAATTTTATAGGATGTATAATCGTAAATTTTGATCCTTTCCCAAGTTTACTTTCTACTTCTAAATTTCCACCAAGTTCCTTTATTAATTTATAAGATATTGTAAGTCCCAATCCTGTTCCTTCAAATTGTTTTGTTGATGAACCGTCTGCCTGAATAAATTCATCAAAAATATGTTGGATGTCGGTTTTGGAAATTCCAATACCTGTATCAATAACTTCAACATATAAATTTTCATTATCGTTTCTTGCAGTTACTGTAACACTCCCTTTATCTGTAAATTTGATTGCATTGCCAACAATATTTTCAATAACTTGCAGAAATCTTTTTTGGTCTGTTTGAATATGTGTGATATCGGAAGGAATTTTTTTAACAAGCTCTATCTTTTTTTCGGCAGATAATGGTTCTAAATTATCAACGGCAAGATTTAATATTTCATACAGATTTGTGTCTTCAAAATAAAAATCAAGTTTACCCGATTCTATTTTTGAAAGGTCTAAAATATCATTTATTAAATTAAGAAGATTTTTACCGTTTCTGTCTATCACCCGCAGATAATTAATCTCTTCATCTGAAAGTTTGTCTTTTGTTTGATCCACCAGTACTCTTGACAAAGCAATAACAGAATTTAGGGGGGTTCTGAGTTCGTGACTCATATTTGTTAAGAATTGACTTTTTAATCTACTTGATTCTTCCACTAATTTTTTTTGAGCTTCTAATTCGGTGTTCTGTTCATTCAGTTCTTCGGACTGACTTTGCAATTCTTCAGCTTGCACTTGTAGTTCTTCTGACTTTTCTTGAAGGTTAATATTTGCATTCTCTAATTCCTTTGTGAAGTGTCTTACTTTAATTATCTCTAAAATTCTGCCAAGGGCTGAATTAACAAACGGTGTTGTTTCCTTTACTATCGTAATAAATGAATCGGAATATTTATTAAGACTGCCGAGCACAACTAATGAGTCAATTTCGTTGTCGGCAATAAGAGGGATAATAAGTATGTTCTTGGGAATTATATTACCGGCTACAGTCTTATACAAGAACCTTGTATCATCCGGTATATCCTGTTGCAGTATTACTTTTTTTTCAGCTAATACCTTTCCGAATTCTCCTTCATAATTCCGGACATCAAAAGAATTATTGCCTTCTTCTTCTAAACCAAAAGAAATTAATTTATAAAATTTTGTCCCCGCATCATTAAGTTTAAAATAAGCAGCTACTTCAGAGTTGCTGAAATCCATCAACTCAAGTAATAAAGATTTTGCAAAATCAGTAATCTCATTTTCTTCTACAAGAGCCGAATACAAAATATTTTGGCTATTTGAGACAATAATATTTTGAGTAAGAGAGGATGTCATTGAGTTTATGGAATTTGTTAGTGTAGCGGTTTCATCAAAAGTTTGTATGTCAATTTTAGAATCAAAGTTGCCTTTTGCAATGTTATTAGCGTGGGAAGATAGTTTTACTATGGGTGTTGATATCGTCTTACTGATAAAAAAGGTGACGATGTAAATTAGGAGGGCTGTTACAAGAAATAAGATGAAGAAATCAGAAATCGTTTTACGCATTGGAGCATTTAATTCGTAAAGGTCTTGTTTGCTTACAAAGCCCCAACCGGTTTCAGGTATATATGTATATGCAGTCAAAACTTTCACATTGCGGTAATCTGTTGAAATCTTAATTCCGGTTTCACCATTTACTGCACTTACAGCAGGTTGGGCATTTATCTTTAAATTAAGCGGTGCATTTTCATACCAGCGAAGTTCATTCAAAGCCATCACATTTTTGTTCACAATAAGTGTTTCACCGGTTTTACCTAATCCAACCCTATCCCTCAGCAGGTTAAAAAGAGAATGTTCCAGGTCAATACGTGCAACCAATATGCCTATGATATGGTTATCATTATGTTTAGTGCTGAATATAGGTATGGAAAATGTCATAGTTACTTTTGATTTTTCTTTTGAATAGTAAATATCCTTAATAAAAAGTTCTTGAGATTGCATCGGCTTTAAGAAATAAGTATTATTCGATTTGTCTTCACCTTCAGAACTTGTATTGGTAGATATAATAATTTCCCCGTTGAGGGGATTGATTATGAAAAACTCATCATAAGATAAATAATTTTCCAAATAACGAATTAATATCTGCCTGTCATTATTAAGTATTTTAATATCATTTTTATTCAGATAATTTTTATTGATAATATCTTCCAAATTAGAAAGGCTATAATTGGAAGAAGCTGTTTTCATATCTCCTATTCTTTCATCAATCCAAGACTCCAACTGTTTTACTTTTAAGTCACGTATTGCCGTAAGTTTTTCAAATGTTCTAATTTCAATAGCTTTTGCCCTTTGTGTATATGTAATTACTAAAATTATTGATAACGGTATTAACGCAACACAAAGAAACCAAAAAGTTAAACGTGTTTTGATGCTTTTGAATGCAAATTTCTTCATTTGAAACTCCTAATAAATTAGCCGTAGTAGAGTTGTTAAATCGGTTAGTAGGTAATTTGGTAAGTAATACAAATCAACTACTCAACTATCTTCTCTTTCTTCCTCGTAGTAAGATGTTTTATATATCCATTTAGTAATCTTATGATCTCCAATATGTCCGATTTTTATTTTTATAAATATCTTCGTTTATGTACTTTTCATCAAGTGTAACTGTTAAATGATCAACTAACTCACCTTGTTTTTTTATTTCAAATAAAATTATCGACTGCAAATGATAATCCATATTAATGCTCCTTAAAAGCAGTGTCATAGTCAAATTTATTCAGATTATATTTTTTAGGTTGTTTAAAAATTTTTAAGATCAAATTTCGATTAAAGCTTTTACTTACTTTATCCCATCGGCTGCTTGCAGGCACTTTGTTTAATCCTTTAAGGAATCTGAATTCTTGATGAAGTGGACTGTTTATTTGTGTATCATTTTCATTTATAACAATTGAGAACTTAGAATTATATCCTAAAATATCCTTTAGTGCAAGGTCGGCAATTTCTTCTGTGTCTAATATGTCTTTTCCTCCGGTTAATTTTTCCATCTCCGTTAAATTCCATTGACAAGCCAAGAGAAGGTTCCTCCTATCTTTTTTCATCCAGGTAAATGCACGAATAACAGCGGCAAGAATATGATTGACAGCTTTCGGATTGTTTACGGCAAATTTTCTTGAGAAATATAAATACCCGGTTGATATTCTTCTATAGGTCATAAAAAACTTAGGATATTGTTTTAGTGCTGAAGCCACAATCGGTTCCCACGCAGAAAACAAATCAATTTTGTTATTGTGTAATGCATCTGCCATAAACCTAACATCCATGGGAATTAATGTCACTTCGTTATCCTTAATTCCCGCATCATGCAATTGGTCTAAAAGAAAATAATGTGAGATTGATCCGAAGGGATATGCGATACGTTTTCCCTTCATATCATTTGTTAACATCGGCTGGCTTGAAACGATAGAGACATTTCCTTTCTGTAAAATCACCGGTATAATAATATTGAACTCCGATGAGGCAGATAAAGCCGGCATATCACCGCCAACCCCGGCAACCAGTTCTTTTTGTTTTAAGAAAAAGTTAATATCTGCACCCTTGATGTATGGAAAATATGCAATTTTCTTTCCTAAACGTTTAAGGGCATTCTGAAGAATTCTATCGCGTTTTATAACTTCAAATATAATTCCGGTTGGTAAGTATAAAGGCTGAAAACCAATATTTATTGTGGTATCATTTTGGGTGTAAATGTATTGAGAATAAATTGGGTGGTTGGGTAAATTTGTCGGTTGACCAAGAGGACTCATTCTCATTTCTTGTTTCGCGGATAAAAAATAGATTAACAATGTAATCCCAATTATTATCAGAGATGAAAGAAGAAGTTTGTTTCTTGTATTAAGGTTTTGTAATCTCATATTGTTAAAATTTTAAAATTCAACTTATTTTTTCTTATATAAATGTAAATATTCGTTTTCCATTTTAAAATATGAAGCAATATTATTAGAAAGATGTTCAACCTTGCCAAGAATTAAATAACCGTTATTAGAAATCGAACATGAAAGTTTATCACAAATTTTTTCTTGAGAGGCCTGGTTGTAATAAATCAATAAATTACGACAAATAACAATATCAAAATCTCCAAAGATACTTTGAGGGGGTGAGAATCCTTTCTTATCAAAAACGTCATATTTTGAAAAAGAAACCATATTTTTAATATCATCCGACAGATAAAATAATCCATCATCTTTTTTGAAATATTTTTGAAGTAGACCATATTTCACACTTTCTACTGCTTCAAAACTATACGTACCTTTTTTTGCTTTAGTTAATGAATCCGTATCAATATCTGTGGCAAACAAATTAAATTCAAAATCAATATCATTTTTTTGAATAAATTCATTAATCAAAATTGCTGTTGAATATGGTTCTTCACCGCTGGAGCAACCGACAGACCAAATTCTTAAGCTTTTTCCTTTCCCTATGTCCTTTTGTGTTAGAATTTCAGGTAATATTATGTTAGCGATATATTCAAATAATAAAGAATTCCTAAAAAATGTAGAATAGTTTATCATTAAGGAATTTATTAGTTCATCTATTTCATCATCTGTATCAAGCAAATAATTATAATATTCTTTAGAAGATTTTATATTTAGTTCAAGCAGACGCCGGTTTAATCTTCTGTTTATTAAGGAAGGGCATAGATATTTAAGATTGAAGTTTCTCTTATCTTTAAGATAAGATGATATGGACAAGACGGTATTATTGTTTAATTCATCCGACATAAAATCATATTAAATAAAAATGTGCTATAATTTAGTGAAATTCGTAGAGAATAAAAATAATCGGCAATCATTATAAGAATGTTTTCTTACCGTTAAATCTGTGTTTTTTATAAAACCAAGAAATCTTGAAAAACAATGAACATTTCTCTATATTTACAAGCTAAAATTGATTGCAAAAAAGTAAAATAGGTAAAAGAGTTCCTTAAATTTTTTGATTATCTAATTTCTTGCCGGGGTGGCGGAATTGGTAGACGCACTGGACTTAAAATCCAGTGGGAATTTTTTCCCGTGCCGGTTCGAGTCCGGCCCTCGGTACAGTATACAAGAAAAAAAATTAGAAACGTAAATCTTTACTTTTGTCGATCCGTTCCGAAGGATTGCCTTTGGTAAAGGTGTCCTATGGAAAGGCATTCCTTTGGGATTTTAATTTTACCTTTTTCTTTTTAAAGTTCTGGGCTCTTAGCTCAGTTGGTTAGAGTGTCTGCTTGACGTGCAGAAGGTCAGAGGTTCGACTCCTCTAGAGCCCACAGTAGTTAGTCGGAGTTGTCTCCGATTTTTTTATGAACAGTAAAATAATATGGAAAATATAAATATTACATTTCCTGACGGTTCGGTAAAGCAATTTGAAAAAGGAATTACTGCTTTCAAAATTGCCGAGTCAATTTCACATCGTTTGGCTGATGATGCTTTAGCTGTTAAAGTTAACGACGAAATAAAAGATATACATAGCAAATTAAATTCCGATTCCACCATTCAATTTTTCACGTTTAAAGATGATGAAGGCAAAGAAGTTTATTGGCATTCAACTTCTCACTTAATGGCTCATGCCGTTAAGGAAATTTATCCTGAGGCAAAGTTTGGTGTAGGGCCCGCAATTGAAAGCGGCTTTTATTATGACATTGATATAAATTCATCTATTACCGAAGAAGAGCTTATTAAGATTGAAGAAAAAATGTTGGAAATAGCTAAACGTAATGACCAATTTATAAGACAAGATATTTCAAAAGATGAAGCTGTTAAATTTTTTAAAGAAAAAAGTGACGAATATAAACTTGAGATCTTATCGGAGATAGATGAAAATTCAGAAAAAGTTAGCTTGTACAAAGAAGGTGAATTTGTAGATTTATGCAGAGGTCCACACTTACCGTCTGCCGGTAAAATTAAATATGTAAAGTTGTTGAATATCTCGGGTTCATATTGGAGAGGGGACGAACACAATAAGCAGCTTCAAAGAATTTACGGGATTTCATTTCCAAAAAAGAAAATGTTGGATGAGCATCTTGCATTGTTGGAAGAAGCAAAAAAACGTGATCATAGAAAATTAGGCAGGGAGCTTGAGCTGTTTTATTTCACTCCAAAAGTTGGAGCGGGTTTACCTTTATGGTTGCCTAAAGGTGCTGTCTTAAGAGAAACATTAGAAAATTTTCTGCGTGAAGAACAAGTGAAAAGAGGATACTTGCCTGTTGTAACACCTCATATCGGAAATATTGAATTATACAAAACAAGCGGTCATTATCCTTATTATAAAGATAGCCAGTTCCCAACTTTAAAATTTGAAAACAGTAAAGAAGAATACTTACTCAGACCGATGAATTGTCCCCATCACTTCCAGATATATTCTTCCAAGATGCGCAGCTACAGAGATCTGCCTCTTCGTCTCGCTGAATTTGGAACGGTATACCGTTATGAGCAGTCAGGTGAATTAAACGGGTTGACACGAGTTCGTTCTTTTGCTGTGGATGATTCGCATATGTTTGTGCGTCAAGACCAGCTAAAAGATGAATTACTTGATGTGATTGATTTGGTACAGACAGTTTTTTCCGCAGTTGGTTTTGCAGATTTTACAACCCAGCTTTCTTACAGGGATAACAATACGGAAAAATACGGCGGCGAAATCGAATTATGGGAAAAAGCTCAAAAAGAAATTAAAGCTGCTGCAGATGAAATGAACTTGAATTATAAAATAGTAGAAGGTGAAGCCGCTTTTTACGGACCTAAAATTGATTTTATGGTTAAAGATGTTCTTGGTAGAAAATGGCAGCTTGGAACTGTCCAAATTGATTACGTTATGCCCGAAAGATTTAATTTGGAATATGTCGGAAGTGACGGACAGAAACATCGTCCGGTTGTTATTCATAGGGCGCCGTTTGGATCACTGGAAAGATTTATCGGTGTGCTTATCGAACATTATGCCGGATATTTTCCTACCTGGCTATCTCCGGTTCAAGTAACTGTTATTCCGGTTTCTCAAAATTATATTGAATATGCAAAAAAAGTTGTAAATTCGTTAAAAGAAAATGGCTTAAGAGTTGAGATTGATGAAAGAAATGAAAAAATTGGTTACAAAATTAGAGAAAGTGAAACAAATAAAATTCCATATATGTTAATAATTGGTGAAAAGGAACAAACAGCAGGTAATATTTCCGTTAGAAAACATAAAGAAGGTGATAAAGGAACTTTGTCTCTAAATGATTTTATTGATAATATTACAGATGAAATAAAAAATAAATTGATTAACTAAAAGAGAGGTATTCAATCGCTAAAAGAAATTTTGTAAAAATAAATGAAGAAATTGTTTCCCAACAGGTAAGAGTAATAGATTTTGACGGTAAACAATTAGGAGTTATGCCAATAAATGAAGCTTTAGAAAAAGCAGAAGAAAGAGGACAAGATTTAGTAGAGATAGCACCGCAAGCGGATCCTCCTGTATGTAAGATTATTAATTATGGCAAGTTTAAATATGAGCAACAAAAGAGAGAAAAATTACAAAGAAAGAATCAAACTGTATCGATTTTAAAAGAAATAAGGCTTCATCCCAATACTGATGTGCATGATTTTGAGTTTAAAGCTAAACACGCAATGAATTTTTTGGAAGAAGGTAACAAAGTTAAAGTTTCAGTTATGTTTAAAGGAAGGGAAATGGCTTATAAGGAACAAGGTGAAGAATTACTTGCAAGATTTGTAGAAAAAGTTGAAGATATTGCCAAAATAGAATCTCCGCTTAAAATGGAAGGGCGGAATATGAATTTAATTTTAGTTCCATTAAAAGCTAAAGGAAAAAAGAAAAACAATTAGGAATAAAAAATGCCAAAAATGAAAAGCAACAAAGGTGCAAGTAAAAGTTTTAGAAAAACTGCCTCTGGCAAAATAAAAAGAAAAAAAGCTTATGCAAGTCATATTTTGACTTCAAAGTCAACAAAGAGAAAGCGTAATTTACGCCACGCTACTCTTGTTTCATCATCAGAAGAAAAGCGCGTAAAAACTATGATACAATAAGATAAAGGATATTTAATATGCCTCGTTCTCAAAACAAAGTAGCTTCTCATAGAAGAAGGAAGAAGATTCTAAAGCTTGCCAAAGGATATTGGGGAGCAAGAAGCAAGGTTTATACTGTTGCTAAAAATCACGTTGAAAAAGGTTTGGTTCATGCTTACAGGGATAGAAGACTAAAGAAAAGAACCTTTAGAAGATTGTGGATTATTCGTATAAATGCTGCTGCAAGACAAAACGGTACAACTTATTCCAGGCTTATGCACGCATTAAGTCTAAAAGGAATAAATATAAATAGAAAAGTATTGGCAAGTTTAGCTCTCGAAAATCCATCTACTTTTAGTGAATTAGTAGAATTTACTAAAAATTAATTCTTTGCCCCCTAATAAATTATTAGGGGGCATCATTTTAAATAATTGACCAATTTCTCTTCGTATTTCTCTAATCATTTAAAGTAGAAAATGCTTCTAAGACTAAATAAAATAATTTACGAGGAGCAAACAAATATACGGGATACATAATGCTTCAAGAAAAAATAGAGCAGATTAAAGAAGATTTTTCAAAAGAAATTTCTAATATAGATAACGATAAACAACTTGAAGAATTAAGAGTTAAGTACTTTAGTAAAAATGGTTTAATAGCTTCTCTGTTCGGTTTGTTAAAGGATGCATCCAAGGAAGAAAAGCCTCAATTAGGAAAAGTTTTAAACACACTTCGGTCAGGCCTGCAAAATCAATTTAATGTTGTAAAGGAGCAAGTATCTAAAGACGGCAGCAGTAAAAGTATTGATGTTGATTTAACCTTACCCGGTATAGAAAGAAATATCGGGAGCAAGCATATTCTAACTCAAACTCTTGATGAAATTAAATCAATCTTTAAAGGTATGGGCTTTTCTGTTTCTGAAGGACCGGAACTTGAATCCGATTACAATAATTTTGAAGCACTTAATTTTCCACCCGATCATCCGGCAAGAGATATGCAGGATACTTTTTTTATAAGCGATGATTTTGTTTTACGCACACACACTTCCCCGGTTCAAATAAGACTTATGCAAGCACAGAAACCACCTGTAAGAGCGATTATGCCGGGACGTGTTTACAGGAATGAAGCTGTTAGTTCCAGAAGTTATTGTATGTTTCATCAAGTTGAAGGATTATATGTTGATACCGATGTGACATTTGCCGAACTAAAAGGAACGTTGGCTTCTTTTGCAAAACAATTTTATGGAGATAACTTGAAATTCCGTTTTCGCCCAAGTTTTTTTCCTTTTACTGAACCGAGCGCTGAAATGGATATTACTTGTTTTATTTGTAAAGGCGACGGGTGTAAAATTTGCAAACATTCGGGTTGGTTGGAAATATTGGGTTGCGGAATGGTTGATCCGAATGTGTTTGACAATGTGGGTTATGATAATGAAAAATATACAGGTTATGCTTTCGGAATGGGAATTGAAAGAATTGCAATGTTAAAATACGGAATAACGGATATAAGAGTTTTCTTTGAAAATGATTATAGATTTTTGAAACAGTTTTAATGCGGAGCTTATAGATTGAAAATTTCACTTAATTGGTTAAAAGAATATGTAGACATCGGTGATATGCCTGTGGTGGAACTTGTTAATAGTTTAACAATGTCCGGTTTGGAAGTAGAAGATTATGTTGATCAAAAAGAAATTTACAAAGATTTCATTGTCGGATTTGTAAAAGAAAAAAACAAACACCCCAATGCCGATAGATTATCACTTTGTACGGTATCAAACGGCAAAGAAGATTTACAGGTTATTTGCGGCGCACCCAATGTTGATAAAGGTCAGAAAATAATTTTTGCTCCAGTCGGTGCGGTAATTCCCAAAGGTAATTTCCAATTAAAGAAAGCAAAAATCCGCGGTGTTGAATCCTGCGGAATGATTTGCAGCGAAGATGAATTAGAACTTGGTGATGATCACGATGGAATAATGGTACTTGATGATTCGCTAATAGAGGGAACACCTTTGTGTGATGCATTGAATTTAAATGATGTTATTATGGAAATTGCAATTACTCCGAACCGCCCGGATGCACTTTCTCATATTGGTGTAGCAAGAGATGTTTGTGCTTTACTGGGAAAAGAGTTAAAAATTCCTGAAGTAAAAATATCAGAAAGTTTAGGTGAAGCTTCAAAATTTGCTGCTGTTGAAATTGAAGATGTAGAAAATTGTCCAAGATATTCTGCTAAGATTATTAAGGATGTACAGATAAAAAAATCACCGGCTTGGTTAGAAGACAAACTAAAAAACATCGGGCTAAGACCGATAAATAATATTGTTGATATTACCAACTTTGTTATGCACGAAACAGGTCAGCCGCTGCATGCTTTTGATTTAAATAAATTAGCAAAACAAAAAATTATTGTAAAAAGCACGGATGAAGAAACGAAATTTACAACTTTAGATTCAAAAGAAAGGACACTGCCTAAAAATACATTAATGATTTGTGACGGAGAGAAGCCTGTTGCTGTTGCCGGCATTATGGGCGGAGAGAATTCCGAGATAAACGAAAACACTAAAGACATACTGATTGAAAGTGCGTATTTCAATCCTTCGTCAATTAGAAGAACTGCAAAAGTACTTCAGTTAAGTACAGATGCTTCTTACAGATTTGAGAGAGGAACAAATCCCAACATTACGGATTTTGCAGCGGAGAGAGCAGCGAATTTAATATCAGAATTATCCGGTGGGACAATTATTGACGGCATACTGGATAACTATCCTAAAAAAATTGAGCCGCAAAATATAATAATACGTTACTCCCGTGTTACAAAATTATTGGGCTACGATATTGACAAAGAAAAAATTAAAAATGTTCTTAACAGTTTGGAATTGAAAATTGTTTCTGAAGATAATGACAATCTAACTGTATCAATTCCCACATTCAGACCGGACATTGAAAGGGAAGTGGATGTGATAGAAGAAATAGCCCGCATAAACGGGTTTGAAAATATTCCGACAATTTCAAAAATATCAATCACACTCGATAAAAAAACTGATGAAACAACATTTGCCGAATTACTAAGAACTACTGCAAATGGTTTGGGTTTTTACGAAATGATAAATAATCCACTTCAGAATAAAGAAACTGCTTCCGTGATTGGTACCCCGGTTTTTGTTAAAAATCCTCAAAGCCTGGATATGGAATGTTTAAGAACGTCTTTAATTCCCGGTGCTTTAAAAGTAGTATCTCAAAATATTAAATACGGTGAAAAAGATTTGCAGCTTTTTGAAATTGGGAATGTGTTTAATAAGCTTAGTGATAAGAAGATATCAAGTGTTGATGATTTTACAGAAAAAGGAAAGTTGATATTTATATTGACAGGTAAATCAAGTAAAAAACAATGGTTTGCAAAGGAAAAAGGATATGATTTTTATAATCTAAAAGGCATGTTAAATAGCTTTGAAAGAAAAATTTCCCTTGACAATGTTTTGAATGATTCCTATAATAATATTGAAAGTAATTTTTATGATTATTTCATTCAAAAAAATTATAAAGAAACACAAATAGGAGAAGGAGGTAAGTTAAATAAAGACCTTCTCAAACAATTTGATATAGCCCAAGATGTATATTTGTTTGAGTATGATTTGGAGTTATTAAAAAGCATAATTCCGGATAAAAAGTATTATATTGAGCCGTTGAAATTTCCTAAAATATACAGGGATTTTGCTTTTATATTTGATAAGGAGATTGATTTTGAAACGGTTAGAGATTTTATAAATAAAAAAAGTTCTGATTTACTTAAATCTATTCGTCTTTTTGATTTATTTGAACATGAATCATTAGGAAGAAATAAAAAGAGTTTGGCGTTTGCCATGGAGTATTATTCCAACAAACGAACGCTGACGGAAGAAGAAGTTGAAAAAGATTTCCGTAGTTTAATTACTGCGGTTACAAATAAATTTGGTGCACAATTAAGAGGTAACTAATTGTCTGAATATACAAAATCCGAAATTTTATTAAATGAGCTAAATACAATAGAGACGCAAGTATCAATTTTAGTTTCTAATTGTAGTGACCTTACTAATAGAAATTTAGATTTGGAAAAACAATTAGAAAGTGCACAGCAAAAGATCTCGGAATTGACTCTGAGGATTGTAGGCATTGAATCGGAGTTATCAGAGATTAAAAATAAAAAAGATAATAATTCTTTGTTTGATTCACTAAGCAGTGAAGAAAGAGCAAATCTTAAATCAAGATTACAGAATTTGCTTACAAGAATTGATTATCATATTAGTTCTTAATATAATATTAAGGATTATAGAAGGATTAGATATTTATGGCGGACAAAAAGAAGCTAAAAGTAAAAATATTTGATACGGAATATTCTCTATTAGTTGAAAATGAAGATATAGCAAAAGAACTGGCTATTTACGTAAATAAAGTTATGGAAGAGACAAAAGAAGAACTTCCTGACCAACCGGCACAAACCATAGCAATTATTGCTTGTTTAAATATTGCTTATGATTTGTTCCTTGAGAAAAATAAAAATCGAGAATTCGTAATACAAGCTTCAGATATAGTAAAGAAAATAAAATTAAATCTTTACGAACCGGAAACATCTAACCCTTCTTAATCTTTTCCGCTCTGTCAGTCTTTAATAAATGAAAAACTAACTTTCATTATTAGGGAGTTTGACTTTCGGCGTCTATTGCAGGCCTCATCTTTCATTTTTTATGAAAGATTTGCTTTTAGCAGCAGTGGAAGCAAAAAGCGTTTGAGCAGGTTCCCACATTGTCTTAATAGGGTTTTTCCTTATTAAAATATGACTGGCAGAAGCGGAGTTTAAATTCAAATACTGGGAGGAAATATGTCTATTACAGAGAATATTATTATGGTGATAGGGATATCTGTTTTTATAGTAGCGTTGTTCTTTTATTTTGGCTGGATGCTTAATGCAAAATTGGGTAAAAAAAGTCTCGCATCAGCTGAAGAAAAAGCAAAACAGATATTAAGAGATGCTGAAAAAGAAGTAAATAATTTAAAAAGAGAAAAACTTCTTGAAGTTAAAGATGAATGGTATAAAAAGAAAAGCGAATTTGACAAAGAAGTTTCTAATAAAAGAAATAAGTTTTCAAATCTTGAGAAACAGTTTAGCAATAGAGAGGTAAATATTGAAAAGAAATTTGACCTTGTTATAAAGAAAGAAAAAGAGATAAAAGATTTTGAGAAGCTATTAAATGAGTCAAAAATAGAAACTGATAAACGTTTAGAAATAGTTAAAAGAACAGAAGAAGAACAGAATGAAAAACTCGAAAAGATTTCCGGGTTTAGCAAAGAAGAAGCTAAAAATATGCTTATTGATAATTTAATGAGAGATGCAAAAGTTGAAGCATCACAGGCTATAAAAGATTTACACGAGAATGCAAAAGCCGAAGCAAAGAGAGATGCCCAGAAAATTATAGTTCAAGCAATTCAAAGAACAGCAGCCGACCATTCTATTGAAACAACTGTTTCTGTTGTGCAGATTCAAAGCGATGATATGAAAGGAAGAATCATCGGTAAAGAAGGGAGAAACATTAGAGCTTTTGAAGCCGCAACAGGTGTAGACGTTATTGTTGATGACACCCCCGAAGCAGTAATACTTTCATCTTTTGACCAGTTCCGTCGTGAAGTAGCAAGGGTTTCTTTAGAGAGATTAATTAATGATGGAAGAATTCATCCAACCAGGATAGAAGAAGTTGTTGAAAAAGTAAAATCTGAATTAGAAGAAGAATTAGTGAGAGATGGAGAAAACACAGTACTTCAATTAGGCTTGCATAATATGCACCCTGAATTAACCAAACACATCGGTCGGATGAGATATCGTTCAAGTTACGGTCAAAATTTATTACAGCATAGTGTAGAAGTTGCTTATTTAACAGGAATTATGGCTGCCGAAGTGGGGCTAGATGTGAACCTGGCAAAACGTGCAGGATTGCTACACGATGTAGGTAAAACTGTGGATAAAAGTATTGAAGGACCTCACGCTTTGATTGGTTATGATTTAACCAAAAAACATAAAGAACATCCTATTGTTTCCAATGCCGTAGGTTCTCACCACGAAGATATAGAAATGGAACACCCGATTGCTCCTTTGGTACAGGCTGCTGATGCTATTAGCGGTGCAAGACCCGGTGCCAGGCGCGAACCGTTGGAAGGTTATGTAAAACGTTTGGAAACACTTGAAGCATTGGCAAAATCTTTTGAGGGTGTTGCAAAAACTTATGCTATACAAGCGGGCAGAGAAGTTAGGGTTGTTGTTGAACAGGATAAAGTTGACGATACACTTGCAGATAAATTAGCTCACGACATTGCCGATAAAATTCAAGAAGAAATGGAGTATCCCGGACAAATAAAAGTTACAGTTATAAGAGAAATCAGAAAAATAAGTTACGCTAAATAAACTTTCATTTTCTAAACATATTTAAATGAATAGTAAAAAACTTAAAATAGCCGTAACAGGAAATATTGGTTCGGGTAAATCAACTTTTTGTAATTATATAGAATCAAAAGGTTACAAAGTATTAAGAGCTGATGATATTGCCAAAGAGATATTGGTAAATGATGGAAATGTAAAATCGGAAGTTATTAGAGAATTTGGTACTGAAACATTTAACGGTAAGGAATTAAATAAAAAATTTCTTGCCGAAACGGTGTTCTCAGACCCGCAAAAAGTTCAATTAATAAATTCTATTATTCACCCTGTCGTTATAAAAAATCTTAATGAACAAATTAATTCATTACTTGTAAATGAAAATATTGTATTTGTTGAAGCTGCATTAATATATGAAGCAGGTATGGAAGAACTTTTTGATTACGTTGTTCTAATTTCCTCTGAACTTAGAAATAGATTTAAGAGAAAAGAAAAAAGTGATAATTATTCTTTTGAAGAATTTAAGAGAAGGGAAGAGAACCAGATAAAAGAAGAAGAAAAAAGTAAAAGAGCTGATTTTGAATTTAAGAATAACGGTAGTATTAAAGAACTTAAACAAAAGGCGGAATTACTTTTATTGGTTCTAAAAGGGATGGTTAATAAGTAGTATGAAATTGATAGCTATTCAAGGTGAAAAAGGTTCATTCAGTGAAATTGCGGCGAAAGGTTTTTTCGGAAAAGATATTAGAGTTTCAACATCATTTTCTTTTAACGATGTTTTTAATAAAGTCAAAAACAAAAAGGTAAACTACGGTATTGTACCTATAGAGAATTCACTTTACGGAAGTATAATCGATTCGCTTGACTTGCTTCAAAAAAATTCTCTTTATATCGTTGGTGAAATTAATCTTCAGATAAGTCACTGTCTGCTTTCCAACAAAAAATATAAGATTGCACAGATCAAAAAAATATACTCCCACCCTCAGGCTTTAGGACAATGCTCAATATTTTTGGGATCAATACATAGAGTAAAAATAATACCGAATTATGATACAGCCGGTTCAGCTAAAATGCTGAACAAAGATCACGATGAAATCTCAGCTGCTATTGCCAGCAAGGAAGCAGCTAAGCTTTACGGACTAAAAATAATCAGATCAAATATTCAGAACAAAAAGAAAAATTATACAAGATTTCTAATTATTGCCAAAAGACCACATAGGGGGAAATTAAATAATCCAAAAACGTCTTTAAGTATTGAACTAAAGAGTATACCCGGAGCCTTGTTTAAAGCTTTAAGTGTGTTTGCTCTAAGAGATATCGACCTTGTAAAAATAGAATCAAGACCTTTACCGGATAAACCGTTTCAATATTTATTTTATATCGATTTTGTAGGTGATGTGAAAGATGAAAAAATAAAGTTAGCCATTACTCACCTTAAAGAAATCTCATCCGGAATAAAATCTTTTGGCACTTATGAAACCGGTAAGCTTATCTCAGAATAAGTATTATTAGTGTAATTGAAATAGTAAAACCGTTAAAGTAAATTTGTTTATTAAATTAAAGGGAATAAATATTGAATCCGCTTAATAGATTGATTGTTGCTATTGTACAATTTATGCCTAAGAAATTAGTATGGAAATTTTCCAAAAGATATATTGCAGGGGCAACACTTCAAGAAGCAGTTGACTTAGTTAAAGGACTCAATAAAAAAGGAATTCTTGCAACATTGGATGTGCTTGGTGAAGCCGTAACAAATAAAGATGAAGCAATAAAATCAAAAGAAGAAGCAAAATGTATTATCGATAAAATCATTTCAGAAAACTTAGATGCTAATCTCTCAATTAAACCGACACAAATGGGACTTAGCATAAATAGTGATTTTGCGTATGAACAAATTTCTGAATTAGTGTCAAAAGTTGAAGAGGTAAATAATTTTATACGCATTGATATGGAAGATTCTCCTTACACAACTTTAACTTTTGATTTATTAAAGAAGCTGAAAGAAAAATACAACAGGGTAGGCGTTGTTGTTCAAGCATACCTTAAAAGAAGCTTGGATGATATTAAAGATTTAAATAAAATAAATACTAATTACAGGTTGTGTAAAGGCATTTATATTGAATCACAAGACATTGCTTACAAAAAGAAAGAAACCATAAGGGAAAATTATTTAAAGCTGTTGGAAGAAATTATTTCATCGGGCAATTATGTTGGTATTGCAACTCATGATGAATATCTTATTAATGAAGCATATAAAATGATTAAAAAATATAATTTATCGAATGATAATTTTGAGTTTCAAATGCTGCTTGGAGTAAGAGAAGATTTAAGAGATAGAATAGTGAAAGACGGTTATAAAATTAGGGTTTATATTCCATACGGGGAACATTGGTATAACTATTCAATTCGCAGACTGAAAGAAAATCCTGCTATTGCAGGATACATATTTAAAAATTTGTTTTCTTTTAAATGATGAATGTAATAGGAATTGAAAGCTCATGCGACGAAACCTCAGTAGCAATATTATCTGATGATGAATTGCTTGCTAATTTAATTTCCTCTCAAGACTTTCACAAAGAATACGGGGGAGTTGTACCTGAACTTTCGAGCCGCGCACATCTGCAAATTATAACTCCGTTAGTAAAACAAGCATTAACAAAATCCAATTTAGAATTGACAGATATTGATTTAATCTGTGCAACAGCAGGTCCCGGTTTAATAGGAGCTTTACTTGTTGGTTTTACATTTGCAAAAGGGTTGGCACTTTCTCTTAACAAACCTTTCGTTCCGGTTAACCATATTGAAGGACATATTTTTTCCGGTTTTTTAATGGATGAAAAACCTGAATTCCCTTTCTTGACCCTTGTTGTTTCAGGTGGACATACGTTACTTTTGCTTGTTAAAAGCTTTACTGAAATCGTTCAGCTTGGTTCAACAATTGATGATGCTGCCGGTGAAGCTTTTGACAAAGTTGCTAAAATGTTGGGACTTCAATACCCGGGCGGACCAAAAATACAGGAGCTTGCCTCAAAGTCAAATGGTACTGATATAAAATTTCCGATTGCAAATTTAAAGCGACCTTATGATTTTTCATTCAGCGGAGTTAAAACTTCGGTTCTAAGATATATTCAAAAAAATAGTGTTGGCGATAAACAATTGGACCAGAAATTGAAAAATGATATTGCTTTGGCATTTCAGAATGCCGTGAAAGGTGCCTTGATACAAAATACTGAAAAGGCTTTACGGGAATTTAAAGTTCATTCTATCTCATTAGTAGGAGGAGTAGCAGCTAATAAAAGTTTAAGGGATTCTATAATAAGTTTAAGTAACAAGTACGGAAAAAGATCAATCATTCCGAAATTAGAATATTGCGGTGATAATGCGGCAATGATAGCATTTAGAGGAATGACTGTATTTAATCAGGGGAAAAGATTTGATTTATCCGGTAAACCTTTTCCGCATCTTTCAAAAGATGGTTTTAATTTTTAATTATTGTATTATCTTGTAATAATAATTAAAAAAAATTTATAAAATTGTAAAGAATAGTTTTAACCATTTCTACCAATTATAATTTGAACTAAATGAATAATAAAGATTATAAATTAATGCTTGAGGATTTTAACGAATTAAACAAAGATGAAAAAGAGAAACTTCTTACTAAGCTAAGAAATGAGATTGATTCTTTGGATGAGAACTTAACAAAATTATTGAGTAAAAGAACTTACTTTTCCGTGATGATAGGGCGTGTTAAACGTGCTTTAAAAATGCCGACATACAATCCCGAAAGAGAAAGAGAGATAAGTAAACGGATAAATAAATTTGCAAAAAAACCACTTAATACTTCAGCTTTAAATCGTATCTATGAAAGGATATTAGACGAATCAAGAGCGATCCAAAAGGATGATATTGAAGAAAATTAAATTGAATACAGAAAAATTAAATAGAAAATTAGAAAAGTTAATTGCTGTAGTGAACAAAAAAGAAGTAGTAATTTTTGCAAGTGTTTTTTTAATTGTGTGGATGACTTTATATCTTATTCTTTTTACTCCAAATTATTATGATAAACCATCTCCTATTAAATTTGAAATTCATAATGGAGAACCGTTAAATAGTATTATTAATAGGTTATATGATACCGGAATAATCCCGAGTAAAAAAAATATGTTTTTAGCGAGTTATATTTATGGAGCACAAAACAAATTAAGGGCTGCAAGATATCATATTCCAAACGGATTAAGTTATTTGGATCTGATTGATCTTTTTACAAAAGGGAAAGCAGATTTTTTAAGACGAGTTTATTTAAGAGACGGATTATCAGCCAAATGGATGGCGTATGTTCTTAAAAAAAAGATACTTATGGACTCCACTTCATTTGTAAATTTAAGTAAAGATGAAAGTTTTGTTAGAAGTTTGGGATTACAGAGAAATTCACTTGAAGGTTTTCTTATGCCGGGTGAATATGAGTTTTATGAACGGAGCACCGGTAAAGAAGTATTAAAAAGACTGTATAAATCCTTTCAAGAATTTATGGTAGATTCACTTTGGGAGCAAACTAAAAAATCCGGATATTCATTTGAACAAGTTGTTACTTTGGCATCAATTATAAAGGGAGAAACTAATTACAAAGCTGAAATGCCGAAAATTGCAAGTGTGTATTTGAACAGACTTAGAATCGGTATGAGACTTCAAGCGGATCCCACAATACAATTTTTGCAAACAAATGGCTGGAAGAGATTATTATATGATGATTTAAAAATTGATTCACCTTATAATACATATAAATATGCCGGCTTGCCGCCCGGTCCGATAAACAATCCGGGTAAAGCAGCAATATTAGCGGTTTTATATCCTGCCAAAACACGTTTTCTTTATTTTGTTGCAAACGGAAAAGGCGGGCATAATTTTTCAAACAGTTACAATCAACATTTAAGAAATGTAAAAAAGTTTAGAAGATGGGTAAGACAGCAAAAGAGAAAGGCAAAACAAAAATCATAATCATTTTTTTGATTCTTTTGTTTTTATCAGGTTGTGCAATACAGTTGCCGCCGAGTGGGGGAGAGGTAGATAAAACACCTCCAAAAATTGAAGAATCCTATCCGCCAAATGGAACAATTAATTTTTCGGATGATAATATTAGCTTTGACTTTTCTGAATATGTTGAAAAAAGATCTTTCAAAGAAGCGGTTTTTATTTCACCACAAATTGACGGTGAGTTGCAATACAGTTGGAGCGGAACAAATGTCACTATTGAATTCCCCACAAAATTAAAAGCTAATACAACTTACGTAGTAACTATTGGGACAGATGTTGCTGATGTTCATAATCGAAACAAAATGGCTCAATCTTTTTCTTTAACATTTTCTACAGGTAATGAAATAGATAAAAGATCAATCGGTGGAAAGGTTTTTGATGATAATCCTTCCGGTGTAATGATTTATGCTTATAAAATAAAAGACGATACTTTGGACCCCCGCAAAGTTAAACCGGACTATATTACACAAACCGGGAAAAGCGGTTCATATAAACTTGATGGGGTATCAGCCGGTAAATTCAGAATATTAGCTGTCCGGGATAAATTTAAAGATTTTTTATTCCAACCAAAACAGGATGAAATTGGGATAAGTAATGAAGACATTACTTTTACAAAAAATGATACTACGGTTAAGAATGTAAATTTCAAATTGACAAAGATCGATTCCGAACCTCCAAGAATAATGAAGGCAATCATGACGGATCGTACACACATTGTTGTAGATTTTACGGAAGATTTAGCCCAATCTTCTGTGAAATTAGGTAATTTTTCTATTATAGATTCCACACAAAATAAGATGTTTTCTTTCAAAAACATTTATAGGAAGTATCCTAAAAAAAATCAAGTGATTTTAATTAATGATAACCAATTAGATAGTAAGTCGAACTTATTTTTAACTGCTTCAAATTTAAAAGATGTACAAGGCAATACAACTGAAAAAGATTTTGTAAGTTTAATCTATAGCGATAGAGAAGATACTTCAAAGCCGGATTTGATTACTACCTTTCCTCCTTTGGGGGATAGTGAAGCAGATTATGTCGGACAAAAGTTTGAATTTTATTTCTCCGATTATTTTGATACTTCAACTGCTAAATCCGGGATAGATTTTACGGATGCAAACAGCAATAAAATTCCATTCAGCATAAATTTTTTTGATGATGCTTCGTTTTCAGTTAAAGCCGATATTGACTTATTACCTGTAAAAGATTATGAAATAATAATCAATCTTTCAAAGATTAGAAACAAAAACCGTGCATCTGCCGACTCGGATTATGTATATAAATTTACAACGATTAATGGACTGAACTTTTCCGGTGTTTCCGGCGAAATAAAAAATCTAAATACAGAAGACCCTGTTTATATTATTTTAAGCGGGATAGATAAAAGCAAAAAGACTTACAAACAACTTTTAAGAACAGACAGAAAATTTATTTTTAACAGGGTGGTCTCGGGAAGTTATAAACTTTGGAGTTTTATAGATTCAGATAAAAACGGGGAGTATAGTTTTGGTACCGCTGTACCTTTTAAACCGAGTGAAAAATTTTCATATCTCAAACCTACTTTAAAATTAAAACCGAGATGGATGCAAACAGATGTGATTTTTGATTTTTTTAAAAAATAAAGTAGAGACATATTAAAATACGCCTCTACATAAAAGATTTAACTTCTCAATTTATTATTAACAAGTTTACTTATTTCAGCACAAGATTTTTTTACTTCTTCATAAATTATTTCTGCTCTTTTCAAAAATTCATTACCTAAAGTCCGGTTAGATAGGGAAGTACAATTAATCAAAACATTTAAGAACGCACCTTCGGCTGCTGTGTTTACAAGAGAAGCAGCAACACCTGCATCTGAAAGTGAATTCTGATTTCCTTTGATAACAATGGTTTTAATATTTGGAAGAATTTTTTTGCATACATTTACAACCTCTGAGGGAACTTCCGCCGCACCAAGAGTAGCTTCGTCTATTTTTGCGGTTCTTTCAAGTTTTTCTTCGTCGGTTTCTTTTGGCAATTTAAAAGCTTCCATTACCTTGTCAAATGCTTTGTTGTCTTCATCTGCTAATTCGGAGAATCTATTTTTAAGATTTTCCAAATTATTTTTTATTTCTACCATCTCTGATTCCACATCAACATATTTCTTTTTTCCAATGGTAAGATTGCAGACCATTATTGATAAACTTGCAGCTAATACTCCGCTGAATGCAGAAACATTTCCCCCGCCCGGTGTAGGGGCTTTTGATGATATACTTTCTAAATAATCATTTAGTGTTATTGTGTAATCCATTTTTTGTTCTCTTATTTTTTGTTATTAAAATTATTCTATAATGACATTTTTAAATTTTTCATATATTTCTATTTGTTAATTCCACCTACGCTAAAGCTTCTGTGGATAAATGTTAAATCATATATTCAATAATTTTTTTATTCTTTTCAAACGGAGTAATACTGTTAAGTCCCAACTTCTCAATTGTTAGGTCTACCAATTCATTTTCTGTTGCCGATTCATTTTCAGAATAATATTTCCCTGCTAATAACATTGCGTCCAAAGGTACCAAACCGACAACTTCACTACCCATAACTTCAACTCCGAGTCTATCCGCCTCTTTCTTAACTTCTTCAAATGCAACGTGCATCGGGGTAACGGTGTAGTTTGTTAAGTTCATCGAAACCTGGGTTATATTATGTTTCTCGAGTGCAACACCCATACCTTTTACGTTTTTCAATCTGCCGGGAATGCGAACGGTTTTACCTTCCACTTTAATAATTTTACCTTCTTCGTTTCTTTTAGGTTTTCCGGATTCTCTTAAAACCTCTGCTATTTCTTTTGAATATTTTGTATCGGTAGATTTTATATTAACATTATACGCAATTAAAAAAAATCTTGCACCTGTAACTAATGCACCAAGCTTAGGATTAAAAACAGCTTCACCAAAATCCGGTGCCCATTGCTCATCTTTTAATTTTTCTTCAAGTCCTTCGTATTCACCCTTACGAATATTTGAAAGATTCCGTCTCTCCGGTTTTCTTGCCGATGCTTCGTATAAATACACAGGCAGATTTAATTCTTGAGCAACGCGCTTACCGAACTCTTCTGAAATTCTTACACAATCTTCAGTCGTAACATTTTTAACCGGTATAAATGGAACCACGTCTATTGCACCAAGTCGGGGATGCTCACCTTTTTGGTTACGCATATCAATATTTTCTGCTGCTGCTTTACAGGCATTTAATGCACCTTCTATTATGCCGTTTTCATCTCCGGCTAAAGTAACAACAACTCTATTATAGTCGGCATCGGGTTCTAAGTTTAATAATTTAACACCTTCGGTTTTGTTTAACGAATCCCTTATTGCATCAAAAGTTTCGTTTCTTTTTCCCTCACTGAAATTTGGTACACACTCAATAATTTTCAAAATTATCCTCCGTTTTTATCAAAAATAATTTTACCTTTTTTGATTGTTTTTATGTTTAAATTTTCTGTCGTTTGATAAATTAAATCAGCGTAATTATTTGTATCATAAATCGAGAAATCAGCCTGCTTTCCTATTTCTAAACTTCCCAATTTATCACTTAAATTTAGTGCTTTCGCGGAATTGATTGTATAAGCTGAAATTATCTGCTCTATGCTCATTCCCAATTTTACTGCCGCCAAACTCATTATAAAACTGATGTTGGAAATATTGGAAGAACCCGGATTAAAATCTGTTGCCAAAGCTATTATTGCATTATTATCAATCAGTTTTTCAGCTGGTGCATATTTATGATTAAGAAAATAAGATACCCCCGGCAATAAAACACAAACCATTTCTATATTGGAAAGTTTTAGAATTTCGTCGTCGGGTATTACTTCTAAATGGTCTACGCTAATTGCATTATTTTTTATAGCCGCATCAATCCCGCCGATGCTGTTAAATTGATCTGTATGAAGTTTGCATCTCAATCCCAATTCATTTGCTTTATTAAAAATCAAATCAACTTCATCTTTTGTAAATGCAGTGGATTCACAAAAAGCATCGCAGGTGTCAGCAAGTTTTTCTTTGCTCACAGCCGGTAGCATTTTATCAATAATTAATTTTATATATCCGTTTCGATTGGAAGAAAATTCTTTTGGGATTGTATGTGCGCCTAAAAATGTTGAAAGAATATCAATGGGGAATTTATCATTAAGGTGATTGATTACTTTTAAAAGTTTTATCTCGTTTTCAAAATCAAGTCCGTAACCGCTTTTAATTTCTAAAGTAGTAACGCCCTGTTCAATAAAATGCTGAACTCTTTTAGAAGCAATATTAATCAATTCCGTAAAGGACGTTTCCCTTACGGAGTTAACGGTTTTGTTTATTCCTCCACCGTTTCTAAAAATGTCTTCGTAAGAAACTCCAGCTAACTTTTGTTTAAATTCATCTGCACGTGACCCTGAGAAAACAAGATGTGTGTGGCATTCAACTAATCCAGGCAATACAATATTATCTTCTGCATTAATAATTTCGTCAAATTGATTTTTATTAACGGAAGTGTTTGGTACAAAATCTTTGATAATATCTTTTTCAATAACTATTGAATGGTTTTCGATCAGCTCAATTTTGTTTAGATCATTACCTCTCTTGTATCCTACACCGTTTGTATCTGCCGTTATTATTTGTGATGGATTTAAAATTAGCCGATGCATTAGAATTTCATATTTGTGTTAGCGATAATGGTTTATTTTTTCTCTAACTATTCTTGCATAGTTATAACCCAACTGTTTTAATTTGAAAGTTAAATCTTCAGCTAATGAATGAACAGTAAAATCACCGATTTGTACTTTATAAAAAGGAGGGTCAAATAAAATGTGAACATGTTTCTGACTTATTTTTGGTAGAACTCTATTCTTCATTCTTCTTGCTTGTTCAAGGTTATCAGTTGACAAAATTTGAACTCTAAAACCTGTTGTTTTTTTAATAACATTTGAAGTGTCGGTTGAAAAATTATTATTATAACCGTACCAAATATTAAGGTGTGAAGATTGAGTTGTATTGGTATTAGGCTTAACTTTTATCTTTGTTCTGTAAGGCGTAATAATGAAGTCTTCTTTAATGTTTTTAATGCTCATTTTTTTATTTGTTTTTTTAACGGTTTTATTCTTTTTACTTATTTCGGTAGAAGAACCACAAGAATTTAGCAAGATTAAAGGTATCAAAAACAACAAACATGTCGATAAAACTTTACGCATAAATAGATACAAATTTTTAATTGATATAGGTTCAAAACATATAAGAAATCTTGACAAGTGTCAAAGTAATTCCAAAATGTAATTGTAACTTTGTAGAGCGACGAGGTTCGTCGCTTATTTTTCAGCTCTTTTTGAGCGAGCAACCTGCTCGCTTTACAAACGTCAAGGTAAACCTGCTCGCTTTACAAAACAATCTGTCTATGTCGATTTTGGAATGAAAAATTGTATTAATAACCTCCGATGTTTTCCAAATTAAGTAAACGATTTGATAAAGTATGATTAGGAATATAAAAGATGTAACATCGGAGGTTGCTAAAAAATATTAAAATATCAGTAGAGACGATTCGTTGAGTCGCCTAAGGGAATAACTTTTCCTCTTGGCTGACATACCTGCCCGTTTTTTTTTTCGGTGACAGCTCCGTGACAAAGAAGTATAACTATTTAATAATAGAGATGAAGGGTATGCCAATCGAAATATGATAACAGAACTAATTAATATAAGTAAAGTGAAATAAAAAGCAAACAAATTTTTGAGTAAGAGACTATTTTTTTGTAAATTTCGATATTCCTAAAAAAAATTTTAGAAAAATTATGGCTGCAAAAAAATATAAAATTCTATTTGTTACTTCAGAAGTTGTTCCGTTTGTTAAAACGGGGGGATTAGCGGATGTTTCTGCTGCCCTTCCTCAAATGTTAGCCGAAATGGGGCACGAAGTTAGAATTGTTGTACCGAAATATGGTGCAGTAGATGATAGAAAATATAAAATACATGAAGTTGTAAGACTAAAAGATCTGCAAGTAAAAATTGGAGATAAAGACGTAACTTTCTCAATAAAATCTTGTTTCTTGCCGGGGCAAAGAGTTAGAGTACAGATTTATTTTCTTGATAACGAAGAATATTTTAGAAGTAGAAACAGTTTATACTCAGACCCACTTACCGGTAAAGAATATTCCGATAATGATGAAAGATTTACATTACTTTCAAAATCTGTTTTTGAACTTATTAGTAAACTTGGCTGGGAACCGGATTTAATTCACTGCAATGATTGGCAAACAGCTTTAATACCTGCTTATCTTAAAACTCTATATAAAGATGATGAATTATTTTCAAAGTTTAAAACTCTATTTACAATTCACAATTTAGCTTATCAGGGTGAGTTTAAAAAATCTGCATTTAATACTTTTGGCTTGGATGAAAAATTAAATTCAGAATCCGGCTTATTGAAAAACGGAAAAATAAATTTAATGAAAAGCGGTCTGCTTTATGCAGATGTAATAAATACAGTTAGTAAAACTTATGCTGAAGAAATTAGGACAGACGATGAATACGGTGCAGGGCTTAAAGATATTTTAGCGAAACGTAAAGATGATCTTTACGGAATTGTTAACGGAATTGACTTTAAAGTATGGAACCCTGAAAAAGATAAACATATAAAGAAAAAATATACAATTAAAAACCTGGACGCTAAAAGAATTAATAAAGAAGTATTGGCTGAAAAATTTAATTTTGAAGTTAGTGATGAAATCCCGATCATTGGTATTATTGCTAGAATGTATGACGCTAAAGGTTTTGACCTAATTAAAAAAGCCTTTGCAGAAATTATGAAATTAAATATACAAATGGTCTTACTTGGAACCGGTGATCAAAAATACCATACCTTCTTTAATAAAATGAGTTCAAAATATGAAGGTAAATTTGCATGTTATTTAGGCTTTAATGATGAATTAGCTCATATTATTGAAAGTGGTGCCGATATGTTTTTGATGCCCTCTCAATATGAGCCTTGCGGTTTAAACCAAATGTATAGTTTGGTTTACGGAACCGTTCCAATTGTAAGAGAAACCGGGGGATTGGCAGATACTGTTATAAGATATGATGAGAATAAAGGTGATGGCAATGGCTTTATGTTTAAAAAATATAACGCTGAGGAAATGCTTAAAGAAATAAAGAGAGCAGTGAATATTTATAAAGATAAAAAAATATGGCAGAAGATTATGAAAGCCGGTATGAAATCTGATTTTAGCTGGAAATCGTCCGCAAAAAAATATATCGATCTTTATAAAACAATTCTTAATAGCAATTAATGCCTAACTATGCTATTTTTCTCGATAGAGATGGAACTATAAATGAAGATCCTGGGTATCTTGGTGATTCAAATAAAGTTGTTTTATTACCAGGTGCAGGGGAAGGGCTTTCATTATTAAAAAAAAGATGTAATCTTAAATTAATTGTTATTTCAAATCAATCTGGAATTGCACGAGGAATTTTGACCGACGAGATGGTAAAAAACATCAACAATAAAATAAACGAATTATTACAGAAATTTAACGTACAGATTGATGATTTTTATTATTGTCCTTATCATCCTGAGTTCAGTAGCGAGGAAGAATGTCGGTGTCGTAAACCCTCAACAAAGCTGATTAAAGAAGCCGCAAAAGATCATAATATCGATTTAAGTAAATCATATTTTATAGGTGATATGGTTACTGATATTGAGTGTGGTAAGAATGCCGGATTAAAAACAATTTTAGTAAAAACCGGAAACGGAAAAAAATCTTTAGATGTCTTGAAAATGCAAAATAATTTACCCAGTTTTGTTGCTCAAAATTTATTGGATTCTTTTAATTTTATTCAGAATGATTTTTTGGGAGTGTCATAATTGACTAAACGACTATTCTTAATTTTGTTAACCGGTATTGTTTTTTTTCAATTATCGTCGTGCAGTGATGCGCCAAAAAATTTTGGTGTTGATATCTTAAGTTCAGATTTTATAGTCTTAGATACACTTAATACTACTAAAGATTCCGTTGCACAAATTTCAACAACATTTAAGACAGTAACGCCTCTCGGTGCTTCACAGAACTTACTTGTTGGAAAAAAAGATAACGTTAACGCATCATTCTTAATCAAATTTATACTTCCTTTAGCCGACTCTATAAAAACGGGTATTTCATCAGGAGCCGTAATCATTACAGAAGCTAAGGTTAAATTAATTAATACTTATCAATATGGTGACAGTTCGGCTGCCTTTGCAATAACAGCACACAAAGTCACTTCGGATTGGTCTTCAATTGGGTTTACATCCGATAGTTTACCGAATTTGATGTATGATTTTGCAAACGTAAGTTCCGCATTAAATCTAACTGATTCAATAAAGACATTTAATCTTGATGTAAATCTTATTAAATCTTGGTTCCAATCTGTAATTGATACTTCTTTGAAAAGCAATAAAGGTCTTTATGTAGAATCGTCTCCAATTTCTCAAAAGGTACTTGGCTTCCAGGCGAAGACTTCATTTTCAATCAATCAACCTGAATTACACGTGATAATAAATAAACCGGGTGTTTACACGGATACTTTAAAATTTACCCCCGAAGCTGATGTAAGTATAGTCTACGGAAATTTACCGGCGATAGGCTCAGGAGAGATGGCTTTGCAATCCGGGTTTGTTATAAATTCAAAGCTCTGGTTTGATATCTCATCTTTACCCAAGAATGCTATTATTAACAGGGCAAGACTTTTTCTTACATCCGATTCTATGTTAACAATTAAAGGAACAAATTTAGTAGATGCAATTTTAGTAAGTAATATTGTTGATAGTACTACAAAAGTTATTGATTCAACCCTGACTCAAAAAAATCTAACTCCTAATGGAAATACTTATTCCGGGTTAATTACATCATTTGTTCAAACTTGGTTAAATACCGGTAAAAATGAAGGGATGCTTTTAGCACCCGTTGAGGGAATTAACGGAGTCGATTTATTTGTATTAAAAGGCAGTAATGCACCGGTTTTAGCTGACAGACCAAGATTAGAAATAATTTATACAACTAAGAAATAGAATGAATTATATTAGAAATTACATTTTTACATTAGTCCTATTACTCCAATTAGTTACGCCTGCACAGATAAGTTCTAATTATACAAAATTTGGAGTTGGTGAAATTATTTATTCTTATTCAGGAAGAAATATAGGACTTGGAGGTCTCGGTGTTTCTGTTCTAAATGGAAGTTATCTTAGTTTTGTAAACCCTGCAAGTTTAACAAAATTAAGACTCACAAGAGTTGAGTTCGGTGCTAATCTTAGCGGTTCATTTTTATCTGATAATACTAATAAGGGATTTTATGCCAGCGGTCGATTTGACGGTGTTAGCTTGGCTTTCCCTGTAAGCACAGCTAACGGTATAACTTTATCCATGGGTTTATTACCATTTTCAAACGTAAATTATTTAGATGTTAAAACTATTACACCTAATGGAGATCTCTCTGAAAGGTCTGTTACAACTTATAAAGGAACCGGAAGTCTTTCCAAATTATTTTTAGGAACTTCAATTAAAATGCCGTTTGATTTTAGCCTTGGTGTATCAATGGATTATTATTTTGGGAGTTTTACATATTATTCTCGGATAGAATTTCCTAATAATATATCTAAGAATAAATCTGAATACAATAACAAAAGACGACCCGGCGGGCTTGGAAGTACTATAGGTATAATAACTCCTGATATTTCAAAATTATTTTCCTCTAATCTTTTATCTGAATTTAGATTAGGATTTTCCGTAAATCTTTTTTCTGAATTACCCACAGATACATTGTTAATTAGAACTTCTGTCCTCGGAATTGATACCTTATCTAATGAAAAAGTAAATATGCATTTGCCGACGAGAATTTTTGCCGGTGTGAGTTTTATAGTTAATAAAAAGTATCTATTCACATTTGACTATACTGAACAAAAATGGGCAAATTATACTTTTAATGGTAAAAAATCAGATAATTTAAGAGATTCATATCGTTACAGTTTTGGAATTGAACACGATAATCAGAATAAAGGTGCGGGTTTAAATAGGGAACATATGGTTTGGCGTCTCGGTGTAAGTTACGAAAAGACACAATACAGATTTAACGGTAAAGGCATAAATCAAATAGCAATTTATTCCGGTTTATCTTTACCTTTAAGTCTTAAAAATTCATTAGATTTAGCACTTGAATATTCAATTAGAGGAACGACTAGTTCAAATTTAATAAAAGAAAATCGTATAAGATTTAGTGTTGGATTAAGTTTGGCTGAACTTTGGTTCATTCGTAGAAATAGGTAAATTAAACAACAAATACAGGTATAACATTGAATAGATTAACGAAATATGCATTGGGGATAATTATTTTATTATTTGTTTTCACTAATAATAATTTTGCATCTGATCTTAAAATAAAATATAATTTTAATACCCCTGCTGACTCGGTTAACTTACTTGAGCAATACAGTTTATTTTCAGAGTATTATAAAAATAAAGACTTTGAAAGTGCTTTACCTTACGGTTGGAAAGTACTAAGTATTAACCCTAAGAAATTCGGTAAATGGATTTTTTATAAAATGGAAGATATCCTTTGGCAATTACACGATTCTTCAACAGTAAGTCCTAAAGAGAAGAAAGCAATAAATGATACTATTATGTATGTATATGATCTTGCATTAAAATATGATACCTCCTCTGCAAATTTTTTCCTTCCGAGGCGAGCTTTTGTTGCAGAAACCTGGCTTAAATTACCTCCTGCAAAAGTAATTGCATATTACTTGGAAGCAATTAAAGCCAATCCTAATATTTCTACATACTGGATTAACAGGCTTGGCCTGGTTTATAAAAATAATGCATCAGATAAAAATGATTATAAAGAGAAAGCGATTGAGCTTTATTCTAAATTAAGTGAAAAAGAACCTAATAATCCTGAATGGAATGCACAGTTAGAATCAATGGTTGAGAATATTGATCAACTTGTTCAACTTACTAAAAAGGCTTGGGATCAGGACAAAAATAATCTTGCCAAAGCTTGGAAATATGTTTCAATTGCACAAAGAGCCGGTGAGTATGATAAAGCTATAGTAGGATTAGAGTTCTTGGCGTCCAAAGCTCCCAAGACAATAAATTATTGGACCCAGTTAGCAACAGCATATCTGAAAGTTGGAAATTTAAAGAAAGCTGAAGAAGCTTATAAAACTTTAATAAAATTAGAACCCGGTAAAAAAGAAAATCACTTGAACTTGGGAATAATTTACAAAGACGGAGGAAAGTTTGCCAAAGCAAGAACAGAATATATTAAAGCTTATGAGTTAGATAAAAGTTGGGGATTACCAATTTTTTATGAAGGATTGTTGTATGAGTTAAGTGCAAGAAAACGTAAATTCGATTTTCAAGATAAACTTGTTTACTTGTTAGCAGTTCAAACATATCGTAAAGCTTTAAGAATTGATCCCACGCTTGACCAAGCAAAAGCCAGGTTAAAAGCTTTATCTTCTTCTCTTCCTACTAAAGAGGATTATTTCTTTAGAGGATACAAAAAAGGGACTACACTTAAAATAAAAGGCAAATATTTTGAATGGATAAAACGAAGCGTAACCGTAAGGTGATCCTCTTTATATAGAATGTTTTTTAAAGGTTTCAAGATTTTATTTTGAAACCTTTTTTTTGTATTGAAGTTATCAATGACTTTTAATTGTAGATAAGAATTTGATAAATAGTTACATTAGAAATGTTAATTTTTTAAAAAAATACAACTACAGAAGGTAATGCATTGCAGACAGATAAAGAAATATCAAAAGTACTTGAACTAGAGACAAAAAGACAATTAGAAAACCTTGAATTAATAGCTTCGGAAAATTATGTAAGCTCTGCGGTATTAGAAGCAGCGGGTACAATATTAACAAATAAATATGCTGAAGGTTATCCCGGTAAAAGATATTACGGCGGTTGTGAGTTTGTTGATATGGCTGAAGACATTGCAAGGGATAGATTGAAAAAATTATTTAATGCTGAATATGTAAATGTGCAACCACATAGCGGTTCGCAGGCTAATATGGCTGTCTTAATGACCCTATTAAAACCTGGAGATAAATTTTTAGGATTAAGTTTAGCACACGGAGGGCATCTTACACACGGTTCACCGGTTAATTTTTCGGGTCAACTTTATCAGGCTGTTGGTTATAATCTTAATAAAGAAACCCAAATGTTGGACTACGATCAAATTGCCGATTCAGCAAAAAAAGAAAAACCTAAATTAATTATTATGGGAGCTAGTGCTTATTCCCGTGAATGGGATTATGAAAAATTCAGAGAAATTGCTGATTCTGTGGACGCATATTTAATGTGTGATATGGCGCATCCGGCAGGTTTAATTGCAAAGGGGTTGTTAAACAATCCGCTGCCGTATTGCGATGTAGTAACATCAACTACGCACAAAACTTTACGTGGACCCAGAGGCGGTGTTATTTTAATGGGTAAAGATTATGAAAATAGAATGGGAGTTATAGCCCCCAAAAGCGGAAGAGTTAAGATGATGTCCGAATTAATTGACAGTAAAGTTATGCCGGGAATTCAGGGTGGACCTTTAATGCATATAATAATGGCTAAGGCTGTTGCTTTTGGTGAAGCTTTAAGTGATTCATTTGAACAATATGCTAAACAAATTATAAGTAACTCAAAAGCTTTAGCAGCAAAATTAAGTGAGCATGGTTTTAACATTATTTCAGGTGGGACTGACAATCATTTAATGTTAATTGATTTAACCAATAAAGATATCACAGGAAAAAAAGCCGAGATAGCTTTAGGCAAAGCAGGTATAACCGTTAATAAAAACATGATTCCATTCGATGAACGAAGCCCGTTTATTACCAGCGGAATTAGAGTTGGTACGGCAGCCGTAACTACAAGAGGTATGAAAGAAAATGAAATGGGTATAATAGCCGGGTTTATAAATAGGGCAATAACAAACTATGAAAACGAAGACGAATTAAATGCGATTAAAAAAAGTGTAAAGGATCTTTGTTCAAATTATCCATTATTTACTAATAAATAGAATTTAAAATTGTCAGAAAAAGAAATACCAAAAGATTTGGACGAAGAAGAACCCCAAGGTTCTATGACATTTCTTGAACATCTTGAAGAATTTAGATGGCGGTTAATTTATTCCTTTTTAGGGATAGTTGTTGCTACAATTATAAGCTGGATTTTTATTGATTATTTAATAAACGTAATTTTATTAAAACCGGCAGAAGATTCCGGAATAGTTCTTCAAAACTTGAAACCATTTGGACAAGTATATGTTTATTTAGAAGTTGCTATAATTGCAGGTATAGTTTTAAGTATACCAAATATATTCTACCAGTTTTGGAAGTTTATAGTACCGGCATTAAAAGAAAATGAGCGGAAATACATTTCTGTTATTGTTATTTTTTCTTCGATATGTTTTATTATCGGTATTGCATTTGCATATTTTGTAATACTACCTTTTACTTTAAGTTTTGCTGCAAATTTTGGTTCGCAGGAGATAAGTAATCAATTTGCATTAAATGAATATTTAAGTGTAATTCTCAGTGTTATGTTGGGTGCCGGGGTAGTGTTTGAGCTGCCAATGGTAACCTACTTCCTGACTAAAATAGGAATACTTACCCCTATGTTTATGGCAAAATATAGGAAATATGCACTTATAATAATTCTTATCATATCAGCTTTTTTAACTCCTGCAGATGTAGTTTCACAAATTATATTAGCAATACCGCTTGCCTTTTTGTACGAAATCAGTATATTAATTTCAAAATTTGTTTATAAGAAAAAGTGATAAAACCTAAACTTAAAGAAATAAGTTATCCTATTAACTCTGAACTGGAAGAGTTTAATAAAAGATTTAAAGAATCTATGCACTCAAAAGTTGGGTTAGTAGATTTAGTAACCCGGTATATCTTAAGGCAAAAAGGGAAAAAAATCCGTCCGCTTTTGGTTTTGCTGTCTTCCAAAGTAGCCGGAAGTATTAATGACCGAACATACCGCGGTGCGGTTTTGGTTGAGTTATTACACACAGCTACTTTAGTACACGATGACGTTGTTGATAATGCTGATAAGCGTAGAGGGTTTTGGTCAATAAATGCTGTCTTTAAAAATAAGATTGCTGTCTTGATGGGGGATTATCTTTTATCCAAAGGATTGATGATAGCCGTTAAAGGTAAGGATTACGACTTCTTGGAGGTAATTACAAATACTGTTAAGAGAATGTCGGAAGGTGAACTTCTTCAAATAAAGAAAACAAGGAAACTGGATATTGATGAGGAAACATACTACAAAATAATTTCCGATAAGACTGCGTCTATGCTTGAAACTTGCTGCCAAATTGGTGCAATGAGTACAACCGATAATCCTGATTATTTAAATGGAATGAAAATTTTCGGAGATAAAATAGGGATGGCTTTTCAGATAATAGATGATGTTTTGGACCTTAACGGAAAAAGCCATGTTATAGGCAAACCTGTTGGGGGTGATATAAAAGAAAAAAAAATTACATTACCATTAATTTATTCACTGAATAATGTTCCAAAATCCGAGGCAAACAAAATTAGAAAAATTATAAAGAAAGGCAACAGCAGGGAAGATGTTCAAAAAGTTGTTGATTTTGTTAGAGCAAATAATGGTATTGAATTTGCGTTAGAGAAAGCAAATTATTTTTTAGAATCCGCAAGAGAAGTGTTAAAAATCTTCCCTGTTTCACCATCCAAAATTGCTTTAGAATCTTTAGTCGATTTTATTGTTAATAGAAAAAATTAATCCCAAACTTAAATTCATAATTTCTAACTTATCATTTCTCATTCTTTCTTTCATTGTTATAATTAAATCCTTTAATCGGTGTCCTTAAAGTAAGGACAGGGCAGGGAGCTTTTCTAACAACCTTTTCAGCAGTGCTGCCGAATAATATTTTTTCTATCCCGGAATGACCGTGAGAAGAAATAATTATTAAATCAATATTTTCTTCTTCTGCTGTTTCTATAATTTCGACAAATGGTTTGCCTGTTTTAATTACTGTGTCCACATCTATATTAGAAGGTATCTCTCTTTCTATAAAATGTTCCAGGCTTTCTTTGGCGGTTTTTGTTAATTCATAATCGGTGGGTGGAATGCTTATTTGAGTTGCACTAAAATCAGGCGGGTAAATTACAGGTTCAATTACATAAATAAGTGTAAGTTTTGCATTAAAATATTTTATAAAATTAATTGCATAGTTTAATGCATCTTTAGAATAATCGGAAAAATCTATAGGAACTAAAATTTTTTTTATATGAGGTTCCATCTCTATTTACTCCTATTTTATTTGTTGATGTTCTAATTCCGCGTTCACTTTTCTTAAACGTGCAGCTATAATTTCTGAAATACCTCTCATTATTTTTATTCCTTTCTTCGGAAGTTTCTCAATGTAATCTTCTAAGTCCGGTTTAAAAATGACAGCTAATTTTGTGTCTGTAATCGCTATAGCCGAAGCAGATCTTTTTTCGCCATCAACAAGAGCAAGCTCGCCGAAGAAATCTCCCTTCTTTAATTTAGCCAATGATTCGGCTTTCTTTGATGTTCCTTCTCTTTTAATTTCAACTTCGCCGTCTCTAATTAAATACATTCCTAAACCAGGGTCACCTTGATAAAAAATATATTCACCCGCAACATAAATTCTATTATGAACAATATTAAGCAGAAGGGAACAATCTCTTTTACTCAAATCCTTAAATAAAGGTAAAGCTTGCAAAGCTTCCCTTAAATTTGATTCATCCGTATTTGAAGTAAAAAAATTTGTCCAAAAACTACTGTGAATTACTTGTTGCTTGTTGTCCATATTTATTCCTTGTTAAATTGTTCCGCTTTCCGCTACACGCCATAATTTTTGGCAAGGGAACCTATTTTCATAAAAGGCTCGTCCAATAACCACAGAGTCAACACCAATATTACATAGATTCTGAAAATCCATCAATTCATCTTTGTTTCTTATACCGCCTGAATGTGTGATTTTAGCTTTTGTTTTTTCTGCAATTTCTTTTGATAATGCCAAATTTGGTCCCGTCATCATTCCGTTTTTTGAAATATCTGCAACCAAAAATCTTTCAACACCTAATTCTAACATTTCTTTTGCAAATTGTAAATAGTGAACTCCTGTTTTTATTTTTCTTCCTTTAATAACTATTTCATCATCAAGTATATCAAGAGCAATTACAATCTTTTTAGGACCATATATTCCTAATGCTTTAATTAAATCTTTTTTATTGTTAAATGCCATTGTATTTATGGCTAATCTTATAATCCCGCGATCCATTATATCTTTTATATCTTCAAAATTTCTTATGCCGCCTGAAAACTGTACGGGAATTACAACAGAAGAACACATCTCTTCAATAATCTTGTAATTCCTATGAGAGTATTCCCAAGCACCGTCAAAATCAACAACGTGAATCATTTTAGCATTTTCTGCTCGCCACAGTCTTGCCATTTCAACAGGATCACTTCCATATTCTTTGCAATCTAATTCAGGAATTCCATGAACTACTCTGACTGTTTTTCCTCCCTTGATATCTATAGACGGTATGACAAGTAATTTTTTCATTTAGATATATTAATAAAATTATTTCTTCTTTAAAGTTAAAGATTATTCTGAATATTTCTTACTCTCATAGCATTAAAAATTGCAATTAATGCCACACCCATATCGCCGAATACCGCTTCCCACATTGTTGCTATACCGAATGCTGCAAGAATTATAAACAGCAGTTTTACAACGAGAGCAAAAATAATATTCTGCCAAACTATCTTGCGGGTTTTTTTAGCAATTCTTATTGCCATAGGAACGCTCGCAAGGGTATCATTCATAAGAACCACATCGGCAGTTTCTACCGCAGCATCGGAACCAAGTGCGCCCATTGCTATTCCAACGTCAGCACGAGCTAAAACAGGTGCATCGTTTATACCGTCACCAACAAAGGCAATCTTTTCATTTTTCCCGGCTTGAGATAGTGATTTTTCTATATACTTTACTTTATCTTCAGGTAATAATTCCGCATAGAATTCATCAATGTTTAAACTATCAGCTATTTTTTTAGCGGCAAAAGAATTATCTCCCGTAAGCATAATCGTTTTTTTTACGCCCAGTTTCTTTAGGTCTTTAATGGCTGTAACGGAGTCTTCTTTAATACTGTCTGAAATTACAATGTAACCCGCATACTTGTTATCTACTGCAATATGAACTACTGTTCCTTCTATATTACATTTATCGTGTGTAATATTTTTATTGTGAAGAAGTTTATCGTTGCCGGCGATAATAATTCTGCCGTCCACCCTTGCTTCAATTCCTTGTCCGGCAATCTCTGAAACTTTGACAATTTCTTGTTGCTTAATATTTCCATTGTATGCTTCTATAATAGATTGTGCTATCGGATGATTTGAATTAGATTCGGCATAAGCTGCAAGTTCTAAAACTTCATCTTTATTAAAATTATTATTTGGAATAATTTCGGAGACTTTGAATTCACCTTTTGTTAGTGTCCCGGTTTTATCAAAGACCACTTCTTTAATTTCAGTAAGCGTATCCAAATAATTAGAACCTTTAACCAATATCCCCTTATGTGATGCCCCGCCGATACCACCAAAATAACCGAGGGGAATACTAATAACCAAAGCACAAGGGCAGGAAACAACAAGCATAATTAATGCCCTGTATATCCACACAGAAAACAACTGTCCCTCAAACAATAGTGGAGGTAATACTGCAACGAGAATTGCACCTATAACAACGGCGGGTGTGTAATAACGGGCAAACTTTGTTATAAATTTTTCTGTCTTTGATTTTTTAGATGTTGCATTTTCAACAAGGTCCAAAATTTTTGAGATGGAAGATTCACCGAACAGTTTTTTTACAATAACAGTTAATGTGCCTGATTTGTTAATCATACCGGCCATAACAGGTTCACCCTTTTTAACGTGACGCGGAACGGATTCGCCTGTAAGTGCAGAAGTATCAACCATTGACTTTCCTTCCAGTACATCACCGTCTAAAGGAATTTTTTCTCCGGGTTTAATTAATATTTTATCTCCAACATTAACTTCATCCGGTGAGACTTCCTTTACTTCGCCGTTTATAAAAACGTTGGCGGAATCGGGTCGTATTTCCAATAAACTTTTAATTGATCTTCGTGAACGATGTACTGCAAGATTTTGAAAAAACTCACCGACATTAAAAAACACCATAACGGCAACAGCTTCCGGCATTTCGTGGATAGCAAAGGCTCCCAAAGTTGCAATGGACATCAGAAATTGTTCGTTAAAAACCTGTCCCCTTATAATATTTCTTCCCGCAGTTTTTAAAACATTCCATCCGCTCAGCAGGTATATAGAAATAAAAACAATATATTCTGCAATAGAATAGGTAGTATTGTGCAACGAATCTTTATATATTATGGCTACAATTAAAAGTGCTATAATCACTGTAATCTTGAAGAGTTCTTTTTTTATACTGAACTTATCTTCTGTTTCTTCCCGGTTTAAAGTTTCATCAACTATTTCTACATCCGGTTCAATTTGTTTTATTTTCTTTTTTACTTTTTCTATATTGTCGGTCTCGATTTTAATTGTTGAAGCTGCAAAGTTAACGGAAACAAATTTTACTCCTTCTAATTTTGCAACTCCATCTTCAATCTTTGCTGCACAGGATGCACAGCTCATATTTTTTAATTTATAATTTTTCATTTATCTTACCTGATTATTGTGGCTCTCACAGCGGAGAAACCCTCTTTGTGTAAATGTCCCAAAAGTTCAATCACCTTTGCATTCATAATTTTTTCAGGAGCCGGTTCGCGTATATTAACAATCACCTCTACATTATTTTTATCTTTTGCAACAAAAGAAATAATCATTCCATTTGCATCTTCTCGCATCATCTTAGTTCTAACTATTGCTACGTTAATTTTCTGATTAATTTCACTACCGGTATTAAATTTGCTAAAATTTCCCAATTCATCATTCGGTTTAAAGTAACTGTAATAAACTATTCCGATAATCGTAATAATTAAAAGCGGTAAAATAAGTTTTGGAATATATTTCATATAATGATCCTTTTATAAATGGAGATTTCACTTCGGTTATTAATACTGTAATTTTATAGAGATTTGTATTTCCATTTATTCTTCAACGTGTTTCCTTGCTTCATTCACTATACTTTTTATATGATCATCCTTTAAAGAATAATAAACCATTTTACCTTCTTTTCGGTATTTAACTAAACGTGAATTTTTCAACAATCTTAATTGATGTGATATTGCAGAAACAGATACTCCAATTAAAGCAGAGATATCACACACACAAAGTTCAGTATATGAAATCGATAATAAAATTTTTAATCGAGTAGAATCACCTAAGACTTTAAAAATTTCAGATAATCCCAACAGAATATCTTCTTCGGGTAATTGTTTTTTCACTCTATTGACTTTGTTTTCATCAATAAAAGTTGTTTCACATATTAGGTCTTTTTCTTCAGGCATTATTATCCTTTAAATATTTGAGCAAACGTTCAAATGAAATATATCATAAAATATTTTTTATGTCAATTTATAATACCAAACGGTGAAAAGACGGTCACATTTTAGTGAATTATTTTTTGCACTTTTACTACCGTATTCTTGACTTTTTAGGCTATAATCACCATATTTCCGTCTAATGAGTAAAGATTTTATACTTATCACTTCGCGAAACGAAAAACTTAGAATAACTACCTATGGTTTTGAAAATGCATGTACGGTTCCTTGCCTTATTTTGGTTCACGGTTTTAAGGGATTTAAAGATTGGGGATTCTGTCCTTATACCGGTGAATACTTAGCAAAGAAAGGTTTTTTTGTTATCACTTTTAATTTTTCTCATAATGGTGTTGGTGATAATTTAATGGAATTTACTGAACTTGATAAATTTGCCGATAACACTTTTTCATTAGAAATAGATGAATTAAATGAAATTATAACTGCTTACTTAAAGGGAGATTTTTGCGTAGTAGAAAATAAAAAGATAGGTTTAATAGGGCACAGCAGAGGTGGCGCAATTTCATTATTAACGGCAAGTAAAAATGAGTCTGTAAACGCAGTTACAACATGGTCGGCTGTTTCAAGGCTGGATAGATATTCGGAGAAGCAAAAAGAAAAGTGGAGAGAGAAGGGTGTTTTTGAAGTTTTGAATACAAGGACAAAACAAGTAATGAAGTTGAATGTGTCTTTATTAGAAGACGTTGAACAAAATAGTAATGACAGCTTAAATATTGAAAAAGCAGTTCGTGAATTAAACAAACCTCTACTCATTGCACACGGAAAGCAGGATCTGGCAGTTCCTTTTAATGAAGGAAAAAAGTTGTTTGAATTGGCTGATAAACGTCTAACTGAATTTTATCCAATTGAAAATACCGGGCACACTTTTGATATTCAACATCCATTTAAAGGAAGCAATAATAAATTTGATGCTTTATTAAATAAGACAGCAGAATTTTTTAAACGTAATTTAAATTAAGGAATAAATATGTCGGTAACAGAAAATGTAAATACAAGCATAATTGTAAGATATCTATCAACGGCTTTTGCATCTCAATTATTTTGGATAGTATCTTTTTCTATTTTAACAGCTTTCGCTGCGCAAATTGCAGTACCGGTGCAACCTGTACCGTTTACAATGCAGACTTTTATGGTTTTGCTTGCAGGTGCTTTCCTTGGCGCAAGGAACGGTGCGTTAAGTCAAATTCTATATTTAACGATGGGAGTTATCGGATTGCCTGTTTTTGCTCAAACACCTGACGGTTTAATAGGAATAGCAAGAATATTTGGACCCACCGGCGGATATTTACTATCGTTTCCTTTAGCCGCATTTATTGTCGGTTATTTTATTGAAAAAAACAAAGGATACTTAAGTACAATACTTTCTATGTTTGCAGCAAATATATTTATCCTTTTATTCGGTTCTTTATATCTTGGATTATTTTTCAGAGGAGGAATATTAGAAGGTATTAAACTGGGAGCGGCTATCTTTTCGGTCTGGATGGTAATAAAAGTTTTTCTTGCAGCTTCATTATTTGCAAGTACTTCTAATAAATACAAAAAGTTACCTGTAAATAACTCATAAATTCCAGGGGAAATTATGGACACAAAGAACATAGTTTTTTTAATCATATTTATTTTAGCATTCGGATTTTTCTTTTATAGCTCCAGAAATTTAATCCGCTATATGTTCGTTGCAAAAAAAGCAGATAACAGATTAAACAAAATCGGAACAAGGTTACTTAATGTATTAAAATATGCGATAGGTCAAAAAAAATTATTCCGTTTCCGGTTAGCAGGAATTTTGCATTCACTTATATTTTGGGGTTTTTTACTCTTCCTTTTTGCCGTTGTCGAAGCATTAATCCAGGGTTTCTTTCCGTCGTTTAACTATGAATCGACCGGCTTTTTCTACAGCCTTGTAACTTTTATAGAAGATATTTTTGGTGCTCTTGTAATGCTTGCTGTACTTGTTGCAATATACAGGAGAGTAGTTATTAAAGTACCAAGGCTGGAAGTGGGTAAAGCCGGTAAACTTGATGCCTTACTTATTCTTTCATTAATTTTTCTCGTTGTACTTTCAATGTTCGGGCAAAGTACGGCATTAATTGCCCAAAATAATTTTAACCTTCTTCCCAACCAAATGAATTTTATTGCATTGCCGTTGAGTAAGCTAATATACTCAGGCAATATAGGAGCTGCAGGTACGGCTCACGAAGTTTTTTGGTGGATGCACATAGTAGTAGTTTTAGGTTTTTTAAATTATTTACCATATTCAAAACACTTGCACGTGTTAACTTCAATTCCGAATACTTTCTTTTCCAATTTAAGCGATGTTAGAAATACTCTAAAACCTATAGATTTAGAAGATGAAAATCTGGAAACTTTTGGCGTAGCAGACATTGAACATCTTTCCTGGAAACAAATTCTGGATGGATATTCCTGCACGGAATGCGGAAGATGTGAATCTGTTTGCCCTGCTGCTACTGTTGGTAAAACGCTTTCACCAAGAGAAATTATAGTACAGATTAGAAAACGTACAAAGGATAAAGCCCATTTGCTCGCTAACGGAATTGAGAATGAAGAAGTGATGAGCAAAACGTTGGTACACGATTATATACCCGATTTAAATCTTTGGCAGTGTACAACTTGTATGGCGTGTGTACAAGAGTGTCCGGTTATGATTGAGCACGTTGATTCTATAGTTGATATGAGAAGAGACCTTGTACTTACTGAAGCTCAATTTCCATCAAATTTAAATAATGTATTTAAAAGCCTTGAAACAAATTATACACCCTGGGCTTTTAACTCTGCTGACAGAGCCAACTGGGCGGAAGGAATGGACATAAAAACTATGGCTCAAGATTCGGATGGTGAGATTCTATTTTGGGTGGGTTGTGCAGGTTCTTTTGATGCACGCTATCAAAAGGTTACAAAAGCTTTTGCCAAACTGATGCAGAAGGGTAATATTGATTTTAGAATTTTAGGAACTGAAGAAAAATGTAACGGTGATACTGCAAGAAGATTGGGTAACGAATATCTTGCCCAAACTTTGATGAAGGACAACATAGAAAAGCTGAATGGTTATAACGTTAAAAAGATAGTTACTGCTTGCCCGCATTGTTTTCATTCGCTAAAAAATGAATATAAACAGTTCGGCGGAAACTTTGAGGTGCTTCACCACACTGAATTAATTGAAGAAATGCTGAATGAAGGTAAATTGGAATTGAGTGATAATGTGGATGAAACAGCTATGGATGTTACTTATCACGATTCTTGCTACTTAGGCAGATATAATAATATTTTTGATTCTCCTCGAAATTCATTGGGAAAAGTCGAAAAAATCAATTATATTGAAATGAAAAGGAACAAAACACGTGGATTTTGCTGTGGTGCAGGCGGTGGAAGGATGTTTCTTGAAGATGAGGAAGGAGGAAGAATCAACATTGAAAGGACAAAAGAAGCCTTGGCAACCGGTGCTGATACTATTGCATCTGCTTGTCCTTTTTGCATGACAATGATTACAGACGGTGTTAAACATTTTGAAAAGTCAGAAGAAGTTAAAGTAAAAGATATAGCTGAAATAATATTGGAAAACACTAAATAACTTTTTTTTCTAACTAATTCAGAGGTGTAATATGCAACAATATGAAGACCTTTTACAGTCTGTTCATAATATGGAAAATGATTTTGAGAAATTCTATGTTAAGGGACAAGCTGCTGCAGGTACTCGTTTAAGAAAAGGCTTGAGCCAATTAAGGAAAGATGCTCAAGAACTAAGAAAGGGTATACAAGAGTTAAAAGCACAGAGAAAGGCAAATAAATAAAATAAATTTGTTTTACTCTTACTAATTTAGGCTGAGTTGTCAATGATAATTCAGCCTTTTTTAATCACAATGAATAAAATACAAACTATATTCATATTCATATTAGTCTTTAGTTTTACAACTAAAGCTAATAAAATCAAATCTAATATTTTATTACTTGATTCAACAACAACGGCAACAATTACATTTGTCGGTGATTTAATGGGTCATTCTACTCAATTAAAATATGCTATGCTAAAAGATTCAACTTATAATTTTAAGCCGGTTTACAGGTATGTTAAAGATTATTTGAGTCAAGCGGATTTAACAGTTGGAAACCTTGAAACAGTGTTGGGAGGTGATTCCATAAATTACAGCGGATATCCTTTATTTAATTCACCTGATGAATATTTAACTGCCTTAAAATACACCGGTTTTGATTTATTAATAACGGCGAATAATCATTCCTTAGATAAGGGAGAATACGGTTTAAGAAGAACTATTGAACAGATTAAGAAAAACAATATGCTTTACAGCGGTACATCATTAACAAAAGCAGAAAGAGACTCTGTAAAAATAATTGATATAAACGGAATCAAATTATCAATCTTGAGTTATACCTACGGAACTAATGGAAATAGAATTCCCAAAGGTAAAGAATACCTAATCAACAGAATAAACTTTAAAAAAATTAAAAATGATATTCAAAAATCAAAAGAGAAAGATGCGGATATGATCATTGTATATTATCATTTTGGTAAAGAATACAAGAGAGAACCAAGTAAATATCAGAAAGAAGTAGTAGACTCGACATTAAATTATGGAGCGGATATAATCATTGGTTCGCATCCGCACGTTGTTCAACCAATAAAATTTATTGACAAAAAAGATAGACGTACATTTGTTGCTTATTCTTTAGGCAATTTTATATCAAATCAGAGGTGGCGTTATTCAAACGGGGGAGTAATTCTTACTATTAAGATTAAAAAAGATTTTAAGAGCGGAAAGTCTATAGTTTCAAATATTGATTATTTACCGACCTATGTTTTTAAAGGAAAAACCAAGTATAAAAATGAATTTGTAATTATTCCTTCCACATATTATTACACTTCTCCAATTTATCAATTTTTTAACGATTCTACTTTTAAAGAAATGCTTCAATCTTTTGAAGATACCAACGAAAAATTAAAATCTTACAGCGACTTACCGGTTATAGACAAGTAACAACATATCCAATATTTGGAAATATATTTGTATCTTTATGGCTAAAATTTTTTAATATGAATTCTTATTTAGAAAACACAATTCAAACTAATACTGCGAAAAAGTTTGGTTACTAGAGAAATAAGTTGAACAGAAAAGCTTCACTTTCATTAATATTTATTACGGTTTTTATAGACCTCTTAGGTTTCGGTATTCTTATACCCATTTTACCAACCTTTGCCACTATCAAATTAAACTTAAGCGAATTCTCAATCGGAATTGTACTTGCGGTTTATTCACTTACTCAATTTCTTTTAGGTCCTATACTTGGTAACCTTTCGGACAGGGTAGGAAGGCGTCCGATAATTATAGGTTGCCTGTTTCTAAATGCCGTCGGTTATATAATTTTTGCATTTACAAATTCTTTTTTGCTGCTGTTAGTATCGCGTATAGTTGCCGGAATTGGTGGCAGTAGTGTTGCCGTTGCTCAAGCATATATTGCTGATGTTACATCAAAAGAAGATCGCTCCAAAGGAATGGGAATGATTGGAGCTGCTTTTGGTTTGGGATTTGTATTCGGACCAATTATAGGAGGATTCCTTTCAAAATACGGATATGAGGTAACAGGGTTTGCAAGTGCTGCTTTTTCATTTATTGCCTTCTTATTTACTATCTTTTTCTTACCCGAATCTTTGAAAAAAATTAAAGATGGAATTAGGATTAAGACAAGAAAATTAATTGACATACCTGCCGTAAAATTATTGTTTAGAAACAATAAATTAGCATCACTTATTATAATGTTTTTTATTCTTGTTTTCTCAATCGCAAACATATACGGAACATTTGCATTAATCGGTTATAAAAAATATCACTTTACCGATATGCAAAACGGTATTATGTTCGGTATTATCGGTATTGTTTCAGCTATAGTTCAAGGTGGACTGCTGCGTGTTATATCAAAATATATGGATGATAAAAAGATTATTGTCGCCGGATCATTTCTTATGATGCTTGGTCTTGCAATGGTACCGTATGCCGGTAACATGACCGGACTTATTTTTGTAACGATTATACTTGCTTTGGGTAGTGGAAGTCTTCAACCGACAATGTTAAGCCTGATATCTAAGAACACGTCCGAAAGCGAACAGGGATTTACCCTCGGTGTCAACCAATCTTTCTCAGCGTTTGCAAGAGTATTGGGTCCTTTGTGGGGCGGCTTTGCTTTTGAATATATCGGTTATCAATATCCTTTCTTAACCGGTGCTGCATTTACAGCAATCATTTTTATTTTAAGTCTTTATTATCTGCCTAAAATACTACAAGTGGCTAAAAATCAGACATAAAAAAACGACCGAAAAAATCCGGTCGTTTTAGAATTGAAATTTAAGTTCTTGTTAATAAATCGCTTTTAAAAACTTTATTATCATTTGATAATAAAAATTCAGACGATAAATTTAATATTAGAACATAAGCCATACATTTGCATACAAAGTATTATTATCGGATGCATTTCTTCCGTTCCCATCGTAATTATCGCTTGAACCGTTAAATTTATTATACAATACATATTGCAATGAGAATTGAGTATTAAGCCAAGGGGCTAAAGTTGCCTGCAATGTAAATCCGTTACTGTTCGGCGAACCGCTAACGCTTCCTTCCACCTGGGCAGGTGCGTATAATTTGTTATCGGCATCTCCATTTATATTGAAGTACCCAACAGTAAATGAGTAACCCGCATTAGAGTTATAACCCGCATCAACTTTTAGAGAATTAAGAGTATTTGATAAGCTAGCCGAACCACCGGAAGCATAAGTGGCATTTAAATTCCGTTTTTCATATATGTAATTAAAATGTGTTATTAGACTACCGTTATTGAACGAGTTCTCATATTGTGCATCTAATGCGAAGTCTGTATAATTATCTTTTTTTCCTGTAATCCCACTAGGAAAAATCTGTGGAGCCATTCCGTATGTTCCAACTTCAATATATTGATTTTCCCATTGATGCTGTAACGCTAATCTCCAATATGGTGCAAGGGCACTAATTGTATTAGACGAAGATGCATTTGGAGGTATAGGTCCTCCCTGTACAACAGAACGATAAGCACTTACTTCAGCGTATATGAAGTTGTCATACAACACATACGTTCCAAAACCCAATACGTTCATCATAGACTCTAACATGGTGCTGATCATTGGTGTAGGAGCTGTGCCTGAACCAACAAATGGATAAGACCACATTGGTACGGTACCCCAAACGTCTTGCATTGTTGGTGAGTTGTTTAAACTAACTCCGTATAATAAATCTTTATTGTCAATAGATGTATGATTAGCGTAACGAATATCCGTCATATCTAATCCAATTGAACCTTCTTGATCTTCATAACTAATTTGAATAAAAGCACCAATATGAGGAGTAATTTCCCCTGCAAAATAGATACCTAATTCTTGTGGAAATTCAAACGTGTTGTTCTGATTGTCAGGAACTTTTGAAGCTACTGAAGTATATGATGTTTGAAAACTTACCGAAATTGGTAGCGATTTTAAGAGTTGGAGATTTATTTTGTCATTATTGGCTGATTTAATAGATGCTACACCTGTCATTGTATAACCGTTCAATTTAAATAATCTGCCGAAAGGTTTTAATTCGGGAAATTTGTAGTGACAAGTGCTGCAAGGCAGATTTGTTTGGCGGGAGAAACTTGGTATGGCTGATGCTTCTTCTGGAATTATAAAAGATAGTATAAGAGCAGCAATAGCTATAAATTGAATTTTGGTTTTATAAATATTATTCATTTTTTATCTCCTATTAATTTTTATTTCTTTCCGAGTTCATTTTTATGTTTCGTTCCAAACTATATCTTAGTTTTCTTTTTAAGTTTTACATTTTTGGCTGTTGATTTTTTAACTTTAACCTTTGCCTTATGAGGTACTAATTCCCTTATGTAACTAACTAATTGCCAGCGTTGTTTTTCTGATAATGAATACTTCCATGATATCATGGCGTTTTTTCCCTTTGTAATCTTATAATAAATAGCACCGTCAGATTGTTTTTGAACTTCTTTAGAAGTTAAATTTGCAGGTTTTGGAAATAAACTTGATGCTGCAATACCATCTCCTAATCCTTTTGCACCGTGGCAAGTAACACAATTTATATCAAATAATTCTTTGCCTTTTTTAACCGCTGAAAGATCTCCTTTTAATGGGTTTTTAAGTCTATCAGCAATTTTTGGAGCTTTCCAATTATTGGTCTGCGCATTTATTGTTGGGGACGCAAAGAATATTATAGTTGCAGCCAATATTAGCAAACTTCTTGAGACCGTTTTTTTGTTCATTTTATTTACACTCAATATTTATTTGTGAAAAATTATTAACTAACCTTACTATTAATCAACTTTAATGCCAATATAATAAAAGAATAGTATTATTTCGTAAGTTATTGTTTATTATATAAAATAGTTACGGATGCTGATATTGTGTTTTCTTTTTACTCTCGCATTTTTGCAAGAGTAGTGGGGCATTAATGAGGAAGTTTATATTCAAATACAAAGGTTATCAATAACCTTTTTAATTATTGCCGTATTTACCGGAGTAATTTTTTAATACATTTTTTTTATTTGTTAGAAGTATTAACTGCAAAAACATAATACCCATTATGGTTTAAATAAATCCACTCATTTAAAATAAAAAAAACCGGATGGTTTTGTCACCCGGTCTTTTTGAGTCAAATAGAATCCCTAATTAGTTAGCCGTTTTTAAGAATTCTATTATTTTATTAGTTTCTACGCCTGTAAGATTAGCTCTTGTTCTCATATGAATTCCAGCAACTTCCCATTGTGCGTCTGTTAAAGTCTGGGGTGGACGGATATTATGGCAACTAGCGCAGTTATTGCCCCATAATTCAGCACCCGATCTATCGGCAATGTCAGTTGTAGATGCACAACCTGAAATAGCCACTACTACAAAAAAGCCTAAAACAAGTAAAAAACCGGTTATGTATTTCCTTTTCAATTTCATTTTTGTTTTCTCCTAAATAATTAAAAACCAAATGCAACTTGACCAATAAAACGGTGTTCATTAGTTGTACTTCCGTTAGGTAAATCGATATTAGATGTTTCATAAGCAAATTTAAATAGGCTGCTTGAAGTTAACCAATAATTAATGCCAAAACCAGACCTTTTAATATATTCATTTGATGGAGCTTTATTCGGTTTGTCACTCCAGTCATAACGATAAACGAATTCTAAATTTTGAAAGAATTCACTTGGTGAGTTGTATGGACGGAACGAAATTTGAGCATAACCGCCAAATGAGTCATTACTGTAAATTAATGGTGCAATATTTGGATTATCAATATTTAGCCATACTAATTGAGCTTTTAAATCTACTCCGCCCTTTAGTCCTTTTATTTCTTTAGCATATGAAAAATCTACTACATTGTTTATTGCTTTAACACTTTCTAAATTTGTATTTGCATCGCCTACTTTAGCAACTTCAAAACCATATCCGATTTCAAATTTTGGAATAGGTATAAAACCTATTCTTCCGCCAATAGATTTGTTATCGTTATTATCTCCATAATTTGTAAATGTTACTTCACCTGTTGCAGGGTCTAATACAGGTCCCATCCCAACAAAGAAAGAGTATTCTATTTTGCTACCCTTAATAGGTACTGCACCCCTTAATTGAAATCCTAAATGTTGGCTGGCCAGCATTCTTGTACCCGGATGCACCATTAAAGGTTTGTCAGGCATTTTATTTATCCAAGCCGGATGTAACCTTTCAATAAAATAGTTTGTGGGATTAAGAAATTTTCCGGCACCAAAAATCAGGTAATCACTAAATAAATACAATATTTGCCCATATTCAAGATTCATTTCTTGAGCTCCATCTTCAATTTCTATTTCTAATTCACCTTCAAAAAATACTTTATCTGTTGCCTTAAATAAGAATATTGGCATAAAGGCACTTTCAAATTGTGAAGGATTGCCTTCTTCCTTTATAAAGCTTGTAACTGCATATCCAGCAAGCATAAACTGATGAGTACCTGCTTGAAATTTTTGAATTTGACTCTGTAAGTCAGTACTTTCTTGAGCCGGATTTTGAGTAGCAGAGCCAATGAGAATTGCCAATGCCGAAAACAGTATAAAACGAATTCTTTTCATTTTATTTTTCTCCGTATTTATGATTAGTTAGATTTAAGTGTTCTAATGTAATTAATAACAGACCAGCGTTGTTTTGTATTTAATATTGTTTTATAAGAGGGCATCGGAGCTCTGCCTTTGGTAAGTTTATAAAATATCACACCGTCTACTTGACTCTGTACTGCCTTAGATGTTAAATCGGCAACTTTCTTTCCTAAGAATTTACCTACGGGCCCGTCACCGACACCACTTTCTCCATGGCAGGTTGCACAGTTTTGTACGAATAATTTTTCACCTAATTTGATGGATAATTTTGAAGAAGGAACAGGGTTTTTAAGTTTTTTAGCTACACCGGGTACTTTCCAATTACTTCCGCCCGGATTTCCAAAATTATCAATTGAAAAGAACAATATGGCTACTATTGCAACAGTTACGGCTGTTAAAATGGTTAGTTTCGATCTTGTTTTTTTCATTTTATCCTCTGATGTTATTATTGTTTATTATTACAATATATTTTTTTGGTGCATACCAACCACTGTGCCATTATTAAAATGGAAAGCTAAATCTATGTAATTTATTATTATTAAATTAGTTAGGAGGATTTCTTTTTAGAGAGAGTTACAAATATTTTGCAATTTTGCAAGAGTTACTTATACAAAGTTACTTTATTTGCATAAAGAGTAGTGAGTTTTATGTGTTGTCTTAATTTTCTTCAGAAATTCCTAATTCAGTTATTTTTCTGTACAACGTTGAAGAATTAATTTCTAGTATTCTTGCAGTTTCTTCTTTGTTCCAGTTATTTTCTTTCAGAATTTGTGTAATATAGGATTTCTCATAGAGATTAATTGTGGTTTTTAGACTTTTTGATTTGTTAGCTATTTGTGCAGTGCCTTTTATTTGGGAAGGTAATCCGTTTAGTGTAATTGTTTTGTCATCACACAAAATCATTGCTCTTTCTATTACATTGCGTAGTTCTCTAATATTGCCAGGCCAATTATAATTCATCATAGCTTTCATAGAATCGGAAGAAACACTAATATATTTCTTCTTCATTTCATTATTAAACTTTTTTATAAAATATTCTATTAATAATGGAATATCTTCTATCCTTTTTCTTAAAGGTACTAAATCTATTTCAAAAACAGCGATTCTATAAAATAGATCCTCACGAAAATCACCGTTCTTTATACTTTCCTTTAAATTACGATTTGTGGATGTAATTATTCTTGCGTTTAACGGAAATTTTTTTGTTCCGCCTACTCTATAAAATTCTCTTTGTTCTAAAACTCTCAGTAGTTTGCTTTGCAAAGTTATCGGTATTTCTGAGATTTCATCCAAAAATATTGTGCCTTCTCCTGCCGCTTCCATAAAACCTACTTTATCCTTAATAGCACCTGTAAAGGCTCCTTTAACGTGTCCGAACAACTCGCTTTCTAATAAATTTTCCTGTAGACTTGAACAATTTATTGCAATAAACGGTTTATCTGCATTATCATTTACTTGGTGAATTGCCTGGGCAACCACTTCTTTCCCGGTACCGGATTCTCCATTAATCAACACTGTACTGTTTGTAGGTCCCACTTTATTTATCAGTTCTTTCACGTTTTTTATAGGCTCACTTTTACCCACAAAAGAAAATTCTTCGGCGTTTTCAAAAACTTCTTTTCTTAAAAATTTTACTTCATTTAATAATTTTTTGTGCTGAATAATTCTTTCAATTTTAATTAATACTTCTTCAAACTCAATTGGTTTTAAAATATAATCTATAGCTCCGAATCTGAATGCCTTTATCGCAGTTTCTAATGTGCCGTATGAGGTCATTATTATTATGGAACCTTCTGAATTTATTCTGTTAATGTCTTCCAAAATATCTATCCCGCTTTTACCGGGCATTACTATATCGGCAAAAATTATATCGGGGAATTCGTTTTTAACTGTTTCAAGACCTTCTTCAGCAGATGCGGCAGTCAGGCATTTATATCCTTCATTCCTAAGTAGAAGTGCAAAATCTTCTCTGAAAAGCTCTTCATCATCTATTAGTAATATTTTTGTAACCATAAATCGAAATTATTTTGAATGTTGTTGTATTGGCAGATAGATTTTAAAAGTAGAACCTTTACTCGTTTTGCTATATGCTTTAATCTCGCCTCCGTGTGCCTGAACAATATGATAAACTATAAAAAGACCTAAACCCGAACTCTGTTCCTTTGTTGAGAAAAAAGGATTGAAGATTTGGTCAAGAAGTCTTTGATTAATTCCTTTACCTGTATCCGTAAATTTAATTAAAATGTTTCCTCTTTCATAATCCGTTTCAATTGTCAAAGTTCCCCCGTTTTCCATTGATTCAAATGCGTTAAGTCCCAAGTTGAGGAAAACTTGTTTCAGTTGATCATAAGAAGCTAAGGTGGGTGGTAAACTGTTGTTTAAACTTGTAATAATTTCACATTTTTTTGATGTCTTATGGTATTTTAGTATTTCAACGGTTTCTGAAATTATTCTGTTGATTTGACAAACACTCCATACTTCCTTTGCCGGTTTCCCAAACTGAGAGATTCCTCTTACAATTCTTTTTATTCTTTCAATTTCTTTCTGAAGCAGCGGAATACTTTTTTCTAAAAAAGCAGGATCTTTTTGATTCTCCAACAACATTAGTCTTGTAGCAATAGATGATAAAGGATTTCCAACTTCGTGTGCAATACTTGCTGCCATAGTACCGACGATTGCCATTTTAGAAGAATGAAGCATTTCGGCTTCTAATATTTTTTTATCAGTGATGTCCTGAACGAGTTCAACTATTTGATAAATATCACCATCAGCACCGAATAATGGAGCAACAGTAACTTGAAAAAATTGTTTCTGCCCGCTTCCTGTTATCTTATCAAGTTCAATTGTTTTTATAATTCCGTCGATAAATATTTGTGCAATTACATTATGTTTTTCTTTTACCCATTCGGAGATAGTTAGATCTGTTTCTTCTCTATCTAATTCTTTAATATTCAGCCAATTTTTAATCGGTTCGTTCATCCATTCGGCTTTTAGTTTTTTATTTAAAATAAGTAACCCTGCCCCGGTTGCTTGCAGAACTTTTTGCAACCATTGATATTTTTCCAGTGTTTCTCTTTCCTCGTTCCTTAAACGTTCCATAATTGTTGTAATAAAATAGGCGGTAAGCAGCATTATGAAAAAATTAAATCCAATCATGCTCCAAACGTATAACGGGTAATGTGCGGCGTGAACCAGTGTACTTTCATTTTCTGCATGTTGATGAGTTTCCGTTCCCAAATCAGCATTTTCAATATTCTGTTCGGTTGTGTGCGGATATATTAATAAAGTGTAGTGCGGTAAAACCCCATACAATTCACCGATAGAAATCATAGCGTAAAAAAGAGTGGCAATAAAAACTACTTTATAACAGTCAATTTTTGAAAGCAGTATCCCGCTTAAAATAACGTGCAATAAATAAATAAAAGAAAGGGGGTTTTCAATTCCTCCGGAAAATTGAAGCATTAGAGAAAGTATTAACAGGTCAATAAATATTTGTATTTTTTCTAAAAAATTAAAAAATATTCTTTTTATTAATAGAATTTTATAAATAATATTAATAAGGGAAAGAAATGAAACTATAAAGATTAAAGGCCAAAAACTTCCTTTTTCTAAATAATGAAAGTGATAATCAGCAAGATAGATTAGAATAAAAGATATTGCTACCGCAATCCATCTCAATTTTATAAACCACAAATTAAGAGTGTATCGTTTATCAGAGCCGGTTTTTTTCAAATCACCGTACATATAATTTCTATTTTATTAACTCACATTACGCAGAAAAGTGAATAGCAAAGAGATGACATCTTTATTTTTTAATAAAGATGTCATCTCTGTTTTTTGCGTAACGTGAATGATTAATATTTATTTCAGCCCTCTTCTTTCAAGTAACGGTTCAATACTCGGTTCTTTGCCTCTAAACTTTTTATAAAGGGTCATTGCATCATCAGAACCGCCGGAGGATAAAATATACTTTTTATACCTGCCCGCTAATTCTTTGTTATAAACACTACCGCTTTCCACAAAAGCAGCGAATGCATCTGCATCAAGTACTTCCGACCAAATATAGCCGTAATAACCTGCAGAATATCCACCGGAAAATATGTGATTGAAATACGTGCTTCTGTATCTCGGAATTATCTCAGGGATCAATCCGATATCATTCATAGTTTTTTCTTCAAATTTATTTGCATCAAGCAATGTTGTGTCTGTTATTGTATGCCACGCCATATCCAAATAAGAAGCGGCTAAATATTCAACAGTTTTAAAACCTTGATTAAACTTGCTGCTGTTTTTAATTTTTTCTATTAAATTCTTTGGAATTACTTTACCTGTTTTATAGTGTTTTGCATATTTATTTAACACTGTTGGATACATTGCCCAGTTCTCCATTACCTGAGATGGAAATTCTACAAAATCTCTCGGTGTTTCAGTTCCCGAAATTGATTCGTAAGTAACATTTGAAAGCAAACCGTGCAATGCATGACCAAATTCGTGAAATAATGTTTGAACTTCATCAACACTTAAAAGAGAAGGTTTACCGGGAGTCGGTTTTGAAAAATTACCCACGTTGTAAATTAACGGGTGAATAAACTTCCCGTTTTCTTTGCTCTGTTTTCTGAATGCGTCCATCCACGCACCGCCGCGTTTGCTTGCACGTGGGAAATAATCCGTATATAAAATACCGATGTGATTACCTTTCAAATCTAAAACTTCAAATGTTTTTACATCGGGGTTGTATTTGGGGATATCGTTTCTTTCAACAAATTTTATATCAAATAGAGTAGAAGCTAAATTAAATACACCCGAAATTACATTTTCCAATTTGAAATATGGTCTAAGCTGTTCTTCATCCAAATTATATTTTTGCTTTTTAAGTTTTTCTGCATAATACCACCAGTCCCAAGATGCAAGCTTAAACTTTCCGCCATCTTTGTAAATTATTTTCTGCATTTCAGCACGTTCTTTCTTTGCTACTTTTAGAGCGGGCTTCCAGACTTTATTTAACAGCTTGTAAACGTTTGCAGGATTTTTAGCCATCTCGTTGTCAAGTACGTAATCTGCGTGAGTTTTGTAACCTAAAAGGTTTGCTCTTTTTAAACGGAGAGAAGCTATTTTAGATAATATCTTTTTGTTATCAAGCTCATTGTTGTTATCACCTTTGTGTGTATAAGCATAATAAATTTTTTCTCTCAATTTTCTATTTTTGGAATACTGAAGAAAGGGGATCATACTGGGTTTTTGAATTGTGAATACCCATTTGTCTTTATATCCTTTTCCTTTTGCGGTTACTGCCGCTGCATCAATAACTCCTTGCGGAAGACCTGCGAGGTCTTCTTTTTTATCAACTACTAATTCAAATTTATTTATTTCTTTTAAAACATTTTCACCGAATTTAAGTGTCAGCAAAGAAATATCTTTATTCAATTGGCGGAATGTTTTTTTATCCTTTTCATTTAGATTTGCGCCGCCCCGGACAAAATCTTTGTAATATTTATCAAGAAGCATTTGCTGTTCTTTGGTTAAATCAAGTTGGTTCTTTGAGTCATATATTTTCTTAACTCTTTCAAAAAGTTTTTGATTTAAATAGATATCATCACGGTGATTTGAACGCAGAGTCGAAATCTCTTTTGAAATTTTTTGCATACCGTCGTTTGTCATCGCTCCGTTCATTGCAGTAAATACCCTGCTGACTCTTGTTAATATTTTTCCGCTGTAGTCCAAAGCTTCAATAGTATTTTTAAAAGTGGGAGCTTCGGAATTATTTGCAATGGCTTTAATCTCATTATTGTGAAGTCTGATGCCTTCCTTAAATGCGGGTATATAATCTTTGGTTTTAATTTTATTAAAGGGAGGTGTTTGGAATGGAGTATTCCACTTTACTAAAAATGGATTTGTTTCTTTTTTGTTACAAGACATAAAGATGAATCCTAATATTAAAAAGAGAAATATTGATTTTTTCATTTTGGTGTTTTCCTATTTTTTGGTTTTAAATAGATGTTAAAAATAGGGATAATCTTAAAAAGATAGAAAGATTTTAAATTCCAAAACTCAAATATCAAAAAACAAATAATGCCCAAATTTCAAAAGACAAATTACAGATAACAAATAAGTTCCAATAGCCAAATACAAAAGTTTAGTTAATTGTTTATTGAAACTTGGAATCTAGGATCGATTATAATTTATGCTGACTTTTAAATGTTAATTCCTTTTCCATTTAAAATCAAAATACTTATATTTGCATAAATAATTTTTAACAAAAGCCGTTAGGGGTGTTATTCCGCTTTCTTTGGAATAACTGAGATAATACCCTCTAACCTGATCCGGGTAATACCGGCGTAGGAAAACGGGCAACAATGGTTTTACTGTTTAGCCGTTTCTTCAAACGGCTTTTTTCATTTAAAGGAGTTATAAAATGAAAAATGTAATTCTATTGCTATTCCTCATTTCTTCGTTAGTGGGTGCACAACAAATAACCATCAAAGGGAAAATAGTTGATTCTGAAACTTTAAAAGTTCTGCCTAATGCTAATGTAAGAATAAAGGGAAGTCCTATCGGTACAGTTAGTGGGAAAAACGGGGAATTTGTTCTATCCGGTGAAATAACAAAAGGCAACAAAATAATTGTCAGCTATGTCGGGTATACATCCACAATCTTAAAATTGAAAGATGTTGATCTTACCAAAACGGTAACAATTATGCTTGCTCCCAAAATCATTCCATCACAAACTATTTTTGTGGAGGGGAATTTAGGCAAAAAAGGTTTTACACCTTTTACGTTCAGTAAAATAAAAAGGAAAGAAATTGACGACAATTATACCTTTCAGGATATACCCGAATATCTGAGCAATTTACCCTCAACAACTTTCTATTCAGAAAATGGTAACGGTATAGGATATAACTATTTAAGCATACGTGGTTTCGACCAAAGACGAATATCGGTTTCAATAAACGGGATACCCCAAAATGACCCTGAAGATAACAATGTTTATTGGCTTGATTTTCCGGATTTACTTGCAAGCACCGAGCTAATCCAAGTTCAAAGGGGAGCAGGCTCGGGTGTTACTGGATACCCTGCCGTAGGTGGTTCAATAAATATTATAACCGCTAATTTTTCGAATAAGCCGTTCCAAAAAGTCGAATTATCGTTCGGTAGTTTTAATACGAGGAAATATTCCGCTTCTTTTTCCAGTGGATTAATTGATAATAAATATTCTATTTATGCCAAACTATCAAAAACTTTGAGCAGCGGGTACAGAAATTTAAGCTGGACAAATTTTAATTCTTATTATTTATCGGCAATCAGGTACGATAAAAAACTTACGACACAATTAAATTTTTACGGCGGTCCGATTTCGGACGGACTGGCTTATACGGGTTTACCAAAGTTTGCAATTAAGGACAAAAAACTTCGTAAAGGAAACTTTTCATATTGGGAAGCTTCAAATAATGCTTATACATTTGTGACACCGAGAAGACCGAGCGAGATTGAAAATTTTTCTCAGCCGCATTTTGAGATTCTAAATGAATATCAATTAAATAAAAATGTAAAATTGAATTCAGCATTATTTCTAATTGTCGGCAACGGCTTTTTCGACTTTGACGGTTCGTGGGCTGATACCTCTTATTTAAGGTTAACGGCTGCCAACGGGTTTAATCCAAATGGTAATCCCGATAATGTTTTGATTAGAGCTCAAGTTGAAAATACGCAGTTCGGATGGATACCGAGAATAAGCATAAAGCAGAACAAAGGTGAATTGATAATAGGCGGCGAAGTAAGAATTCACAGGTCGGATCATTGGGGAAGTATAGGATTCGGTGGAAATTTACCCGCGAATCTTACAAAAGAATACAGATATTATTTTTACAAAGGTGGTAAAAATATAATTAACGGTTACCTGCACGAAACTTACAACATAAACGAAAGCCTTAATTTATTGGGCGAAATTCAAATTGCTTACCATAAATATAAACTTTACGATGAAAAATATCTAAGTAATCAATTTGATATAAGTGGTGTTTATTTAAATCCGCGTTTCGGTTTAAATTATAAATTAGATAAAGAGCAAAGTATGTATTTTTCGTTTGCAAGAGTTACGCGAGAGCCGCGACTTGTAAATTACTACCGTGCAAGTGAATCCAGCGGCGGAGCCGTACCGAAATTTGAACAAAATCCCGACGGTTCTTACAACTACAACAACCCTTTAGTTCAACCGGAAAAAATGAATGACTTTGAATTCGGGTATTCTTTTAATTCCTCTAATTTTTCTGCAACCGTCAATTTGTATTATATGATATTCAAAGATGAAATTGTGAAAAACGGAAAAATTGACAGGTTCGGTCAACCGACTACAGGCAACGTTGACAAAACAATTCACAGGGGTATAGAATTTACAGCCACATTAAAAATTAAGGACGGTCTGAAAATTTACGGAAACGCAACTCTCAGTAAAAATAAAATAACGAACGGTAGATATTTTTTGAGCGGAAGCAGTTCAATTAATTTAAGTGGTAACAGCATCAGCGGTTTCCCTGAATTCCTTACCAATGTGGGAATACAGTACAGGCAAAGAAATTTTTATGCTCAGTTTACAGGTAAATATGTGGGCAAGTTTTATTCCGATAATTACGGTGGAAATCTATCGAGTTATTTACAAAAGCATCCGGCATTTGTCTCGTATACCGACAATGTAAACGATGCCTACTTAACAGCTTCGTTGCTTGTAAGTTATAAGTTTAATTTGTTTAATTCTTTAACGGCATCAAAAATATTTTTTCAAGTAAATAATTTATTTGATAACTTATACTCTGCAAATGCAATCGGCGGTGAATTTTTTCCTGCTGCCGATAGGAACTACTTTTTCGGTCTTAATATCGGGTTATAAAAATGAAGAAATGTATTATTATTGCCAACGGAAAATGTCCAAAAAAAAGTGAAATAAAATACTTTGTTGAGCAAGGCTATTCCACAATAATTTGTGCGGACGGCGGAGCGAACTCTGCCATGAAGTTGAAGATAATTCCGGATTATATAATTGGCGATTTGGACTCGGTTGAGGAATCAACTTTAAAATATTTTAAAGGGATATCACAAATAATTCAATTTAAAAGGCAGAACGATACGGACGTTGAAAAATGTTTGAAGTTTGCAATAAAGAAAAATTTCACAAAAGCTGTTTTATTAGGAAGCACGGGTGACAGGCTGGACCATTCGATTTGTAATTTAGGAATTGTTCTGAAATATTATGACAAAATAAAAATCTATTTGCTTTCCGGTGAATCATTTTTAGTGCCGGTTAAAGGCAAGTGCAATTTTAACTCGAGTAAGGGAGAGCTAATTTCTATTTACGGTTTCGACAAAAAAACAAAGTTTACTTCCACAGGATTAAAGTATCCGCTTAAGAATATTTCCTTACCTTTCGGTGAAAAAGAAAGTACAAGCAACAGGGCTGTCAAAGATAAAGTCGGTTTAAAAACTAACGGTGGTGTTGGCTTCGTTATAAGATATTTTAAAATGATAAAGAACCATGGTCTCTTTTAGCAGTCTCGACATAATAGTTGTAGTAACTTTTTTCTTTATTGTTCTAACAATCGGTTTTTTTACCGGGAGAAAAACAAGCAGCGATGCAAATGATTATTTGTTGTTCGGTAGAAACGTCGGTTTGTTTTTATTTGTACTCACAAATGTTTCTACCTGGTATGGCGGAATATTGGGAGTAGGGGAGTTCACTTACAGGTACGGCTTGTTGAGTTGGTTCACACAAGGATTTCCATATTATATTTTTGCTTTTCTATTTGCCATATTTTTTGCAAAGAAAATTCACAAGGCTTCTTTATTTACAATCCCCGACAAAATAAGTGAACTTTACGGAAAAAAGGCCGGATTATTTTCGGCTGTTTTGGTTTTCGTTTTGGTTTCGCCCGCACCTTACTTTTTAATGATTGCAAGTTTAATTTCGCTGATATTCAATATCAATTTATTTATCAGTTTACTGATTGCACTTCTATTATCGGTATCATATTTATTTAAGGGGGGTTTCAGGTCGAATGTTTATACCGATGCTTTTCAATTTTTTGTAATGTTCGCCGGCTTTATTTTAATACTCTTATCAGCCTATTCTTCGTTGGGCGGGTTTAATTATTTAACTACAAATCTTCCAAAAGAATACTTACATGTAAGCGGGGGTGCTTCACCCTCGTATATTTTAGTCTGGTTTTTTATAGCCTTGTGGACTTTCGCCGACCCGGGTTTTCATCAAAGATGTTATTCCGCTAAATCAGGTAAGGTAGCAATGAAAGGTATTCTCATTTCAATTTTATTTTGGGCTTTGTTCGATTTTCTAACAACGTCAACTGGCTTATATGCAAAGGCACTGTTGCCCGATTTAACCAACCCGGTTTTGTCTTTTCCACTACTTGCGGAAAGGATATTAAGTCCGGGGATTAAAGGTATTTTTTATGCAGGTTTATTTGCGACAATACTTTCAACTTCAAACAGTTTTTTGTTTTTAAGCGGAACAACAATTGCGCGTGATTTTATTTTTCGTCTCGATAAAAAGCAGGACGAAAGTCTGCTTAAAAAATATACTTTTATTGGTCTAATTATTTCAGGGATTATTGCTTTGGTGTTAGCCTATTTTATACCCTCGGTAATTGATATTTGGTATCTATTGGGTTCTTTTAGTGTACCCGGAATTATCTTGCCTGTTGTCAGTGCGTACTATCCTAAAATAAAAATACGAGGTAAGTTTATTTTATATGAAATGATTTTATCCGTTGGGGTAAGTATACTTTGGTATCTTATCAGGGGAGAGTTTGCAAATGTTTATTTCTTAAAAGATGTGGAACCTCTGCTTGCCGGGTTGTTTGTGTCCATTGTTTTTCATTCATTTTTCCTTTTTATGAAAATTGAGGAATCAAATACTAAGTAACTCACGTTACGCATTATTTCACCCTCGTCTCGGAGACGCTCGTCTCGGAGACGAAGTCTACGGAAAGTCTACAGAGAGTCGACTGAATTTATAGCCACGACCTAAAGGGTCTGTTGCAGAACTATCACCAGTGTCATTTCCTCCAACGGAGTCCCTTCGGGAGACCGGAGGGAGAAATCTTTTTTCAACAAAAGTGAAAGATTTCTCAGTCGAAGAC
>ENA-ORDP01000051-ORDP01000051.1-marine-sediment-metagenome-genome-assembly--contig:-NODE-51-length-65403-cov-10.443870_pt1 | contig 65403 bp, 53 predicted proteins | sample MGYA00248627_ERZ508539 | MGnify/ENA primary metagenome ERZ508539 (study PRJEB26208, sample SAMN05571518) | marine sediment metagenome | biome: deep sea; feature: Hydrothermal vent; material...
TAACGGTTGGGATGCTCTGCCGCTTTGCGGCTTAGTCCAACCAGCTTTTTCACCCGGCCATGAAAACGGTGCGACTTTTCCGTCTTCGTCCTAAAAGAGTGGGCTACGCCGGACAGGTGTGGCATTTTTAGGTTTTGTTTTGCAAAGATAAATTATAGTTTCAGGAGAAACAACTTGATATTTTTATTAAATGTAATTACATTGTGACCACGTTTATGGAGGTTTAATATGATTACAAAAGTAATAAAAATAGGAAACTCGAGAGGTATAAGAATTCCGAAATCTATCATTGAACAGAGCGGAATAAAAAATGAAGTTGAGTTAGAAATAAACGATGATAAAATAATAATTAAATCCATTCCTGAAACCAGAAAGAATTGGGATTTAGCTTTCAGTAAAATGAGAGAAAACAATGATGACTCTCTTTTAGATAAGGATTTTTTAAGGGACCAATCAAAGTGGGATGAACAAGAGTGGACCTGGGATTGAATTACTTGAGATATGAGGTCTGCTTAATTAATTTAGATACTACTATCGGTAGTGAGATAAAAAAAACTCGCCCTTGTGTTATAGTTTCTCCAAATGAAATGAATAGAAACATTTCTACTTTAATCGTAGCCCCGCTAACTTCAACAAAAAGAAATTATCCGACCAGAATTAATTGCAGAGTACAGGGTAGGCAAGGTCAAATAGTACTAGATCAAATTCGTACAATTGATAAAAAACGTATAGTAAAAAAAATAGATGTAATAAATAAAAGGACACAACTTAAATTGCATAAAATTCTCATCGAGATGTTTACACGGTAGTACAACCCTTCAAACCGAACACCGTTAGCCAATTTGCTACAATGTTTAGTATGCGATGTTCTATTTTGTTTTTACAATAGTCGTACCTGCATTCCCTTTTAATGTTTCATTATATAATTCTGCTTTTGTTATACAAATAGTTTTACCCATTAAAAAATCTGTTGACAATTTGCAAACATTTGAACATATTAGAATTCATATAAATGAATATCATTCAAAGGAAAAATAATGTCTAAAACAATTACACTTCGTTTAAGCGAAGAAAACTATAAAAAGTACAAAAATCTTGCTGAAAGAGATAATAGACCAATTTCAAATTTTATTGAAACTGCAGTTAAACGATTTATTGAACATAATATTTATGTTGATGAATTTGAAATGGAAGAAATTAACAATAATTCAGAGTTAAATAAAAGTCTAAAAAGAGGATTGTCTGATATAAAATCAAAAAAAGGTAAATTTGTTGAATAAATATAAGATATTTGAAACAGATGAATTTATGAAAATAATTAATAAAATATCAGAAAGAGATAAATCATTCATTAAAAAAAAACTTACTCAATATGTCTATCCTCAGTTAAAAGATGAACCTCATTACGGAAATAATATAAAAAAGTTGGTTAATTATAAACCGGAAACGTGGAGATATAGAATAGGAAAATATAGATTATTTTATATTATAAATGAAGAAGACAATATTGTTTTTGTGATTTCAATTGATCTTAGAAAAGATGCTTATTAAAAAAATTAATAACTATTTACACATTTTTAGACAATTTGTTGCAATGTTTTGTAAACTATATTCTATTTTGACTATACGTTAGTTGTTCCGGCATTGCCTTTTAATGATTCATTATATAACTCTTTTTTTTAATACGGACTTTTTAACCCCCGCCTTCTATAAAATTTATTGCGGTTTAAGCGACGCAAATAATACGGCTCAAAATATGTGCAAATACGGCTCAAATTTATTAAATTATGAGCCGGAACTTTAATAATTGTGATCCGAAAAAAAAATATGAAAGATGAAATAATAAAATATTTACAAAATAACCCCAAAAATTCTTCAAGCGAAATTTTTAATGGAATAGAGACTTCGAAAAGTTTTGCAACGCTTAAACGGATTTTGCAGAAATTACTTTCTGAAAACTTGATAATCTCTGAAGGGAAAGGGAAATCTACAAAATATAGTATTTCACCTTTTTACAAAGTATTTCAAAAAGTTGATACGAAAGAATATTTCAAAGAAGAAATTGACGAAAGGATAATCAATAAACATTTCAACATTTCTTTAATTTCTGATATTTTAAGTAAAGTTAATTTATTTACAAAACAAGAAAATGATAAATTATCTGAACTGCAAAAAATATACAGTCAAAATATTAATGAATTATCTCAATTGGAATATAGAAAAGAATTGGAGCGGCTGGCAATAGATTTGAGTTGGAAATCTTCTCAAATAGAAGGCAACACATATTCATTGTTGGAAACCGAACGACTGCTGAAAGAAAAAAAAACAGCATCGGGTAAAACAAAAGAAGAAGCAATTATGCTTTTGAATCACAAGGAAGCACTAGATTTTATTATTGAAACCCCTGATTATTTTTTCCCTTTAACGGTTGGTAAAATCGAAGATATTCATAGTATTTTAATAAAAGAACTCGGTGTTGATAAAAACGTACGTAAGCGAAGAGTTGGAATTTCCGGAACAAATTATAGTCCGTTGGATAACGAATTTCAAATAAAGGAATCGCTTTCCGCTATGTGCAAATTGGTAAACCGGAAGGAAAATGTTTTTGAAAAAGCATTGTTAACTTTGGTTTTAATCGCTTACATTCAGCCTTTTGTTGACGGAAATAAGCGAACTTCAAGAATTGTAAGTAATGCCGTTATGATAAATTATAAACATTGTCCGATATCTTTTCGTACGGTTGAGAGCGTGGAATACAAAAAAGCAATGTTATTGTTTTATGAACAAAACAACATTACGGTAATTAAAGAAATATTCCTTAATCAGTTTGAGTTTGCGGTAACAACGTATTTTTAATTCAGGGGGTTATTCAAGTTTTTTTGTTTTTTGACAGATTGACCGTTTCACAAGCGGAACAATTCAAAAGACAGCGGGCAGTTAATTTAAAGTTGTCGGGTAAAGTTAGTTTACTGTTTTGAGTTAACGCTTTATTTGCAATGCTGTTGTAATGTTTTTAAAACTATATTCTATTTCGTATTTACAATAGTTGTTCCCGCATTGCCTTTCAACGTTTCATTATACTAATCTTTAGTTTCTTGTAAGCTTAAAAGCCTTAAATTTTTTTGGTCAGGTTTCTGGTAATTTAATTTAGGTGAATAGAAATGAGGGTCTAATCTTCTTTCAATTTTTGAATAATTTACGAGAAAGATTTTTCTTATTTCTTGCAAGCGGGTTTGCACGGCAAAATAAGTTTGACCTTGTGCAACAATTTCTTTGCTTGGGTCAGCATTTTGAACGATAAGATAACAAGCATAACGAGAAAGTTTTAAACTTTTTGTGGGTCTTTTAGCACCTTTGCCAACTTCTATCATATCGTTGAACTCAACGATATGATAATTTGGCTTATAACCGCTTTTTTTGCAGGCAATTATTGCTTTATCAACAACCTTTAAAAAATTTCGATAATCGGTATATTCAATAACTTTTGCAAACTTACGGGAATTCCAAAACTCATTTCCGTTTTCGTCTGTCTGTTTTATCTGTTCAAATATTGTTTTGTTTGATTTACTTAATTTATTTTTCATAGTTTTTTTGTTTCAATGATATAATCAATAAATCGTTTCAACTTTTTTTCGATAACTTCCAATTCGTTATTACCGGTTGGTTTGCCTGTGGCATCGTAGCCGATGTTTTCGGCTATTGCCATACTTGTTCTTCCGGATTAGTGTAATTTCGTTTTTACAATAGTAGTACCGGCATCGCCTTTTAATGTTTCGTGATACAATTCTGCTTTTGTAATACGGACTTTTTGACCCCCGCCTTCAATAAAATTAATTGCCGATTTTATTTTTGGTCCCATACTGCCGGGAGGAAAAATATTTTTACTATACAAATCTTTAGCTTCCTGTAAACTTAAAAGTCTTAAATCTTTTTGATCAGGTTTTTGAAAATTTAATTTAGCCCCATCAATATTAGTAAAAATATTCAGCTCAACTTCTAATTCTTCGTTCCTGTTTTTGGCTTTTTCAATAAGCATTGTTCCCAATAAAGCCGAAGCCAAATCTTTATCAATCACTGCTTCAACCCCAGTATAAATTTCAAGTGGTTTTTGGTTTTGGATAATTTTTCTTTTATAAACAATATCATAATTACATTTATAAATTTCATCATCATTAATTATTTCGGGTTCTACCTTTCTTACCGGAATTCCACCACCTCCAACAGCAATCGGTATAATCCCCGATTGTAAATTACTTTCAACTAAATCAATCTCAAGTATGTCAATTGGATTTGGTGAAGGGACGACCCAACGCCAAAGTTCTTCACCTTTATCATTCTTTTTATAGAACTTCATTAAATGCTTTTCTTCCAATTGAATTTTTTCAGCCTCTTCCTTTTTATAAGAAGGACCTATAAACTTCGTCGGGTTTTGGAAATCTTTATCGTTATTATCTACAACTACTCTTGTAATAGTTTCGGCGACAATTCTATCAATACCAATTATACGCAATGAACTTGTCAATTGTGCAAGCATATATCCCATTGCACCTTGAGTATCGGCACCGCAAATGTCTAAAGGTAAGGGGTGTAATATTGGTTTTGAATATTCGGAACGCAAAATAATATTTCCAACTTGCGGTCCATTCCCATGGGTTAAGATGTAATAATCGTTTGGGTTATCTTTAATTATTTTCGCTAATATCTCACACGTCTCTGCAGTCCGCTGCCACTGTTCGGGTAAATCCGGAATTTTATACTTCCCGGTTTTAGGATCAATTTCACCCGTAGGTGAAACATCGTTACCGCCTAAAGCAAATATTCTTAATTTCTTTTTCATAAATTATTTTTGGTATTGACTAATGTGTATAAAGGTTTAATTTCAAATTTTCAGATGTTAGAAATATCTGAGAAATCTTTTCAAAAAAAAGATTTCTCCCTCCGGTCTCCTGAAGGGACTTCATTGGAGAAAATGACAATCCGAATATACTTGTATTTTTCAGAGGTTTCATTTACTTAATTTGGTTCATCCTTTCCCACAATTTATTAGCTACGGTCCTCGCTTCAGAATAAATCGAATTTATCTCGAAGGGAAATTTCCGGTTTTCATAGACAATGCTTCCATTAATTATCACGGTCTCAACATCTCTGGAAGAAAAACCGAAAATAAAATGTCCCGCAAGATTTTCATCAACTAAATTAGTCGGTGGAATATAATCATAAATCACTATATCCGCGATGTAACCTTTTTCTATTTTGCCGAATTTTTTGTCGAAATATCTTTCTAAAAGTGTATTACCGTTTTGTAAAAATTTCAAAAAGTCGTCCATCGTCAGCTTTCCTTTGGAATCGGAGTTTTTAAAGAAACCAAATTTAATTTCTTCAAACATGTTCGAACCGATACCGTCTGTTCCAATGCCGACATTTTTAACTTTGTGAAGATTATTCATATATCCAACACCATTATTCATGTTGGATCTTGGGTTATGAATCAAGAAAGAATCTTTTTCGTTTAAAATGTTAATATCATTTTCTGTTAAATAAACGCCGTGAACTATTATTGATTTATTATTCAATAGGGAAAAATCATCCAATCTTTTTAAAACATCTTTTCCGAATTGTTGATTTGAAAAAGACGAATCGGTTTCATCTTCCGATACGTGAATGTGAAGACCACGGTTTGATATTTTTATTGCGTGACTTATTTGTTCTAAAGAATTATTGCTGAGGGTAAACGGAGCGTGTGCACCAATTGCAGTTTCAACTAAATATTTTGTGTCTTTACCTCTCTTATCATTTTCTATATTCTCAGCAAATTCAATAGATTCTTTAACTCCCTCACGCATCCCATCTATTCCGTTCCTGTCTGTTATTTCGTAAGCTAATATCCCCCTTAGTCCGGCTGTTTCAAAAGCTTTTTTTAATGTTGAGAGAGACCCGGTAATAAAAGACGGTGAAGCATTATGATCCAGTACGGAGGTCGTTCCGGCTTTAATTGATTCCAATGCTCCGATTAGTCCGCTGTAGTAAAGTGATTTTTCATCAAGTGCCCTGTCAAGTCGCCACCACAAATTATTTAAAATGCTCACAAAATCATTCGATGGTTTTATATCTGCAATAATTCCGCGGGCAAGTGCCGAATAAAAATGATTATGAGAACAAACCAAACCGGTTGAAATAAATTTGTTATCGAGATTTAATATCTTGTCGGCTTGGTAATTGTACCCAATATCTTTGCCGATATCAATAATTATTTCGTTCTCAATAACAACGTCAACATTGTAGTTGATTTTCGGAGGATAAAATTGAATTAGATTTGCATTTTTTAATACAATCATATTTTACCCTCTCTTTTTTCTCTTTTCTTTATCGGCAATTTAAAATACCGGGTTCCGTCATATTGATAAAAAGCATTGGCAACAGCAGCAGCTGTTGGAACCAAACCAATTTCACCCACACCCTTTACACCGTAAGGTCCGTGCGGATCGGGTACTTCAATTCCTATCACTACCATTTTGGGAGTTTCTTTTGCCCTTAAGATTCCCATCTTTCTTAATTTAGTGCTTTTGGGAATGCTGTTCTCCAACTCAAGTTCTTCCGATATTGCATAGCCCAAACCCATATGGATTGAGCCTTCAATTTGTCCTTCAAACAAACCGGGATTTATAATCTTTCCCGCATCGTGGGCAGCATAAACCGTATCGATTTTTCCGTTATCATTTAAAACCACTACCTGTGTTGCGTAGCTGTAAGAATAATGGGTTATTATCTCTTTAACATCGGCACCGGGTTTTGTTGTCCAGTTGCAAATCCATTCTCCTTTGTAAACCTTTCCGGCAAGTTCTTCCAACGATTTTGATTTCAGATCTTCTTTAAGCTGCAAGCAGGCATTTGCAATTGAGTTGCCGATAATGGAAGTAGCTCTTGATGCAGTTGTCATTCCGGCAGAGGCGTTTGCAGAGGTATCAACTTTCACTTCAACTATTTCCGGCGGGATACCGGTTTCGTGTGATAAAAATTGAACTGCCATTGTGTTAACACCTTGTCCCATTTCCGTCCAGCCATGATGAAGTGTTACTTTTGAAGGGGATACAATTTCAATCGTTACTTTGCCTTCATCAGCCATACCGTTGCCGATTCCTGTGTTTTTAATTCCGCATGCAATACCGGCATACTTTGCACCGTTGAAAATATCTTTAACAGCTTCAAGAGTTTTCCGTATACCGCTTCCTCTATTAATTATCTGCCCGGTGGAAGTCAAATCTCCTTCGGTTAAAGCATTATCGTAACGGAATTGCCAGCGATCGAAACCACCTTGTTCGCACAAATCGTCAATACAGCCTTCCACCGCAAAAGCAACCTGGTTAACACCGAAACCACGCATAGCACCGCAGGGCAAATTGTTTGTATAAACTGCACGACTAACAATATCAACATTGGGAATGTGATATGGACCGGTAGCATGACCGGCGGAGCGTTCGAGCACTTTCATACCGACAGAAGCATAAGCACCAGTATCTCCTAAAATATCAGCTTTCAGTACCGTTAGTTTTCCCTCTTTGTTACATCCCAAAGTGTAGTTCATTTTTATCGGATGACGTTTTGGATGCATCAAAATCGATTCATCCCTGTTGAGAAGAACTTTAACAGGTTTTTGCAAAAGGTAAGCGAACAATGCAGCGTGACCCTGAACAGAAAGGTCTTCCTTACCGCCGAAGCCGCCACCGTTAGGAACTAATATTACACGAACCTTGTCTTCCGGAAGATTTAGTAATCCTGCAATTTGCCTCCGGTCTTCGTAAACACCCTGTCCTTGAGAAAAGACTTCAACACCGTTATCAGCCGGTTTTGCGATTGAACATTCAGGTTCCATATATCCATGTTCAATCATCTGTGTTTGGTAAGTTCCTGTTGAAACGAAATCTGCTTCATTTAATGCGTGCTCTACACTTCCTCTATAAATTTTTGTTTCGGAAAGTAAATTACCTTTGGGATGAATCTTAGGACTGTCTTCATCAAGAGATTTTTCAGGATCAGAAAGAGGTATTAAAACTTCATATTCTACTTCTATTAACTTTACGGCTTCACGCGCTGTTTTTTCAGTTTCGGCAACGACACCTGCAAGCACATCACCAACGTACCTTGTTTCTTCACCTTCTTCAATCATCAGGGGCCAATCGGGAATTATTAATCCCGTAAATCTACTGCCGGGAATATCTTTAGAAGTAAATACTTTAATAACTCCGGGATGTTTTTTCGCTTTATCAATATTTATTGAAATAACTTTTGCGCGTGGGTGATCACTGAACTTAAGTACCCCGTGTAACATCCCCGGAAATTTCATATCGGCAACGTAATTACTTTGTCCAAGTACTAATTTATCGGCATCATACTTAGGTTGTGTTTTCCCGATCTTACCTTCACTTTTAGGTTTCGGGATTTCGCACTTTACCTTTATGGCTTCAGCAGCATACTCAATTGCATCGATAATTTTTTTATAACCTGTACATCTGCATAAATTTGGTGTAAGTGCTTTGGCAATTTCTTCCCTCGACGGTTGCGGATTATTTTTAATTAAAACTGTTGCCTGCATTACAATACCGGGAATACAAAATCCGCATTGCACTCCGCATTTTTCTACAAAAGCATTTGTAATGACTCTTTGTATATATTCGCTCAATCCTTCGGTCGTAACCACAACCCCGTTCTCAACTTTGCTCATCGGAATAACGCATGATAATACAGCTTTGCCGTTAAGCTCAACAGTACAGGCACCGCAAGATGCTTGTGGTGCACACCCGTCTTTTGCCGAAGTTATTCCTTCGATTTCTCTAAGATAAGTCAGCAATGGTAATTCGAGGTCACCACTGTAGTCTTTTTTATTTCCGTTGAGTGTAAATTGCATAAAAAGTAAATTAATTAAATAGTGAATTATTCTTTAAACTCTTTAATAGAAAATACATCTCCGCTACGCGCCTTAATTCAATTTCGTTAATTATATTCGATTTAAATTTTATATCGGAAATTGAAAAATCAGTTTGTTTAAATTTAACAACAACTTTATCGGATTCATAAGTCAATAATTCATCGCATAAAGTTAAGGATTCAATGTTTCCGTTGCTCTTAAATTTTAATGTGTTATTGAAAAGATAGTATCCCAAATTTTCGCTGTTAAAACTTTCTTCGGTTAAATAAAAATGCGGTTTTGTTTTATAGGGTGCGCCGCTTGTCGGGCAAAAAATATCGCAGTTGCCGCACTCATTACAAAAATCTCCGATGTTAAAAATTTGATTACCTTGCTTGACGATAAATGAATCGATCTTTTTAATTGAGAAATCATCACCGTTTTTATTTACCTGCCATATTGGTAGCTCAGTTTTTTCTGCGTTGAATGAAACATTTGAAAAGTTCGGACAAACGCCGATACAAATGTTGCAAACATCTTCGCAGAAAAGACAGCGTGCGGCTTCGCGCTTTGCAGCTTCTTCATCCAAAACAGGATGTACCATTTCAAAACTTTTTCTTTTGTCTAAACTTGTTTCCGGTAAACTGCTGCCGAAGATTCTGTATGCCTGATTCTTCTGAAACTCAGCAGACGTCATTTTATATGTTAGTTCCGGTTCTGAAATTTTATAATTATCAATTGCACGTTTAATAATAGTTTCCGCCGCTTTTTTACCATCGCCCATCGCATTTATAAGTGAGTCCGCACCTCTTATTGCATCACCGCCTGCAAAAACATTGGGTATTTGTGTTTCGTAAGTTTCTTCATTTATATTAAGATGATTTTCTTCCACAAAGTCGAGGGAAATATCCTGCCCGATAGCCGTTATTATTGTATCGAATGATAAAACAAATTCTGAATTTTCAACTGGAATCGGTCTTCTTCTTCCGCTTTCATCTTCGTCACCCAATTTCATCTTAATGCATTTAAGTTGAAGAGTAGACCCGTTGTTACGACTGATAGATAACGGAGCGGTTAATTCCAGCAACTCTATACCTTCGTCCAATACTGCTTTTAGCTCATCGTCTCCTACGGGCATTTCTTTTTTTGTCCGGCGATAGATCATCGTTACGTTTCCATCTTTACTTATTATCCTGTTTGCAGAACGTGCGGCATCGACCGCCGAAAGACCGCCACCAATTATTGCTACTTTATTACCGACCTCAATTTTATCGCCGCGGCGAACTTTAGATAAAAAACTTAACTGATCTAAAACTCCCTCTAATTCTTCACCCGGTATTTTTAACTTTTTACTTTTCTGTGCACCTATGCCTATATAAATAAAATCGTTTGATTGCTGAAGCTTAGCGAAAAATTCTTTATTAACTTTTTGGTTATAATGAAAATTAACACCAAGCGCCTCGATAAGCTTTATATCATCTTCAATTTGTTTACCGGTTAAACGAAAAGTTGGGATGGAATCGGAAACCATGCCTCCTGCAAAAGATTTGCTTTCGTAAACATTAACTTCAAAACCTTCAAGTGCTAAAAAGTAAGCGCAGGATAATCCGGACGGACCGGCACCGATTACTGCGGCTTTCAATCCGTTCTTTTCGCTTACATTTAATTCAGGCAATTCTTCAAACTTTTCAGAAACAAAGCGTTTTATTCCGCGTATGAGCAGAGGGTTATCATAATTTATTCTCGTGCATTTTGCCTGGCAAAGATGATCGCAAACATTTCCGGTAATGTTTGGCAGAGCATTATCCTGAAGAATGACTTTGTACGCTTTTTCGAAATCACCGTTAGCCGTATGATACATATACTCAGGCACGTTTTGATCAACTGCACAGGTTTCAATGCATGGTGCGTGAATGCAGTCGTACGCAGTTAATTCTCTCGTTGTTTTTATATTGTCGTATGGGAAATTACTTTTATAATAAATTTTATTTTGAAGGACTGAGTCGGCATAATTATTTAAGTTGTGCAAATTTGCTTCGGTTAAAGCAGAACCATTTTCGTTTTTTGATTTGATAAATTCATCAATACTTTTTGAACCGCTTGCCGACATATTTTTTTTGATCTCTTTTAAATATTGAATTAAGCGAAGATATCCTCCCGGTTTAAGTAAATCTGAACAGACGGTAACCGGTGTGAGACCACATGCAAGCGTATCGGAAACATTAAATGCATCCACCCCTGCAGAGAAAGTAAGATCGAGTGTACCGTTAAAATCCGATTGAAGTTTTGCAGCGAGGTTTATACTTATCGGATGAAGTGCTCTGCCGCTGGTGTAAACCATTTTTTCATCTTTCGGTAGCCAATGTGTTGTGTTTAGGGATTCGAGTGTATTTGTTAACTTTAATCCGAATTGAACATTATTATCTTCGGCAATTTTTGTAAGAGATTTAATCATCTTAACAGCTTCACCATATTTTAAATCGTGTTCAAAAGCTTCATCGGGTACGGTAATGTTATAGCCAAGTTTATCATTCAATATGTATCTTACTTTTTCGGGACCTAAAAGAGTCGGATTAAGTTTTATTGCCGTATGCAGTTTTCTTTCTTCAATTAAATACTTGCCTATTTTTTCAATCTCATCCGGCGGACAGCCATGCATTGTTGAAAGTGTAATGTTATCGGAAATATGGTACGGGATATTTAAATTTTTTATATCCGGATATAACGGGATAAGTCTTTCAAGTTTTTCATCCAGTTCATCCTTGCAGTCATTCATTTTTTCGAAGAACCATTGTACATTTGGTTTAAGTATCCCTTCGAGATTATAACCGACGCTCATATTAAAGATGAATCCGGGTTCTTCCGTGTTCCATCCGAATTTATGTTTTAGAACGTGAATCAATATCCACGCATTTAAGTACTCATCAAATGAATCGCGAACTTTTAATTCCTGCGACCATTCGCAATTGTAACCTTCGTCTTCCATATCGATACAGGGTTTGGTTACTTCAATTTCATCAAGAGTTTGAACCGTTTTAAGTTCGATGTATCTTGCGCCGCAAAGCCAGGAAGCAATAATGTTGTGTGCAAGTTGTGTTTGAGGTCCGGCAGCAACGCCTATCGGTGTTTCGAGAAACCGTCCATATCTTTTCATCTTGAATGGATCACTCTTATCAGGTGTGAAAAGATTTTTTTTGTATAGTCCGAAAATCTTTTCGTGTTCTTCTTCGTTAATTATCCATTTGAAGAGACGCTCGATTTGTATTCTGTAAAATCTATCGCTCACAGCATTGCTCCAAAATTTTATACTGTATTTTATGAACTCACTTGTGAAATAAATTCGGGATTGTCTTTAAAACTCCCGGTTGATATGAAAAAAAAGAAATGGGAGATTTATTTATATATTCTCTAACCCGGATAAATATTCTATGTTTATAATTAAGCTTGAAAGCTTATTGATTTGATGCTGCTCAAAGAAGTGTTGTAATTTGTACACAAATCAATAAAGTTTAAAATGCCATATGTAACAATTACTTTCTATCCGATCAATTCAAAATTGTTTTTAACTTTTACAAGCTTTTTCTTTTTCCCTTTTAAGATTCGGGGTTACTACAAAATCTTTCTCAATAAATTCGAGCTCGAAATTATTCGGAAGACCTTTAACTTTTGCAGGATTACCAATTAAAAATTTAACAAAATCAAAAGTCAACCCGATGTTTCGATTTATTTTTTCCTTGTTTGTCATTTCTTCATCCTTTTTATGTACCTGTTTTTATAAAACTCCCACCTATCTTTTATGTCCTGTTCTGCATAAGCAGCGGCTGTTTCCAAATTATCAAGTTCAATAGAATACTTTTCCTGTTTTCCATCTGTTTCTAATATGGCTTTCATATTGGAAAACCATTGCAACAATTAAGCCCTTCTCTATTTTTAATTGCACTCTTAATCTCTCTTGATTTTTACTATCAAGGTATTTTATGAATTCTTTTGTTGACATATCATCATTAGCAGTTTCTATAAATTATTTATTTCCTTAACAACCTTATTAATATTTTGATCCTAAATTATTTCAATCATTATTAAAGCCTTCAAGCAAGTCGTCAGCAGATCCTTTTTTTATGCTGCCGGCATTGTAATTTGTTTCAGCTTCTTTTGCACGATGAAGAATAGACTCTCTTTTGTACTCAACAAGTTGTTTATAAATTATCTCGCGTAAATAATCTTTATCATCTTCACTTAAATATTCAATTTCGCTGAGTATATTATTTATTGCATTACCGTTCATTTTTATCAAGCCCTAAATATTATTTTCAAAAATAATAATTCTAAATAGATTGTCAATAAACAATACTATTCATTTTTATATTTTAAATATAATTCATTAAGGATTTATAATCCGTATTTAAAATAATTTCAATTTTTTCAAACTTCGGAAGTTGGCAATCTTTTATTTCTTAACCGCCCAAATTATATCGGAAATTATTTCTTTATTTTTTTCGAACGAAAACTTCATCAGGAAGTGCGGATTAAATCCAATCATATAATGTTCAATTATTTTTTTCAGCCAAAAAATTTCGGCTTTTAATTTCCAGTGTTTGCCGTCGCCTGAATAAAGAACAATAAATAACCTGTTCTTCAAATGTTTGCGTTGCTGCTGTGATTGGTTTTTGTAAAACCATTTTATCAGTTCGGGTGTATCCCTTATCGCTTCATCAATTGGCAGATTATAATTCTTCGGGAAGACGGAAGTCTTGTGATCGAATGAAGCTCCGTCAATGGAAAAATCAATTAACCTGTCCCTGCTGTTCTTTGCAGGTTTAACATTGGGGAATGAACAAAAAATTTGTTCAACCGCAACGGCTGACCAAAAGTTATACCAACGGTTTATTGTGTAATTAAAAAAGTCATCGTAATTATTTCCGTCGCCGAACCTTTTTTTAATTTCGGTTAATAGAGAATCAAATTGTTGGGTTGAATAGATAAAGTTTGTTTGTTTGTCAAAGTTGTCGTTTTGTTTTCTTCCCCATTTATAAGGGTAAGGCAATCGTTTTTTTAATTCTGTTTCTATTTGTGTTAAAGAGTATTGCATTATAAATAAAATTTGTAATGTAGTCGCAACCTTTATGTTATAAAACTGGAGATATTACATTCATCTAAATTATAATTTGCTACTCACTTTTCTGTGTAAAGTGATTTATTAAGTCAACGTATTTTAAACCAGCCAATCAGAATAATTTTCTTGGGTGATTACTTTAAAATGTGAGTCCGGATAAGCCTTACCCCAGGCTTTAGGAATTTTTGTTTTGGATTCATTCCACTTCATTTCAAAAGCAAAAAGATTTCCTTCTCTTTCTTCAATTAAATCAATTTCCTGCTGGTCATAGGTTCTCCAGAAATAATTGTTAACAAGCATTTTATTGTAGCTTTGAAATTTGATCCTTTCGCTGATCATATAATTTTCCCAAAGAGCGCCGACATCATTCCTGATAGTTAGAGGATTGAGATTTGCAATAACAGCATTTCTAATTCCATTATCGTAAAAATACCATTTGGAACTTTTGACAACCTCTTTCCTGAGGTTTCTGCCGTATCCTTCCAGCTTAAAAAGAATAAAGACTTTTGTTAATAAATCGAGATATTTTTCAACTGTATTTCTACTCAATTGTAATTTTTTAGCCAATTCATATAATGAAACTTCACCACCGATTTGAAAAGCTACCAGGCGCAGCAGATTAATAATTTTAGATGAATTTTTAATATTTTCGAAAGTTAGAATGTCCTTTAATAAATATGAATTAATTAAATCTGCAAGATAAGATGATTTATCTTCGAGCGAGTTCATTAAATATAATTCAGGGTAGTTCCCGTAAATTAATCTAGTGTGTAAGTTATCTTTTCTATCGGTTACGGGTTCAATACCGTATGATTCTTTTTCAGATAAAGGATAGAGTTTCAATGTTATTTTTCTGCCGGTAAGCGGTTCGCCGGAAGTATTTTCCAAATCAAATGCAGAAGAGCCGGTTGCAAGTATTTTCAGCTTATCAATTTCATCTACCATTAGTTTTAATATGTTTCCAATATCCGGGACTTTCTGTGCTTCATCAATAATAAGTAATCTCTTGTTCCCCAACAGATTCTCATAATTTCTAACTGTTTTTCTCTCAAGAAGATCAAGGGTTGAGATTTCTTCCCCGTTTAAAAACAAGTAAGGCTCTGTTATTTCATTCATTATTTTTTTTATCAGAAAAGTTTTTCCAACGCGCCTTGCACCCAATAAAACAACCACTTTTCCCGGCTGTAGTGATGATAAAATTCTATCAAAGAGTATTCTGTTAATCATAATAATGTAAATACGTTTATTGTACTGAATGAATTTATATAAATACAATCAATTCGCTGACGGAATTTATAAAAATCGGAACGATTAAACAAATTTAAATCTATTTTTTAACCACTTGGATTTTCACTATCTGCACGAAAACGTTTTGTTTTTGTCACCATTTGTAAGGATAAGGTGATCTTTTTTTTTAATTCTGTTTCTATTTGTGTTAAAGAGTATTGCATATAAAAATTGGTAATCTATGATTTTTGGAATATAAAAATATACTCGTGTTTAAAAATGTAAAAGCCGCCTGCCAATGCCCTGTATCTCCATAATTCCTTTTGTTTCATCTTTCCTTTTGTCTCGTCAAAATTTTTTACAATTGTGGATTTTAATTTGTAACCCCGTTTCATCACTTCCTGCATTGTGTAAAAACCCAACGGTATCCATTCACCGGATGTATATTTATCTCCAATTACAACCGCCAAATATCTGCCCTTCTGTAAAAGAGGGTAAGTATCATCGATTATTTTACCGAAACTTTTAAGAAAACCTTCCATTGTTTTTGAGTTGGAAAGGTCATTCCTATTTTTGCTGAATTTAATTATATCCCAATACGGCGGGTGCATAATTATAAACTGGACATTTTTAACACCCGCTTTATTTAACTCTTTTTTAAAATCTATTTTTGTGCTGTCGCCTTTAATTATTTCCGTTTTTACGTTGTAAGGATTTTCTTCTTTGCCGATGTTTTCTTTCGCAAGTTTAACTACATTCGGCAGCAACTCAATGCCGATACCGTTTCTACCCAATCTTTTACATTCTATTAATGTTGTTCCGCTTCCAAGGAATGTATCCAAAACCCAGTCGTTCTTTTTTGTAAATCTTCTTAATAATTGATTTGGAATTTGAGGCACAAAATTTCCCCAGTAAGCTCCGTTGTGTGCGCCTGTTTTATCCCGCTTGCCTATCAGCCACAAACTGTCCGTTATTATATCGTCATACTCTTTCCACCTGTTTAAGTTGATTTCGTTTATCTTGTTTGTTTTTATTTTAGAGAGACTTTTCTCCAAACGGTTTATATAATACTTGGTTCTTTTTATTGTTTTAGTTGAAAGTATTTGTTCGAAATCGGAAAGCAGTTTTTCTTTTGTAATGAATATGTCAGTGGAGTTACTTATTGATTTCAGTGCTTTTGATTTAAGTGAGTCAATCTCTTTTCTGATTATTTCCAGTTCATCAATCTCTTTTAGTTTGTTTAGTTTTTTGATCAGTGGTTTCATAAATAAATTAATCGTTGGTTTTAAGTATCGATGTTTTTTTATACAATGAAAGCAAAACTCTTTCCGGTGTCATCGGTGATTTAAATTCTATATCGCATTTTGGTTTGAAATTTTTTAATGCATTTCTTAGTGCAAAGTAAGCTCCGATACCATACATAAAAGGCGGTTCGCCGATTGCCTTCGATTGAAACGGTCCGTATGGATTTGGGGCATCTTCAAGAAAATGAACTTGAATATCGTCCGGTGCAAAATGTATATCCGGTATTTTATAAGTAGATAGTGCGTTTGTCAGTAATTGTCCTTCTTCGTTGTAAAGTATTTCTTCCATTGTCATCCACCCAATTCCCTGAACAATTCCGCCTTCCGCCTGACCTTTATCAACGATGGGATGTAGGCTTTTTCCAAAATCGTGAACAACTTTAACCGAATCAATTTGGTAAATTCCTCTAATGCAATCTACGGTTGCTTCAACAATTCCCACTCCGTAAGAATGATATGCAAAGGGCTGTCCCTTTTCTTTTGTCTTATCAAAATGAATGTGTGGCGTTGCGTGATGTGCCTGCGCCGAAAGCGAAACACGATTTAAAAATGCAATTTGAATAAGTTTATCAAATGTTAAGTCGGTTTTGTTTCCTTTGTTGTATACAACTTCTTGTTGGATTGTTATATTGCTGTATTGCTGTATTGCTGTATTGTTGGATTGCTGTATTGTTGGATTGTTGGATTGTTCTATGTTGAGTTCTTTTGCGGCGACTTTTTTTAATCTTTCCAAAATAATATTGCATGCCTTTTGTGTTGCAAATCCGTTTAAATCCGCAGCCTTACTTGCTGCCGTGGGTGAAGTGTTTGCAACGCGTGTTGTATTTGTAGTTTCTATTTTTATTCTTTCCGGGTTTACGGAAAAAACTTTTTGTGCAACAGCACGAATCTTTGCGTTAACACCCTGTCCCATTTCAACAGCCGCAGTACTGATTGATATACTCCCGTCAGTGTAAATATGAACAAGAGCACTTGCCTGATTCATAAATGTGCTTGTAAATGAAATACCGAAAGTTACAGGCATAACGGCAAAGCCTTTCTTAAATAACTTGTTCTTTGAATTAAAATCATCAACTCTCTTTTGAATTTCAAACAAATTATACTTCTCTTCCGCTTCGGTAAAACATCTTCTTATTCTGCAGTGTTCTGTTTTTTGTCCATAGGGGAATTTGTCTCCTTCCTCAAGTAAATTTTTCTTTTGAATGTCTACCGCGCTCATTCCCATTTCTTCCGCAGCTTTTGCAATTGCCGATTCTATTACAAACATTCCCTGCGGTCCGCCGAAGCCGCGAAAAGCAGTATTTGGAGGAAGGTTTGTTCTACAGCAGTAAGACGTTGCTTTTACATTCGGAATAAAATAACTGTTCGTGCAATGGAAAAGAGTTCTTTCCAAAATCGCAGTTGATAAATCTGCCGCAGCACCTGCATTTTGATAGAAGGCTGTTTCATAAGCAAGGATCTTTCCCTCTTTATTTAAACCGATTTTAAAATCCGAAGAATACGGATGGCGTTTTCCGGTTATCTTAATATCCTGTTGACGGGGAAGTATTAGTTTAACGGGCTTGTTTAGTATTTTTGCACCCAAAGCCGCAAGTGCTGCCCAGGGGGATGCCTGGTCTTCCTTTCCTCCAAAACCACCGCCGAGACGAAGCACATCAACTTCAACTTTGTGCATCGGTATTTCCAAAATTCTTGCGGTAACTCTCTGCACAGCAGTAGGTCCTTGGGTTGAAGAAAATATTTTTACACCGCCGCCTTCCACGGGATAAGCAAAGGCACCTTGAGTCTCCAAGTAAAGATGTTCCTGTCCGCCCGACTCAACCTTGCCTTCAAAAACAAAGTCGCATTTAGCAAAAGCTTCGTCCGTATTTCCCAGTTTAAATGTTCTCGGCTGCTGGATTAATTCACCGGTTTTTGCAGCTTTACGCGGGTCCGTAATTACAGGCAGTTTTTCAAAATCATATTCAATTAAGCCGGCAGCTTCGTGTGCAGTTAATTGATTATCTGCAACAACAAACGCAACCGGCTGACCGACAAAATGTACCTCTTTGTCGGCAAGCAGTTCTTCGTCTCTTATTATTCCGCCTATTTGGTTTTCACCCGGAATATCCTTTGCTGTAAGAATTGCTTGTACGCCCTTTATTTTCAAGGCTTTTATCGTATTGATATTTTTAATTATTCCGTGGGCGATGGGAGAACAAGCAACGTAACCGAACAAAGTACCCGTTGGTGTTAATTGATCGTCTACGAAAAGGGATTCCCCGCGGACGTGTTTTATGCTGTCGTAATTTTTCATACCAATTCCTCAACAATAATTAGTTCGGGAAATAGTTTAATGAAATGAGCATAAAACAATTGGCGAAGAAGTAAGCTTTTGTATTCGGCTGTTCCCCTTGCATCGCTGATGGGAGAGATTTCAGCTTGTAAAATTTCGGATGTTTCTTCTAAAGTTTTACTGTTTATTTTTTTTGATGATAAAAATTTACATGTTTCTTTTAAATATAGCGGAATTGGTGCTACACCGCCTGCCGAAATATGAACTTTGTTAATTAAATCTTTATCGGTTTCGATGTAAATGGATGAGTTCACACTTGCGATGTCGAGGTATTTTCTCTTCGAGACTTTTTCAAAATTAAAAGATGAATTTTCTTTGGGGATATCGAAACTTATTTCGGTGAGCAGCTCGTCTTCTTTTTTATCTAAAGTTTTGTATCCTTTGTAAAAATCTTTGAGCAATACTTCTCTAATTGAATTACCATTCCTTAAAGTTAAAGTAGAATTTAAAGCAAGAAAAATGTTCGTCATATCGGCAATGGGAGAAGCATTAACAATATTGCCAGCTGCTGTTGCCCTGTTTTTAATCGGCAAAGAACCGAAGAGGCTAAAGTATTCTTTTATTTCGGGAAAATATTTCTCCATAATAGGGGAGTCTTCAATTTCGGAAGCCGTTGCTGCACCGCCGATTATAATTTTACCGTTTTCTTCTTTAATACTGCTGTCTATATTTTTATTTAATATAAGGCTCACATTCGATTTTAAAATATCTTCCCACTTTTGAACCATTAAGTCTGTGCCGCCTGAAATAGAATAATGGTTTGAGGAGTTAAAATTATTATCGGTTTCGATGGACTCTTTTTTATGAATCAAAGAGTTTAACTTTTCTTTTACATCCAAGAAATATTCCGGAAGAATTTTTTCATCCACAAGCAGTTTAATTTTTGAGTGATCATTTTTAACTGTATTTCTTAGTTTTTGAGTTATTTTATGTGCCGTACGTTTTATTCCCGCGTATCCTGTGCATCTGCAAATATTCCCGTTCATAGAATCAATAGCATCTTTGGTATTATAATCATCGTTAATTAAATAGTAACCGGAAAGAGAAACAACAAAACCCGGTGTACAGAATCCGCATTGTGTTCCGCCTTCGTCCACCATTTCAATTTGAATTGGAGTTAGCTCTTTTCTGTTCAATCCCTCTATTGTAACAATATGTTTTTGGTCTACATCACCAACGGGTAAAAGACAAGAGTTAACGGATTTATATTTTATTTGGTCATTAACTAATTCACCGATTAATACAGTGCACGCTCCGCAATCACCTTCTTTACAGCCTTCTTTTGTTCCGGTTAAATGAGCTACTTGCCTGAGATAATCGAGCAGGCTCATTCCCGGATGTTGGGAAGTTTCAACTTCTTTATTGTTTAATATGAAGTTTATTCTTTGTTTCATAAATCGGTAATGTTGTGAGTTGCAAAATAGAAAGAGCGTTTTATAATATCAATTGTTTGAAACGGGAAACGTTAGACGTGAAATGAACAGATGATATTATACTTCTGTCACTGACCATTCAGTGACAGAAGAATTATTATGAAAGATTACGATTATTAATCGTAAGTTTCGCTTTCATCCGTATGGGTTACGGCTTCAACGCCCATCATTCTGCGGAGTGTGTTTTTTAACTTCATCAATTGGATAAATAAGTCGTGCTCAGGCACAACATTTTCAGCGTGCATCGGACTCTTAAAATAAAACGATAACCATTCCTGAATTCCCGACATATTACTACGCTGTGCAAGGTCCATAAATAAAACAAGGTCAAGCACAATCGGTGCTGCAAGAATGGAATCTTTACACAAGAAATCTATCTTTAACTGCATCGGGTAACCGAGCCAGCCGAAAATATCAATATTGTCCCAGCCTTCTTTATTATCACCGCGGGGAGGATAATAATTTATTCTTACTTTGTGATAATGGTCTTTGTAAAGATCGGGATAAAGTTCGGGCTGAAGAATTGAATCCAAAACAGAAAGTTTACTTACTTCCTTTGTTTTGAATGAATCCGGATCGTCCAATACTTCGCCGTCCCTGTTACCCAAAATGTTAGTAGAGAACCATCCGTTAAGTCCCAGCATTCTTGCTTTAAGCATCGGTGATATTACGGTTTTTATTAATGTTTGTCCTGTTTTAAAATCTTTACCGGCAACAGGTACATTCTGTTTGTCTGCAAATTTCATTAATGCGGGAGTATCGATCGAAAGGTTAGGTGCGCCGTTTATGTAAGGAACACCTTCGGCTATGGCGGCATAAGCATAGAGCATGCTCGGTGCAATATTTTCGGCATTTTCTTTCATTGCTTTTTCAAACACTTCTAAATTGACAAGGTCATCTTCAACCGGTAGGTAAATTTCCGTGCTTGCACACCAAATCATAACAAGTCTTTCAACTTTATTTTCTTCTTTGAATTTTCGTATATCCGTCCTTATTTGTTCCATTAAATCAAAATTATTATCACCGGTTTTTGTGTATGATGCTTTTAGATTCACGACAAACTTTTGTTCAAAAACAGCAGGCATAGGTCGGATACTACTTAATTGTTCTTTTACAGGAAGCAAGTCTTTTTCTTTTAAAACCTCGGCTTCCATAGCGGAATCGAAACAGTTTTCGTCTCTTACGTCCCAACCGCCGAACACCAAATTATTTGTGTCTGCAAGAGGAACAAAGTCTTTAATTAATGGGAATTTGTTTTCGTTTCTCTTTCCAATTCGTATAGTAGCCATTTGAGTCAGTGATCCGAATGGTTTTGCAATTTTTTTATTTATAGCAAGTGTGCCTGCTAAAAAAGTTGTTGAAACTGCTCCGTTCAATCCTACAATTAAAATGCCTAATTTTCCAGATGGATCTTTTATTTCGTGTTTCATCGTTTTACCTAATTAGTTGTATAATAGAAAAATCAAATTAATCAAAATTAAATTTATTAATAATATTTTTTAATTCCTTAAAGTCTTTCATAATAAAATCAGCCGCAGAAATGTCTTCCGGTTTTGTCCAGCTTTGAACATTAAGCCAGGCAGTTTTACAACCAAGTTTTTTTGCAGGCAGTATGTCTTTGTCATACGAGTCACCAACAGCGATAGTATATTCTGCCTCAACCTTTAGTTCACTTAGTGCCAGTCTAAAGATTCTTTCGTCCGGCTTTCTGATATTCACAGTTGTAGAATCTATAATTGAATCAAAATAGTTGTCTATCTCTAAACTTCTCAAAACACTTTTTATATTGCCGTAAAAATTTGAGACGATAGAATACTTTATTTTACCCTTAAACTCTTCAAGCAAAGGGATCGCTTCGGCAATACATTTATTAACGTAGTTACAGCATCTCATTGAAATGTCGGTTGCAACAACACCCGGTGAGTTGTAAAACTTGTAACCTTTATTTTCAACAAGATATTCAAGTTGAAGATACGACTGCTTTTGAAGTGTTATAAACAGGTCATCATCTTCTAAAACCGTTTCATACATTTTAGGCTCGGCTTTAACATAAGCTTCGTTAAAATCTTCAGGTTTTATATTTAACTTTGCTTCATCATAAGTCATACGGAATTTTTCACTCCAGTGAATTCCGTTTGTGTCGAGAGTTCCTCCGAAATCAAATATAACAGCTTCAATCATTGGCTTTCATCCGAGATATATTCAAGCAAATCTCTTTTTCCTTTAGTCTTTTTATCTTTTTTAATACCGTTAAATTGAATTAACAACAAACCGATGAGTATCCAAAAGAATTCTCTTGCCCTGTTTATAATACCAATATAAATTCCGATGCCGGCAGATAGCTTTATGCTGTCCAGTACCAAATATAGACCTGCTTCAAGTGTTCCAAGTTGAAAAGGCATAAAGAAAAATATGTTTGTTATAAGCGAAGAACCCGCACTAATATAAAAAGCTTCCATAAAGGATATATCCATTCCGATTGCTTTTAAGATGAAAAGAAATTCTAAAACTCCTACCATACGTGCAAGATAATCCAGCACAAGAGCAGAAAAGAAAGCTTTTTTTCTGTGGTTGAATAAATGTTTGATCTCTTCATCGATTTTCATCAATGAATCTTCTTTGGGATCTAATTTTTTCTTTAATCTTTTTAATAGCGGAACTTTGGCAATAAAATTAAGCAGGGATTCAAACACACCAAGTTTATGTCTTTTAAAAACAAACCAAATGAAAAAAGATAAAACCAACAATACCGCTATCAGAATTATTTTTAATTCATTAGAAAGAGGTAGAAGAATTAATGCATAAAGAATTGCCGTAACCCAAAAGAAAAAGTTAGACAGAAAATGCAGCATTGTATAAAGAATAACCGATGATACCGCAGAATGTGTGCCAATAGGTTTTTGGAGCATCAAAATTCTGTATGGTTCACCACCAAGATTTACAAACGGTGTTATATAATTAATAGCAAAACCGCTTATTGTAATTTCAAATATTTCAATAAAAGAAACTTTCTTTTTTTTGGCATCTATAATATAATACCATGCCCAGGCATTCATATAATAAACAACACCCCAAATGCCTACTACGGGAACAAACCACCAGCCTGTTTTTTTTATGTTTGTTATTATATTGTCTAGACCGAAATCGTTGATTAGGTAAGAAAATACCGCGAGACCGATAATAAAAAATATTGTTTTTGTATACTTATTCATCATTAAGGAGAATGGTTTTACCTGTTTCTGCTGATAAATAACATTTGTTCAATAAATTTATTGAATCAAAGGCTTCTTTTATGGAATCTCCTGACTTTTGGTTGTTGTTTACTTTTGAAATAAATTCTTTAATTAAGGAAATATACAATGAAAAATAATGTGCTTTGTCGGATGCATCGGGAACATGGATTATTTCTTCCATTCCGTTAATGTTTTTTAAAAGATGAGTTTTACCTTCATAATTCAAACTGCCTGTACTGGAAACAAGCCTTGCATTATTCACTCTTTTATCTGCTCCCCACGTTAGAGTTATTTCCGCAACTGCTTTTTCAAATTCCAGCATTACAATTGCAGTGTCTTCAACGGGATATTCACTATGATTTAAGTTATAAACTTTAGCCGTAACGCTTTTAGGTTTGCCAAGAAGCCATTGAGAAAGATAAAGGTAATGAATACCCGAATCGACTAATATACCCCCGCCGCTTACATTTTTATCCGTTCGCCAGGCTGGGTTAAAATTTGTTCCGCCGGGATCGGCTTGCAGTCTGAATATGTTAAACTGCAGTATAGATTTTACTTCACCGTTATTGTTGTTTAAAAAGCTTTTGAAGTTCTGCCAGATTGGTGAATATCTATATTGATGGCAAGGCATAAAAACTTTATCATAATCTTTTAATAATAAGTAAGTAGTTTCAGCTTCTTCTAAATTTAGAGTGAAAGGTTTTTCGCATAAAATGTGAACACCCTGTTTTATTCCTTCCTGAATTAATTGTGAATGAAATTTAGGAGGAGCTGTGATATCTATAAAATCAATTTTTTCTTTGGCGAACAATTCATCCATTGAAGAATAAAAATTTAATTCGGGATGATTCTTTTTTCCCTCTTCTTTGTTAGCTTCCAATGGTTCTACAACGGATGTTATAACAACAGCGTTTTTTATTTCATCATTTTGATATGCTTCTATGTGGCTGTTTTGCGCTATTTTACCGAAACCTATTATTGCTCCTTTTAGCATCTAAGCTGCCTCTGTATGTGCGCTACTATACTCAATCAGTTGTTTGCTTGTTTTCTCGTGTTTTAGAACAAAATAAATTAGAAGAAAATTTAAGATAATAAGTTCAAACAAGAAATAATAAAGTATGTCGGCATAAAAGATTGTTATGATCAAAACAATCATTCTTGTATTTGTGGTTAAAATATTGCCGTACTTTAATAGCGGTTTATTTAATCTCCGGTACTCTTGTATTAACCAATCAGGCAACTGTCTTTTGTATTTTTCATGTACACTTTTATAAAATTTTCTTATGGATTTTGAAAGTGATTCCTGCTGAAGGGTATAATTTATATAAACTCTTAGAAGAAACTTTTTACCGAAGTTTTTAAGCCAGTTATAGTTCTTATATTTCTCTTTCATATCTTTGGCTTCGTCAATAGTGGCACCGTTTTTACCGTAAACAAAATATAAGTAGAAATTCCTGTAATATTCAGACATAGCACTTTGATATGAATGGCTAAGACCGGAAATTACGGCAATTAAAAATATCCACGGTGTTCCGCCATTTAAAACAAAACGTGCACAAAGGCTAAGATAGATACTTATGAACATTAAATTTCCTGCAACCCCGTCAAAAATTTTTCCGAAACGTGAATGAATATTTGTCATTCTTGCAAGCTGACCGTCCGCACTGTCCATTGTTTCTGCAAGCACAAGTAGTACCACACCGATTAAGTTTAATGTAACATTGTTATAGAAGAACAAAAGTCCCGCAGTAACCCCAAAAATGATACTTATAATTGTAATTACGTTTGGCGAAAAACCGATTTTTTTAGAACCGATTGCCATCAAATAACCAAATGGACGGTAGAATAATCTGTCGAGCAGTTCTTCGGTATCCTTTGATTTAAAAGTAGCCTGAATTTTATAGCTGATCTGAGACATAACTAAATGCATTCTCCATAATAGAAATACCTTCTTCGGCAATATCTTCATTTACAATTAAAGGGGGATAAACCCTAATGTCAGGATTGTAACCCATTATTATTAATCCTCTTTTTAAACATTCGTGGAAAAACATTTCCGTATATTTTTTATCAAGTTTTACTTTTGAGTTTTTCCCTTTTACGAGTTCTATTCCTATCATCAATCCTTTTCCTCTTACTTCGCCGATTATAGGGAACTTATCTTTTAGCTCGTTTAATTTTTTCATCATAAACTCACCGACCTTACGTGAGTTTTCTACAAGCTCTTCATCAATAATTGATTTTAATGTTATATATGCGGCTGTTGATGCAAGAGGGTTTCCACCGTAACTTGAAGAGCTTCCGCTCGGGTTACCGAATGGTTTTGCAAAAATAATTTCTTCGCGAGACATAACACCCGTCATTGGGAAACCGCCGCCGAATCCTTTACCGATGGTAATAATATCGGGAATAATGTCTTCGTGTTGTGATCCGAACATTTTACCTGTTCTACCGAAACCTGTTATCATTTCATCGCAAATAAGTAAGGCACCTATTTCTTCGGTTAATTTTTTTAATTCTTTCAAAAAGCCCGGTGCCGGTACAACGTTGCCGGCTGTTCCCTGAATAGATTCAACAATTATTGCGGCAATATTGTTTGTAGTTTCAAACCTTATTTTACTTTTTATAAAATCAACACAAGCAAAATCACACTCCGGAAAAGTTGTGTTTAACGGACAATGTCTGCAATCGGCGTAAGGGGTATTGTAAATACCTGCAGGTAAAGGACCCAAACCTGCTTTAAAATTATCGCCTAAAAGTCCAAGTACACCCATTGTCTTCCCGTGAAAACCGTTCCAAAAACCAATGAACTCAGTTTTCTTTGTATATGATTTTGCCATTCTGAGTGCTGCTTCAACTGCTTCTGCACCACCGCTGTAGAACTGGCTGCGTGTTAAATCTCCGATAGCATTTTCCGCTAAAAGTTTCGTCAACTTAACCCTGTTTTTTGAAGTAAAACTTCCGACGTGAATGTTATCGATTTGTTCCTTCATATATTTATTATATACCGGGTGGTTGTAGCCAAGACTTGCAACACCTACACCGGCAAAAAAATCAATGTATCTGTTTCCATCAACATCTTGTACAATACATCCTTCACCTTTTTCAATACCAATTTTTGAACGTGTTGCTATAGTTTGAATTCCGGGAGCAATATATTTTTGTTCTTCGTTAAAATAATTCAATGAATTGGGTCCCGGTATTTCCGTTATAACCGAGGCAAATTTATTAGCAATAATATTATTTGTTGACATATTCTTCCGCCATATTATAAATTAATTTTGCAATATGTTTACTGGCTTCATCTCTAACCGGTGCAAAACTCGGCCAATCATTCATATCAATTATGGATATATTTCCCCCCGGTGATATGATTGCATCACCGCCGTAAATAGATAGCCCAAGTATTTCCGCTGATTTAGAAATTAAATCACGTAATAATTTATTATCAAAATCGGTATGATATTTTCCGTTAAGATAATACCAGTTAAAAAACCCACTGTTCTTTACGGCATAAAATTTAATAACGTCTCCTTCCAAATGTTCCTGTAGAATAGCTTTTTTTATTCCTCTCCTACAAAATTCTTTTATTACGTTATTTCTTTCTGCTTCACTGTAAACTAAGGTAACGTCTTCTCTGTGTATGGCGTGTACATCGCCTCTTTTTACCCAAAATTTACTCGAGTTAAATGTTGGTAATTTTGTTTCATTTTCACAAGGTATTTTGATTATTATACTTCTGGGAAAAGGTATACCATTCTTAGGAAGAAGCGTAACCATGTTGGTTCTGTAGCAGTTGATAACGGATTTGGGAGAGTTAATGACGAAAGCACCGTCGTTTTCAATTTCAAGTAGTTTTTCAATTGCTTCCGGTCCTTGAACCATTGAAAAAATTAATTGTTCGTTAAAGGAACTATTTAATACTTCTCTTTCACCGTAAATGCTGACTTCAATACCCAGCTTTTTTAATTCTTCTGCTGTAGCACGTATTATTAGCGAATCGTTTTCAACATGGTTTGGTGAATAATCCGCCTGTCTTGAAATTCCGGCTAATTTAAAACTCATTCTTTTCTATTCCTTGCAAAAAATTAGAACACCGAAAATTGCACATAATTATCAGGATGCTCTTTTAAATCTTTTATAAGAGCGTTCAAATCATGTATAAGAGAATTAAATTGTCGATACATTTTTGAATCGTTAAATAGCCCCCCAATCATTGTGCTGTCACTCCTTTCTGTTTTAGATAAAAGTTTATCGAATCTATCGGATATAGAACTTATTTTACTGTAAAGGACATCACTGGATAGGAGCTTACCCAAAGAACCTTTTCCATCTTTTAAAGAATCGGTTATTTCATTTAGGTTGTTTGAAAGTAAAGATAGGTTATCGTAAAGTGAAGTATCGTAAGTTAGTTTACCAATAGAGCCTTTCTTGTTTACGATTGCTTTTGTTATTGAATTTAAATTATTAAGGACACTTTCTAAATTATTTAAAGCGGTCGGATCGTCGAGCAATCTGCCTAAACTACCCTCGCCTTTGGCTAATTTATTGGTAATTTTATTTAAATTTTTCATTGTGCCTGCAATATCATCTAATACAGGATTCATTTTGTCCGCAAAAGATTCAAAACTAAGAGTCGGTTTTACGGTTAAAAAGTCGTTATCTTCAAGGGGCTTTTCACCTATTTGCCCCATTGAAATATCAACAGTCATACTTCCTAAAAGCCCGATTGTTTTAAGCATAGCGTATGATTTAACGGTTATCATGTTTTTATATTTTTCCGGAATCTTTAAGCTTGTTACTATACCATTAACATTATTTTTTTTTGAAAACTCAAATGATTCAACATTACCTATTTTCATGCCTCCAAGAGAAACGATTGAACCGTTAGTTAGTCCCTGTATATTGGAAAGAAAAATGTTTAATCTATATGTTGATACAAAAACATTGTTTTCAGAACCAACCAGGAATAAAAATATAAATAGAACAACCAATCCTAAGAAGACAGTTATTCCTACTTTTAATTTTCTCAATGTTAATTTTTTATTATTCATTTAAACACTTTATTTTTTTATAAAATTTTGTTTTGTAATAATGCAGCATCTTGGAATACTTCATAGAAGAAATCTTTTACAAATTTATTTTCAGAACGCAACATTTCATAAACTGTTCCGGTCTCAACAACAGCACCTTCATTTATAACAGACAAAGTATCGCCAATATAAATTGCATCATTTAAAATATGTGTAACAACAACCGATGTTGCACCTCTTGAGCTTGCTCTTTTAATAAGGTCTAAAATTGATTTTGAGTTAATTGGGTCTAAGCCGGTTGTTGGTTCGTCGTAAAAAATAATATCAGGATCAAATGATAGTGCCCTTGCGATAGCGACTCTTTTTTTCATTCCGCCGCTCAATTCATCAATACAAATTTTTTCTGTTCCTTCAAGGTTAACAAAAGATAAAACTTCCGAGACTTTTTCATTAACTAGAGATTCCTTTATTCCGCCGTGTTCTCTTAGAAAATATGCGACATTTTCTTTAACAGTTAATGAATCGAAAAGCGCATTACCCTGAAATACTATTCCCATTTTTCTTCGCAGAGGTAACATTTCTAATTCACTTAATTTGGAAATATCTTTATTGTTTATAAGAACTCGTCCTGCATCAGGCTGCCATAGACCAACCATTATTTTCAAGATAGAACTTTTACCCGCACCGCTTGGTCCCAAAATAATCGCAATTTCTCCCTTCTTAATTGATAACGATGTGTTATCAAGTATCACTTTGTCTCCAAAAGCAAGGCTTACATTTTCTAATCGTATCATTTTGCTATAATAATTCCCAAACGATTTTTGTAAGAATAAAATCTAAAACTAAAACAGTAAGAGAAGAAACAACGACAGCATTGATAGTGTTTTTACCCAATGCAGAAGTACCGCCTCTTGTATTAAAACCATAGAAGCAGCTAATTGTTGCAATAAAGAAAGCGAATAAAATTGGCTTTGTAAAACCAACAAATATATCTTTTATCAACAATGCAGAAATAGCCGAATTCCAGAAAAAAGATGTATCAACGTGAAGAGAAAGTTTTGTAACAACCATTCCACTTAATATTCCACTCATATCTGCAATAGCTGTAAGAGGAAGAAACATAACCATAGCAGCTATAGTTCTAGGCATTACAAGTTTAAGAACCGGGTTTGTACCGAAAGCTCTTAGAGCATCTATCTGTTCGCTAATCTGCATTGCCCCTAACTCCGATGCATTTTTAGCACCCGTTCTTGCCGCCAAAAGAAGTCCGGTAATTGTAGGACCAAGCTCTCTAACCATACCGAGGGAAACGGTTCTGCCAACTAAAGTTTTTGCACCGAACAGGTCTAACTGATATCCTGTTTCAAGAGCTAAAATAATACCCACAAAAGCACCCCCTAAAAGAACAAGTAAAAACGCCTGCGAACCCACAAGGTACATTTCATTAATAGCATCTCTTTTGCATTTATTAATAGATTTAATAGATAGGAACAGGTCCTTCAACATTAGGCTATATTCTTGTAAGGCTAATATTTTTTTCTTAAAGGTTATAAAGGATGATGCCATTTAATTACCTACAACTGATAAACTGTTTAAATATTCTTCTGCTGCAGCCAAATCTTTTAAATGGTCTACATCAATCATTTTAGAAAAAGGAAATGCTTTTAGTTGATAGTTTTTTATCAATAGCTGTTTTAAAAAATTTCTTAATCTCATTACATTGTTATTTACAGCTTCTTCCATTACAGGAAAGATATCCGAATTAAAACAATAAAGTCCGCCCGTTGCGTATTTATGATTTGCGGCTTCATCGTGAAAACTGTTTATTTTCATATTATCATCCACCTCAACACAAAGAGGTTTTTCATCATCTATAAAATCTGTAACAGCTAATAACCCGTCGTTGTTGCTGTTATCTTGTGCAGCTTTTAAAAATAATTTAAATTCGTCATCGTTAAAGATAGAGTCAACAGTTGCAAGGCAGAATGGTTGCTTTTTAAGATATTTGGATAATTCATAAAAACTATGAAGAGAGCTTGGGGTTGATTTTATTATAAGATTAAACGGTACTTTAAATTCACGATTATTAATATATTTGTGAACATCTTTCGATTCTTCGTTTACAATACAACAGATTGATTCAACTTCGTTATTTTCGGCAAGAGTAAAAAGTCTTTCTATTAAAGGTATTCCATGTACCTTTATTAAAGGTTTACTGGCTTTTGCATTTTCTTTTTTTAACCTCGATCCTTCGCCGGCAGCAATAATACCAAAAATCATTTAATCAAACCAAATTGTAAAAAATTTAATTATATAATCTCTAACCCTTTAATTTATATACATCACAATTAAGAAAATGTGATGCAGCATTCATTTTAAAAAAGAATGGCTTCAAATTTATCAATCTTTTGAACAATTAAAAAGTCTTGTCCTTTACAAATAGCGTTAGTTCTTTGTACAGTTTAAAACTCTATCATATTGCAGTAACCAAAATGTTTTTTTAATACAAATTAATAAATTACAAGTTGGTATCTTTTAAGAAATAGTAAGTTCTTTACTAAAATTAATCTTTTACTCTAATATTTATTGTCGGGGGGAAAATTTATCTAATATTAGAAAAGGTGTTGACTTTAAATTTTTTTTTAATGAGTTTACAAAAGAATTTTTAATTAGGAAGGTAAAAAAGCGAATTTCTACAACTTTTCATTCAATTTACAAGATAATCTCTAAGCAATTAACAAATAGCGCTATTTGTTGAGGCTTGTTTGTCTTTTGTTGAAAAAACCGTTTGGATTTCACCTTAATTCTCCCTGATTAATTTTATTAATATTTTATTTAAATAATATAAGACAAAAGTTTTTTGTTTAATCAAATTGGACAAAATAAGTATTTGCTTTTTATTGAATGCAACAACTTAACTCCGGAGTATTCAATAAATAAAGTAATTATTCACTATAACATATCACTAATAATAGGAGAGATAATATGAAACGAAAGATTACCATCCTGTTTTTCTTTCTTTTCTTGCCAGCATTTGTATTGGCAGGAACTGTTGGAAAAATTCAAGGTAAGGTTACAGATCTCCAAACTGGCGAGCCATTGATTGGTGCCAACGTATTGGTCGTTGGAACATCATTTGGTGCAGCCACGGATGTAAACGGTGTCTTTACAATAAACAGCCTCGATCCGGGTGTTTATACATTAAGATCATCTTACTTAGGTTACAAAACAGTAACAATATCAAACGTCCGTGTAAATGTTGATCTTACTTCTGAGGTAGATTTTAAACTACCTGCGGAAGGTATTTCTGTTGGAGAAGTTAACATTGTAGCAAAAAGACCTCTTATAAATAAGAGTAATACAAATGCTATAAGAAATACAACCAGTGAAAATATTGAAGCCTTACCAGTTAGAGGTGTAACCAACATTATTGGTTTAACACCTGGTGTTGTTCTTCAGGATAACACAATATACGTACGTGGTGGTCGTCAAGACGAAGTTGGATACTTCTTAGAAGGAACTAATATTACCAACCCGGTCTTCGGCGGTCGTACAGTAACTATTGTTCAGGATGCTGTTGAGGAAATTTCAGTACAGGCTGGCGGATTTACAGCTGAATTTGGCGGAGCAAATGCAGGTATTATCCGTACCCAATTAAAGTCTGGTACTTCTAAATTTAAAGCTACTATTGAGTATGTTACCGACAACTTATCTTTTAGAAGCAAAGCAAATCGCTTTAACGGTGAAAAAACATTTAATACATACGGCTATGGTTATAACGAATTTATAGGTACCGTAAGTGGTCCTGTTTTTTCTAATAAAGTTAAGTTCTTCGGATTGTTTGACTATAATTACAGCTTAGATTCAAACCCGGGATTTTTCCCTGGCATCAACTTAGGTGTTATTACAGATCCACTTTCAACTACACCTGAAACTAATTCAATCGATCTTACATATCCTGCCGGTGCCACTTTAAAACACTCAAGAGAATCTTATACCGGTACAGGTACATTAACATTAGATCTCAACCCTGTGATTATTAGACTAACAGGTACCTGGACAAATATTGAATCATATGGCGGAAATTCAGGTAAAATTTCAAGTTTGCTTGATATGTACAGAAGAGGTGTCACAAAAGGTGATAACGGTGCTTTCTCATTGAAGGTAACACACATTCTAAGCCCTACTACTTTTTATGAAATAAGTGCCGGTTATTCATTGAGTAAATCTACAAGTATGGATCCATCTTTAGGTGATAACTGGAGAGTATACGGCGATAGCGTTGCAAATGCTAACGCTGGTTACGTATGGAACAGAACAGCCCGTGATATTAAAACAGGTAGAGTAGGGCGTTACCAAAGACCTACTCCGTATGATATTTTAGGTTTCAGATTCGCTGCACCTAACGATATCATTGCCGGATACGCTAAAAGCAAAAATGAAGACTTTACCTTTAATGGTTCTTTCTCAACCGAAATTAATAAACAACATTCAATTAAGATCGGTGGAGAATTACAGTTATTTAAAATTCGTAGATATGGTGTAGCTGCTTCTACTGTTGGTGAAAGATTCAATACTAACAGTAAATCAAAAAATCCTAAAACAGAAAAAGAAGTAATGATAGGCCTTGGAACAAACGCCTATGGTTATGATTTATTTGGTAACGAATTTAATGGCGGCGGAATCTTGGGAGCTAAGAAACCTGTTATTGCAGGTGCTTATATCCAGGATCAAATTTCATACAAAAACATAATTATAAATGTAGGTTTACGTTATGACTACATTGACATTGATAACTATGCATTTGTAGATCAATCAAGACCGGAGCTTACAATTAACAAGAACAACGGTAGTGTTGATGTCAACGGTTTGGTTAAAACACCAACATTCAGTTCCTTAAGTCCAAGATTAGGTTTCTCGTTCCCTGTTACCGACAGAACAGTTTTCCACGCACAGTTCGGTAAATTTGTTCAGCAGTCAAGATTAAGAGATGTTTATCAGGGACTATATGCTACTTCCGCACAGTTAAGAGGAGGTTTCTTTATCGGAGCTCCTGTTGGATTTAACGTAAGACCTACAAGAACAACTCAGTACGAAATCGGTTTCACACAGCAATTATCAGATTTTGCTTCATTTGACATAACCGGTTATTATAAAGATATTCAAGACCAGGTTGTATTCCAATTACAGAATACAGTATCCGGTTCACCTTTTGGTTCATATAACATTCTTACAAACGGTGACTTTGCTACAACAAAAGGTGTTGAATTATCATTTAATATGAGAAGAGTTGAAAGAATTCAGGTTAATGGTTCCGTATCTTTTCAAAATGCTCAAGGTACCGGTTCTAATCCTAATTCACACGGCGGTATAGTTGGTGCACCTATTGACGGTTCAACAATTTTCAGCCCGTTGTATGTGTTCCCATTAGACTTTAACAAAGCTGTTACCGGTAACTTTAACCTTGACTACCGCTTCAGCAGTGACGAAGCATCGCCTGTTCTTCGTTCATTTGGCTTATCGGCATTGATGAAATTCGCAAGTGGTCACCCGTATACTTTAGGAAAAGGTAAAGGAAACAGTGTGGGCAGCTTAGAAGGTGACCCAAGATTTAGGACACCTATCGAACCTTTAAATAATTCTACAACTCCTTGGACTTATCAATTAGACATTCGTTTGGATAAAACGGTAACGTTATTTGATAGAATAAAAGCGAATTTCTATATATTTGTAATTAACATATTAGATACACGTAACATTCAAAATGTTTTCTTAAGAACAGGTTCTGCTTATGATGACGGTTATTTATCCGACCCAACGTTAGGCGGAACATTACACCCAACACAAAGACAAGATTATGAGAATATGTACAGAGCAATTAATCTGGATTATTCTCAGGCATTTCAAAATGCAAGTGGTTCCCAGAGATTTGGAGGAAGCCAAAATTCACTTGGTAGACAATTATTTGGATCTCCCCGTCAAATCAGAGTTGGAGTTCGTTTAGAATACTAATATGAAATTTGACATCTTAAAAACGAATAGGAGTTTAAACAATATGATTTCAAAAAAAATAAAATATGTGCTTGTCTTTATGATTGGTGCGTTATTCCTTGCTCCTATGCTTTTACAAGCAAAGGGCGATAAAAAGAATAACAGAACCCGTCTACAAAAGACAACGGCACAAAAAGCCAACACCTTTCTTGATATAAATAATATATCAACATGGTTTTATAACAACGGATGGTCCGATATTACCCCTAACGGTAATAGTGGTTTTGTATACCCAAAAGGTAGTGGTAAAACCGCTGTTTATACAGCCGGACTATTATGGGGAGCCAGAGTAGCAGGTGACCCTGATCCAAGAGTTGGAGGAACTGCATACAGAACCGGACTTGTTCCGGGTAATGTAGATGCAAACGGTAATCCGCCAGCAGATAACAGTATAGATAAATATCGTATCTATAGAGTAAGGCCCGATGTAACACCAAGCTCATCTTTAAGTAATGCTAATCTTTCTGCTAAGCTTGATGCGGAAGCTGCAAATGAAAGTACTACGGCAGCTGCTTTGTTAGCAGATTATCAAAAAGACTGGAATGAATGGCCTGTAGATATGGGCGCACCTTATAACGATGTAGATAACAGTGGATCTTATGATCCTACCGTTGACATACCTGGTGTACCAGGCGCAGATCAAACTATATGGTTTGTAACTAATGATCTTGAATCACAGCAGACAATATTTCTATACGGTGCAAACCCGTTGGGTCTTGAAGTATCTGAAACAGTCTGGGCTTATAATAGAGCAGGTGCTTTAGGAAATATGTACTTTAGAAAATATACTTTAAAGAATATAACCGACCGTAACGGATCAAACGTGACATTTAATAAAATGTATGTTTCGATGTGGGCAGATATAGATCTTGGAGCAGCCGGTGATGACTTTATCGGTGTCGATACAGTTCTGTCATTACAGTATTCTTATAATGCAAACGCAGTTGATGCGGTTTATACACCGTTACCACCCCCTGCAGTTGGATTCGACTTTTTTCAAGGTCCTTTAGTTGATGGTGTTGCAGGACAGGATCTTAACAAAAACGGTGTTGATGATGCTGTTGACTTCGCAATCTTTAACGGAAAAAAAGTAGGTCCTGGTAAGATTAACTTACCTATGACAGCAGCTTATTACTTTGCAAACGGTGATCCTAACATTGGTGATCCACCACAGGGTACAGTTGACGGATCGAGACAATTTTACAATTTCTTCCAGGGCAGATTTGGAAAATCGGGAGCTATTTTTACTGATTTATCAACAGGTCAACCGACTACGTTTGCTCTTAACGGTAACCCTCAAACCGGTACAGGCTGGTTAGACGGTATTCAGCTACCTCCCGGCGACAGACGTAACGGTAGTTCTTCAGGTCCGTTTACAATGAAACCCGGAGATACTCAAGAAGTAGTTGTTGCTGAAATGGTCGGCGGTGCAATACCGGGGACAGATAGACTTTCAGCTATCGGTATATTAAAGTTTTATGATCAGTCTGCACAGCAGGCTTATGATAACTTCTTTGTTTTACCGGATGCTCCTCCTGCACCTGTATTAAATGCAGTAGCATTGGATAATAAAATTATATTAGACTGGGGTTCGGATAAAGCAGCAGTTGCAGCTACCGAATCAAATGATGCTAAAGGATTTGTATTCCAGGGTTATAATGTTTATCAATTACCCTCAGCATCAGCCCAAGTACAACAAGGTAAAAGATTGGCAACTTTCGATAAAATAGACGGTGTTGGTAAAATTGAAGATAAATTCTTTGATGCAAGCACCGGCGTTGTTGCAACAAAAGTTATTCAATTCGGTAATGACTTCGGTATTCAAAGAAGCTTTACGATTACAAAAGATGTTATTAAGGGCGGTATTCCGCTTGTAAACGGTATCAAATATTACTTTGCAGTTACAGCTTATAATTACAACCCTTCTCCTACGGCTGTACCTAATAACTTAGAGAACCCGATTGCAACAGTTACTGTTGTACCACACACTTTAGATCCCGGTGTAACTCAATCGGCTGATGTTTCATTAACTGTAACACAGACTGCCGGAACCGGAGATGCTTCTCCTACAGTAAAAGTAGTTGATCCGTCAAAGGTTACAGGTCATAAATATTCATTCTTTTTTAAAGATCAGGATTATGTAAATGATGCAAACGGTAACTGGTCAAAAGTTACAACATCTACAAAGAGAGACGGAAACCCGTTATCTCCTAATGATGTTTCTCCATCTACGTTGGATATGTCAGCTGTATTTGGTGAGGTTGGCGGAACTTTAGAATTAAAAGCTACATTAACACTTACATCACCTGACTTTGACTTTGCTGATGGTGTTAAATTAGACTTCCCTGCCGGTGTTACAATAAACAGCGCACAAGGATTTAAGGCTGCCGTTAGAGGTGATTTCATATCTCCAATAATTACCGGTCAAACAATCCTTTGGGGTGATAGCAGCCGTTCAACATTTGGTGGATTCAGTGGTGGTGAAAACTTAATAATGAACGTAAGCGGTACATTACCGTTTGACGTTAATTACACCATATATGATGATGGTTACGGTGATCTTTATGCCGGTACTACATTAGGTATAAAAGATGCTTACGGAACAATATCATTAACAACTGCTGCCTCAAAGAGAATTACTCAGCACCAATGGGGATTAAAAGACGTAACCTTAGGAACAAACGTTCTTGAAAATCAAACCGTATTTGGCGGTAAAGATTGGTACTATGGTACAGGCCCTGGTGGATCAAGCGATCCTATACTAGGTGGTAACCTTGGTCCAAATTATTCGGTTACTGTCGACGGTTTACAAGTTGCAATGAGTGATCTAACATTTAGTGCACCCACTACATTCTTAAGTGCAAAGCAAACTGTTCCTAAAGGTGCTTCTAACTTAAAACTCTGGGGTGATGCTATGTTATTCGGTCTTCCAACAGGTCTTACCTTTTATTCCTCTGACTTCAGCGGAGTAAAACCAACTGATCTTATACAAGATCTTGAATTCAGATTTACAGGTGTTGCACCAGATAATGACAGTCCTGTAGCTTCAGGCGGTCAAATGGCTGTAGCTTATAACAGAAGCGGCTCCTGGGTTGGAACCGTTAGAGCTCCTTTTGAATTATGGGAGCCGGAATCAAATCGTCAGATCAACTTCTTCTTCGTATCCCGTAATGCTGACGGCGCAGCTCCTTGGGGTAACGACGGTTCTCCAGTAACTCATTACAGAATGACAGGTCGTGATTACATTAACCCAAATATGTCTGATTACGATCCTAATGTAACAGATGCTACTGTTAGTAAAGCAAGCAATAACACAACCTGGGTTCTATTCTTCAAACAGGCCGGAGATTCTAAATGGAATACCGGTGATGTATTCTACATTAAATATGCTAATAATATAGTCCCTACTGGACAGGCAGGTGGAGATGATTATGTATTTACAACAACAGCTAAAGCGTATAACAATGGAAAAGCTTTAACAGATGTTGAAAAAATAAATGTATTTCCAAATCCATATTATGCAGTGAATACAGAAGAGTTAAACAAGTATCAAAAATTTGTTACATTCAGCCATTTACCAGCAAATGCTACAATTAGAATCTTTAACCTTGCAGGTATTATGGTTAAAACAATTACCAAAACTAGTGGTTCACAGTTCCAGAGATGGGATCTGAAAAACGAGAGCAATCTACCTGTAGGTAGTGGTATTTATATTGCTTATATAGATATGCCTGATGTTGGAACTACCAAGATACTTAAATTAGCGATTATTCAAGAAGAACAAATTCTTGATAAATTTTAAAAATGAAGCTTAAAACTCAAGGAGTAAAAATGAAAAATATATTTAGATATTTAACTTTAGCTACTATCATTCTCTTTGGAGTTGGTAGTGTATATGCTGGAGGAGGCAATCGTACCGGTACGGCAGGTGCATCTCAGTTGCTTATACCTGTTGGCCCTCGCGGTATAGCTATGGGAGAATCCAATGTTGCTTCAGCCACAGGGTTGGAAGCTTTGTTTTGGAACCCAGCTGGTTTAGCAATTATGGATAAATCAGCAACAGTCACTTTTTCTCACCAAGATTACATTGCTAATATTGGTGTTGAATATGGTGCAGTTGCTGCTAATTTCGAAGGATTTGGAGTTCTCTCTTTTTCTATTAAATCACTCGGTATTGGAGATATTCCAGTTACTACTACTACTCATCCTGACGGTACAGGTCAAACCTTTTCACCACGTGATTTAGTTGCAGGTATTACTTATGCAAAAAGATTAACTGATAATATATCAGTTGGTGTTACTGCTAACTTAGTATCTGAAACAATCGACCAGGTTAGTGCAAGTGGTCTTGCATTTAATATTGGTGTTGCTTATCAGAACTTAGCTGATATTAAAGGCTTAAGTTTTGGTATAGTTATGAAAAACATCGGTTCTCAGCAAAAATTTACTGGACCTGGTTTGTTAACAATAGCTACGGTTGGCGGTCAAAATCGTCCGCCTAACTTTACCTCTATCAATTCAGCAGCATTTGATTTGCCTGCATCATTTGAGCTTGGCTTAAGTTACAGCCCTCAAATTGATGAACACAATTCACTTTTATTAACAAGTATGTTCCAGAATAATAACTTCTCGGAAGATGCTTACAAATTTGGATTGGAATACGGATATGATAATACCCTATTCATCAGAGGTGGATATCAATTGCAAGCAAAAGCTAGTGCAACCTTTATTTATGACTACTCAGCCGGTGTTGGTATAAATTATGACCTATCCGGTGTTGCTGTAGAAGTTGATTATGCCTACAAGCATTCCGATTTCTTCGGTGGTAACCATATATTTGGTGTTAGCTTTGGATTCTAATTCTTTTAGCCGGGATGTTTAATCCCGGTTATATTTATTAGAAAATAATTAACCGTACAGTCGAATAGACTGTACGGTTTTTTTTATCAATTGATGGAATTATAAAGCAAAGTGTCAGCCTCTGTAGTAACGGAACAAATTGCTCAATTTAAACAAGATAAACAAAACACCTTCTCTTCCTTTATAAAAGCGCTAAACTATCAGTAGTAGAACATCCCTTTTACTTCATTAAAACTATAATCGTTAGATCGCTGAATGAAATAAAAAGCTAAAACAATAACTGCTATAAAAGATACAGAGAACACCTTTATCATTTTATGCATCGACCATTATTTTGCTGTAGATTTAGGTATGAATTGTAACTTTAAGAAAAAAATCGAGATAGACTATTAGCAATAAAATTGTAATTTATAAAATATAATTCATAAATTTAAATCTAATTGATAATAAATAATACCGGAGTATAGAAATGTATAAAAAACATAAAAGAGTTCTCAACATCAGCCTGCTGATCATTTTGTCTTTCTTAACAGGTTTTGTTCTTAACAGTGATAAAGGTATAAAAATCACGGGACAAATGATTACCGAAGCAGGTAATTTAATCGGTTTAAAATTTACAAATGTAGAAAAAGATTCTATGACTGTACTTCTTAAAGGACAACTTAGAAATTATAGAACAATACGAAAAACCACATTAAAAAATAGTGTTGTTCCTGCAATAAGTTTTAATCCAATTCCTGTAGGTTTTAAAGATCCGGTAAAGAAAAGTGGAATAACATTGAGCAATTATTCAAAAGTAAAAATGCCGAAAAACATTGAGGACTTATCTTTTTACTCTATTGGTCAATTATCATATTTATTAAAGAATAAAAAAGTAACATCTCAACAACTTACAAAACTTTATTTGTCGCGCTTAAAAAAATATAACCCGCTTTTGCATGCTGTTGTTACATTAACAAAAGAACTTGCACTTAAACAGGCAAAAAGAGCTGACGACAATTTTGCAAAAGGGATAATTCTAAGTCCCCTACAGGGAATACCCTACGGTGTAAAAGATCTGTTTGCAACAAAAAATTATAAAACTACCTGGGGTGCAATGCCCTATAAAAATCAAGTGATAAATGAAAATGCAGAAGTTGTAAAAAAACTTACAAAAGCGGGTGCTGTATTGGTTGCAAAACTTACTATGGGTGCTTTGGCAATGGGTGATTATTGGTTCGGAGGCAGGACACGAAATCCATGGGACACAAGCAAAGGTTCCAGCGGTTCTTCAGCAGGTCCCGCTTCTGCTGTTTCGGCAGGACTTGTACCGTTTGCCATAGGTACTGAAACCTTGGGTTCAATAGTATCTCCCGCCACTGTTAACGGTGTTTCAGGTTTAAGACCTACTTATGGTAGAGTAAGCAGAACAGGTGCAATGGCTTTAAGCTGGTCGATGGATAAAATCGGACCCATTGGTAGAAACGCAGAAGATCTTGCTATTATCTTTAATTCCATTTACGGCGATGATCCCAAAGACCAAACATTATTTGATTACCCGTTTTCTTATTCTTCGAAAATAGATTTCAGCAAAATGAAGATAGGTTATTTGAAGAGTGATTTTGAAAAAAATTATAGATTTAAAAAACAAGATTCCCTATCACTTATCACACTAAGAAAATTAGGAGCCAAATTAATTCCGATAGAGTTGCCTGATATTCCTGTAAGAGCCTTGCGAATTATATTAACAGCAGAAGCAGGTGCCGCTTTTGACAATTTAACTCGGAGTGGAAAAGATGACTTGCTGACAAGACAAGGTAAATACGCCTGGCCGAATATTTTCAGAGCGTCAAGGTTTATTCCCGCAGCCGAATACATAAACGCAAACAGAATTCGCTATCAATTAATTCAAGCAATGTACAAGTTGATGAAAAAAGTAGATTTCTATATAGCTCCATCTTTTAAGGGGAATAATCTTTTACTTACTAATTTAACAGGTCAGCCAACAGTTGTGGTGCCCAACGGATTTTCAAAAGAAGGAACACCTACAAGCATAAGTTTTATAGGAAAACTGTTTGATGAAGGAACAATAATTTCTGCAGCCAAGGCTTTTCAGGATGCAACTAATTTTCATTTGAAGCATCCGAAAATGTTTAAATAAATTTGTAGAGCGACGAGGTTCGTCGCTCATTTCTAAATTCTTTTTTGAGCGAGCAATCTGCTTGCTTACAAAAATTATTCAGCACTAATATTTTTTGCCTGTTCGTGGAACTGAATATCTGCTCTCCTGTTTAGCTCCGTTTGAACGATAAACCAAACTGCCGGTGAGAAAACCAAGTAAAGAACAAATAACAACCATCTGTTCATTTGTACGTTTGTTACATTTTCGTATAACTCAGAAAATTTATAGATGGAATAAATTGAAGCAAAAGGAACAAACAGTAAAACCGTCCATAATGCGGGATTTGCATTTTCATCATTAGCAATGCCTTTCAGTTCAACAGAAACTTGATAAAACCAGTAAATGGTGTAAATGCCTATAGTAATAATGGTAAGAAAAACCTGTGCAATCATATTCCTTTTTTTTATGTGAACGGGCATTATTTCTTCCTTTTTTTTGTTATATGTAGAAAAGGTCTTTTAATACGTTTTATAATAAGAAATTCTGAATTGTATTGAAAGAAGAAAATAATTTTGCTAATATATAATATAAAATAAATATTAGGAGGGGTATGAATGTTTTTTACAATCATTTCTTTATTATTTGTTCTTTTATTTTCTTTTCCAACTACAGCTTTTTCACAGGGGGATAAAAAAGATAAAACCGGTCTACAAAAAGTAACCGATCATAAAACCTACACTTTTTTAGACATCAACAATATCTCTACTTATTTTTATAACAACGGATGGTCGGATACTACCCCTAACGGCAACAGCGGTTTTGTTTATCCGAAAGGCACGGGTAAAACCGCTGTGTTTGCATCCGGTTTGTTATGGGGAGCAAAAGTAGCCGGTGATTTTAATCCGAGAGTCGGTGGAACCGTTTACAGAACAGGCTTACAGCCGGGTATAATTAAAAACGATGGAACAGCTGCTGATCCTACTTCGGAAAAATATAGAATTTATAGAGTTAGGCCCGATGTTTATCCCGGAGGTGCTTTAGTAGATTTAACACCCGATGCGGAAAATGAAGGAACAACCCCCGAAGCATTAAGAACCGAATATGAAAAAGACTGGACGGAATGGCCTGCAGATTTGGGTGCACCTTTTACTGATAAAAATAATAACGGAATATATGAACCCTCCATAGATATTCCGGGAGTTAAAAATGCCGCCCAAACAATCTGGTTTGTTGCAAATGATTTGGATTCAGTACTAACAAAAAAATTATACGGTGCAATTCCATTAGGAATTGAAATGCAGGCAACTATTTGGGCATATAATACCCCGGGTGCTTTGTCTAATATGCTTTTTAGAAAGTATAACATTATTAATAAAACCAATGTCGGTTCTTTAACCCCAATAACATTTGACAGTATGTACGTATCGATGTGGAATGATATAGATTTAGGAGAAGCCGGAGATGATTTTGTAGGTGCCGACACAACTTTAAGTCTCCTTTATTCGTACAACGCCAATGCAGTTGATGCAGTTTATTCACCATTACCACCTCCCGCTATCGGTTTTGACTTTTTTCAAGGTCCTTTAGTTAAGGGTGTTGCAGGACAGGATCTTAACAAAAACGGTGTTGATGATGCCATTGACTTTGCAATCTTTAATGGAAAAAAAGTAGGTCCTGGTGAGATTAACTTACCTATGACAGCAGATTATTATTTTGCAGGCGGAGATCCTAATATTGGTGACCCGCCACAGGGTGATTTTAGGGGCGCAGAAGGTTCAAGGCAATATTATAATTTTTTCCAAGGTAGATTCGGGAGAGCCGGAATTATCTTTACTGATTTATCAACCGGCAAACCTACTACTTTTGCTCTTAACGGTAATCCCTTAACCGGTACAGGCTGGGTGGATGGCATGCAGTTGCCTGCCGGTGACAGAAGAAGCGGGAGTGCTTCGGGTCCGTTTAATCTTGCACCCGGAGATACACAGGAAGTAGTAATTGCAGAAATAATAGGCGGTGCAATTCCGGGTTCCGACAGGCTTTCTGCTATTGGTATTTTAAAATATTATGATAAGAAGGCGCAACAGTTATACGATAATTTATTTCAACCGCTTGAACCACCCGCTCAACCCGAAGTGAAAATAGTTGAATTAAATAATAAAATTATTCTGGACTGGGGAGAGAATCCTTCGAATTATACAACTACCGAATCGTTCAACAAAAACGGTTTTGCATTTCAGGGTTATAATGTTTATCAACTTCCCTCACCTGATGCAACACTTGAAAATGGGAAAAGACTTGCAACGTTCGACAGAATAGACGGTGTGGGTAAGATCACAGATTCCTTCTTTAATATTGAAGACGGTACTGTAATTAATAAAATAATTCAAAGAGGGAATGATACAGGTATAAAAAGAAGTTTTACAATTACTGCTGATACTCTACGCGAGGGTGCTCCTTTGATAAACGGCATTAAATATTATTTTGCAGTTACTGCTTATAATTATAATCCGTCAAGAACTGCTGTACCCAATAATTTTGAAAACAGTTTTAAAATATTGACGGCAATTCCTCATTCAACAAACCCGGGGATAACACAATCTAATCCTTCAACTTTAAATGTAACTCACAGCAAAGGAACCGGCGATGCGGATATAGACGTAAAAGTTGTAAATCCCGATTTAATAACAGGGCATAAATACGAAGTATTTTTTAAGGACCAGGATTATGTGAACGATGCCGACGGTAAATGGCATAAAGTAGGAACAACTACAAAGAGAGACGGAAAAAACAAACTGTCACCTACGGATATTTCTCCTTCATCGATATCATTCAGCGCTATATTTGGTGAGGTGGCTCATACCCTGGATATAAAAGGAACCGTAACAATTTCATCACCGGATTTTGATTTTGCAGATGGTGTTAAATTAGACTTTCCGGCTGGTGTTACAATAAACAGTGCCAAAGGATTTATTGCTGCTGTAAGTGGTAATTATGTATCTCTAAAAATTATCGGTCAATCAATTTTTTGGGGAGACAGCAGCCGTTCAACATTCGGTGGTTTCAGCGGAGGAGAAAGTCTTAACTTTAATGTAAGCGGCACAATTCCGTTTGATATAAATTATACAATTTATGACGACGGTTACGGTAATCTTTTCACCGGAACTACATTTGGTATAAAAGACGCTCATGGTACTTATTCATTAACAACAGCTTCTTCACAGAGAGTTACACAGCATCAATGGGCGGTTAAAGATTTAAATACCGGAATATTGGTTTTAGACAATCAAACCGTATTCGATGGAACAGACATATATTTCGGAACCGGTCCGGGTGGATCGAGTGGTAATGTATTAGGTTATAATTTAGGCAATGATTATGCTGTTGCTATGGACGGATTTCAAATAGCAGTTAACGGTAAAATTACATTTGAACCGCCGAAAACATTTTTGAGTGCAAAACAGACTGTATTTGGAGGTACAACAAAACTAAGATTCTGGGGAGATGCTCAATTGTTCGGAAATTCTACCGGATTTACTTTTTACGGAAGTCATACTGCTGCAACAAATGAAGATTTAATTCAAGATTTAGAATTCAGATTTACGGGTGTACCTTCTGACACTTCTAATCCGATGGAATCCGAAATTATTTCCGGCGGACAAATGGCAACTGCTTACAACCGTGACGGAGTTGAAGCCCTTGCAGCAAGGGTCAGAGTTCCATTTGAATTATGGGAGATTGAGCGTAACCGCCAAATTAATGTATGGTTTATTTCCCGTAATGCAGACGGAGGTGCACCCTGGGACAGAGCAACCGGAACTCCGCGGTGGTACAGAATGACAGGCAGGGATTACATTATTCCTTATGCAACCGGGTACGCTGAAAATGCAACTCCCGCACAAGTCGGAATAAGCGGAAATAAATCTACCTGGATATTATTCTTTAGGCAATCCGGCGATTCACAATGGACAACCGGAGATGTGTTTTTAATTAAATATGCAAATAATATAATCCCCGGTAATGACAAATATGAATTTACAACAACGGCAAAGAATTTTAATTCAGAACAAGCGAAAATAGATATAGAAAAAATTAATGTTTTTCCGAACCCGTTTTATGTGGCAAGCACGGGAGATCTAAATAGCCTGGAAAGAGCGGTAACTTTCTCACATTTACCTGTAAAAGTAAAGATAAGAATATTTAATCTCGCTGGACAAATGGTTCGAACTTTAGATAAAGATAACAGTTCTCAATTTTTTAAGTGGAATTTAATGAATGACAGTAACTCACTAATAGCAAGCGGTGTATACATTGCATTTATTGAAATGCCCGATATTGGCGAGACAAAAATATTAAAGTTTGCAATTCTACAGGGAGAAGCAGTAATAGGAAAATATTAAAACATAATAGTTCTTAAAAATATAATCGTTACCTTATATAAAAGGAGGGTTCGTATGATGAAAAAATTTTTACAGATTCTTATTTTATTGGCATTAATAACATCAACTTCACTTTATCCCAAGGGGGACAAAAAAGATAAAACCGGTCTAAGAAAAGTAACCGACCAGAAGGCCTACACTTTTATGGATATCAACAATATCTCTACTTATTTTTATAACAACGGATGGTCCGATATTACCCCCAACGGTAACAGCGGTTTTGTTTATCCTAAAGGCACGGGTAAAACTGCTGTATTTACTTCAGGTTTAATGTGGGGTGCCAAAGTTGCAGGTGATCCTAACCCGAGAGTAGGAGGGTCGGCATACAGAACAGGCTTGAAACCGGGAATAATAAAAAACGACGGAACACCTGCTGATCCTACTTCGGACAAATATAGAATTTACAGGGTTAGGTCCGATGTTTATCCCGGTGGTCCCTTTGTGGATTTAACAAATGAAGCTTTTAACGAAAAAAGTACTGCCGGCAAAATAAGAGCAGAATACGAAAAAGACTGGACGGAATGGCCTGCAGATTTGGGTGCACCTTTTACCGATAAAAATAATAATGGAACTTACGAACCTTCAATAGATGTGCCTGGTGTACCCGGTGCCGATCAGACAATCTGGTTTATTGCGAATGATTTGGACTCAACACAGTCTAAATATTTTTATGGAGCAGATCCTTTGGGTATTGAAATGCAGACAACTGTCTGGTCTTATAACAAACCCGGACCAGTTGGAAATATGTTATTCAGAAAATATAAATTAATAAATAAAACCGATACAGGTAATTTGCTTCCCGTTACGTTTGACAGTATGTATGTTTCAATGTTTTCGGATGTAGATTTGGGATCAGCAGGAGATGATTATGTTGGTACAGACACAACTCTAAATTTAGTATATACTTACAATTCAAATGAAAAGGATGCTGTGTATTATCCACTGCCTCCTCCAGCAGTAGGCTTTGATTTTCTTCAGGGTCCTCTAATAGAAGGTGTCGCGGGGGAAGACAGAAACAAAAACGGTGTTGACGATGCTGTTGATTTCGGTATTATTGATGGGAAGAAAGTAGGACCGGGTAAAATAAATTTACCGATGACCGCATCTTATTATTTTGCAGGAGGGGACCCAAATCTTGGTGATCCACCCCAGGGAACTATAATGGGTTCAATACAATTTTATAATTATTTCCATGGAAAAATTGGTAAAACAGGACAGCCTTTTATTAATCTTGTTACCGGCTTACCGACACATTATGTTTTAACGGGTGATCCCCAAAAGGGAACAGGCTGGCTCGACGGTGTTCAATTACCAGCCGGTGATAGAAGAATGGGAATCGCTTCCGGTCCATTTACAATGGCTCCCGGTGATGCTAAGGAAATAATGTTTGCAGAAATTATCGGCGGTGCACAGCCTGGTTCCGACAGACTTTCCGCAATAGGCGATTTGAAAGCGAACGCACAAATAGCAAAATATTTATACGATAACTTATTTGAATCATTAACACCTCCAAAGGTTCCGAAAGTTCAAACGGTTGAACTGAATAAAAAAATTATTTTGGATTGGGGCGAAGACCCTTCGGCTGTATATGAAACCGAATCATTTTCCAAAAGCGGATATACTTTTCAGGGATATAATGTTTATCAACTTCCGTCGCCCACATCTACTCTATCCGAAGCAAAAAGAATAGCGACATTTGATAAAATTGACGGAGTTAGAAAAATATTAGATAGATATTTTGACCCGATTGCAGGTGCTTATCTTCAAAGGCTTGCTCAATCCGGCAGCGACAACGGTGTAAAACACAGTTTAACAATTACGGTTGATTCTCTTCATTTTGATTCAGACGGGAAAGGGCTTGCGCTCATTAATGGTATTAAATATTATTATGCCGTAACAGCCTATAATTATAATCCAAATGATTTTATTATTCCCAATAATTTTGAGAGTGAAATTAAAATTATTACGGTTACTCCTCATATACAAGATCCCGGAATTACAAGAGAGGACCCCGGAACAATTACTCCAATAAAAAGCGGGTCAGGTACAGCTACTGCTAAAATTAAAATGGTAAATCCCGATTTATTAACCGGACATAAATATGAAATATTCTTTAACGATCAGGATTATGTGAACGATGCAGACGGTAAGTGGCATAAGGTAACTACTTCGACCAAAAGAGACGGAAAAAATAAATTTGCACCTGCAGATGTTTCTCCTTCTACAATTAGTTTTAGCGCGGTTTTTGGAGCAACGGCAAACTCTTTAGATATTATTGGAGTATTAGATTTAAGATCTCCGGACAATGATTATGCCGATGGAATTAAGATAGACTTCCCGGCTGGTATTACAATAAACAGTGCAGAAGGATTTAAGGCTACCGTAAGAGGTGATTTTATACCTGCAAAAATTATCGGTCATTCAATCTTTTGGGGAGACAGCAGCCGTTCAACATTCGGTGGCTTCAGTGGTAGTGAAGTCCTTAAAATGAATGTAACCGGTACGATTCCGTTTGATATAAATTATACAATTTATGACGATGCTTACGGTGACCTTTATGCAGGTACAACCTTCGGAATAAAAGATGCTCACGGTACGTTCACTATTTCTTCTGTTGCTTCACAAAGAATTACTCAGCACCAGTGGGGAGTTAAGGATATTACAACGGGTAAAAACGTAATTGAAAATCAAACTGTATTCGGTGGGAAGGATTGGTATTTCGGAACAGGACCCGGTGGTTCAAGTCCGGCAGTACTCGGCGGAAATTTAGGTGATGACTATGCGGTGACTGTGAAAGGTCTACAAATATCAATTGGAAAGGTAATATTTGATTCGCCGAAAACATATACAAGAGCTATACAAACTGTATTCGGCGGCGTTACAAGGTTAAGACTTTGGGGTGACGCTATGTTATTCGGTCTTCCAACTGGTCTTTCCTTTTATTCCTCTGACTTCAGCGGAGTAAAACCAACTGATCTTATACAAGATCTTGAATTCAGATTTACAGGTGTTGCACCAGATAATGACAGTCCTGTAGCTTCAGGCGGTCAAATGGCTGTAGCTTATAACAGAAGCGGCTCCTGGGTTGGAACCGTTAGAGCTCCTTTTGAATTATGGGAGCCGGAATCAAATCGTCAGATCAACTTCTTCTTCGTATCCCGTAATGCTGACGGCGCAGCTCCTTGGGGTAACGACGGTTCTCCAGTAACTCATTACAGAATGACAGGTCGTGATTACATTAACCCAAATATGTCTGATTACGATCCTAATGTAACAGATGCTACTGTTAGTAAAGCAAGCAATAACACAACCTGGGTTCTATTCTTCAGACCATCCGGAGATTCTAAATGGTCAACAGGTGATAAGTTCTTGATTGAATATGCAAACAATATCATTCCGGGTCAGGACAATTTTAAGTTTACTACAAAAGCAAAAACATTTAATACCGAAAAAGCAAAAAACGATGTGAAAAAAATTAATGTTTTTCCGAATCCTTATTATGCAAAAAGTACGGGTGACCTAACAAATTACGACAGATTTATTACATTCACACACTTGCCTGTTAAAGCAAAAATAAGGATATTTAATCTCGGCGGTAATTTGATAAGAGTAATTAATAAGGATGATAACTCGCAATTTCTTAAATGGGACCTGCTGACGGAACACGGGTTTTTAGCTGCAAGTGGTATTTACATTGTCTATATTGAAATGCCCGATTTAGGTACAACCAAAATATTGAAAGTAGCTATTGTTCAAGGAATACCTATAAACAATTTTTAGGATAAATATTCTTATATGATTAAAAAGATATTCTATATACTTCTTGTTGTATTATTGTTTCTAAATATTAATTGCACAAAAAAAACAGAACATAAATCGACTGAATTAGAGAAGATAAAAGAAAGAGGTAAAATTGTAGCTCTAACAGGTTACAATGCTTACAGCTATTTTATTTACAAGGGACAGCCGATGGGTTTTGAGTACGAACTGCTAAATCAATTCGGTAAATATTTAGGAGTTGATGTTGAAATAAAAATAGTAAAAAACTTAAATGATATGTTCACCATGCTTATTCAAGGGAAGGGTGATCTGATAGCTTTTAATTTAACCGTTACTAAAGAAAGAAGTAAAAGGGTTGCTTTTTCACATTACACAAATACAACAACTCAAGTTTTGGTACAAAGGAGACCCAAAAACTGGAGACGGATGACACTCGATCAGATAAGAAAAAAAATAATTACAAGCCCTATTGACCTTGAAGGCAAAACAATTTATGTACGAAGCGGGTCTTCATATATTTCAAGAATGAAAAATCTTTCCGATGAAATAGGCGGAGATATAAACATTGTTATTGCCGATCCTGATTTAACGACAGAAAATCTTATTGAGATGGTTTCAGAAGGCAAAATTGATTATACAATATCCGATAATAATATTGCACGGTTGGATCAGGCATCATTTTCAAATATTGATATAAGTACAAAAGTTTCTCTACCTCAGAAAATAGCATGGGCTGTAAAAAAAGATTCTTATCAATTATTAGATACTTTAAATACCTGGATTGATAAATTATTAAAGAAACCCATATATTATATAGTTTATAACAAGTATTATAAAAATAGGGCAAACTATAGAAAAAGATTAAAAAGCCAATTCTTTTCTCTTACCGGTGGAAACATTTCTAAATATGATAGCTTGTTAAAAATATACGCAAAAAAATTAAAATGGGACTGGCGCTTATTAGCTGCACAGGTTTATGAAGAATCCCAGTTTAATCCCAATGCCAAATCTTGGGCCGGTGCTGTAGGACTAATGCAGCTAATGCCTACAACCGCTAAACAATACGGGGTTGAAAACCGAACTGATCCAAAGCAAAGTCTAAATGCCGGCATAAAGTATTTAGAGTGGTTAAATAACTATTGGAAAAAATATGTTAAAGATAAAAAGGAAAGAATAAAGTTTGTTCTTGCTTCGTATAATGTTGGCCTGGGTCACATAATAGATGCGAAGAAACTTACCGAAAAATATGGCGGTGATCCTAATAAATGGGATGATAATGTAGAATTTTATCTGTTACAAAAATCAAAGAAAAAATATTATAACGATGATGTTGTAACATACGGGTATAGCAGGGGAATTGAAACAGTTGAGTATGTAAGGGATATTCTAGAATTATATGATCATTACAAACAGTTTATAAGTGCAAAGGGAAGCTTGAACAAACATTTGGCAACAAGTACTTTTTAAAAATCACAAGTAACAAAATCCCTAAATAAAAATCTTAACAATAAGTCGGTTAATTTTTTTAATATTGGGAAACTCATTTTAGGTATATATTGGACAATACAGAAAGTAAAGAAAATCAATTTAAATTAATAATCTTTCCTTTATCCTTTTTGGCTTTAATATGGTTGATCCAATTTGCACAGTATTTCTTTTCACTTCATCTTGCTAAATATGGATTACTTCCCCAGACTACCGAAGGACTTATGGGTATTTTTACAGCACCTTTAATTCATGCCGGTTTCAATCATATATTTTCGAACTCAATCCCCCTACTGTTTTTAGGATGCGGTATATTTTATTTTTATAAAGAAGCCGCTTACAAAGTGTTTTTTATGTCTTACTTGATTCCGGGAATATTTGTTTGGTTTATTGGGAGGGAATCTTATCACATTGGTTCTAGTGGATTAGTTTACGGGTATGTAACTTTTCTATTTTTTAGCGGCATTATCAGAAGAGACAACAGAGCAATTGCTTTGGCATTAATCGTAACATTTTTATACGGAGGTCTAATCTGGGGAGTTCTGCCTTTAAGCAGAGAGATATCGTGGGAGTATCATTTGTTTGGTGCATTGACGGGAATTTTTGCCGCAATAATTTTCAGAAAATCAGATCCTATGAAAAAGTATGATTGGGAAGATGAAGAAGATGAAGATGAATTAGAACAAACAGAAAATCATTTATAAAATAACATTAAACAAAATAGAAAATCCGGCTGCAAATAATCCAAAACCAATTAATCTTTTTAATGTTTTTTCGGATAATTTTAAATTTAAATGATTTCCTAAAAAAGCTCCCAGAATAAAGCCGACGATAATAGGGATGCTGTAAAGGAAATTTATATGTCCCAAATAAAATTGACTTAAACTTCCTGCCAAACTGGTAAAAATAATCATAAACAATGCAGTTGCTGATGCTGTTGAAGGGGGTATATTAAACACATTAACCATAATCGGAGTTTTAAGAAATCCTCCCCCAATACCAAACAGACCGGAAATGATCCCGGCTACCAATCCAAATATTCCGGTTAATAAATAACTCATTCTGTATTGTATGCTACCGGTCGTTCTAGAGATAGCAGGGTTAAGTTTATTAAGTCTTTTAAATATTTCCAACCTGTTGTCTTGTTCTTTGTAGTGCTTTGTTTTTTTAAACATGCTGACACCTACCAAGCCAACAAATAAAGCAAACACAATTTCCAAAACGTTCAGGGCAAGAACAGAAGTTAAATACGCACCGAGAATCGTACCTAAAACGGTTGGGATTTCAAGCGTGATACCCGCCTTGTAATCAATTTTTTTTCTTTTATAGTTAAAGTAAGATGAAATAAGTGAGCCGGGAAATAAAGCCAAAATAACAGAACCGACAGCAATGTTTATTGGTAATTGAAAGCCAATAACTAAAATGGGAATCATAAATATACCACCTCCGAAACCGACAATTGTACCGAAGGCAGCAAATAATGAAGCCAATAATAATATTAAAATGAATTCCATGAAGGCAATAAATCGAAAAAAAAATTGTAGTATTAAATTACTTAAAAGTTATAAAATATAAAATTTTTACTTTTAAGAACAATTTATTCAAAACTTGTTGAATTTATAGACAATGAAAAGAAAAGGCTTAAAAACGGCTCTAAATCCAAATATTTGTTTGGTATATTTTTAGACAATATGTATATTTAAAATTAAATTAATTAGAGAAAACTTAATATTATGGAAAGAAAGAAAGTAACAATTGACGGAAACGAAGCTGCAGCATATACAGCTTATCATATTAACGAAGTAATAGCAATCTATCCTATCACACCATCATCAAATATGGGCGAATGGTCGGATGCTTGGTCCGCTAAGAGAGAAAAAAATATATGGAATGACATACCTACTGTAACTGAAATGCAAAGTGAAGGCGGTGCTTCCGGTGCAGTACACGGTGCTTTACAAACAGGAGCTTTAACAACAACATTTACATCGTCACAGGGTTTATTGTTGATGATACCCAATATGTTTAAAATTGCGGGTGAATTAACATCTGCTGTATTCAACGTAGCAGCAAGGTCAATTGCCGCCCAGGCATTATCTATTTTCGGAGATCATAGTGATGTAATGACTGCAAGATCAACAGGCTTTGCAATGTTGTCTTCTAACTCTGTTCAGGAGATAATGGACTTTGCCTTAATTGCTCAAGCAGCAACATTAGAGGCAAGGATACCTTTCGTTCACTTCTTCGATGGATTCAGATCATCACACGAAGTGAAAAAAATTGAACAACTTACACTTGATGATATGCGTGCGATGATAGACGATGACCTGGTTTTAGCCCATAGAGGAAGAGCCTTAAGCCCGGATAATCCATTTATAAGAGGTACCTCACAAAATCCTGATGTTTATTTTCAGGCAAGGGAATCGGTAAATCCTTACTATTTAAAATGCCCTGATATTGTTCAAAAGCAGATGGATAAATTTGCAAAGATAGTAGGAAGACAATACCATCTATTTGATTATGTTGGTGCGCCTGATGCTGATAGGGTAATTATTATTATGGGTTCGGGTGCGGAAGCTGCGGAAGAAACGGTTGATTATCTTACCTCTCAACAAGAAAAAGTCGGTTTGCTGAAAGTACGGTTATACAGACCTTTTTCGATTGAACATTTTATAAATGCTTTACCAAAAACCGTAAAAACTTTATCTGTTTTAGATAGGACAAAAGAACCGGGCGCTTCCGGCGAACCGATGTACTTGGATATAGTAAATGCTATCTCAGAAAGGTTTATGGATGGGACACTTCCTTTTACTTATCCAAAAATTATCGGTGGCAGATATGGATTGTCATCAAAAGAATTTACCCCTGCTATGATTAAAGGCATTTATGCTGAAATGAAAAAGGAAACTCCTAAAAATCATTTTACGATTGGTATTGTTGATGATGTTACAAATACCAGCTTAGATTATGATCCCGAATTTTCAATTGAATCCAGTGAAACATTTAGAGGTAAATTTTATGGATTGGGCGCTGACGGAACTGTCGGTGCGAATAAAAACTCAATAAAAATTATCGGTGAAGGAACAGATTATTATGCTCAGGGTTATTTTGTTTATGATTCAAAGAAATCGGGTTCCACAACAATATCTCATTTAAGATTTGGTCCGAAGGAAATAAAATCAACATACCTTATTAATAAAGCCAATTTTATCGCCTGTCATCAGCAAGTATTTTTAGAAACGTTTGACATGCTTGAAGATGCAGTGGAAGGTGCAACGTTTCTTTTGAACACTCATTTGTCGAAAGAAAAAGTATGGGACTCATTACCTAAAAAGGTACAGGAAGACTTGATTGAAAAAAAGATGAACCTATACATTATTGATGCCTATAAGGTTGCACACGCAACAGGAATGGGTGCAAGAATAAATACAATTATGCAAACCTGCTTCTTTGCAATTTCAAATATATTTGAAAAAGACAAAGCTATTGAAATGATAAAAGATTCAATAAAGAAAACCTACGGTGCAAAGGGTGAAAAAATTGTGGAAATGAATTTTGCCGCTGTAGATCAAACACTTGATAATTTATTTAAAGTTGAAGTACCAAAAGAAGTTACAAGTAAAAAGGAAATGAAGCCACCGGTTTCTGAAAAAGCTCCTGAATTTGTAAGAAAAGTTACCGCCAAAATGATAGCAGGCAAAGGAGATACATTACCTGTTAGCCAACTACCTGTTGATGGAACTTACGTATCGGGAACAACACAATGGGAAAAAAGAAATATCGGTTTAGAGGTTCCTGTTTGGGACATGGATATTTGTATTCAATGTAACAAGTGCGTTGTTGTTTGTCCCCACGCTACTATAAGAGCAAAAGTTTACGAAGAAGATCAATTAAAAGATGCTCCAAAAGATTTTAAATACACAAAGTTCAAAGCTAAAGATTACGGGGAAAATCTTTTGTATTCACTTCAGGTTGCAGTTGAAGATTGTACGGGCTGCGGAATCTGTGTGGATGTTTGTCCTGCAAAGAACAAAAGCGAAACACGCCTGAAAGCTATAAATATGCAAGAACAAATGCCTTTGAGAGAAAAGGAAAGAGAAAATTGGGATTTCTTCTTATCCATTCCGGAACTTGACAGAACAAAAGTTAATTTAACCAGGGTTAAAGATTCACAGTTCTTAGAACCGTTGTTTGAATTTTCAAGTGCTTGTTTAGGTTGCGGTGAAACACCATATATAAAACTTGTCAGCCAGTTATTTGGCGACAGAACTATTGTGGCAAATGCAACAGGATGTTCATCAATTTACGGAGGAAATCTACCAACCACACCTTGGTCTGTTAACAAAGAAGGCAGAGGACCTGCTTGGAATAACTCTTTGTTTGAAGATAACGCTGAGTTTGGTCTTGGTTTTAGATTGGCAATTGATAAACACCAGGAACACGCAAAAACATTACTAACTACATTGTCAAATGAAATAGGTGATGATCTAATTAGTAATATTCTGAATAATCAACAAAAGGACGAAGCGGATATTTATGAACAGCGCGGGTATGTTGATGCTTTAAATAATAAACTAAATGAATTGCTTAAAGATTCTTCAAAGGATAGAACTGCCGATATAAAACAGCTTTTATCTCTTGCAAATTATTTGGTTAAAAAATCTGTTTGGATTATGGGCGGCGACGGATGGGCTTATGACATAGGTTATGGCGGGTTAGATCACGTAATAGCTTCAGGTAAAAATGTAAATATTCTTGTACTTGACACAGAAGTTTATTCTAATACCGGCGGACAGATGTCCAAAGCAACACCAAGGGCTGCAGTTGCAAAATTTGCTTCAGCAGGTAAACCGGTTGCCAAAAAAGATTTGGGAATGATGGCAATATCTTACGGTAGTGTTTATGTTGCTAAAGTTGCTCTTGGAGCAAACGACACACAAACAGTAAGGGCATTCTTAGAGGCAGAAGCATACGACGGTCCTTCATTAATAATTGCATACAGCCATTGTATTGCACACGGAATAAATATGGGACTTGCAATGCATAACCAAAAAGCTGCTGTAGATTCCGGTTATTGGCAATTATACAGATATAATCCTGATTTGGAAAAGAAGGGTAAAAATCCTTTCAAACTTGAATCAAAAGGATTGAAGATACCTCTTAAAGATTATGCATATATGGAAACAAGGTATAAAATGCTTACAAAGTCTCATCCCGAAAGAGCAAAAAGATTAATGAAAGAAGCTCAAAGAGATGTGGAAGAAAAATGGAATATATACGAGCAGTTAAACTCTTTTGAACCCCTTAAAATTGAAGAAGAAGAAAAGAAACAGGAAAATGAATAAAATCAGTTAGCTAACGGAAACGAGGTAATAAGATGAAATTAGAAACTAAATATTTAGGTATGGATTTAATAAACCCGGTTATTCCTTCCGCCGGGCCCTTATCGAGAGAAATTGATAACATAAAAAAAATGGAAGATTCTGAAGCTGCTGCAGTTGTCCTTTATTCATTGTTTGAAGAACAGATTGAACATGAATCTTTAGAACTTCATCATTACACATCGCACCATGCAGATAGTCACGCTGAGGCAACAAACTATTTTCCTGAAATGGAAGATTATGTTACAGGTCCCGAGGAATATTTGGAACACATAAAAAAAGCTAAAGATGCTGTGGATATTCCTATAATTGCAAGCTTAAACGGAAAATCTTTGGGCGGATGGACAGAATACGCAAAAAAAATTGAGCAGGCTGGAGCAGATGCATTAGAATTGAATATATATAAAATTGCTGCCGACATAAATCAAAGCGGCAGTGATGTTGAAAATATGTATGTAGACATTGTAAAGGAAGTTACTAACAATGTTAAAATTCCTGTTGCAGTTAAACTTTCTCCTTATTTTAGCTCAATGAGTTGGATGGCAAATAAAATAGTAGAAGCCGGTGCAAGCGGACTTGTACTTTTTAACAGATTTTATCAGCCGGATATTGATTTAGAAAAATTAGAAGTTGTTCCCGATGTTGTTCTAAGTAACCCTGAAATGATTAGGCTAAGACTAAGGTGGATTGCTATTCTACACGATAATATTAAAGCTGACTTAGCCGCTACAGGCGGAGTTTATTCCGAGGAAGATATTCTAAAATTAATAATGGCAGGCGCTCAAGTAACTCAGATGTTAGCTGCATTATTGAAGCACGGAATTGAACATATAAAGACCGTCTTAACAAAACTTATTTACTGGGGTGAAGAACATGAATATGAATCACTTGATCAAATGAGAGGAAGTATTTGTTATAAAAATGTTTCCGATCCTTCTCAATTTGAAAGAGCAAATTATATGAATGTATTAAACTCATATAAATAGAGCTATCTCTCCAAAGCCGTTGCAGGGTTTGGTAATTATATAAACGTTTATAAAGTTATCCTCACTTTTTAGATCTGATCATTTCTTGCAATAGTTTTTTACTTGTTAAGTGCTTTTTATCACAACTATTTTATTTCTTTTTCTTTTGTTTTGTTAATGCATATATTTATTCAATCTTTTAGCCGGAGGATATTTTGAGTAATATAATTGAAAAAGCAAAAGAATATGTCACAGAATATCTAACAAATAATTTAAGTACAGATTATAACTATCACTGTATTAATCATACTTTTGAGGTAGTAAAAAATACAGAAGAGTTAGGTAGAGGTTCATTCTTATCGGAAAAAGAATTTGATATAGTAGTACTTGCCGCCTGGTTTCATGATGTGGGATATAGTAAAGGAGGCAATGAGCATGAAAAAATAAGTATTGATATTGCCGAAAAATTTTTAATTGCTAATAATTTTTTAATTGAAGATATTGAACAGGTTAAAAAATGTATTGATGCAACAGAGTTATCCAGTATTCCAAATTCTCTTTTAGAAAAGATTTTATCGGACTCCGATATTCTACATATTGGTAAAAAAGATTATTTAGAAAAGTCTGAACTGTTACGCCAAGAATTTAAAAAGAATCAAAATAAAAATTATTCTGATGATGAATGGATAAAGGAAAATATAAAGTTTTTAACAGAACATAATTTTTATACAAAATATGCAAAAAATAATTATGGACCTCAAAGAATGAAAAACATAGAGAAATTAAAAAATCAATTAAATAAATTAATTGGAAAGGATTAGTATTATGGATGAAAAAGAAAATGTTCAAAATAATATTGAGACAGAGGGTAAGCATAAAAAGAAAAATAAAACCGACCGGGGCATTGAAACTTTATTCAGAATAACTTCCAAAAATCATTTAACCTTAAGCGCTATTGCAGATAAAAAAGCAAACATATTAATTAGTATAAATGCCGTTATCATTTCAATAATATTAACAGTTGTAGTTAAAAGAATCAGCGGAGAGCAAGAACTTATTATCCCTTCCATGATTTTATTGATTGTTTCTTTAGCAACTATAATTTTTGCAACTATAGCTACGCGCCCTAAAGTATCATCGGGTAATATTACACAACAAGATATTATGCAAAAGAAAGGCAACCTTCTTTTTTTCGGTAACTTTTATAAAATGACTTTGGATGAATATGAAAAAGCTATGGATGCAGTAATGAACGACCGGGAATATCTTTATTTAAGTATGATTAGAGATGTTTATTCTGTTGGATCTGTTCTAATTAAAAAATATAAAAATCTGAATATTGCATATAACATCTTTATGTACGGGCTTGTAATATCTGTTTTGACCTTTCTAATAGAGATGATTCATATTTTTTAAAACTATTAATTTTACATTTTTCTTTGGTGATTTCTATTGAAAACTTTATACCTACTAAGACATGCTAAATCCAGTTGGAGTTTACCTTCGCTTGACGATATTGACCGACCACTGAACAAAAGAGGAATAAAAGCTGCACCTTTTATAGGTGAGATATTATTAAAGAAAAAAATATCTCCGGAACTCGTTATCTCAAGTCCTGCATTAAGAGCTATAACAACAGCAAAAATAATAGCAGAAAAATTAAATTATCCTGTTTCTAACATTAAAAAAGATAACAATGTTTATGAGGCAAGTGCATTAGATTTACTTAGCGTTATAAAACATGCAAATGATAAATTACAATCCCTGATGCTTGTCGGGCACAACCCCGGAATAACGGATTTAATCAATCTTATTTCGGATAAAAGATTAGACAATCTTCCGACTGCAGGGATAGTTTGTTTAAAAAAAGAAATAGATAACTGGAAAGAGATAGATGATAATTGGTTGTTTGAGTTTATTGAATATCCCAAGAAATATAAACATTGATTTTTAAAGATGAATATTAGCATTTATTTTAACAGAGAAATTAGCTGGCTTTCTTTTAATTACCGTGTATTACAAGAGGCAAAGGATAAAACCGTTCCTCTATACGAAAGGATAAAATTTTTAGCGATCTATTCTTCAAATTTAGATGAATACTATAGAGTTAGAATATCATCATTAAGAACTCTTATCAACCTAAAAAGAAGTGAACACAAAAAATTATCGTTTAACCCCGAAGTCTTGTTAAATCAAATAAATTACGTTATAAAAAATCAGCAAATAGAATTCGGCAATATTTATAGAAACGAAATAATTCCTTTACTAAATAAACGCAACATATTTATACTTGATGACAAAAATTTAAACAAGCATCAAAAAAAATTTCTTGATAATTATTTTGAGGAAGTACTTAAAGATTATTGCGCACCTACTTTCTTAGTCAACAAAAAAATAAATTTGTTTCTTAACAATGATGCACTTTACCTTGTTGTTAAAATTAAAAAAAAGAATATTGATGGAAGAAAACATAGACTTAAATATGCACTGATTGAAATACCCTCCAACCATCTTCCGAGATTTATCTTTTTCCCCCAATATCATGGGAGACACAATTTTATTTTTTTAGATGACATTATTAGGTATTGCCTGCCTAAATTATTTCCGAACCACGATATATTTGATTCATATTCAATTAAACTTACAAGAGATGCTGAACTTTATATTGAGGATGAATTTACAGGAAATTTATTGGAAAAAATAAAATTAGGACTTAGCAAAAGAACAACCGGTGCCCCCTCAAGATTTTTATATGATAAAAAGATGCCCGATGATTTTTTGCAGTTTATAACCGATTACTTTAGACTTGAGAAAAACGACCTGGTAAAAGGAGCCGGGTATCATAACTTTAATGACTTTTTCTCTTTGCAAAATCCCATTAAAAGGTCTATGGTATATTCTCCACAACCGCCTCTACAAAGCAAATTTATTTTAGGGAACAGATCCTTTTTCAACTCAATAAGAAAAAAAGATATACTGCTTCACTATCCTTATCAATCATATAATTATGTTTTAAACTTTTTAAATGAAGTAGCTACAGATAAAAAAGTAAAAGAAATAAAAATAACTTTATACAGGGTAGCAACTGATTCTTCAGTTGTAAAGTCTTTAATAAAAGCCGTACAAAACGGAAAAAAAGTAACTGTGTTTGTGGAAGTAAAAGCTCGATTTGACGAGGAGTTAAATTTGTTTTGGGCTAAAGAAATGGAAGAAGCAGGTGTAAATGTTTTGTACAGTTTTCCCGGGTTAAAAGTACACGCTAAACTATGTCTTATAAAAAGAATTGAAAATACTAAAACAAAATATTATGCTTATTTGGCAACCGGAAATTTTAATGAAAAAACGGCAAAGATCTATTCTGATTTTGGTTTTTTTACGTCGGATGAAAGACTTATAAAAGATATGAGAAAAATTTTCTGGTTTTTATCGAAACAGGAAAACCTCCAAATTACAAAATATTTGCTTACAGCCCCAAACGGTTTAAGATTAGGACTTGAAGCATTAATAGATAATGAAATTGCAAATGCTAAAAAGGGGATGCCGGCTTCAATAAAATTCAAAATGAATAATATTGAAGATAAAAAGATGATCAGGAAGTTATATAAGGCTTCAAGAGCGGGTGTTAAAATTGATATGATAGTTAGAGGAATATGCTGCTTAAAACCAGGCATAATAAATTTAAGTGAAAATATTAAAGTATATAGTATAGTTGACAGGTATCTTGAACATAGTAGAGTTTTTATTTTTCATAATGGGGGTGATGAAAAAATTTATCTTGCTTCTGCAGATTTGATGAAAAGAAATTTAAATAGAAGAATAGAAGTAGCTTTTCCTATATACAGTAAATCTTTAAAAAAGATAATAAAAAAATTATTTGATATTCAATATAAAGATAATGTTAAGTCGAGGATAATTAATGAATTTCAAGATAATCAATATAAAAAAGATGATGCAGACTATAAATTAAGATCACAATACGAAACTTATAGGTATTTGAAAGGGATGAATAGTTAAGAACATTTAAAATATTTTTTTACTAAAAGATATTGTAATGACCAAATATTATATTATTTAGTCATAATAATATTGTAAGTATTCTTTCTTTAGTTTATGGTAAGCATATGAAAAGTAGGCAGTTTAGAAGCACTTATCTTTCAATTTACGATGAAGGTGAAACTGACTACAACCTTTTGAATTTACTACTATCTCGGCTATTTGTTCTACACATTGTTATCCAACGTTATTCAAATAGTCCTATATATTTTTCAAAAATGAACAATTTACCTCTTTTTCCGCCTGTTATTTCTTCAATTACTTTTAATTCTTCGAGTTCTTTTAGTAATTTATATACTGAAGGTAAAGATAAACTCGTTATTCCTTTTGTTTGCCGGGCATTAATGATTGGTCTTTGAAAAAGATGGTTTATGATTAATTGTGCATTATTAGAACGACTACCTAATTTTTGTATTTTATTTTCTACTTCTTTCTGTAATTTTAAAATTCCATCAAATGTTTCTATACCACTTTTTGCGGTTTCTGTAATTCCTACCAAGAAAAATTTGAACCATTGAGTTATGTCATTTTTTTCACGGACTCTCATAAGATTATCATAGTATAAAGTTCTGTTTCTTTCAAAAAAATCTGATAAGTACAAGATAGGTTTCTTTAGGATTCCTTTTTCAACCAAATATAACGTAATCATTAATCTTCCAACTCTACCATTGCCATCTAAAAACGGATGAATTGTTTCAAATTGATAGTGAATAAGTGCAATTTTCAATAAATCCGGAAAATAGAATTCATCATTATGAGCAAACTTTTCTAAATCACCCATATAATCATTGATAGCACTAAATGGTGGAGGAATAAAAGTAGCGTCACTTAACGATGCACCCCCAATCCAATTCTGACTACTTCTATATTTTCCAGGTAGTTTATGTTTTCCTCGTACTCCTTTCAATAATGTATTATGTGTTTCCTTAATTAGTCGAGAAGAAAAAGGTAATTTCTTTAAACTTTCAATCGCCGAATTTAAAGCAGAAATATAATTTTGAACTTCTTCCCAATCATCCCTTTTTTCTTCATTAACATCTTCTTTCTCAAGTAGAACATCTTCAATATTCGTTTTAGTCCCTTCTATTTTACTTGATTTTGTTGCTTCTTTGGCGATATGCATACTAATGAATAAATCTATATTTGGTATATATTCAGAATACATATCTAATCTACCAAGTTGTCTGTCAGCCTGACTCAATAGATTAACTAACTCCATATTTTCAATATTCCATTGCTTGTTGATTTTTTCAGGTAGAAAACTTTTGAATGTACCTTGATTAATATATTTTCCCGACTTATAATTTTTCATTATTTAAAATTGTTTTAAACAAAGATACTTCTTATTTAAGAATAATGCAAAAAACTTAAATAGAATATATTTAATTTAATATATATCATAGTTTCTTAATTAAGGGAGGTTTGTTTTAATGTTGGGTGACGGTTTGTATAAGCGTAGTAGCGTAGTTCAAGGTACTTACTTTTCAATTTAGTACTAAACTTTGTTTAAAGATACTAACTTTGATATTAACACAAAAACCGTCATTACGTTTATATTTTGTTAGACACTGGCTATTATTGTTTGTTTATCTTTTCTAATTTTTTTATCAAAGGAAAGATTTGTTTCTCGTATCTTTTTATTCCATATTTTCTTACCATAAGCAAAATAATAAAAAGGATAATTGCTGTCATTTGTGCAAATAGTTGTACATAAGTTGTTGAATTCCTTAATGCTCCTAGAAATGCTATGTTAAAGGCAAGAGTTAGTAAAATTGAAAATATTAACATATATCTTTTAGGGATAAGTACTTTTTGTTTTAATTTCTTAATGAGATTATCAATAAAATGTTGATTACTTATATCAAACTTATCATTTATTAAATTATCTCGGTTTTTTAAAAGTGGAACTATTAGAAAAAGTATTCCTATTACAATTAGGGATATTGATAGAATATTATATAAATTATTAGAAAGGTGAGTTACCATTAAATATACTGCAAAAGAAAACAATATTGGGACAAATATCCTTTGAAATTTTGCTGTTCTTTCCATTTTGTTTAATTGACTAATCAACTTATCAATATCTAATGAATTAGATTTCTGATGCTGCCATAAATTTTGCCATTTTTGTAATTGATTATCCATAACTATTTTAATTTTTTAGTTAATGTTTTTTTAATCCTATTTATTCTAACACCAACATTGGAAACACTTAATCCTACAATTTCGGATATTTCACTATAACTACTATTTTCAAATAATAAACTAATAATTATTCTATCTCTTTCTTTCAACTCTGAAATAGCCTGATATAATTTCTTAAATTCTAATTCTGTATAGGAAGGATCACTTTCTTTTATTTCAAGATTTAGATCTTCAGGTTTCAGATAACTAATTCTTTTGTTAAATTTATTTTTTCTACTTACATATAAAAGTGCTGTATTTGTGGCAATTTTGTATATCCAAGTATTTATGCTGCTTTCATTTCTGAAAGTTTCTAAATTATTCCAAACTTTAATAAAAACTTCTTGAAACAAATCATCAGCGTCTGAATTATTTCCCGCAAAACCTAAGCAAAGTCGATAAATTTTATCTTTTGATTGTTCGTATGTTTGTTTGAATAGTTGCTCTTTATTAATCATTTGTTTAAAGAAAGCCTATTCCTATTTTTGGGTTATAGGGTTTAGTTTTTTATTCTTAATAATTTTTATTACTCCCAAAAGAGAAATTCCTATACCTATCCCCAAAAATGAACCATATAAAAAGTCGGGCATTATTTCATAATGTTGGATAATTTGAACAAAAGATGTTGTTAAGAGTCCCACAAATATTAGTATTTGTGGTTTCCTGTTTACTTTTTTCATTTCTAATTCCATTTTTAATAAATTTAATTTGTTATGATACACTTTAGATTAGCAACCATTAAATTTATTACACTTTTTTTGAAATTTTTTTATTCCGGAGTATTTTTTCGCTTGTGTCTAACGTGTGCGGGTATGGGACGTACCACATTTTCCCACTTAAATTTTCTATAAAGTTACATCGTTTATTTTACCATTCACTTTTCTATGATACCGTGATTTGCGGCATGGGCTATACCCTGCTGTTACCTGCTGGGTGTTTTGGATAATATTTTATTTATCAGTTTATTAAAACTTATTTTTTCACCATAAATCATATTTTCCTGCATTTCAGAATAATCTTTTTCATATTGGTCAATGAATTCATCAGGCGGAATAATTTTCAATTTGTTCAATTCAAGTTTAGAATAGTTAACTGTTTTTATTGGTGTATATTTCGCTCTATGTTTGATAATCTCTTGAAATAAAGATTCATTTTTTAAAGCTCTTTCTCCAAATTCTGTTGAAATGATTTGCCCGATATCGTATAAATGTCTTGACATTCTGTGATAGCGGATCTTTTCTTTTGGTTTTGAAAATTCTTCGTGTAGTAAAATCATTTTTTCCAGGAATGTTTTTTCAGGGAGATTTGTTTTTACTATGAATGATTTTTCTGTAAACGAACTTTCGTGATAATTTTCATCAATAATAGATTTAATTTCTTTACCTTCGGATGGTTCTAATAATGAACGGGCACCGATCTCAATTAATACTCGCCTGGAAATATATGATAATTCATCAAAAGTAGATTGGTACGTTATTTTGATAATTTCAGGGTCTTGGTCTGAAATTTTAGTATTCTCAACTTCGA
>ENA-ORDP01000052-ORDP01000052.1-marine-sediment-metagenome-genome-assembly--contig:-NODE-52-length-65330-cov-7.893405_pt1 | contig 65330 bp, 58 predicted proteins | sample MGYA00248627_ERZ508539 | MGnify/ENA primary metagenome ERZ508539 (study PRJEB26208, sample SAMN05571518) | marine sediment metagenome | biome: deep sea; feature: Hydrothermal vent; material...
GACAAATGAGCCTGCACGGGTTTGAACCGTGGACCCCTACCTTATCAGAGTAGTGCTCTACCAGACTGAGCTACAGGCTCTTTGTATTTAATATAATAATCGAGCACCTCTGGCATATTATCTATGACATACTGAACAGCATTTCTTAAATCTTTTTTGGTTTGCTTTTTCTTTTTGGGAAGGGCTTTATAAAAATAATTATTGATTTGAGCACGAAGCTGATTGTTGGGAATAGCTCTGACAATATCATAGAACTCATCTACCAAATCTGTTCTGTTTATCCAAGTGTCATCTTTTGTTAAGATATCTTTGGGACTAAGTAAAACATAATCATTACCATCAAATGGCAGTGTAAAATAATCACTTTCCCACGTTTCAGTATCATAATTAAATCTTACTTTAGCGATCTTTATTTTTTTGATTTTACTCTTAGTTAAGTTTTTAAGCGTGAATGCTTCGGTGTATTTCAGTAGATATTCTTTAATTAAATTTGTGGTAAAATCACTTATATGGTCTTTACCAACACCATCTTTTATTAAACAAAGTTTTTCCAAGTGACTGCCATTTGTGATTTGTTCATCTCCAAAATCTGAAAATATAAATCGTAAATTTCTATTCAGTGATTTTGCGAAATCAGGGCCTAAACCATTACCTCCATTTCCTTTGACGCTATAACCGAACCAATTTTGCTTTACTTCAGAAAACATAAACCAGCTATAAAGCAAACCTTTATTCACACTTTCTGATTCTGACTTTGCCTTAAGAAAACTAAGATAATTGATTATTTGATCGTGAAGTTTTTTATATTCAATTTTCTTACTATTAAATAGCAAGAACGGGTCAACAAATAATGGAAGGTCATTAATCAAAGAAATGTTTAAAGCCCCATAGCTATTAATAATATTTTCGTCAACTTCAAAGAAATCTGAAAAATAGATTTTCATTTTTCACCTTTTAATTTTGCTATCTAGCATATTATTAACTCACAAGGTTAGGTAACAGAATTATTGAATTTTTTCTTAGAGGCTTAAGAATATTTGGAGTGAATAAAACCCCCGTTTTATTTGCACAAATTAATTTAACTTAATTATGGTTCAAAACAAAGAATTGGTCTAATTTTTTAGAAAAAAGTTGCAGGTTAGAAAGTTCAATGTTCGAGGTTCAATTCGTCTACGCCAAGACTTCCGCCTTCGCTCGCTTCGGCGGACAGGTCGCCGAACAGGGATTCTTTGTCCAAGGTTAAAAGTTACAGGTTGTAGCCGGGATGTTCAAAGTGAAATTAGTAAATCATCAATAATCAATTATAAATTCTCAAACTCATCTTTAGAAATCAGCTTCATCGCAAGCGGAAAAAGCGTTTCGTCTTCCCTGTAAATGTGAAGTCTCATTATTTCAACTATTTCTTTGCCCTGGTTGTAAGCGTATTCAAATGTCAATTCCCGTGAAGTTCTGTCCTGCATACGTGAGCCGAGTCCCAGAAAATTTAAGCAAAGTGAACCAAGTTGTGCAACCTGAATATGTTCTGCTTCCATTATATCAACTCCGGTTTTGGGCACTTCATCACCGCTGTGCTCACCGGATTCAATAAGTCTTTTGTGGAGAAGAGGGAAGAGTTGCTTTTCTTCTTTTTTGTTGTGTTCAGGTGTGTTAACATCTAAGAAAGAAAATAATTCTTTAAAGCTCTTATTTATGTTGTCGTTAAATATCCATTTATTTTGTTGCCACTCAGTAAGTGCTTCTTCAAAATTATCAAGGACTTTTACAAATACTTTGTGTTCGTCCATTAATTTTTGAAGCAGGGGATACATATCTTCATAAGGGACGGGATCAACGGTTGACGGTGCAAATGCTTCCGGTGGATCCATCGGAGACATCTCTTCTATATCACTGTCTTTTTCTACAAATCTTTTTATCGGGTCATCTGTGTTCATAATTTATGCCTGTCCGTCTGTTGACGGAATTTATTATTTACTATTTATGAATCACTCTAAATACAGTTGAGAGATTCTTTACCCTGACTTTGTCGGGATTCAGAATGACAAATTAAGAATTTGATCTCATTTAAGGATTTTTAATTTCTGCATTTTTACGAGTGTAATAATACCAATTTAATATTAAACAAATAGCGTAATAGGCAGCAAATCCGTAAAGTGCGTATTCGGGTGTACCGTTTTTAATTTGCTGTCCAAAAACTTTCGGAATTATAAAAGCACCGTATGCAGCAATTGCGGATGTCCAGCCAAGTACGGGTCCCGCTTGTTCTTTGCTAAAAATATAAGGGATACTTCTAAATGTAGAACCGTTTCCAATACCGGTAGTTATAAATAGAATCATAAAAAATATGAAGAATGGCCACCAATATATTTCAGGTGTTGCACTATTCTTTGCTAATACAACAAAATACGCTACAAATAAAGTAGCAATTATCTGTGCAATAGTGCTGTAACCTGTTACCTTTGAACCACTGTTTATTTTATCGGACAGCCAACCGCCTACAGGGCGTATAAGTGCACCTAAAACCGGACCTATAAAAACCCACATTAAAAAATTTGGTGCGTTAGGATTCACGTACGATGGATCAGCAGAATTGGAATACACAAAAATATCCTGACTTAATTTTGGGAATGCAGCTGAGAAACCAATAAAAGAACCGAAAGTCATTGTGTAAATTATTGTCATAATCCAGTTGTGCTTATTGTTAAAGATTGCAAACTGTTTATTCAGATTTTCTTTTATTTCTCCGGGTGTTGCATATTTCATCAAAGCGACGGCTACTATAATAACAACAGGGAGTACAATCCACATATTTATTTTCAGACCAATTAATAAATAAGCGCCCAAAACTGCAGCAATTAGTCCAAGTAAAATTAAGTATAGTGTTTTTGTAACACCTTGAAAAGTACTTGGAAGTTTTGGTGTACCGGTAATTACATTGTTCATCCAGAAGAATGCGGCAATAGTAGCAATGACTAAAAGAGGAACCCAAACCCATCCGGCATTTTGAATTCCCGAAAGACCCTGACCTACAACTTCGGCACCACCTTTACCGATAGCACTGAATAAAAAGATACCCATCACCCAGGGGATTGTCTTCTGCATAATACCAACGCCAAGATTTCCTATACCTGCATTTAACCCGAGTGAAGTGCCCTGCATTCTCTTGGGGAAGAAATAACTTATGTTACTCATCGAAGAAGCAAAATTGCCTCCTCCGAATCCCGATAAAGCGGCAAAAATTGCAAAAGTCATATACGAAGTATTAACATTTTGTAAAGCAAAACCTACACCGATTGCAGGAATAAGTAGTAATCCCGTTGTAACAAAAATTACGTTTCTACCGCCGCCGAGAGAAATTAAAAATGAATTCGGAATTCTGAGGGTAGCGCCTGCAAGTCCCGCAATTGCCGGAAGAGTATAGTATAAGCTATTTATATCCTTTAATTTTGCGGTTATTTCTGCAGGGTTCATATTAGCAGTAATCATTCCAAAGTTATAACCGAACTCTTTCATTTTTGTCGCAATAATACTCCACATTATCCACACTGCAAAGGCAAGCAGCAAGGCAGGAATTGAAATCCAAAGATTCTTTGTTGCTATTTTTTTTCCGCTTGAATCCCAGAATTGTTCGTCTTCAACTCTCCAGTCACTGATATTAATTTTAGACATCAAAGGCTCCTTTAATTATAAAAACCATTTTTATTGACTATGTTTTGGACTCATTTCAATATGTTCCAGAGCTTCGGGTGCTTCTTCCTTTATTAAAGCTTCAGTTGAACGATGCAGCCATATTAAACACACAGCCGATAATAACAACATAAACATCCAGGAACTTGTCCATAAACCGGTGCCCTCTAATAAATAACCGAATATAATAGGTCCGAAGAAACCCCCAAGTCCACCCAATACTCCTACCATTCCACCAACCACGCCTACTTCTTCAGGGAAATGATCGGGAATTAATTTATAAACACCGGCTTTGCCTATTCCCCAAATACTACCGATTAAAATTATTAATATAGCAAATATCCAAACATTTGCCTGGAAATAAATTCTTGTTACACCTTTTGCGAGTAATTCTTTTTTATTTACTTTATCGCCGACTTTAACAACCGGCTCTTGCCATACTTCTTTTGTAGGCAACACTAAAAGTTGATCATCATTAATTTCACTCTTATTCGATTTGGAAATAACTGTGTATGTTTTATTACCCACTTGAATCTCTTTATCGGAAATAGAAGTTACTATTCCTGCTTTTTTATTCATTATGCCTCTTCCGGGAGAATAAATTTCCATCCTTGGTATAGTAAGCATTAAACTAATTATTACTGAAGCTGAAAGAACAAGAAACAAAACCTTTCTTGCACCCCATTTATCGGACATCCAACCTCCAATAGCGCGGATAACCCCGGACGGGAAACTGAATAAAGCGGCAAATAAACCTGCCGTTACTAAGGGGAGATAGTAAACATTTACAAAATAGGGGACTAACCATTGTGAGAATGCTACAAAGAATCCGAAAACAAGAAAATAATATAATCCAAATCTCCAAACCCGGACATCTTTTAAAGGATGTAAAAGTTGTTTAACGGTTTTGTTGTGGGCAGCAGGCTTTTTATTTTCCGTAAAGATTAGAAATATAATCCCCATTACAAATAGAGCAATAGCATAAATTACCGGTAAATTTCTCCATCCTTCAATGTTGGCTCCATTGTCTGTTAAACTTTTTAATATAGTCGGAGCTAAAAGAGTTGTAAGTGCGGCACCTGCATTTCCTGCCCCAAAAATTCCAAGTGCTCTGCCCTGCCAATGTTTTGGATACCATACGGAAGTGTACGCAATTCCTATTGCAAAACTTATACCCGTTAATCCGAAACCGAAACTTGCAAGTGCAAACCAAAAAAAACTATTTGCATAAGAAAGTAAAAACATCGGGATAGCACTAAAAATTAATAACCCTGCATAAATAGGTTTACCGCCGTACTTATCAGTTAAAATGCCGGCAGGCAGTCTGAATATTGCACCGGCTAAAACAGGAATACCCATTAGCCATCCAATCTCGATAGGTCCCCAGTTAAACACTTGGTTATCTACTAAAAATGTTACCAATACGCCGTTAAGCATCCAGGCTGCAAAACAAATAGTAAAGGCAAAAGTATTGAAGAACAAAATTTTGTGGGCTTTTTTTGTAACAGTTGCTTCCATAATTCTTTTTCTTTAAGGTTGTAAAAAAAAAATAGTATTAGATTATTACAAATAGAAGTTCAAATTTTATCAGATTTTTATACTCAATTATTTTGTGATTTTGTTACAGTCCATGGTGATTTGGGATCACGTACTTTTTTCCTGTCCCAATACCAAATAACTTTTTGGTATGGTCTCCATATATAATGCAAGGGAGGAACCAACAAGTGAACCAATCTTGTAAATGGAATGAGAAGAAATATTACAAATGCAAGTGATACATGAAGTTGAATAACCAAAGGCATACTGGATACAGCATCAATATTTGGATTTAAAGTAAAGATAGACCAAAGATAAGGGGTTAAAACTGCAGCGAACCATGAAGAGCCCCAACGGAATCCATAAGCAATCCAAAGTCCCAAAATAATTTGGATGATAAGTAGCGATTCAATTATTAAATCCATCTTGCTTGTTACAACTCTGATTCTAACATTTGTATTACGTCTTATGAAAAGATTTAACATTCCAACCAGGACACTGAGTCCAAAAATGAACCCGGAAACTTCTAAAATGATTAATCTTAACGGTTCGCTATTCCACGCTATTACGGTACCGGGAATAAGGAAGGCAATTAAATGACCGAAGAATAAAAATAACAATCCCCAGTGGAATGGAACCGAACCCCAGAAGAGTTTTCGTCCTTCTAAAAATTGTGACGACAATGATGAAAATTTAAACTTGGTGCCTTTGTAACGGTAAATTGTTCCGATTAAAAATACCGTTAAAGCAACATAAGGCAATGCGATAAATAGGAAGTTATTAAGTGTATTCATTTTAAAAAAGTATTTTGTTATTAATCAATTTTTATTTCTGTAATAATTGAATCCGTAAAGCTTGTATCACCATGTTCTTCAAGCAAAACAGATGAATTGAAATCTTCTTCTAAAACTTTTTGTATAATTAGTAATGGTTTTAGAAAAATCCGCCCGTAGTTTTCGGGCTGTTCAATAAGTGTCTTGTACTTTCTTTTGTAAACATTATTTTTCATATTAATGCTTTTCACTTCAAATTCTTTAATTATTTTGGCAAGAGCAGGAAGTATAATTATTTCGACTAATTCATTTCTAAACTCTTCATCCGTAATTTTAGGAAGAAGTTTTAATAAATTGGGTAAATAATCTGACAGTTCATTGCCGCAATCATTGTTCACTTTTTTATGTTCTTTACTCAAGTTTACTAATAGTTCACCTCTTTTATAATCATCACCGAAAAGGACATAACCAATATCCAAAGTGGTAACCGCCTGAATATCAAACGTGCGTAAGTATAATTCTTCCACTTTTTCCAGGGGTGTAGTATTAAGGAATTGAGAAAATTCGTTGAAGATAGAAAGAGTAACAGTATCGTATCCGGTTAATGATTTTTCCGCTTCTTTAACCTTGTTGAAAAAATCAGCTCGTGGATAATCAACGATATATGCTAATTTTTTGTAATGATTTAATTTTCCATTTTTCATCATTATTAAATTCCCCTAACCGGTTTTTCTTTAAAACCGAATCCTGTTGAACCTTTTACATCTGCTGTATCTTCAAGCATTTCAATTGCCTGCTCTCTGTGTGACGGAGGAATTACAAACCTGTCGTCAAATTTAGCAAGAGATGTTAAATAGTAAATAGCATCGGCTTCTTCGGCGGTTAAACCTGCATCACTTAAAGCGGCGCTTACTTTTTCTTCACCAAGGTCGCCTACGGTAACACCTCTTCTGTGCATTCTAACAGCCATCATTTTTTTAAGTATTTTTGATATTTTTTCCGTATCGCCCGCACTAAATAAATTAGCCATATACTGTAACGGAAATCTTGCATTATCAATTGTTCCCCAGAGTTCTTCCGTGGAAGTATCGTACAGCCAATCATCATCCCATCTTTTAGCTATCGGGTCTAATTTATTGTTTTGTTTTTCATTTTTTACTGCACTGAGTGAAGCCATAACAGGTAGCATTGGCGGAACGTAAAACAACATCGGCATTGTTCTGAATTCAGGATGCAGAGGAAGTGCCAATCCCCATTCTTTTACAAATTTATAAACAGGGGAGTTTTGTGCGGAATGAATTGTTGAATCAGCTATTCCGTTTGCTTTTGCTGCTTTAATTACTTCCGGATCGTTAGGGTCTAATAATATATCCAATTGACTTTCAATTAGATTATTCTCATCAGCCGATGCTACTTGTTCAATTTTATCGGCATCGTAAAGCATAACTCCGAGGTATCTAATTCTTCCAACGCAGGAATGCATACAAGCCGGGGCAATACCTGCTTCCAATCTTGGGTAACATAAAATACATTTTTCAGATTTACCTGTACTCCAATTATAGTATGCCTTTTTATACGGACAGGCAGTTATACACATTCTCCAAGCACGGCAGACTTTTTGATTTATTAAAACTACTCCGTCTTCTCCACGTTTGTATATTGCACCCGAAGGACAGGAGGCAACACAAGCAGGATTTAAACAGTGATTACAAATTCTCGGCAGATAAAAGAATGCCATTTGTTCCAATTGAAACATTGCATCGCGTTCTGCCGGTGATAGATTTTCTAAGTTTGGGTCTTTTCTCGCATAATCAGGTGTGCCGCTGAGGTCGTCATCCCAATTGGGACCTGCCTTAATATCAATTGGTTTTCCGGTAACCAATGAAACAGGTCTTGCCGTAGGCTGATCATCTTGAGCAGGGGATTCAATTAAGTTTGAATATTTGTAAGTCCACGGCTCATAATAATCATCCATCACGGGTAAATTAGGATTGTGAAAAATATTTTTCAATCCTTTGAATTTGCCTGCACCTTTAAGACCTATTGTGTCGGCACCTTCCTTCTTTTCCCAACCGCCTTTGTAAATGTCTTGGTCTTCCCATTTTGTGGGATAACCTGTACCGGGTTTTGTTTCGACATTATTCCACCACATATATTCGGCACCTTTCCTGTCAGTCCAAATATTTTTACAAGCTATTGAGCAAGTGTGGCAGCCAATACATTTATCGAGATGAAACAACATTGATACTTGTGATCTTACGTTCATAATTTTATATCTATTATTTATTATTGAATATTTATTACTGATTATTTATTATTTTTTTGTATCGTTTTCCTTGAAGCAATAAATATTGCAGTCAATTCAGATGCTTCTTGTAATAGTGATTTAATTAATTCTTTTTTAATCAATTTTTCTTCAAGTATAAATTCTAACCAGAATAAAGATTCATCTGATTCTTCAATTACAATACTTAATTTTGCTGTAAAACTTGCCTTAGATTGTGCAAGACAAGCTGCCCTGTAATTTGCAGCTACAGAAGTTGCCGCTCTGATTAATTGACCTTGCAAATGTCTTCCTAATATTGAACTCGGTAAATTTAAAGCCAACTTTACACACCTATGTGCAAAATCCTTTGTCCTTTTCTTAAGTTCTTCTTTATTCATTGTTCAACCCCAAATAATAATTCATAAATAATACATAATAAATTAAAAAACCACTTTGTCCATTTTCTTAATTACAACGTGTGTATCTCTGTTTGGAGCAGACGGTCCCCAATAATTAAATCCGTAAGTAAACTGACCGTAACCTCCGGCAAGTAAATTTGGTTTTAAGTGCGTACGGGTAAAACTGTTGTTTCCGCCTGCACGTTTGTTGCCTCTCACTTGCGATTTCGGAATTCCAACCGTTCTTTCAACAGCGTGATAAACAATTGTAACACCTTTTGGTATTCTACTGCTTACAACCGCTCTTGCACAATAAACACCGTGGTCGTTAAATACTTCTACCCAATCATTGTCTTTAATTTTAAGCTCTGCGGCGTCTTCTTCGTTTATCCAAACAGGTTCACAACCCCTTGAGAGAGTTAACATTCTTATATTATCACCGTATGTTGTATGTATATGCCATTTTCCGTGCGGAGTTAAACAGTTGAATATTTTTGCTTTTCCTTCTTTTAATGTTTCTCTAAGGTCACCGTAAACTTCCGGTTTCGGTGACGGTTTATAGGTCGGCAAATGTTCACCAAATGCAATGTACATTTCGTGATCTAAGTATAAGTGCTGTCTTCCAGTAAGAGTTCTCCAAGGCACTAATCTTTCAACATTATAAGTATATGGCGAGTACGCTCTACCGTTATTCATAAGCCCTGACCAAATTGGTGATGTGTTATACCTTCTCGGTTGTGCCTGTAAATCATGATAATTAATTCGTACATCTTTACTCCCTTCGGCAATATCCGCAAGTACTAATCCCGTTTTCTTTTCTATATTTTTATATGCACGTACAGTCAATTTACCGTTGGTTAATGAAGATAGTTTTAATACTGCGTTGGCAGCCCATTCATCTTCTTTTAAAGACGGATATTTTTTGTCACCGATTTTTTCAACGTGGTTGTCCGGTGAGGTCAGCATACTGTCATATTCGTCCTCACAATTATAGTGATTACCGTGAGCACCCAATCCGTTATTTCTTACATTTTCTCCAAGTGCAATAAATTTATCATAAAGTTTGGTATAGTCTCTTTTAACTACTGCTAATTTGTGCATTGTCTTTCCGGGAATTGCCTCGCATTCGTCTTCATACCAATCTTTTACGGTAGTTTGGGAAATCTCATCAGCGGAATCGTGACCCAGCGGTGCAGCCACAATATCTTTCTGTGGTTCCGAAAGATGTTTTTTTGCAAGTTCGCTTGTAGCCTTTGCAATCGCTTTGAAAATCTGCCAATCGGTTTTTGATTCCCAAACAGGTGCAATTGCAGCGGACAACGGATGAATAAATGAATGCAAATCGGTACTGTTCAAATCAGCCTTTTCGTACCACGAAGCTGCCGGTAAAACTATATCGGAATAAAGAGCAGAAGAATCCATCCTGAAATTAAGATCAACAACCAGATCCATTTTTCCTTTTGGAGCTACTTCGTGCCATTTAACTTCTTCTGTTTTTTCATCTTCTATATCTTTAGCAATCGCATTTGAGTGTGTTCCCAAATAGTGCTTTAGCAAATATTCGTGTCCTTTCATACTTCCCGAAATAGCATTTCCTCTCCAGATATACCAGGTTCTCGGGAAATTTTCTTCAGCGTCGGGATCCGAAATAGAATATTTTAATTCTTTTGATTTTAATTTATCTAATACATATTGTTTTATTTCATCATCGTTTTTAGCACCGTTTTTAGTTGCTTCTTTGCAAAGTTCTAAAGGATTCTCATTGAATTGCGGGTAAAACGGCATCCAGCCCATTCTTACAGCTTTAAATATTTTATCAGCGTGATGTCCTCTGGTCCACTTGTTATCGGGTACTTTGTTATAGTTTGAAAAATTACCGTCGTGTCGATATTGGCAGGTATTTATATAGTGCCAAATAGGTGCTTGTTGAAGACGAACTGCATTAACCCAATCTTTAGCAAATGCAATAGCACCCCAGGAGTCTGCCGGTGCTAATTTTTCCTGACCGACATAATGGTTAAGTCCGCCGCCGTTTTTTCCTACGCAGCCTGTGAGCATAAGAGCCATAATTCCGGCTCGATAAATTAGATTATTATGATACCAGTGATTTATTCCGGCACCGATAATTATCATACATTTACCTTCGGTTGCTTCTGCTGTTTTTGCCCATTCTCTTGCAAATTGTATTACTGATTTACTGTCAACTCCCGTAAATATTTCCTGCCAAGCAGGGGTATAAGAAGCATCTTTATCAGTATAATCTTTTGGATAATCACCACCAATTCCTCTGTCTACGCCGTATTGTCCCATAGTAATATCATAAACAGTAGCAACGGGAATTTTTTTGCCTTCAACTGTTTCTATATATTTAACGGGTACACCTCTCAGACTTTTGTTATCCAAACCAAATTCTGTAAACTCTACTTGAATAACTTCGTCATTATTATCAATTAAAGTAAGCAGGGGATTGAATTTAGAATTACCGTCTGCGTTTTCCATTTTCAAATTCCAATTTCCACCTTTTTTATCCCAACGATGACCGACACTTCCTTTAGGTATTACAAGGTCTCCGGACTCTTCATCAATGTTTAAAAATTTCCAATCTCCATTTTCTATTTCTTTATATTTTTCAATTTGATTTGCGTGAAGTAATTTTCCCGGTGTGTATTTACCTCCGTCTTTTACTAATTCCACTAAGTATGGTGAATCGGTATATTTTTTAGTATACTCTAAGAAATAGGGAGTTTGTTTTTCGTGGTGAAATTCTTTCAAAATTACGTGAGTAACAGCCATCCAAAAGGCGCCGTCACTTCCGGCGTGTAAAGGCATCCATTGATCGGCATATTTTGATACTTGGCTGAAGTCAGGTGCAAACACAACAGCTTTAGTTCCGTTGTGCCTGGCTTCTGCAAAAAAGTGTGTGTCAGGAGTTCTGGTCATATTTAAATTTGCACCCATAACAGCAATAAATTTTGAGTTGAACCAATCTGCGCTTTCACAAACGTCTGTTTGTTCGCCCCAAATTTCGGGTGAAGCATTCGGCAGATCGCAATACCAATCATAAAAACTTAAATTCACACCGCCAAAGAGTTGAAGAAATCTTCCGCCTGCAGCATAACTAAGCATAGACATTGCAGGAATAGGGGAGAAACCGATTACGCGGTCAGGTCCATATTTTTTTGCAGTATAAATATTAGCTGCAGCCATTATTTCAAGTACTTCGTCCCAGGTTGTTCTTCTAAAGCCACCTTTACCCCTGGCTTTTTGATATTCTGCTCTTTTGTCTTTGTTGTTTTGAAGATTTTCCCACGCTTGTAGTGAGTCACCCGTTTTTTCTTTTTCTTCACGGTATAAGTCTAAAAGTGCACCTCTTACCAATGGGTATTTTATACGAAGCGGACTGTACAAATACCACGAAAATGAAATTCCTCTCTGGCATCCTCTCGGTTCGTAAGGGGGAAGACTGTCTTCAAGCAGGGGATAGTCTAATTGCTGAGTTTCCCAAACAACAATACCGTCTTTTACGTGTATCTGCCATGAGCATCCGCCCGTGCAGTTAACACCGTGGGTACTTCTAACGATTTTATCGTGTTGAAATCTGTTTCTGTAAAACTCTTCCCATTGACGGGTTTCGGGTGAAATTAAATCTTGAATCCAACTCATAATAATATTCTTATATTTTAATTGATAATTATTTTGATTTTAGCTGTCTCTTGAAAATATCTTTTTTTACAGTACCTTTTTTTCTGCGGAACCAAACAAGTCCAAAAACTCCAAAAAGTAAAATTACACCCACAATACCGCTGTATATAAATCGTTTACTATAGTTAACGGGATGTTGATATATAGAATCGTAATCGACTTGTTTTAAAAATGCGAGTAAATAATATCTTTCGTTTTTGGTTAGCTGTTTATTATCAAAAGCTGTTTTCATAACCGGGAATGGAGGGTTGGAAATTATAGCATCAATACCGGCAGCGTTTAACCTGGAGTATGCGTTTGTTAAATCTTTAGCTAACAAACCGCCGCTAGCCACATTATCATTAACTACATTGTGGCAGGATAAACAAGAAGGTCCATCGTTTGCAAAACGTTTTTCGCCTGTAAAATATTGCTGACCAAGTTTGTATTCATCTCTTCCTGCTTCATCTAAATTAAAGCCTAAACTGTTCTTCAATGTAAATTTAGGAGCTTTAACTTCTTTTGTTGTTGCTTCTTTCGGGCTTTTTTCTTTAATATAATTTATAACGCTTATTATTTGCGGATCGGTTAGTGACTGATCTGGCATAATAATTTTATTAAATTCGTTAAAAATCTTAACTGCATCAGGGTCACCGCTTTTTACCATTGTTTGCGATGATTTAATAAATTTTATTATCCATCCTTCTTGAAGTCTTTTGTGAACGTTTGCTAAATCAGGTCCCACCAATCTGCCTTGTCCGATTGTGTGGCAGGCGCGACAGGTAGTTAAAAATATCTTTTCTCCAATAGTTTGTGAGGATAATGGTATGGTAAAAAGAAGAATGAGTAAAAATATTGTGGTTAAAGATCTTTTAAAAGAGATACCTGTAAAAAAATTCATTTTCATTTAGCCTCTTAAAATAAAAAACATATTGAGTTTATAATCAGATATTTTACTCTTGTTAAGATATAATTTTTTTGATATTTTAACAAGAGTAAAAAAGTTTTTTTTTCAAAAATATTTTATAATCTTTTATTTCCGACTAAAATAGTACAATTATTGCCTAAATTTTATTATTTATCCACTATAATATGGAGTACTAAAAATGAAAAGATTCTTACTGATGGTTCTAATTATAATGTTTTTTTCTATCAATTCTTATACGCAAAAGTTAGGAAAAGGATGGAAACTTTCCGGTCAAATACAAATACGCAGCGAACTTGACGGCAGAGATTTTTCAAATAATACACACCCACTCACATTTTCAAGCATGAGGACAAGGCTCGGTATCAAAAAGAGCTTTGAAGACAAACTGTCATTTTTTGTTCAAATATCAGATTCAAGAATTTTTGGTGAAGAACAGAGTTCGTTAAAAAGTATAAACAGAATTGATCTTCATCAAGGGTATGTAAAATTAAATAATCTATTTGATTGGAAGTGGTCTTTACAAGTTGGTAGGTTCGAGGTCTCTTATGGTACTCAAAGATTTTTTGGTGCTGTAGGGTGGCATTTTGTAGGTCGTTCATTTGATGGAATTAGATTTAATATTGCCCCTAAAAAGCTAAATCTTGATTTATTCGCATTAACCGTTAAAGAATCAAACAAATATATAGGAAACGCAAAACCAAGTATTTATCCTAATACGCACATAGTATCTCCCTCAAATAGTATTTATGGGTTTTGGCAAAAAAATGTTTTTGGAAATGGAGCTAAATTAGATTTATTTGGGTATTATGATGTTAACCGGACTGAAGTAGCGAAAGACACAAAAAAATTAAGTTTATTTACAGTTGGATCAACTTTCTGGGGAAAAATCGGCAAAATATCTACAATTGTTGAAGGCGGTTTTCAGTTCGGATCAAATATGGGGAAAGATGTTTCAGCTTATCTTGTTAGTGCAAAAGGGGCATATAATTTAGGAGATACAAAATTGGGGTTTGGTGTTGATATACTTTCAGGCACTAACCCTTCGAAAACGAACAATATAAATACATTTAGTCCTTCATACGGTACAAATCATAAATTCTATGGATTTATGGACTATTTTATAAATGTTCCGGTAAATTCTAATAATTTGGGTTTAAATGATTTTTATGTTTCAAGTACATTTACACCGAGAGATAGTAAGTTTTTATTTAAAGTTGTTTTACATCATTTTATGTCAAATAAATCAGCAAATATTTTAGTTGGTTCAGCTGCATTTCCAACTAGTGAAAATATTTTTGGACAAGAAGCTGATTTAATAGTTAAGTATAAATTTATAAAAGGCACAACTCTTACTTGGGGAGGAAGTTTTTTTCTACCGGGGAATTTAATGAAATTTAAATTTAACAATAGAGATGATGTAGCTTTTTGGTCTTACTTTATGTTAACTGCAAGTTTGTAATGTTATTATGGCTGTCACTGCCTGTCCCGGGTTTTTTATCGGGGTCACAGCGTGACAGCCAAAAAAACTCACACAAATAAATTTCATTATTTAGATTTTTTATTTGTTTTAGTCCGCTCTAACAAAGTTGTATAAATCGGTTGGTTGCCAAGCTGTGCCGTAACCAACGATGCTGTTACGGTGGTGATTATCAAAGGTAATATTAGTTCAAAGTTTGATGTCATTTCAACTGCAAGTACCAATCCTGTAAGGGGCGCTCTTACTGTTGATGCAAATATGCCCGCCATTCCTGCTACGGCAAAAACACCGGAATGTGAAATAAGTCCTGGAAAATAGTACTGCATAACACTTCCGTACAGCATTCCGAAAACAATACCAAGGGCAAGCAAGGGTGCAAAAATACCCCCCGGCACACCGGTACTATAGCTGAAGATTGTCAGCAGCAACCTGCCGATAAATAAAATTATTAAAAATTGTAAGGTAAATGAATGGTCAAGCACTGTTCTAATTGTGTTGTAACCGCCTCCAATCATCTTCGGATAAAATATTCCGATTATTACTATAAACAGTCCCGCAATAATTACACTAAGTACCGTGGCAATTTTCGATAAATCACGGAAGGAATCCAATGATAATATTAATAGTTTATTAAATAGATACCCCACTAAGCTGAATAAAAAGCCGAGAATTATAAATAACCAAATTGCTGATAAAGGCGGGCTTGGGAAAATCATCATTTTGATTACGGGATCTGCCCCGACTAAAACTCTCACCACATAATCTGCCGTACCCGATGCAACCATAATCGCCGCCACGGAAAAAAAAGTATATCTGAAATGCCCGTGCATTTCTTCAATAACAAAAATCACCCCTGAAAGTGGTGCATTAAAAGCACTTGCAAGTCCGGCAGCTGCTCCCGCCGAAACCAAAGAGTTGGTTTTACTATCAGGATGCTTGAAAATATCCTTAATCATTTTACCAATGTTAGCGCCAATCTGAATGGTTGGTCCTTCACGACCTAATAATAAACCGCTTCCCAATGAAAACAATGAAGCAATAAATTTTATAGGCAATACCCGCTTCCAACGCAATGGTCTTAATTCATCCAAAGCACCTTCAATTTCCTGAACTCCGCTCCCCGAAGTTTCGGGAGCAAATTTTCTTACTAAAAATAATGCAATACTAATTCCGATAACTCCAAACAATAGAGGCAATACCCAACCGGTAAGTCCTGAATTGCCTGTACCTGAATACAACTTGTCCCTGAAAACATCAATGTAGGTAAGAGTAAGTCGGAAAATTGCGCCTATTGCTCCTGCAATTGCTCCAACTACAAAAGCAAAAAATATTAAGCTGAAGTCTTTTGTATCGGCATCCATAAATCTTTGATCCGACGTCCACGATTTTTTATGTTTCATTTCAGATAACATCATTCAACATTAAGCTTTTTCAGGTTATTTTGGTATAGCATTATGGCTAACGTTCCGTTTAACAAAATTGCGTTTAGCATGAGTATAGATTTATTTGTTATTACGTTTTAAAAACAAAATACCGGTTTTTCAGAATATTCCAAAACTTTGATCCGATATATTACTAAGTACACAACACATTAATAAGCTGCAAGTATAATTAATATATCAACTTTATATCTTACAGTTATATAATCAACATAAGTTTATAAAATTACATTCGCAAGATTTCTCTTAATCTGCAACAAATATCATTCACTTATTGTTTACAAGATAATGTGACAACTTTCTAATCCCAAATCTTTCTTTTACTTTTTCTTTTTTAGTTCCGATATTTTTTTCTGCTCATTATACTGCCGGAGGTCAGTTATACAACACAACCTGTTTATCAGAGTAAATTATAAATATATTTATGATCAAAAATTAGCCACATTTTATTTATATATGGTTAAAATTTGATTCAAAAATTAGCCGTAAAATAGTATATTGTAGATAGAATTTGGTAGTGGAAATGAAAAAAGCAGAAATAGAAAAAAATATAGTTGTACATTTTAGAGAACAAGAATACTTTAGAAGAAAAGAACTACTTGAGTTTTACAAAGTATTTGAACCTGAACTAAACAATCGTACATTCGGGTGGCGTGTATTTGAATTGAAAAAAAAGAAAATTATTAGATCGGTTGGAAGGGGAATTTATACAACCAATTACAAACCCGAATATAAACCACAAATAGATGAAAAACTTAGAAAGATAAATAACGTTATCAACAGATCTTTTGCAATTATTGATAAAAATTTTAACCCGAAAGATTATTTAAGTGTTTGGACTACTGTTTGGTTAAATAGATTTGTTAACCATCAAATATTTTTTCCAATAAGAATAATTGAAATTGAAGCTGATACCCTTACCGGCTATTATTATAAATTAATAGATGAAGGTTTTAAGAATGTTTATATTGAGTCTGATTTCAAGAAAATGGATAGGTATGCATTTGAGGGGAAAGATTGTATAGTATTAAGAAAGATGGTTAAAAGAGCACCCTACCAAATAATAAATAAAATTAACATCCCCAGAATTGAAAAAATATTAGTGGATTTATTTTGTGATAATAAACTTTTTTATTTTGTACAGGGAAAGGAACTTGAAAATATTTATAGAAATGCAATTAAGAAGTACAGTGTAGATTTTTCAAAACTACTAAATTATTCAGAAAGAAGAAAAAGGCAAAAAGATATAAAAGATTTTCTATTAAAGTTTATAAGCGAAGAATTAAGGGAGCTACTCTTGTGATATTAGAAAGTACTTTTACCAAAGAATGGATATTAAGTGTTAAAACTCAAAAAAGTTATAGGAAAATAAATCCGGAAATACTGGAGAAAATGATTTATGCTTTCTATTTATTAGAAGCTTTACAGAAGGAAAAACTTGATTTTATTTTCAAAGGTGGTACTTGTCTTGCTTTATTATTCGATAAGCCCAAAAGATTTTCAGTTGATATTGATATTCTTACTCAACAAGAAAAAAATAATATAGAAAAAATTCTGGATTCCATAATAGTTAATTTTAACTTCAAGAGATATGAATTAGACGAAAGAAGAAGTTATAAAGAAGAGGGGATTCCAAAAGCACATTACGAACTTTTCTATGATTCACAAATCATCAATGAAGAGTCATCAATCATGCTTGATATTCTTTTTGATGAAAACTTCTACCCTGTAACCGTTAAATCTAAGATTAAGAGTTCATTCTTGGAAACTGATAATGAACCTACAATAGTAATAATTCCCAACATCAATAATATGACAGGTGATAAACTTACAGCATTTGCTCCAAATACAAGTGGATATATTTACGGCAAAAGAATGGAACTCCAGATTATTAAACAATTATTTGACCTTGGTTTCTTAATAGATGAAATAGATAATTTTGAGGAAATTTTTGAAACTTATGTATCTAAAAAAGCAAGATTAGATTTTCACTTCAATAATATTTGGGGAGATAATGAAATCCTGGATGATATTATAAACACTTCATTGTTGCTTTCAAAAAGAGGGAAAAACTTAGCCGCAGATGAAGTAACAAAATATGAAGAACTTAATACCGGCATAAAAAGGTTGGAAACATTTTTGATAAAAAGACCTTTTTATATTGACCTTGCGATTGAGTCTGCTGCAAAAGTTGCTTTGTGTGCAGCTAAAATCAAATCAAAAGATCTTAAACCGATAGAAAAATTTGAAAAAGGAATGGAATTAAAATCCTTTCTTATTAAGGACAAAAATTATCTATTCCTAAATGACCTGCTTAGAAATGGAACCTTAGCCCTTTTTTACTTTCACCAAATGGTAAAAGTACTCAATGGATAATTACTATATTTTTCTATAATTAATGAATTCCTCTTTTTTATCTAATTCAAAATATAACAAACCAAAAAATCAATAAATTTATCCATTGAAACTCAAAGAGTGTCGAGGCTGTCTGAAAAGGTCAAATTTTGATTAACTCACGATTTCAACCGGAATTAACAGCAGAAAAAAAGATTCATTTTAACCGTTTTACTTTGCACCTTAATTTTCACGAAGTGATTCCTTTTCGGGAAACACAGAATTATACCTCACTCCGGCTATCGCCGGATTCGGTATGAATCCTTTATAACGTTATGCTTTACGAGTTTTTCTTATGAATATTATATTTAATATCTGATGCGTTTATTTTTTCGATAATATTTTCGACTGCTTCTATTGTTCTGCGTCCCCAGTGATTTGAAAGAGAATATGTTTTACCATTATGCTGTATCAATTCATCATCCTTGGTGAAATATCTAATTTCATCAAACTTTTCATTAACAATCACAGCCTTTGAAAGAAAATCTTTTTGAGTGCGGTACTCTCCCTCTATTTCAAACCATATTTTTCTCCAATTTATACATTCACTAACTTCGGCTGGATTTATACCTCTATGTATCGCTTCTTTTATAACTTCAAATATCAAACTTCTTTTTGGTATTTTCTGCTTTACAACACCGCCAATTTGTAAATTGAATTGTCTTGAATCCCGATTTGATTTTTTTATTTCTTTCTGTTGTTCAGATTTTTCCTTTATTTTGACTATGTAATCTTCTGCTTCCGGAAGAGGAATTATTTGTTGTAGTTCGATAATCAATTTCTCTTCTAATTTATAGGGTTGCATTTTAAAACATTCTATGTCTAATCCATTGTCATTCAACCATATCACCGTTGAGGTTATTTCTTTTGAGAACTCTGATGAAACGAAAATTATTCTGACTTCACTACCAATATCTTCCACATATTCTTCGTTGACAAATTTAAATATCTCTTCCTCTGCACTAAGCTCAATAATATTATTCTTTTTAAGGTATTTAGCATATGTATTTTTTATTTGATCTAAGTTCATCGTAGATACCATTGCAGCATATCTTAATGCTTGCAAATCCATATGTCCGCCAGTTAAAGTCCTTTTTAATTCAATAACAACTATTTTACCATTTTTATCTAACCCAAGTAAATCAATTCTTCTTTTGCTATCTTCCCAATCGCAAAATTCCTCTGAGATAATTATAATATCTTTTGATAATATTTCTATTTGATTAGCCAGTAATCTTTGTAAATCCAACTTTTCATAAAACTTTTCGTTTTCAAAAGTAGTTATAATTTCTTTTAATCCATCTTTTTGGATTTCGTAAATTGACATAAAGTTTTCCCAATTTTAATAAGCATAACACATTACTAACCTGCAAGCATAATTGATATATCAACCTTATATCTTGCAGTTATATAATCAACATAAGTTTATAAAATTACATTTGCAAGATTTCTCTTAATCTGCAACAAATATCATTCACTTATTGTTTGCAAGATAATGTGACAACTTTCCAATCCTAAATCTTTTTTTCTTTTTTGCATTATATCCCTTAACTGAAACGGCAATTTAAGGGAGAGTCAATCGGGATTTTCCACAAAGCAATAGCTGTGCTATTGAATAAAAGAGCAATGACATAATTTTTATTATTAGAAAAAAGAAAAAGGGATCGTCATTGCGATGAGGAGCTTGCGACGAAGAAGCAATCTGCCAAGTAAATGAGATTGCTTCACTCACTCCGTTCATTCGCAATGACGGTGTTTTTTTAACTTACAATTTTTAATGATGTCAATAGTAGAAGTGAGCGGATGTGAACGACGTGGCAATTTGCAATATTGGAATGTTTCCTATTATTTTGACAGATTGCTTTACTCAACTCCGTTTCGTTCGCAATGACGTTTGTTATTGCAAATATTAAATAAAATAATTTACTTTAGATATGGAAAAGAAAGGTTACATCTATATCATTACAAATAAAAACAATACAACACTTTACACAGGCGTAACATCAGACCTAAATAAACGAATTTACGAACACAAAAACCACCTTATAGAAGGATTTAGTAAAAGGTACAATTTAGAAAAATTAGTTTACTACGAAATATTTGATGACGTTCGTGATGCAATAAATAGGGAAAAGCAAATAAAAGCAGGCTCTAGAAATAAGAAAGAGAAATTAATCAATTCTATTAATCCCCAATGGAATGATTTATCGGAAGGGTGGTTTTAACTCATTTATAGTTATTGCGAGTCCGAAGGACGTGGCAATCTACCATATTTGGAGGTTTCATTATTTTGACAGATTGCTTCACTCACTCCGTTCATTCGCAATGACGTTTTCACGAGAATTAGTGTTTTGTATAATCGTAGCTAAAGCATTTTAATTTTTGTTTGGCTTTAAGTCCGTAGTAAATCGTATTATCATAAATAAATATTACCGGTTTTTGAGCATTGATATTATGTTTGAGAAACATAATTATAGGATTACTTATGTCCTACAATAGGAAAACAGAAGTTAAGAAAATAAAGGATGCTCTTAAGGTTAGAGGCAATTTAATAATAATTTACGGCAGGCGCCGGATTGGAAAATCTACTTTATTACGCAAAGTTATTAAGAGCAACGATGTTTACTTTCTATCTGATTTAAGGGAAACATCTTTACAGATAAAGTCTCTCCAAATGCTGATGAAAAATAAAATTGAGGCGTTTGATAAAATTATTATCCCTGACTGGGATGTCTTTTTTACCACTCTAAAATCACTATCAAAAACATTTACTCTTGTACTGGATGAGTTTCCATATCTTGTTAAGAATGCCCCTTCACTTCCGAGCATAATCCAAAAACATATTGACCTTGGTACTCTTAAAAACATAAATTTAATCCTTTGCGGAAGTTCGCAGAGTATGATGACAAACCTATTCCAAAGTTCCAAAGCACCACTCTATGGAAGAGCATCGATGATACTTAAAGTCGATCTTCTTTCAGTCTTTTATTTAAAAGAGATGTTGGGGGTTACGGCAAAACAAGCAATCGAAGAATATTCAGTCTGGGGCGGAGTGCCGAGGTATTGGTTGGAACGATCTAAATACAATTCGTTTTATGATGCTGTCTTTGAATTGGTACTAAATAAATACGGGCTGTTTTATGATGAACCAATTATACTCTTTTTAGATGAAATGCGGACATCAATTCAAAGTAATTCAATTTTATCCGTAATTGCTTCCGGTGCCAATAAATTATCTGAAATAGCCGGACGGTTAAATAAGCCGGCAACTCATATTTCTAAACCAATGCAGTTGTTAACGGAACTTGGGTATTTAAAAAGAGAAACTCCATTTGGCGAATTGGAAAAAAATACGAAAAAATCTCTTTATAAAATCGGAGACCCGTTTTTACGATTTTATTTTAATTATGTTGTGCCAAACCGTACTTTAATTGAAACAGAACAAATTGATATCGTAAAAGAAAAAATGGTAAAAAGTTTTAATCAATATGTATCTGAAACCTATGAAGAGTTATGCCGGAAATGTATTCCGTTTCTTTTTAAAAGGCAGGGTGATTTTACCCGGGCGAAAAAATATTGGACTAAAGAAGTAGAAGTCGATTTGATTTCAAAGGATGCTTTTAAAGATGTTTACATCATAGGTGAGGTTAATTGGAATGATAACATCAAATTAAATTCGGTTACCGGTTTGCTGAATAATAAAATTGCAAAAATTCCTTTTCTAAAAGGTAAAAAAATAATTAAAGTAGTCTTCGGTAAAAAACAACTGGCAATAAAAACAAGAAATTACTTCGCGCCGGAAGATGTGATAAAGGCATTTCGTTAGGGATTGTTTTTTTTTTTTTTGAGTTTAGATATGCTTAATGCAACTTGGTTTTTGGATTATTAGTTTATTAGGAACTCACCTCTCTGTCCTTACAAAGCAATGCTGCCAACTTAGCAAACAAGTTAATGGGGCTAAAGCCCGGTTATGTTTTCAAGTGAATAAACCGTCACATAAATGTGACGGAAATATTAAGATTTCAAACATTGCCGTCCGTTTTAACGGACGGTTTGAAAATTTATAAAAGCATTTTGGCTTTAGCCACTTACTGTATCATCATAAACTTTTGTTTTTTCTTTTGCCGATAAAGAGAGGGGAATGTTCGTAACAATTTATTAAGATGCCTTCACCCACTTAGTAAAAGGTTTTTTCTTTGTCTTTACACAATCTCTAAGGTATAGGTTAATTAATGATTGGTAAGGGATATCATTTTCATCACCAATTCCTTTGAAATAATTAATGATTTCTTCATCTAATCTAATAGTGATTTGTTTCTTTAGTTTTTTTGCATAAAGGTTTTTTTTAAATTTCAATTTTGTTAAATCGTATTCTTTTCTCATTTTCTCCACCTTTGATTAAATTGTCTTATTTCTTGTTTGGTTAATTTTCTTGCTGAAATAATTCTAATAGTATTGCCTTTATCTCTTTCGTAAAAGCAAACTAAAAGAGGACGAGCCGAAGAACTAAATCCAATTATAATATAGCGGTCTTCATTATCTGAGTGGTCCGGGTCATTCGCAATGGCGGCTTTCTCATCTAAGAAGACGGTTTTTGCTTCCTCAAAAGATATTTTATGCTTATTTGTATTGGCTTTGTTTTTCCTTGAGTTCCACTCAAATCTTAATTTATCCACGAATAAAATATAATAAAACTACAATATAATTACAATGTAATAAATTAAGCAGGTGATAAAACTTGATAAGTAATGATTAAATATGTTCACATAATATATTATTAACCAAGGAGAATTATCTGTCCAAAATACAGCGATTCGGGATCAAATTTAAGAATTTTAAAAACAGTTACTTAGTAAACAAAATGAAAATATATTTCGGGTTGATATTGCTCATATTTAAGCGAATCAGGCCCGTCTACTGCCGAGGTAGAAGATTCGCTCTACATTTCAAAAATTTGTCCCCGAATTACTGCCAAAATAAATCTGTCTTGCATTTTTAAATTAAAAATACGTGGGATAATATTTATTGGCAAACCGCATAACGATCGGCAGAAAAAAATAATTTTATTTTGAAAAACCTTTATGCTGATTAAAAAAGTTTTAAAACAAAAAAGGCAAGATAAATATCTTGCCTTTTTTCATAACCTTCCACAAATTATAAATCTTATTAAATTTTTATTTAATCATAATTAAAAGCATTTTGTTCTTTTCTTTAGCCGATAAAGAATGGGGAATGTTTGCCGGCAAATTAATATATTCTCCACCTTTAACTTCGTAAAGTTTTCCACCGATTGTGAATTCCATTTCACCTTCAATTACTTGCGCAACAGCATCAAAAGATGACGTGTGCTCCGTTAATGATTCACCTTTATCAAATGCAAATAAGGTAATGTTTCCGTTAGTCTTTTTTATTAACTGCTTGCTTACAATTCCGGAATCCTGGTATTGAATTTCATCCGAAAGCTTAGCAACGTTTACCTCTGCTGACTTTTGTTGATTGTTTTCCGTATCCATTTTGTCTCTCCTTTATTTTTATCACTGTCATAAAGCCCTTCCACGTAATGTATAAAATTAACATACGCTTATAAATATTTTTTCAGGCATTTATTCCATTCACTTTATAATTCTTATTTCGGTTGAATAATTGTGAGAATAAAGCTCGTATCTTCCAATGCTTCAACATCGTGGGGTATTGCTTTATCTAATACAATAAATCCATTGGATCCTACATTAACTTTTTCTTCTCCGGCAGTAAAATTAATCTTTCCGGAAAGTACAAATAATGTTATTGGACCTTCAACTTTATGTTCGTGTAAAGTAATGCCTTTGCGTAGCGATATTAACACAATACGCAAGTTGGAATTTTTTTGAAGTGTAACCGCGTTACGATTTCCTTCCTGCCATTCCGGTTCTTTTCGTAATTTCTCTGTTTCTTTTTCAATTGAAAAAGATAACAACGGTGCTTTAAGAGACTTTTCTCTTAAACCTGATCTTTGATGTTCAGTCATTTTAATCTCCTTTCTAATAATATTAAATCCAATTTCTACTTTCCTTTCTTAAAACACGATACCAATAATTATCATCAATACCGAACCTGTAAGAAAAAGCTGATGCTATTTCCGGGGAATAGCTTTCATTAAAAACATATTCGTTAGAGAACAAGTAGGGTGCCGGAAGGATTTCAATTATAAAAAATGATATGCTCGTTTTGATAAAATTTATTACTGTTGAAAGCATAATTTATTCCTTTTTAAAATCCCAATTCTTTTTTTGCTTCGTCGGTCATTAATTCCGGAGTCCACCTCGGTGCCCAAACAAGATTTACGTTAATACTTTTGTCCGGTTCTTCTTGCCACAAAATATTTTTAACCCATTCGGTTATGGTGGCGTGCATAGGACAACCCGGTGTTGTAAGCGTCATTGTAACATCAATTGAATCTTCTTTTATTTCAATATTATACACTAAACCGAGTGATACAATATCCAAACCTATTTCGGGATCGATAACCCCTTTTAACAATTCCAATACTTTTTCTTCTGAAATCATTTTTACCTCTACTTCCTTAAAATTGTTACAATATTAAAAGTGAAAATCAGTGAACCTAAAAACATTAATCCAAATGAAAAAAGTAAAGCGATCTGACTGTTAAAAATAAAAGATGCTGTTGTTGTTATAATAGCTGTAGTCATTAAATAATAACTTGTCAGTGCATACTTTTCGTTGAACATATCTTTCAGCATTGGAACCGGTTCAAGTCCTACTTTGCTGCTGTATTTGTGGTACCAAGCTAAGAAAGGAACTATCTTATACATTTGCCCTACTATCAACATTGACAAATACCCGTAAAAAACAAGGTATCCGAAGATAAGGTAAATATTCGAAATTCCGCTAAGGTCTGTGAATGAAAAAATCAAACCGAATAGAGTTACAATTCCCAGCATGTAAAAAGAAAAAACCGAATACTTTATACCTATATCCCGTTTTTTCCTAAGCCTATTTTTATATATCAAATAAACTTGAAATAAAAAGAAAGCAATACCTGCTGCGATAAACAAAGTGCTGACAAGTATTTCAATCACATTATTCTTAAAATGAAAGAATGTGTTAATCCCCACCAAGCCTATATTAATCAACCAGAATGCCCACTTGCTGCTTTTCATAGAATAACCATGCGAAAGAGTAAACATAGGAATCAATTTATAAGCAACACCCATTACCACCATTGTTACCCAGCCTATTACAGCTACTTCTGCGTGTAGTTTCAAATATTGCAAATGATTTATTGTGATGTAAGGATGCCATAAATTATAGGACAGCAAGAAACCGGCAATTGCGGTTATTATTAAATAAATCAATGCCGCAATTAAGTACCACCCGGTAACGTTCCATTTTTTTACGTGTATAAATGTTCCTATCATATTAATTGCAAAGATCAGTACGGCAATGTTTAGAAGAATGGCGGAAGCATTAAGATGTAAACCGGTATCAAAATTCCAGAAGCCTGTTACAAGCCCGATCACTCCAAGTAAGAAAACCCAAAACTGAATGTCGGCAAGTTTTTCACTGAATAATTTTGTCTCAAGTACAACGGGAACTAATTGAAACATTGCACCGAATATTGTCATTGAGATCCAACCTAATGTAAGCAGGTGTGTAATGGCAAGTATCTTCGGCTGGAAATAGAAACCCGTAATGTCTTTGTAATTTAACATTAAAAGAAAATTTAAAATTACAAAATCAATTATAGCGGCAATAAAGTATTTTGCTACTATCTTAAAGGGCGGTGCATACGCTGTAACAATAGAATTTGATTGCAATATTTTGTCCTAATCTTTTTTCTTTATTATCACAATTTTAAAATAATCTTCGTTTATCTTTGTGCAAAACGCCCGGTAACCTCTCTCTTCCAATTTGGGATACAACATCAAAGGTTCGCGATGGTGATGCATAAGCAAAGCGGTTTTGTCGTCTATCTTCGAGAGTGCTTCCAAAATTTTAACCATAGGTTCGGGAGGTTCTAATTCGCGTACATCAACTTCGATAATATTTTCAAAATCGGCAATGTTTATCTCATCATCACTATGTGATTTTGTTTCGTCTTCAGCTGCATTCAATATGCTGTCCTTATAAAAATAAATTTTAAAAACATCATTTTCTTTTTCAGTTTTATGTGCGTATCCTTGTCTTCCCAGCACAGTATAAAGCGGAATAGGTTCAAAGGAATTTATTAACAAAAGAATTTCATCATTTTTTAATTCCTTAACTTTTGCCAGTATAAATTTTAAGGGATCTTTTCCGCCGGCAATTATAGGTCTTACGTCAAAAGTTACAACTTTGCTTTGGTCAATTTCAAATAGGTTTTCCTGCATTTCCTGATTCTCCTTTACTGTTTTTTCGTCATTTTTATTTACAGAATTTATTTCTTCCGAAAAATTGTTAATTGAATTATTTAGTTTAGTGAGTAAAATATTTACATCTACGTTTGCTATCCTTGCAGCTTGCTCAACATTCACCCTGCCGGATAAAGCTTTTCTCAATATTGGATTCTTTAGTTTTCTAAAGTGTGAACTAACTTCTACCAACACATCAATTGCCTGGGGATATTGAGCGAGTAATTTAGATATTTTTAAATCTTTTGTGATCATAAAATACTCGTTTTAGATTTGTCTTAAAAATTGTTTAAGCAATCTTTTTAATATTCACACGCCAAACTTCAGGACCTTGCTCAACATATTCCCACTCAAAAGTACCATTTCTTTCAGCTTCCATTTCGTAGTATAATGGCTTAGGATCGTGATCGTTTATAAGTTGAAAAGCTTCGCCTGTGTTTAATGCTTCAAATGTTGAAAATATTGTCGGATGTTTTTCTCTTGGAATAATTGGTCGGATATCGAGTTCTTTTATTTCAGTTGACATTAGTAACTCCTTTCTTTTTAATGATTAATTTTTTCACAATTTAAAATTAATACCATAGAATGGAATTTTCCTTGACTTAAGTCAGATTAGTGACGTTTTTTAAGCGAAGATAATTATTGAATTAAAAAATTATTTTTCATCACTTTGCCAGTTCTTTAAGTTTTTTCAAATCTTGAATAAACACAACTTTTCCGTGCATTCTAAGAATCTTTTCATTTTGAAGTTTACGAAAGGCTCTTGAGAGTGTCTCGGTAACTGTTCCCAAATACGAAGCCGTTGTTGATCTTGGTATAGTCAACTTTACAAACGGTTCCGGTATATTTTCATTTTCTTTTAATTTTATTTCTTTAATTAAATACTTTGCCAGCCTGTTAACTACTTCTTTTGTCGATAAGTCCTCAATTTGACTAATCAAAGATTTCAATCGTTTTGCAAATCCGGATAACATTTTTAATGATATTTCGTGGTCTTCTTTTATCAATTTTAAAAATTCTTCTTTTGGAATAAAGACGACAAGACAATCTTCAAGGCATTGTGCACTAACCGGGTAATCTATGCCTTCGAACAGGGGAATGTCCGCAAACTCCGTTAAAGGTTTTACAATATGAACAACTGTTTCATCACCATCGGAGTTGGTCTTAAAAACTTTCACGGAACCTTCAAGCAAGATGTAAAACCCTAAATAAAAATCTCCCTCGTTAAACAAGAAATCGTGCTTTGAAAAATTTTTAAGTTTACAGATAGAAACAACATCACGCAAGTGATCAGCGCTCAGCTCAGAAAATAACGGCACACCGGCAATAGATTCTATATGTTTATTTAATTCATCCATAAGTTTACTCACGCAAAGTGATGACTCTGTCATAAAAATGTACAAAAAATATACGAAATATTTTTGAAACAAAGATGCTTAGCATTCTGTGAATAATTTAAATAATGTCAAAAAGATATATCTAAAAAATGCTAAATATTCCGTTTAAAAAGCAGCAACAAACAAACTTACTCCGCTACCATTTCATCCATAAATTGCTGACGAAGTAAATGTATTCCCAAGCTTAAAAATTATTGTTACTTGGGAAAGCTTCTGATTTTAGATTAGCAAATTTCTAAAATATAGAAGTTCTCAAGTCACTCGTTAATTTCATCCATTTTTATCTTTTCTTTCTTTAAGCGATCTGACTATAAAGTCTCACCTATCACAACGAAGTGTCGACGCAATAGCGATCAAGTGCAACGTTTGTTAGGCGTTTAGAAATGATACTCCAAGTCAGTTGCTCTCTTACTTAATCCCTCTATGAATTCCTTTGGATTATCAAATAGTTGTTCAATATGAAATACACCCGGTTGAGTTGTGGAAGTAAAAATATGTTCTGCAACTTCTGCTGCAACCAAGCCTGTGATGCGTCCTTCCAGGTGTCCACTAACCGAACAGGTGTAAGAAGTGGGTTTCCCATTAACTTGTACCTTCGGCAACCGCTTGTGCAATAAATTCATCGGATCCCATGTGGAAACTTTCAAACAATTTTAGGTAAAACTTTTTCACAGCCGGAATTCGAAGAAGGTTTAAAAGGCCCAGTTTCTTTTCAACATAGAAGAACCAGGTAAAGAAAGCTGAATCGAAACACGCCCAAGTTGAAGCGGAGTCGATTCCCAATGTTTTTACAACTGTGTGTTGATCGGAAAAATTAAAGCGGAAGGCAGATCTTTTACCCGCATTGCCCGGGAACACAGTTTTCTTATACTCTCCAAACGACTGAACGAGTCTTTCTTTTCCGGATTGGCGAACACTATATTTGGAATTAAGATTATCCAATACCCATAGATTGGACGACGCACCGTGAACTTCGCCCATACCCATAAAGAGGAAGATATCGACATTATGAATTTCCCCCAGAACCAATTTACATTGACTTGCCAGTAGGTTGGTCAGACCGGGTGCCAAGCCTACGCTTATTAGAACCGTTGAACCGTGTTCTTTGGCTTTACTGTCTAACGTTTCAATCCGGGATAGCAGTTCGTATGTTGCTGAAATATCAATGTAGTTGATTCCCCTGTTGATGCATTCTTCAATAAACTTTGTGTCCTGGCTATCAACACACATCACAACCAGGGCAACATTGTCATCGAGTAATGAGCCGACTTCATCCGGGTTGGAAATATCCAGTTTCGCAGGGAGCACTTTATTATTGGTTTCCGCAGAGAAGTCTTGAGCCTTTTGATGGTTTCTTCCTGCAACAATAACTTGTCCGGAAAACTGATCACCAAGCGCAGTGGAAATGAATTGACCTACACCCCCGTATCCTCCGATGATAAGAATTTTGCCGTTCATAGTTAGCTTCTTTGTTATTACTCCAATAATAGTTAATTGTTGAACAAACACAATTTTTATACCATACTAAAAGTCCTATTTTTTTTAGTAATAATGAATTAATAAAACAATATTTTAAAATTCTTTAAATAATTTTAATAATTGAATTTAAGACTTAAATAATTATTCTTTTGTTCACAACAATTATTCTTACAATATCAAATCACCTTACTTAGCACATAACATAACCTGGACAAGCCGGAACCAAAAAAGGTTTATATCGAAAATTTATTCGATAAAACTATTGTTCTTTTTCTTTTTGTAAAGATTAATAAAGAAAAGAAGAATACTCACAATTAGAAATATAATTGCAGTGACAATAAAATATTGTTTGGGTGAAAAAGAAGTTGTTTCAATTTGTGCACGGTTTACTCCATTTAAATTTAATATATATGCTTCCAAATGAGTTATCTCCCGCTGTGTAAGAGCACGTGAATCTCCGAAATCGAACATTTTCAAAGCAGGTGTCCCAGGGGAAGTTGAACCGTGCTGAATAATTCTGTCTACATTATTTGCAAAAGTTTGTGGATTATCGCTGTATAATTTTCCGGCAATTGGATTAAGAGGGGGGACCTCACCTAATAAAGAACCGGGATTAGAAATTCCGCCTTTTCCGTTTATTCCATGACACGACTCGCAATTCCGTTCAAACAGTAAAGCACCGTGTGCAATGTTACCTATCATACCGGCGGCAGGCCCCGGAGGTCCTAACTTTTTCCCGTCTGTACCTATAATTTGATTTATACTTACTTTATTTGATGTCGATTTATTAATTTTATTCAGTTTTTTCATCAAGAGTGTATCGGCATTGCGGCTTGGATTAACCGGGAGAACTGTATTAGGTGCATGGCGGCTTAACAGAAAATCTGTCAGATCGTCCAATTGTTTTGTACTTAACATTGTATACAGCGGCATTATGGAATTCGGATAATTCTTTTTTGAATTGCGCAACTGTCTAATAATCCATTTTTTTGAACGACCTCTCTGCCATTCATTAGTTAATTCGGGCCCGATTTTTCCTCCTTTTCCACTAATACTGTGGCAGGATATGCAGCCGTTAGCCTCAAATATTTTTTTACCCGAAATTGCCGAGAGCGATAGTTTTATTTCTTTTTTTGTTTTAACAATTTTTGGGGGACTTTGATTTCCTGCCGGTTTACTCTTTAATCCAACTATTGTTAATATTGATATAAAAGCAATAAAAACAAAACCACCTGCCATTATTGCGGGGCGTTTCAGGGGATTACGATCCTTCTTGCGGTCGAAAAAAGGAACAAATATAATTAGTAAAATAATTAAAGTCGGGATTCCCATTGTTCCGATAATTTCTAACGAACCGGGGAAAAATTTAAGTGTTTCGTATAAGAATAAAAAATTCCATTCCGGCTTGGGAATGAATGACGTGTCTAACGGATCGGATGGTCCCGTAAAAGGAGGGGGACTGAACGCTGAAAGAGCAATCAATATTAATAAGATTAAAGACGCTACAATAATATCTAATGCAATTTGGTCAGGCCAAAAATTACCGGAAGCTTTTTTCTTTTTATTTGACCAAGGTCCAACACTACCGGAATTTCTAAAGGCGATTAAATGCGCAACAATAATTATTATTGCAATGCCTGGAATAATAGCCGTGTGTAAAATAAAAAATCGGGATAGAGTTAGCTGTCCCATAAAATTACCACCGCGAAGAAGAGATTCAAGAGAACTCCCAATAAAAGGGATAGTACTTGCTATGCTTGTTCCTACTTCAGCAGCCCAATAGCCTCGTTCGTCCCAGGGAAGGGCAGCACCGGTAAAGCTCAATCCAATAACCAATAACAGTAAAAACACACCTAATAACCATGTGAGTTCACGGGGTTTTTTATAAGCGCCCCAAACAAAAACTCTAACCATGTGCAATACTAACAAAACAACCATAGCGTTCCCGCCCCAATAGTGCAACCCATGAATTAGCCAACCGAAAGGCACAAAAATTCTTAAGTAACTTAAGCTGTTATATGCATTATCTACGGTAGGAACATAGTAAAACAACTGCCAAATACCGGTAATAATTTGAAGCGCAAAGACAAATAATGTTGCACTTCCAAGTGTGTAGAAAAAACTTGCACCTCCTGGTATTTCTTCGTCCAAACCTGTTTGAAGCATCATTTTCAGGGGCATTCTATCGTTTATCCATAGCCAAATCTTTGAAACCATTTCTAATCTCCCACTTCAATTTTTTGAGGTATTCCAACTTTAAATCTTTCATACAATACATATAGTTCACCATGTTGTATTTTTATTGGTAGTGTATCGAGAGCACGCGGGGAAGGTCCTGAAACAACCTTTCCATCTATAGTAAAGACACTATTGTGACACGGACAAATAAACAATCTCTGGTTTGAATTCCATGCATACCTGCAACCGAGATGCGGGCAAATTGGTGAAAAAACCGTAAGATCAGTATCTGCTCTTTTTACCACCCAGGCATCTTGCGTTTCCACATTTTTTATGTAAGCATCCGTTTTAGTGGTTTCAAAATTTAAATTGATAGGACTGAGAATTGGAATGGTGCTAACACGAGTTAATCTTGAGAATATTTTGTCTTTTACTTTTTTAGCAGTACCCAATATTGATGCTATAAATGGAATACCTAAGACAAAAGCGATGAAGCCCGCAAGTACACCGCTTAAAAGAATCAAAAAGCCTCGTCTCGTTACTTCTTTCTTTTTATCTTTTTCAGTATCTATTTCTGTCATATCTTGTTCCTTTTCTAAAATTACATCTGTTGCAGAATGTTAAAGTGTCGTTCTGCACGGAGTCAATAGCCTCATTTTTATGAAATATGTTTTGTTACCTCAAACCTTTACGCCAATAAAATCCGTCACCCAATTCTTAACTAACTTAACTTGACCGGATAGATCATTTTTTCTTTGCCACAGATCTAAAATATTCAAGCAAAGCACGTGCTTGTTTTTTACTTAGTAATTGATCGGGCATAAGAAAGCCATTATATTCTTTGATTATTTTTTTAACACGGGGTACTTTTTTTTGCATTCCCTTAGTGTTAAGTAAATAATTCATAAAGTAAACTGGACTTACTTCTTTTGTTATATTACGTAAAGGGGGACCTATTACGCTGTCATCTAATTGGTGACAAATACTACACTTAATATAATAAAGGCTATTACCTTTTGAGGCTAAAGATTCATCAATTTTTTTTTCAAGTTTAACTTTTTTAATTGGACCAATTCCATCTTTATAAATATTAACAGTAGATTTTCCTTTTGTTTTAATCGAGTCTTTTGTCTGGGTTGAATCTTTTATTTGAGTTGAGTCTTTTATTTGAGTTGAGTCTTTTGTTTGAATTGAATCTTTTGTTTGAATTGAATCTTTTGTTTGAATTGAATCTTTTGTTTGGGTTGAGTCTTTGACACAGTGTGTGCTGTCGGTTTGTGTTGTTAAACTGTTTGCTTTTAAAACATATTCGTTTGCTGATAACACGACAAGAATTACAATAAAAAATATGGCGGATAAGAATATTTTCATAGTATTACTATTCAGTTAAGTTAATATAAACAATTTGTGTTGCCTTCCTTATAATGTAATACTATTTAAGACGCTCAGACTATAACTATTGGTTCAGGCTAGAATATAATCCATACATTTTTCGTATAAAGTATTATTATCGGATGCATTTCTTCCCCTTCAATTGTAATTGTCGCTTGAGCCGTTAAATTTATTATGTGCTATACATATTGCAGCAAATTGAGTATTAAACTAGGATATAGACAATATATGTATAAATGTAAAAATTTACAACGAGAATGAAATAAAAAATATTTTTTACGTGTGGTCACTAAATTTATAAAAATCAATTTTTTACCAAACTCCTACATATCCATTCCCATATCCATCTTTCCGTCACTATCAGTATGACTCTTCATAAAAAAAAGTTCAGCAATGATAATCAGAATAATTCCTATGAAAGAAGCAATGGGAACCAAAGGATCTGTGTTGAATTTTAATACTAAAAAAGTGATCAGGATAATAGTATCAAAAACTATCGCAATGAGTGGGATAAGTGGATTAAAATCGATCTTCTTTCGCAGATGTCTAAATAATCCCCAATGAACGGCAATATCCATGGTTAAGTAAAAGATAGCACCTATAGCAGCTATCCTGGTTAAATCAAAAAGAATTGTTAAAATGATGGCGAGTAAAACGGTAAATATGAGGGCGGGATTCTTAGAACGTGGACGCAAACCGGGTACTTGTTTCATTTTGCTCAGCATTCCCAATAATCGGGATGCAGAAAAGACACTGGCGAATACCCCGGATACCGTTGCAACGATGGCTATAAAAACTGTAAATCCTAATCCCAAATCACCAAACACGGGTTGTGCAGCTTTTGCTAATGCATAATCTTTTGCTTTAATAATCTCCACAATGCTAAGATTGGCTGCAACCGACAAAGCAAGTGTAACATAAATGACGGTGCAGATTAAGACAGATAAAATGATGGAACGACCCACGTTACGGGTAGGGTTGATAATATCACCGCCTTGATTAGTAATGGTTGTAAATCCTTTATAAGCAAGAATTGATAAAGCCAAAGCAGCAACAAAATCACCTAAAATTGCCATATCGCCGTTACTTCCGCTAACAGCACTTCCGAAAGATGGAAATACACCAACAGCCAATCCTGCAATTGCCAATATAGCAATACCCAAAATTTTGGTAATTGCTGTTATGGTAGCAGTAGCTTCAATTATTTTATTTCCGGCAACATTTATTACAAATGCTATCGCAAGCAAAGCCACTCCAAGAATCGGTACAAGGCTACCGACATTCTCAACATAAAACAACCTAAGAGTGTAGGCTCCAAAAGTTCTCGCTACAAGGCTCTCCGCAATAACCATTGAGACATACATTAAAAGAGAAAAAGTTCCCGTGATTGTGCCGGGACCGTAAGCTTTTCTCAAAAATTTGGCAACTCCTCCGGATGATGGATAAGCATTGGAAAATTTAACGTAAGAATAAGCACTAAACCCGGTTACACCCGCACCAACAAGAAAAGCTATAGGGAAAAGATTGCCTGCTAATTCAGCTACTTGTCCCATAAGTACAAATATTCCGGCGCCTATCATTACGCCTGTTCCCAAGGATACGGATCCTATTAGAGATAACTTACTTGCAGAATCTTTTTTCATATACGGTTCCTTATGTTTTTATTGCAGTTGTTGTGCAAGACGTAACTTTTATTAAAAAATCCCTGTAACGATTTAATGAAATAATAAATCCCCATATCCCCAAATTATCGTTCCAATAATAACAGTAATATGTGCAGTTGTTTCCAAGTATTGGTGTCCTTTTTTAGGATGAATTTCCATAAAATTTACTTGCTCTCCTCTTGAGTATTTTTTCAGTTTCTCACTATGATACTTATCACGTCCACTTAACAGGTTATATTCGGCAATAACGGCAAACAATACCATTAAGGAACCTGATCTTGAAAACAACGAGCCACCCCAAATGGTTTCTAAATATAAAGAAATTAAGACAAGCAACCAGGAAATTAACAGAAACATCTTCGGTTTGTGAGTACTTGTTTTATTCATGTCATTCCTCTAATCCTTTGAATGTCGAAGGTTCAAATTTACACAATTATATCTAAAATATTTTTCTCAAAAACAGGTAATATCTATAACCCTTGTTTTATAAATATTACCCAATAGGCTTTGGACGTGTTGTTATCAAAAGAGGATAGGTACATACGTTTTTTATGTGGAGAAAATGATTAAACAAAATACTAATTTAAAACAGCCGGTGAGTAGCAAGCTCTTTAGTCGTATTATTCAGAAATGGAAGCTCACTTTTTAACCAAAATTTATGCACAAATTGAGTATCAATTTTCTTTATTCTTCACATAGATTAATTTGAATCGTCCTTTTGGACTTTCACGCTGTTCAATTTCAAATTTCTTAATTGATTTAATCAACGGTGTCAACTTTTGGAAGCCATAGTTTCTGGAATCAAAATTCGGTTGTTTTTTCTGTAGAAGATTTCCAACATCTCCGAGAAAAGCCCAACCATCATCATCTGCCAAATCGGATATAGTAGCCGAAATAAGTTTAATAACCTTTGGTGTTATTTTATCGATATTGTCTTTTTGTGGGGGTTCACTTTCAGTAAGTTTCGATTCATTTTCTTCAGATTGGTATTTAAGAATTTCAATATAAATGAATTTATCACAAGCAACTATAAATGGATTCGGTGTTTTTTTCTCACCAATTCCAAATACTTTCATCCCGGCTTCTCGAAGTCTTGTTGCCAAACGGGTAAAATCACTGTCGCTGGAAACGAGGCAAAAACCATTTACTTTTTCCGAATACAGAATATCCATCGCATCAATAATCATTGCGGAATCTGTCGCATTTTTGCCTGTTGTATATCCATATTGCTGAATGGGTGTTAAAGCATTTTCCAGAAGGATATTTTTCCACTTTGATAGAGTAGGCTTCGTCCAGTCTCCGTAAATTCTTTTTATGGTAGGATTGCCGTATTTGGCTATCTCTTCCATCATCTCTTTTACATAAGCTGAAGGTATATTATCACCGTCTATTAGTACTGCGAGTTTTAAATCCATAAAATTCTCCTAACATTCTGTTTTATGCAATATCCAAACACAACGATTGAAATATACTAAAAATTTTTAAAAGTTTGATTTGCCAGTATCCTTTCTCTTTGAATTAATGTTCAGCTTGCAGAAAATAATATTTATGTGTATTTTCATACACATATTTAGGTGTATATATGAGAACAAATATTGTATTAGACGAAAAATTAGTCAAAGAAGCATTCAAAGTTAGTACGGCTAAAACTAAAAAAGAGCTAATCCACCGGGCACTTGTGGAATTTATAAAAAACAAAAAAAGGAAGAATCTTTTGGATTTATTTGGGAAGATAGAATTTAAGGAAGATTACAATTATAAATCTATGAGAAAGTAGCTGTGGTTTTAGTTGATACTTCGGTTCTAATTGATTTTTTTAAAGGGAAAAAGAACACCGGCACGGAGAAGCTGAAAACAGTGATTGTGCAAAATGTCCCTTTCGGCATCACCTTTCATATTTACCAAGAGATTTTACAAGGCGCTAAAACCGAAAAGGAATTCAAGAGTTTAAAAAAATATTTGGAAACTCAAACCTTTTACGAACCGAAGGTTCCCAGAATAACTTACGAAAATGCCGCAAAAATTTATTTCGATTTAAGAAAAAGGGGTTTAACGGTTAGAAGCACAATCGATTGTTTAATAGCCCAAATTGCAATTGAAAATAATCTCTATTTGCTTGAATCGGATAAAGATTTTAACACAATTGCAAAAGTTGTTGAGTTGAAGTTTTTCTAATCTTTTTATTTTTTACTGATTTTCAAGTAGGGCGGGGATAGTCCGTTTTATTGCAACATCAAATTAAAACGTGGGCTTAATCTAGTTCATATATTTAGAATAACTTAGTACAATATTCTTAAACGTAACCAAATAAATCTACCTCGCGTTTTTAAATTAAAAAAAAGTGGAATAATATTTATTAGTAAACCAAGGGTGTTGTTTTTTACACATTTTACTCACCGGATTTATCTACTGAAGGTAGAGTTTTAACGAAAGTGGTTTTACTTATACCTCATATAGCAACCTATTTTTCTATTCAAAGTATTGATATGCCTGTTCAATGAGAGATGTAGCATAGTCAACATCGTCTTGTGAATTGATAGTAAAACATTTATCAAAAGTCCAAGCAGGAGTTCTCTCAACATTTTTTGTGATATTTTTTTCATCAATAAATTTATTTTTGTCGACTTTCATATGTATCTCAAGCGCATCCTTCAATACTTTTACAGTACAAAAGTTTTTTAAGGGTGAGACCTGGTAAGTAATCCATTTCTTCCTAGGAACTTCATTTACATTTGGTGCGATACAGCATATGTTGCTACTTAACTCAGCAAACAAATGTTTTAAATCTTCTTCTGAATCTCGAAGGAGTTCCTCAAGTGGAACTGTTTTCCATTTGAAAGTCCACTTTTTTGATTCCTTCTCAAGTTCATCCTTAGAAAAAGATCTAAATGAGTGAATATGGTCATCAGAAAGACAAATACCTTTAGTAAAGGTTTGAAAAGGAATGGTTTTCACCTCAGTTTGTTTGGACAAGTAATCTACAACTTCCATCAATTGATTAGTTTGCTTATTCGGATCACCTATATCATCTATTATGATAACGATACCCCGGTTTTTTACAATTAACTCAATATCGTTCCTTTTCAGCTTCTTATTTTCATATAATCCTTTCATGAACATTTCTACAAGTATTTCTATTGAGTCTTTATTTTCTAATGCCATGGTAAAGGTTGCAATTTGAGGAAGGATATGACGACACAAATTATGTCTAATTAATTCTACTTCGATAACATATAATTTCCTTTTTTTGAAATCTATAACATACCCATCAGGTATTGTTCCTAAGCCTGTTTTGCTTCTTATCTTCCTCTTTATATTAAAATATTGGCTATCATTACCAAAAATTTCAGATGAATGTTCAGCTATCATATCATCTAATTCTTTCTCATCTTGATATTCATAAAGGCTATATTTTCCTGTATTTGTAAGAATTACTTGTATATCTTCATTATTTTCTTTCATTTTCTTCTCCTTATGAATATGCACGTTACTCTAAAATCGATTTATTGCAGGTATTCAGGATATAACAAATTATTAATCATTGCCGTCTATTATCTTTCCAAATTAGTTTTTCATCTTTTCGATTTTTAAAAAAGTCAGGACATTTTCCATCTCCTTGCCCGGTAAAACCTCCATCCGGTGCACATAATACGTTGCCTTCTACATCATATAAAATGCTGAATTGATCACAGCATTGAGCAGGTATAAAATAAACAGTTTGATCCCTATATGTATATCTCCATATTGATTGAGGCGGATTTCCTACCGGTTCGGATTCATATTTTTTTATTAAAGCATTTACCCAATCCGGATTATCACTTGGGGAAGTAGGTAAATTAGAATCTGAACAATAACTAAAAAATAATAAGACAAAAATAACCAAAGGAAAAATGTTTTTTCCCATTTTATGCTCTCCTTATTTTATACTTACGGGTATTTTATTAACGCGAAAAATTATCTGTTCAAAACAAATCTATCTCACGTATTTTAATTTCAGAATAAGTTGAATAATATTTATTAGCAAACTAACGTTAAAGTGCACTTACGTTTATGAAGCAGTAGCGGAGTAGTCGTCAAGTGTATTCTTTTGTTATAATTAAAACGTTTTCCCTTTATCAAAATCACATCCAATCTAATTGATGTTCAGGTATGCCAATTGATTTACCATATTCTATTGCTTCTTTAGCGTCTTCTTTATTACCTTTTTTGTGTTTGAAGATTTTATTGTGAAAAATAACAAATTCCGTACTATTATCTGAAAGATTTGCATACCATTTAGGGAGTATGGCTTTTGATATTTTCTTAGCTACTTGTTCGATGTTTTCTTCTATACCTTCAATAAATATAGCAGTCCAAATGTTAGGTTGGAAATCAGCAGCTCTATCGCCAAGTTCCCAATTTTCAATTCTTGATACTCTTATATCTTTGTCTTCAAGTATATCAACATATTTAAGACTTTCTTTCAGTATTAATCCCACATACATACTAATGCCCAATAAATATATTTTTAATGAATTATAACGTTGTCGCTTTTCACCCACCCATTCGGCTTCTTTCCGTAAAACTGTCACGGTACGACCGTGACAGCCTACAACCTATTTTTAAAAATAAATACTTATACCAAAAAGAACGCCTGAGCTTAATGAAATCCCTGATGCTGTTCGTGTTTTAGTTGGATTATCAATATCGTTTCTTGAAGATTTTATTTCCGATTTGCTCCAATTATATGAACCGGTAAATAGATATTCACTATGAATGCCAATTTTATCGGTAACTTTCCATTCTACTCCCAGAGTCCCACGAATTCCTATATTTGTAAAAGGATTGTTTGTTTCATTAATAAATTTATTATTATCATTTACATTAGATGTAGATTTAGATTTAGATGTTACTTTAAAATTATTATTCCCATAAGTAAAGACCAAACCTGTTCCGCCAAACATATTGATATCTTCACTTGTAATTAATGTCCATAAATAATCAGCCCCAACACCTATAGAATAATTCCGTATCTCATTATCTTGGGTAACGGTAATATTATTATTAGAATTAAATGAATACATTTTATCATTTTTTGTAAGAATTCTCGGAGATAAAAACAATCTTAATTGATGAGTATTATCAATAATTTTTTTTACTGCAATATCCCCATTAAATTCATCTAAACTAAAATTGCCGGCTATTCCAAATGACAATGCATAACTATTTGGTTTCTTAGAATTTTTTTGTGAAAATATTGTTGAGCTTATAATTAAACTCATTAATATTATATAAAATGATTTCATAATATTGTTCCCTCCGGTTTTGTTTTATGTACCTTTGCAGGCAATAAGCTGCAAGAATAATTAATATTATTATGTAGATATTTTTAAGAGGTTAATGAATACGATGAGTGAAAAATTAAACCCCCACTTTATTTACACACATTAATTTAGTTTATTTATGGTATAAAACAAACACTTGGATTAATCTTTTAGAAAAAAAGTTGCATCCGTCTACGTCCATCAATTGACGGACTTCGCCGGACAGGAGTTAAAAGTTACAAGTTGAAAAAGTGAAAGATGAAATTAAAAGAAACCTGCCTCAGGCGAACAAGCATAAATAATAAATAATAAATTATAAATTCTTTTTTTGGGGATTACATTTTCCGCATTTACAATCTTCATATATTTCTTCGTAGCCGTAATCAATTGTAAGTTCTTCGCCGGCTTTTATATTTCTGTAGGCAATTAGGGAGAGGGAATTTTTATCTCGTTCAATAACATCGCAGTTAAAATCACAGTTATGGTTTATGTATTTAATTTTATCAGTCATAGCCGTATCAATGTAAGTATCCCCGTTCCAAAAAATATATACGTTGTTCTCTTCGTCTTCTCTGCGTTCGCATTCGTTACCGGAAATAACTTCTCCGATAATGGGCATAATTATTTTGTTTCTGGGTATGTCAACGGGAGTGAATATACCTTTACCGTGTACGGAAGATTTTTTTACAGAGATGAATTTTTCAAAATCTTCATTTTGTTTTCTCATATCTCTTTTGCTTATTCTTCTTTTCAGCTTTAATGTATTCTTTAATAATGTTGTAAAGATAATTGTCTTTCATAATCGGGTAAGTGTATTTGTATTTGTCGGGGAAGTTGGCTATCGGGTAATTAAAGCTGTAGAGTTTTTTATTAGCGGAGTTATAATATACTACTTTCATTATGCCGTATTTTACAGTCTTCAAATTAATTGAATATAATATTTTGGAGCGGTATACTTTACCTTTAACTTCCTTAAAAATTAGCGGGGGAGTGTGTTGTTCAAGAACCCAGATATCAAAAGTATCGTTGCCGGTTGCGTTGTCAATCATGGCGGCATCATACCAGATCCTCTTTGCCTGTTTATTCTGTAACGGAAGCCACCTGTGTGCGTTCACTTGTGCCATAGTAAAACTAAAGCCGACCAACATTAAAATAAATACGATTGCAATTCTTTTCATAGGTACCTAAATATTTTTAATTCTATTTTATAAGCTAATGAAATTCTGAATTATATTAAAAGTTTTAGTGGGTATAAAAATATGGTATTGTTTAATAATATAAAACACTATAAATACTATTATTAAAAGATATTTTACACTTTATTAGTTACTATTTATTGCATCATTAAATGCTGAAAGGAAAGTCTTTACATTTTCTTTATTTGATGTAAAACCCATTAAACCGATACGCCAAATTTTTCCGGCTAAAGCTCCGAGTCCCGCACCGATTTCTAAATTATGCTCATTCAATAAATAACTTCTTATTTTTGCTTCGTCAATTCCGATAGGAACCGTAACCGTTACAAGCTCCGGCAAGCGTTCATCTTCTTCAACAAAAATATTCAGCCCTAATTCTTCAACTCCCCGGCAGAGTAGTTCGCTGTTTTTTTGATGTCTTTCCCAAGCATTTTCCAATCCTTCTTCTTTTAACATAAGTAAAGCTTCGTGCAGACCGTAAAGAGAATTTATGGGTGCGGTGTGGTGGTATGTTCTTTTTGTTCCATGTCCCCAATAACCGGTTATCAAATTTATATCCATAAACCAACTTTGCACGGGAGTATTTCTGTTTTTAATTTTGTCAATTGCTTTTTGATTAAATGTTACCGGCGACAATCCGGGAGGGCATGAAAGACATTTTTGCGTTCCCGAATATGAAACGTCAATTTCCCACTCGTCAATTTTTAATTTAATTCCGCCGAGTGAAGTAACTGTGTCGGCAACAACCAAACAATTGTGTGAGTGTGCGATTTGTGTTAAAGTTTTTATATCCGATTTTGCACCTGTTGATGTTTCTGCGTGAACAAATGCAACAAGGTCCACATCCGGATTTAGTTTTAAAGTTTCTTCAAGTTTTTCCGGGTCAATTGCTTTTCCCCAATCTTGTTCTATTGCAATAGCAGTTCCTCCACATCGTTCAACAACCTGTTTCATCCTTCCACCGAATACACCATTGATACAGACTACAACTTTGTCTCCCGGTTCAATTAAATTTATTAAGCACAGTTCCATTCCGGCAGAGCCGGGACCTGAAACCGGGAAAGTAACTTTGTTTTTTGTTTGAAATGCATATTGGAGCAGTTCTTTAATTTCATCCATTAGTTCAACAAAGCGCGGGTCTAAATGTCCGATAGTAGGTTTAGACATTGCTGTTAAAACTCTTGGGCTAACATTAGATGGACCCGGTCCCATTAATAATCTTTTAGGCGGTTCGAAAGTCGGCATTCTATTTTACTCCTAATAAATTTTATCTCGGTAAAAAGTTTTCTTCAATTAAAATTTGTCTTAATTTCTTTTCATCACTTTCACGCAGCTTTTGAAGTGGAGAGCGGGGTAGACCGCCGAAGTATCCAAGCCAATCCATTGCTTTTTTTAAACCCGCAACACCGAATGTAGCAGTAATTGCTTTGTTAACGGCAAGCAATTTATTTTGTGATTCAAGAGCTTCTTTTAGTTTTCCTGCTTTGTAATAATTGTAAACGTCAACACATTCATTAGGCAGAATGTTGGCTGCGGCTAAAATTCCACCGCTTGCGCCAAGGCAAAGTCCTGCATAAAGAATTGATGCTGTTCCGGCTAAAACATTAAAGCTATCGTTCACTAAATTTAATATCTCCCCAAAGAATGCAATATCAGTTGAACTACTTTTAATACCGGTAATGTTTTCGTGTTTTGATAATTCTTTTACTGTTCGTGCTTCGATGCTTATATTTGTAAATTTCGGTACGTTATAAATTATAACGGGAATATTCACACTGTCGGCAACTTTTGTAAAATATTCCACCAAAGCTTCGTGGTCCATTCTTCCTTTAAAGAAAGAGGGAGTTAAAATTAAGGCTACATCTGCTCCTTCTTTTGCAGCATCGTTTGTTAAAGAAATTGTATCTTTAATTGAATCTGAACCGGTTCCGGCAATAATAATTTTATCTTCACTGCTTTGTTTTTTTGCTTCTTTAATCAGCGATAATTTCTCATCACGCGTCAAGAAACAACTTTCACCGTTTGAACCGAGTATAACGTAACCATTTAAATTTGTAGGATTTAATTTCTTTATGTTATTACCAAATTTGGTTAAAGCTACTTCGCCATTTTCAAACGGTGTAGTTAGCGGCGGGAAAATTCCTTCAATTTTTATTTTATTCATTAAATCCTTTATTCTCTTTAAATCTAAAAATATAGAGTTGTGATAATTAAAGTTCTGTTATTTGGAACTGATTTTTTAGGGAATTTATTCATCTGTTTATAATTTAAGTTTTTTCCAAAATTGTTCCAAATTTCAAGGCTACCTAAATTAGTTAAAAATTATTTTTTATTATCGTTTACCAATACATCAAAACCTTGAAGGATTGTTGTGCCGGCAAACCCCGAAGGTTACCTTAAATAGAATAATTATACTTGAAACTATTAACATTCTTAAAAACAAAACCTTCGGGGTTGCTTGATTGTGTGTGGGTAACCTTCAAGGTTTTAGGAAGCAACCTTGAAGGTTTCCCACAACGGCGGACAAGTTAAAATATATAAGTTTTTTTACAATCATTCCATTGTGTCTCTGCTTGTAATGACTTTTACTATGTTTTGGTTTCTATTTATGAGTCGAACCTGCCTGCACGTAGTCCCGCCTCCCAAAGTCTTACGGCGGGCAGGCGTTTCGGCATAGACAGGTCTAAAAGGTAAATTATAATAAATTAAGCCTGGATTATAAGCTGAAATTAAAAGATATTTTTAATCCGTTAGCTAATGGATACCTTTTTTAGAGTAGACTCATTTATTATAAAATATTACCGATAAATTTAACAATAGTCCCGCCTTCTTTACTTTCAGTTATTTGCAAACTTCCCCCTATTTCTTCAGCTCTTTTTTTCATATTTATTAAACCGTTACCTTCTGTAACAACTGATATATTAAAACCAACTCCGTTATCTTTTACAGACATTTCTAATCTCTTCCCTTTTATTGATGCGTCTAATATAATTTCAGTGCAGTTACTGTGTGTAATACAGTTATTAAGAGCTTCTTTAAATATAAGATAAATATTCTGCCTGTGTTCCATAGATAGCTTAACTTTCTCTAATGATTTAATATTCTCTGATTTAAAAGAAATACTCGTGTAAGTTAATAGTTCGGCGTATGTGTCGCGTAGACGTAAAATGAGGTCGTATAAAGACTCTCTTTTAGGATTTACGAGCCAAACAATATCACTTAGGTCATCAACTAAATTACGAGAATTTTCACTTATTGTTTTTAATGAATACTTAACATCATTGTCATCTGTTTTAATTTTTTTAGATATAACTTCACTTAAAATAGATATGCCCGTTAAACTTGAACCAATATTATCATGCAAATCAGTGGCTATTTTTGTTTTTATGTGCTCAATTCTGAAAAAATTTCTAATTCTTAAAAATATAATTGATGCAACAAGTCCCCCAATTAACAATGTAGCAAAAGCAATAAACCACCAGGTTTTCCAAAACGGCGGTGTAATTATAATCTGTAGCGATATACCTTTATTATTCCAAAGACCATCATTATTTGATCCTTTCACTCTAAAAACATAATTACCGGGGTCTAAATTTGTATAAGTAACAAATCTTCTGTTGCCGGAATAAATCCAATTTTTATCAAAGCCTTCCATTCTGTAAGCATATTTGTTTTTTTTAGGTGATACAAAATCGAGTGAGGCAAATTCAATTGAAAATACATTTTGCTTATAAGAAAGTTGAATTTTTTTTGTATATGAAATGTTTCTTGTTAAAATTGAATCTTTTTCATTTAGCTTTACGCTTTGATTAAAAATCTTAAAATCGGTTATTACAACATTAGGTATATGCCTGTTGGTTTTTATTTCCTTTGTGTTAATTACATATAAACCTTTCGTTCCGCCAAAAAATAGTTGTCCGTTTTTTCCTTTAAAGCCGGCACCCCAAAAAAATTGATTACCCTGAAATCCGTCATTTATATCATAATTTGTAAATTTATTTTCTTTCGGATTATACATCGAAAGTCCATTATCCGAACTCATCCATATATTTCCATTATCATCGCCTTGTATACTGTAAATAATGTTGCTGTTAAGTCCGTCCTTAATTGAATAATGCTCAAATACCGGGTCAACGGCATCCTGCTGGCTCGGTGAAAGTTTATTTACACCTCCACCGTAAGTACCAAACCAAAGATTCCCTTTTTTATCTTCATATACTGAAATTACTCTGTCATCACTTAAGCTATATTTATTTCCCGGATTTGACCGATGAATTATAAACTTAACCGAGGAAGGATCAATTAAAGCATTTTTTCTGTCCTTTGCATTTAGTTTATTCAAACCGTTCCAGCTACCTATCCAAAGGTTTCCGTTTCTATCTTCAATAATACAAGATTGAACTTCATTATTGCTCAAGCTATAAGGATTTCCCGGCTCATTCTTGAAATTTATAAACCTATTCTTCTTCCTGTTGTAAAGATCAAGACCGGTGTTTGTACCTACCCATAAATTACCGTCCGAGTCTTCATAAATTGCTTGGATTATATTATTACTCAGAAAGTTCGGTCTGGAAAATGAATTTTTTGAATTTATAAATTTTATATTTTTATAGTTTTTTGAATTGACAGGTCTCAGGCTTCTGTTTAATCCCCCGCTCCACGTACCAACCCATAAGTAACCGAGTCTATCTTTAGTAATCGCTGAAATGGAATAATCACTTAAACTGTATTTATTTTTTTTATTATTTCTGTAGTGATAAAATTTAGTTCCGTTAGGTTTTAACCTGTTTAACCCTCCGCCTAAAGTTCCAACCCATAATGTACCGTCATTTTCCTGGTATATTGAACGTACGGTACTAAAACTTAAACTGTATTTATTGAAGGAGTCATGCTTAAAATGTCTTATATTGATTCCATCCCTATTGAATTTAAAAATACCATCTTCAGCCGTACCAATCCATATAACACCTGAGTTATCCTTGTACAAAGAAAGGACATTATTATTTGTTAACAAATTGGAATTTGAAAGTCCGGAATTGATTTTTGTAAACTTGTTAAGTTCTTTATTAAAATGATATAATCCGTCACCTGTTCCAATCCACAACATTTTTGAATCGTCTTTAATAATTGAATTTACCCTATTACTATTAGCATTGTTATTTTCGGAAGGGTTAATAAGAAACTGTGTAACTTTTTTTGTTTTTGTATTTAATTTAATTATGCCGGTTAAATTCCCTAAGAATATATTCCCGGAATCATCTTCGTAAATAGATAATATTACTTTGCTTTTAAGTTTTTTTCCAGCAGAATTTATAAATGGATACCTTACAAATTCGCCTGTTTTCCTATTAAATTTATCTATACCCCTGTTGCTTCCTACCCAAAGCCCTCCGGACTTATCTTCAAATACTTTTAATATTGTATTATCGCTAATGCTGTTTGGATTTTTCGGATCGTGTTTAAAATGTGTAAAGACACCTGTTTTCCTATCAAAAAGGTCCAAACTGCCTTCAGTACCCACCCATAAATTACCGTAACTATCTTCCAATATTGTCCTTACATTATTAAAACCTATGCTGTTCGGATTATTGGGGTCATTTTTGTAAGTAGTAAATATTTCCCGTTCACTGTCAAACCTGGACAATCCCCTGCTGTTTGTCCCAATCCATAAAATATCGTTCCTATCTATATAAACAGTCCAAATAAAATTATCCGAGATTGAATTTGTGTCCTGGGGATTATGTTTATATACAGTAAAGTTGTAACCATCAAATTTGTCCAAACCATCTTCGGTTGCAAACCACATAAAACCCTTTTTATCTTGAACAATGCTGTGAACTGTATTTTGTGAAAGACCGTTTTCACTAAAGATATGCGCAAAATTTATTTGGTTGGATTGGGCGGAATTAATTTTAGTAAGGCTAAAAAAAGAAATGAAAACTAATAAAATATATGCCTTTGATTTTAGCATAAATGATTTATTAAAAAATAATTAAAAAATAAATTTGTATCCCACACGAAACTGAAAATGAAGCTTGTTGTTCTTCTAATTTAATAGGAAAACCCTATGGGAACAATAATAAAGATTATTATTGGAATGTACAATTTTATTAAAATAATGCTTTAAGAAAAATTTCTGTGTAACAGATTGCCTGCTTCGACGGGCGAGCCACGTCGCTTCACTCCTTGCAATGACATTCATTATTATCACCTTTTAGACTAGACTCATTTATAATTTATTTTCGTCAGCAGTATTAGATACCCAACATGAAAATAATATCAGAAATATTTTAAAGATAACAGCTATAAAACAAAGTCGAGATAATTATTTGAATCAATTACATTAAATGTACTGTTTGTATAAGTTTCAAAAAAACTTTTCTGTTTTTTAACTTTTGCTTTCTTACTCCATTTTATTTCGTAAGCATCAAATTTTCCGTCTCCTTCCTCTACCAAATCTATTTCGCCACTTTGATATTTCCTCCAAAAATACATTTTTTTATATGTCTTATTATAAACTCTATATTTTAATCGTTCCGTCATAATAAAATTTTCAAACAATTGTCCAATATCATTTCTGTAACCAAATTCGTTAAATTGCAAAATAATTCCGTTTCTTATTCCAGTATCCAGAAAATAATATTTAGATTTTTTAGTTATTTCCGACCGTAAATTTCTGGATAGAGGAGAATGACGATAAATTATAAACCCCTTTTCAAGCAAATCTATATATTTTATTACCGTTTTAACATCCATTTTAATGTTTGATGCAATTTCGTTGTACGAAACTTCGCTCCCAACTTGAAAAGCAAGCAGTTTAAGCAGATTAAATATTTGTTCGGCACCTCTGATATTTTCTAATGAAAGCACATCTTTAAGCAGATATGAATTTACAAGTTCCAGTAATATATCTTTTTTCTGATTTTTATTGTTTGCAAGAATTACTTCAGGATATAAACCATAAATTAAAAATTCTTCCAAATTCTCTTTTAATTCAAATTTGTTGTATAAATTCAATAGTTCTTTTTGATAAAAAGGATAAAGCATTACTGTATTTTTTCTTCCGGTAAGAGGCTCGCTGATTTTTTGAGATAAGTTAAAAGATGAAGATCCGGTTGCAATAATTGATAGATTCGGATTGTTATCAACCAATATTTTTAAGCCCATTCCAATTCCTTTAATCTGCTGCGCTTCGTCAATTGCTAAAATATCATAACCTGAAATGTAATCGTTTATTGTTCGGAAATCGCTTGAGTTTAATATTGATCGAGTTCTTATATTGTCACCTGAATCCAATTTAATTTTTTTATCAGAATTGGATACAAAATCATTCAATAGAGTGGTTTTTCCTACTCTTCTGGGTCCATAAATTATCAGAACTTTTTGTTGCTTTAATAAATTTTTAATATTAATCATTCTATCAATCATATAATCCTTGTTTTTTATATTATTTTATGGAATTATATTCCATAAAATAATAATATAATTTTGGATTACCAACATACAATTCAAAAAAAATCTTTCTAACCCAAATTAAATTATCCGAGATTGAATTGGTATCCTGGGGATTATGTTTATATACAGTAAAGTTATAACCATCAAATTTGTTCAAACCATCTTCGGTTGCAAACCATATAAAGCCCTTTTTATCTTGAATAATACTGTGAACCGTATTTTGTGAAAGACCGTTTTCACTAAAGATATGCGCAAAATTTATTTGGTTGGATTGGGCGGAATTAATTTTAGTAAAGCTAAAAAAAGAAATGAACACTAATCAAATATATGCCTTTGATATTAGCATAAATGATTTATTAAAAAATAAATTTGATTTTTTCTTTAATTTACTCTTTTATTAATCATTCTGCCATAGTTTACTAAGTGTTTTAATTTTGTCTTATTAACAATCTTTAAATAACAGGCAGCATAACTTTTATTGTTAAATATATTTTATTTTAAAATTAAAATCCCGTATGGTTGCATTTCTATATTTATCCCTTTTGCAGTTTGTATTTTCTTACCGGTAACTAAATCTTTAACAAAAGGATTAAATGAAAAGAAAGAATTCTTAACAAGTTTTAATTGGTTTGTTTTAGAATTATTATTCACAATAATTATACTCGTCTTATTTTTATAAGTTCGTTTATAAGCGAGCAATCCTTTCTTTTCATTTATCACTTTAAATTTAATATTACCAAGCGACAATTCATCATTTGTTTTGCGTATCGTTATCATCTTTTTATACCAATTAAAAAGTGATTTATCAAATTCAACTGTATCCGCCGGACGTTTTTTGCCGAAGGGATGAGTAGTTTCAGTTTCATATTTAAATTCCGTCCAAACCATGGGTTTCCGGTCGTCAGGATCATCTCCCCCCCACATCCCGGCTTCATCTCCATAATAGATATCCGGTGCCCCCGGTAAAGTCATTTGAACAGCAACCATTAACCTTTGTTTTGCTCTTTCGTATTTGTTTGGTTTACGCACTTTCCAATTCTTGTTTTGCTGTGGGTTTGCATAATGGTCGTAATAATGGTCAGGGTTTACAATTAATGATGCTAATCTTTCCGTATCGTGGCTATCCAAAAGATTCATCATTACATAAAGGTTTTCTTTATTGTAATCCCGGTATTGATTTTTCAACGAATCGACAAATCCCTTAGCACCAATATTTAATTTTTCATCGGCAATCAAACCTTTTACTGCACGTGCAAACCTGTAATTCATAACAGCGTCAAATTGGTCACCTTGCAACCAAGGCGAAGCATTAAACATTTTATTTTTGGGCCAATCTTCCCACCAAACTTCACCGACAATGTATGCGTCGGGATTTATTCCTTTTACCCATTTACGAAAATCTTTCCAGAAATTATGGTTTATCATATCGGCAACATCCAGTCTCCAGCCGTCTATACCGTCGGAAGGGTCGCCGTCACCGTTAGGGTCCATCCATCTTTTTATAATATTATGGATATGTTCTCTCGGACCGGATACGATACCATTAGAATCTTCTCTCAATTCAGGTAAATCTTTAATACCATACCATCCTTGGTAATCAAATTCATTTGCTTTTGTTTTAGGATTATCAAATGATTTAATTGTGAACCAACTTAAATATTTGGATTTTTGTTGTTTCTTAACAATGTCCTCAAATGCCCAGAATGTTTTCCCAACGTGATTAAAAACTCCATCAATTATAACCTTGATATTTCTTTTGTGTGCTTCATCCAACAATCGAAGAAAGAGAGAATCTGCCGTCGTCCATTTCCAGGTTTTAGGATCAACCGGGTTTTCCGATGCCCATATTTTTCTATCTCTTTCCGGTGAGGGACCAAAATTATTGTCGATATGTCTATACATAGACGCATCGTATTTATGAAGTGAAGGGGATTCAAAAAGAGGATTGAAATAAATTGCCGTTATTCCCAAATCTTTTAAATAATCAAGTTTATCAATTACGCCTTGCAGATCGCCGCCGTATCTTCTAACACCCGCATTCCAATAAAAATCATGCCCGTTCGCCTTTTCCCACGGCTGCAATTTATACCAATCTGAAGTCCAAGGGCTTATCTGCCATCCTTTTGGTATTTTACCCGGCCATGCTCCTTTCATATCAATAACTTTGGGGTCATTAGTTTTATCACCGTTGTTAAATCTTTCCGGGAATATTTGATACCACACGGCTTTTTTTGCCCATTGCGGAACTCTGTTCTGCGCCAGGGTTGGAAAAACGAAGAGGAAAATTAAAATGAAAATTTTCATATTTATATAATTATTTTAAGAATAAAATCTGTTTAGTTAGACGACTCACTAACCGTCCCCATTGTCATTTGATACTATTTGAGCAAGATCATTTTTTTTGTTTTAATAAAACTACCTGCTACAATTCTGTAATAATAAATTCCACTGGCAAGTGAACTTGCATTAAAATTAACTTCGTAATATCCTGATGATTTCTTTTCGTTCACCAATGTTCTTATCTTTCTACCGAGAACGTCATAAATTATCAATTTTACGTTTACACTTTCACCTTTCAAATTTGACGGTATTGAATAACTGATTGTTGTGCTCGGGTTAAACGGATTAGGATAATTTTGTGAAAGTTTAAATTCAGTAACAATAGTATTTTTACTTCCTTTAATACCTGTAACAACATCCAAATCAGGTTTCGGAAGCCTTACCGTTGTATAAATATGAAACTCACCCGGAGCTAATGTAATTGTTGCGGTAGTATTGCTTACATTTATACTATCGCTCGTAAAGTAATCATACCAATAACCCGTTTTACTAAAATTAGGATTTATACTTCCCTGGCTTACACTAAAATTACCTATTATTGATACATCCATTGAAGAATCGTAAATGTTTATTCTTTTAAGACTGTTGGCTACGGACAATGTGAAATTTGTACTGTTAAAAGCAGGATAATTTTCTTTTAATTTGATCAAAGCAGCCATGGTTTTGTAAAGCCTAAGCCTGTCCGGGTCGTTATAATAATTCCACAAAATAGGTTTGGCGCTTGTTCTGCCCCCTTGATCTATGGATATATCATAACCCAATTCTCCAAACTGCCAAAGCATTTTGGGTCCCGGAATAGTATAGAAAAAAGCTGCCGACAATTTAATTCTGTCAAGTCCCGTAGATACATTTTTAATATTATAACTACCGCTTGAATTTCCATATTGTTCGTTTTTAAACATCAGTCTTTCTTCGTCGTGACTTTCCATGTAGGCAACTAAATTAGGCGTAGACCATCCTCTTGATTTATAGGAGGTACCTGTTAGGTTCCAAGTTCCGGGAGGTCCTGAGGAGTAACCCATAGAAGCCTGTTGATAACTTCCATTCATATTTCCCCAAAGCAAAAAGCCGAAGTTTGCAAGAACTGTTTCTTCGGTGTTAGCTGCAAAGTGTTCTAAAATTAGAGTTGAAGAAGGATGATTTTGCCAAATTTTATTTCCCATTCTTTCAAGAATATTTATTCTTGGTTGATCATAATTCCATCCGTCTCCGGAAGTATTTGTAAAACCCTTTGTAAAATCAAATCTATATCCATCAATATGATATTCCGTAATCCAGTAATCCGTTACCCTATCGACATAATATTTAGTTTGCGGGCTTTCGTGGTTAAAGTCAAAACCAAATGAAAATGTTTGATTTGGTGAAGTAACATTAAACCAGGGGTTATTAGCTGCAGGTCTATTATTTGCAGAATCCCAATATAATCTAACCAACGGGTTTTGTCCGTAAGCGTGATTGAGAACTACGTCTAAAATCACTTCCATCCCCATTGAATGAGCTTGATCAATAAATGCTTTTAGTTCATTTTTTGTCCCGTAATATTTATCTAATGCCAAATGAAAACTTGTATTATAACCCCAACTGTCGTTACCTTCAAATTCCATTACAGGCATTAACTCTATTGCATTCACACCCAAGTTTTTTAGATAATTTAAAGTATCTTTTAGGGTTCTGTAAGAATGTGTAGAGATAAAATCTCTTACTAATAATTCATAAACTACCAATTTCTTTTCTTCAGGTTTTACAAAATTTGTGGTTTGCCAATTATACGGAGCTTGATTTGTTTGAAATACCGAAACAATTTGATCGGTTTTACCTGTAGGATATTGTATTAAATATGAGGGATAAATACTTGTCGGGATCCATTTATCATTCCAAGGGTCCAGTACTTTTTCAGTAAATGGATCAGCAATTCTTAAATTACCGTCCACCAAATACTGAAACGCATATTCTTTTCCGGGTATTAAATTATTTATTGTAAGCCACCAAACAACACTATCGGCAGTTGCTACATCTTTGTTCATTAAATATGCTGTATTTACCTTCCAATCGTTAAAATCACCCAACACGTAAACAAAACTTTTGTATGGTGCAAAAAGAGCAAGCGTTACGGATGTGGAACTACTGTTGTAATTTATTCCTAATTGTTTACCAGCCGGAATATTCTGCACGGTAACCTGCGGATTTAATATTACTGCAAAGCTAAGTGTATCGGCTAACTGTGCAGTATCTCTCCCGACAATTGTAATATTATTATCCCCTGTAGAAAAACCTGAATTTATTATTAATGTATAGTTTAAAGAATCTGAAGTTGTTTGTGCTTTTTGTGTACCGTTTAGATAAAGTGTTATATCCTTACTTTGTGTGCCTAAAGCTGCTGCTTTTGTAATTATGTTTATTGTATCATTAAGATTAACAAACAAAGGTGTCCTTAAAGGATCACCGAATTGTAAAGATATTGCAGGTGAATTTAACACAAGCGAATATGTACCTGGTAAGAAGAGAGTATAAAAAATATCCGTATTCCCAACATCTTTCCCTTCAAAATAATTGCCATTATTACTCGCCGTTGCACTTCTAAAAACAAAAGCTAATTTTAATATTTTTTCTGATGATGATAATGCCGGATTTCTATCATAGTATTGTCTTGGATAACCAATTACAAAATGATAGTGGTCTAAACTATCTCGAATTAATTTTGTATCAGAAGTATTTTGACCCCAATTTGTTACTACATGTTTCCAATCACTGCTACTTGTGCTTGTATTTGTTATAACTCCCGTGTGTGCATAAACGTCACCAGCAAAACCCATTAATCCTTGGTTCCCCTTTGTTGCATCAAAAAATATTGTTATCGAATCACTTTCGGTTGAAAACTGCGGTGATGAAGTTATGAGTTGTGAATAAGAAAACCGGGCAAACACAAAAAGAATCAGCAATAAATATTTTATTCTCATTTAGTAACTTCTCCCTATTTCAATTTAATATGTTCAAAAAATCTTTTTAAAATAAATTTATTTATTACTTTATTATTCAATAATTTAAAAGCCAAAAAATAAAACCTAATTATTTATGATTTAACTTCATCAACATCGTTGACAAACATTACTAATATTCCGGCAAGTATCATAGAGAAACCGCCTAAAAGTAAAGCATAAATGGCACTATCACCGAATAAATTTTTAACACTCCAGCCTAAAATTGCCGCTGCAGTAATTTGAGGAATAACAATAAAGAAATTGAATATCCCCATATAAACGCCCATTTTTTCTGCAGGAATTGAACCGGCGAGAATTGCATACGGCATTGCAAGTATAGAAGCCCAAGCAAGCCCGATACCCAATTCAGAAATAAGAAGCAGATTAGGATCTTTTATAAGATAGAATGAAATAAATGCTAATCCGCCGATTACCAAACTTATCATGTGCACAGTTTTTCTGTTTGTCTTTTTTGCAAGCCAGACAAGTACAAAAGCCATTACGGCAGCAAACCCGTTGTAAACCGCCATCAATACACCCACCCAATCGGCACCCTCGTTATATAATGCAGAAGACGGATCGGTTGCACCGTAAATGTGATGCGTAACTGCCGGGGTAGTGTAAATCCACATAGCAAAAAGAGCAAACCAAGAAAAGAATTGAACAACTGCAAGCTGCTTCATAGTTTTGGGCATTTTATAAAAATCATTAAAGACAGTAACAAAACCACCTTCGTTTTTACCCCGGTTTGAAATAAACCCTACAAATATTTGCATCAAGCCGAAAATTATAGAACCGACAAACAAAACATAAAGACCGTAATCGGTTTCATTCAGAATAAAATATAATACGATTGAACCCACAAGCCCTGCTAAAGTCCAAATTGAACCTGCACGGTAAAACCTGTTGCCGGCAATATTTTCAATTTGACTTGCACGTGCAGAATTTGTTTCATCCGAATGTGAATAACTTTTTAATTCTTCAGGAGAATATTCTTTTGTCCTAAAGACTGTCCACAGAACGGATGAAATAAAAACAGCGCCGCCGATATAAAATGAAAATTTTACCGAAGCTGGAATTTCTCCCGAAGGTGCGGTGTTTGAAACGCCGAACCAGTTTGTCATCATATAAGGTAAAGCCGAGGCAATAATAGCGCCGATACCAATAAAAAAACTCTGCATTGAAAAACCGATTGTCCTTTGTTCGGAGGGAAGCATATCTCCTACAAATGCACGGAAAGGTTCCATAGAAATATTAATAGATGCATCCATAATCCAAAGCATACCGGCTGCCATCCAAAGTACAGGGGAATTCGGCATTATAAATAAAGCTAAAGAAGCCAAAATTGCACCTGCTAAAAAATAAGGTCTTCTTCTTCCAAGTTTCCCCCAGGTCTTGTCGCTCATATGCCCGATAATCGGCTGAATTATTAAGCCTGTTACGGGAGCCGCTATCCAGAGTAAAGGTATGTCATCAATTTTAGCACCGAGTGTTTCAAATATTCGGCTAACATTTGCATTTTGAAGAGCAAAACCAAATTGAATACCGAGAAACCCGAAACTCATATTCCATATTTGCCAAAAACTCAGACGAGGTTTTTCCATTAAGAAGGCTCCTTTCGTTTTTATTGGAATGATATAATTAGGACAAACGAATATAATAATTTTTCTATTTTATCCCATACACTCCGTTTGGGTAGTTCTTCACCAGCTTATTGCAAACCATAAATTTTATTTATTATCTTTGACACTTTAATTTATAGCAGATGTCTTTATAGATTTTTTATCATTTCACAATAATGGAACCACATTATGTTTTTTAATTATAAGAGAGAAAATATTAAAGCCTTAACGATTGCTCTTTTATTTATTTCTACCTCCTTTAGCAATTTATTTGCTCAAAAAACAACTACAGTCAACTCACCGGATTGGTCAAAGAATGCGACTATTTACGAAGTTAATGTAAGACAATATACGCCCCAAGGAACTTTTAAAGCTTTTGAAAAACACCTACCTGAATTAAAAGCTCTTGGAGTAAAAATATTGTGGCTTATGCCCATCAACCCAATTGGAGTGAAAAACAGGAAAGGTACGTTGGGCAGTTATTATTCTATTAGCAACTATAAAACAATCAACCCCGAATATGGCACCTTAAATGATTTTAAAGAATTAGTAAAAAAAGCGCATCAAATGGGTATGAAGGTTTTAATTGATTGGGTAGCCAATCACACAGCATGGGATAATGTTTGGGTAAAAACTCATCCCGATTTTTACACAAAAGATTCGGCTGGAAAGTTTGTGCCCCCTGTTAAAGACTGGACTGATGTAATCGACCTAAATTATAATAACCGAAAACTTTGGCAATATATGGTTGATGCAATGATTTACTGGGTTAAAGAAACGGACATTGATGGATTCCGCGCTGATGTTGCAGGAATGGTACCCACAGCTTTCTGGAATTATGCAAGGAAAAAATTAGACAAAGTTAAGCACGTTTTTATGCTCGCAGAATGGGAAAATGAAGGTCTCCACAAACACGCATTTGATATGACATACGCCTGGGAAATTCAACACATAATGAAAGAAATTTATAAAGGAAAAATGAATGTCGGTAATTTGGATGCTTATATAGCAAGAGAAAAGAAAAGATTTAATCCAAAAGCATACAGGATGACGTTTACATCAAACCACGATGAAAACTCATGGAACGGAACAGTAACGGAAAGATTCGGTAAAGCTCAAAGAACATTTGCCGTTATGACTTTTTTGGTAAAAGGAATGCCTCTCATTTACAGTGGACAGGAAGCAGGGTTAAACAAGAGATTAAGGTTTTTTGATAAAGATACTATAAATTGGAAAAAAAGTGATTACAGAAAAATATATAAAACTCTTGTACATTTAAAACTAAAAAACAAAGCTTTATGGAACGGAATTTACGGCGGTGAAATGCAAATATTGAAAACAAATGATAACAAAAATATTTTTGCATTTGTGAGGGAAAAAGATGGTAATAAAGTTATAGCTATTTTTAATTTGTCAAAAAAAGAAAAAATTGTTAATATTGCAAATAAGAAATTAGACGGTAAGTATAAAGTGTTGTTTAATAAAAAAGATATTGAAATTACTGATCACATAAAAGCTGAACTTAAGCCTTGGACTTATTTAGTTTTTTATAAATAGATAACAAATATTTTCTCCGGGTGGTAACACAGACCTACTATGGAACTATTATCACCCAATGCTGAAGCGAATCTCGGGACTACCCCCACCGGGATTCGCTTATTTTTTTAACGGCATTTGAAGAAGTATGACACCGCTATGCGGCTTTTAACTACCACATTACTCTAAATATTTAAATTGAGCTACGTTGCTGCGATATATTAGTAAACATTAAAAGCTAATAACGAGTTTGGCTTTTAAAATCTTATTTCAATTATTTTCTCTTTTCGTTTTATCTAAATCAATCCATTTATAGAAAGGGTAGAATAAACGGGATATTAAGTTTTTGGGAAATACATTTAAATCGTTAAATCCTAATTTTTCCGGCATCCCCTCGCTGGGCCAATAAACAGTTCCAAAAATCCAATCCCAAATGCTCAATGTAATCCCAAAGTTTTGTCCATAACTTAAATGATTAATTTCATCGTGGTGCCAAATGTGCATTTTAGATGAATTCAAAACATATCTTAAAGGACCCCAATTTATAGGCAAATTTGAATGGTTTAAATGTCCAATTAATGTATTAATAATAGCGATAATAAAAATTACATTTGTATCAACACCGAAAATTATTAATGGGAAATATGCGATTGAAGAATAAATTACACTTTCCATCCAATGAAATCTGAAATTTCCGATCCAATCCATTTCTATAATGCTGTGATGAAGTTTATGGAATTCCCACAAAAATGTGGATCTGTGCAGCATACGATGAATGTTCCATTCAATAAAATCTTTAACAATTAAAAATATTAATATTTGCCAAATAAATGGAAGTGAACCGAGGAGATGAATATTTTCAGGCTGAGGGATTTGATTTGATAAAAGGAATTCATTAAACAAACCAATCAAATATACTGATAAAGTAGCCAGCAAAATTCCAAAATAATGCCCGTTAAAAATAAGCCAAAAAAAGTCCTCCCAAATTCCTTTACGTAAAGCTTTTTGTTGTTTTCTCCAAGGTGAAATACGTTCCAAAATAAAAACAAACAACGATATTATAAAGAGCCAAAAATAATATTTAAGATATATACCCATCCGTTACCTTTTATAAAATAGTATGGCTACAAACTTAATAAATAAAGTGTGTTTTTTTGTCAAGGCAATTACAAAATTAAATATAAAGATAGGGGCTTATCGGATATCTTCAACCGGGTTGGCTCAAAACAGTTTCGTAATTATAAGATAAACTTTCGGATTTTAAATTTAACAGCTCTTTTGGTATGTTTATTTTTTCAATACACGCCAGGCAATATCCCTTCTGTAATACATCCCTTCAAAATAAATGTTATCTAAAAATCTATAGTTTATAATAAATCTTACTTTGTTGGTGGAAACGAACGGTGATTTATGCTAACGTGTGAATTATCAGGCTGAAGCTTTTATCAAATAATAATTTGCATTCACACAAAATATATCTCAGTCACATTTATTTAGCGTAAAGTAACCAAGAACTTTTCAAGTTTGTTGTAGGCTTGGGCATGTTTAGTTTCATTAATATTATTAAGATTTAATAATTTCCATTCTATAGCCGGTAAATCCTCCACTCCTTCTAATCCAAGCAAATCCCACTTAGGATTTTTCCCTTTGAAAGAAAGCAGAAAATTAATGTCATCATCTGTTAATGATGTATGGATTGTTTCAATTAAATCATTTCGACTTTTGATTAACACATCAATCGTTACGTTTTCTGTGGTCAAACCGGAAAACTCTTGATTAAACACAGTAGCAATATCAATAGGGTTTGGGTTAAGCAGTTCAACAATCGGTCTATTGTTACTTATTAGGTAGACAAGAAATGTTTTTCTTAATTTATCAGTAATGCCTTCATTCTCAAGGAGTAGTTTAATATCATAAAAATCTCTTGGATGCTGCCTATCTAAAGCCGCACATATTTTACCGGAATAAACATCCTCAAATGAAAGAGATTGTACGGTAACATCCATCTCAAATAACTCTGAAACTTTTTCGGAAAGAGATATTTCTATGGGTGGGTTAACAGCGCCTCTAATGATAGTGTTAACTTCCACTTTTACTATAACACCATCCTCCCTAACAAGCAGCCCTGTTAAATAGTCTGTATTACCAAGTCTTCTATCATTAACCAACACTTGAGAAAAAAGTTTGCTTATATTCTTCTTGACACGCTTAAGGGCATCATTAATCCCTTGTAAAGAAGTTTCTCTATCAGCAACCGGAAGATATGTTAAATCAATATCAACTGAGAGTCTCGGCATATTTCTAAGGAAAAGATTTATTGCTGTACCACCCTTTAGAGCTAAGTCTTTCTCCCTGTTAATCAATGGTAAAAGTTTTAATAGTAACCTTACTTGTTTATAATAAATTGTGTTTTTCATCAACCTCTAGGTACAGTTATTTGATATTTGGGATCCAGCATTCCGTTAGGAACTATTTGTCTTTTTCCTTTTCCGAAATCAACCTTGGACAAATTTAATCTCTTAAGCCAAGAATGATTGTGTCTTTCAGCTAAGTGCATAAATAATCTTTTAAGCTTAACGGATTTACACTCAAGCAATATCTCAGATATTATCTTAGGTCTCAAGGTCAACAAACCTTCCATTATTAAATTGGCTTCATTATATGATTCCGTTTCCGGAACTTTAAACAGCATCTCCATTATTGCCAATTCCGGAGAGGATACTTTTATAGATATGCCGTTTAATATTATATCGGATAAGAATGGTTTTTTATAATTCCCAAACTTGCCGGTTTTAGTTACAACAAGTTCCACATCCCATTTATGATCTCTAAACCACTTCGGTAAATATTTATTGTCATTATGGAATAGATTTAGTTTTCGGAAATCATTTGAGATATTGTGGGCAAGACCTTTTAATTGCAAAGCTGATTTACCCGCAACGTGTATTGTTGAGTTTAATTCCCTCTGAAGTGCAAATAACGCACCATACCATTCTATCCTATCACCATAAAGTTTATAAGCGCCATTACCAAATGACTCAAGCCACTTGCTTTTTTTATACTTTGACAGAAGATCATCCGAGTATCCTTCTAATCGAAGTGAAGCGGATGTTCTAATTGTGCCTTTCTGCCAGTTAATCAATAGTTGGTTTAATTTTCCTTGCATATCTATACCTTTACTATGTAAATATCAATATAAATAAACTATCTATTCCTTTTGGTTTATAATTATAAAGATATATATAGTTTAAGTCAAGATATTTGAGACTGTAAAAAAGTTTGTGAAAGTGGATAGAAAGTACAGGTGAGATAAAAATAAGCGATTTTCCTGATTCGGCAGTAGAATGGCTGAATCGATTCCTGAACGAAACGATTCATCTTTAGCTGGAACATACATTTCTTTCTAAAAAGTCGTGAAGATTTTGGAATTGCTTTATCCTTCAACCGGAAGAATATTCATAGCTCATTTGGTATATTTATTTTTTCAATACACGCCAGGCAATATCACTTCTATAATACATCCCTTCAAAATTGATTTTGCTAAAATTTTGGTAGACTATATTTTTAACGGATTCAAAATCTTTATTTAATGAGAAAGCCGTAACTCCCAAAACCCTACCGCCGTTTGTTACAATTTTATCTCCGTCTTGTTTTGTACCTGCGTGATAAACAATAACTGAAGGGTCGGTTATATTATTCAATCCCTTTATCTCAAATTCTTTTTGGTATTCTTCAGGGTAACCTTTTGAAGATGCTACCACACAAATTGAACAACCGCCGTTATAAGCAACTGCATCTTTATCCAAATTACCTGCTGCCGCAGAATGTAAAAGTTCAAGAAAGTCACCGTTCAATAATGGTAAAACTGCTTGTGTTTCGGGGTCACCGAAACGGCAGTTAAACTCGATTACTTTTGGTCCTTCATTTGTTATTATCAACCCGGCATACAAACAACCGACAAACTTGTTTCCGCTTTCACTCATTGCCGTTAAAACGGGCTGAATTATTTTTGATTTTATTTCTTCTAAAACTTTATCGGTTACTACTGGTGCCGGTGAATATGCACCCATACCTCCCGTGTTTAGTCCCGTATCGTTTTCCCCTATTCTTTTATGGTCTTGTGAAGATGGGAGACAAATAAAATCCTCTCCGTCGGTAATTGCAAATATTGATGTTTCCTCTCCGGTTAAAAATTCTTCAATAATTATTTTGTCACCCGCACTTCCGAATTTCTTTTGTAAGAGTAATTCATCAAGTCCGTTTATGGCTGAATTCTCGTTTTCACAAATCAGAACACCTTTGCCTGCCGCCAAGCCGTCCGCTTTTAAAACACAGGGGTAAGTTGTTCCAAGTAGATATTTTTTAGCATCTTCGTATTCATCCGAAGTAAACTCGCGATATTGCGCCGTTGGTACTCCGTTTTCAATCATAATTTTTTTCGCAAAGGATTTCTCCGATTCGATTCTTGCAGCAAATGAGGACGGACCGAAAACCACAACACCTTTATCTCTCAAGTAATCACTTAAACCGGCAACCAAAGGAGCTTCGGGACCAACAACCACCAAATCAATTTCCTTCTCTTTACAAAATTTCCCGATTGACATAAAATCATTTATACTTAAATTTATATTTGTACCGCACTTTGCCGTACCGGGATTTCCCGGGATAATATAAAGATTTGACAAGGTTGGACTTTTACTTATTTTATACGCTAAGGCGTGTTCCCTTCCGCCTGACCCGATTATAACTACATTCATTCTACTTCCGTTTTCATACAAAATTGAAATTCTTTACAAAGCTGTTCGGTTAAAAAATCTCTCCTGTACTGCTGAACAAATTCATCATCCGGTTTTGGAAGTTCATCTTTTTGATACAAATCATACACAGTATAAATTGCTTTTTTAATATCGTTTATATCAAACGGATCGGTATAAAAAGCAGCACCATATTTTTGAAGAGCGTTTTTAGCGGCACCTTCAGGTACGCAAGCAATAATAGGCTTTTTAGCTCCTACATATTCATACAATTTACCAGGCAGCAAAGCATCAATATTTTTCTTGTTGCCTAACATAAACCAAAGTACATCACTTGATATAAGTTGCTTCACTGCATCGGAATGTTCTAAGTAACCGAAGTCCTTAACAAATTCATCAAGCTGAAGTTTTCTTATCAGCTTTTGATTTTCCCTCCGTAAAAACCCAATAAAGTGAAGTTCAATATTCGCAGCTATTTCAGGTTTTTCCAAAGTAATTTTTTTAAAAGCTTTTAAAAAATATTCCGGGGTATTGTATTCCATAAATATTCCCGAATAAGAAATGACCAACCTATTGTTCGATTTCGGTACCGGTTCTAAGTTTTCAAAATCTTTAGGATCATAACCGTGAGATAAAATTGTAACGTCTTCGAAAGATAAAAATTGATAAGTATTAAGAAGCTTTTCCTTAATACTTCTATTTGTTACTGTAATTTTATCCGCTTCTTTCAAGGCATTATATTCCATTTTTTTGTTCATTGACTTATGGAAAAGAGTGGGATAGAAAGAGAAATAACTTTCATACCACAGGTCGCGGTAATCAATCACTAAAGGAATTCCAAATTCTTTTTTAAGTTCAACTGCCATATTTACAGATGAAAAAGGAGGAGCGGTTACAAAAATTATATCAAATTTTTCTTTCTTTAAAATTTCTCTTGCTCTAACTATTGCTTTTTTACTCCAACCGACTTTATTATCAGGAATAAAAAAAGTTGAACTTGCATATGAAAAAAGTTTTCTGATTTTTTCTCTTGGTATTTTAACGGTACCGTTCTTTTTTAAGAGAGAATTTATATCTCCGCCGCCCACTCTCACAACATTTATATTTGCATCTTCAACTTCTTTTAACAAAGAAATATCGTGAGCGTAATACCCAATATCAGAAGTAGTGAGTACGGTGGGTTTCCAATTATAATCTTTAAAATATTTTGCAAATTTTAAAGTACGCTGAACTCCGCTTAAGCCCATCGGCGGAAAATAATATGAAATGACCAATACTTTATGCATTACTAATATGCACCCCAAAATTAAAAATAACTACAGAATATATATAATAATAATAATTGATAATTAAAGAAATTATAAATTTCATAAAACAGTTAAATCTTGTATTATAAATTGGAATGGTAATTAGGAGATTCCTTGGTGATAAAAATATCATGGGGATGACTTTCCTTATAACCTGCTTCCGTAATTTTTATAAATTCAACATTTCTTTGAAGTGCTTTAATATTCTTAGCCCCGCAATATCCCATTGCAGCCCTTATACCGCCTGTTAATTGGTAAACTGTATCTTCAAGAAAACCTTTATAAGGAACCCGTCCTTCAATACCTTCGGGTACCAATTTTTTAATCCCTTCTTCAATATCCTGGAAATACCTGTCCCTGCTCCCTCGTTTCATCGCACTAATAGAACCCATTCCTCTGTACATTTTGAAGCTTCTACCTTCGTAGAGAACTTTTTCACCCGGACTTTCTTCAACACCTGCAAACATTCCGCCAATCATTATGGAATCAGCACCGGCTGCAAGCGCTTTGGGAACATCGCCTGTTTGTTTTATGCCACCGTCGGCAATTAAAGGAACTTTGGTTGCTCCCAAAGCTCTTCTAACTTCCATAATGGCAGTTATCTGCGGCACACCGATTCCGGCAATTACCCTTGTTGTACAAATTGAACCCGGACCGATTCCCACTTTTACGGCATCAACTCTACATTTTATCAAATCAAGTGCTGCTTCATAAGTGGCTATGTTACCGGCGATTAACTGTTCATATCTAAACTTTTTCCTAATATTCTTAATTGCTTTCAAAACACCCATTGAATGACCGTGCGCCGTATCGATTACAATAACATCAGCACCGGCACTTACAAGCCCTCGTACTCTATCCACAACATCCGGTGTTACCCCGACTGCTGCTCCCACTCGTAATCTTCCCTGTTCGTCTTTGCAGGCAAAAGGATGTGATTTTTTCTTTTGAATATCTTTGAACGTTATAAGTCCCACAAGTTTCCCCGATTTATTAATTACAGGGAGTTTTTCAATTTTATATTTCTGTAAAATCTTTTCGGCTTTCTTTAAGTTGGTTGATTCATTTGCGGTAATAAGATTTTCCTTAGTCATCAACTCGCTTATTTTTGATTTTCGATTCGGATCGAACCTGAGATCACGGTTTGTTACAATTCCCACCAATTTGTCCTCTTTATCAGTAATAGGAATACCGGAAATGTGATATTCTTGCATTATTTTCAGAGCAGTTTCAACAGTATCATCCGCACTTAGTTTGATGGGTTTTCTAATCATTCCGCTTTCCGATCTCTTAACGCGGTCAACTTCTTTACACTGTGATTCTATTGACATATTCTTATGTATTATTCCAATTCCGCCTTCCCGTGCAAGTGCGATTGCCATCGAAGATTCGGTTACGGTATCCATTGCAGCAGAAATTAAAGGAATGTTCAATTTAATTTCCGGTGTTAAATAGGTTGAAATATCAACATCTCTAGGGAGCACAGAGGATTTTCTCGGTATTAGAAGAATATCGTCAAATGTTAATCCTTCTTTTATTATTTTATTTTTTTCATTCATAATAACTTTATATAATAATTAAATTTATTTTTTGCCGCTAATTCGCGGCTATAATCAATCATTTAAAAGCGGAGAATCCTGTAATATCCTCTCCTATAATTAGTGTGTGCATTTCGTGCGTACCTTCGTATGTTTTCACAGATTCAAGATTTGCTGAGTGACGCATTACCGGGTATTCGTTTGAAATTCCGTTTGCTCCCAAAA